>Ga0209518_1000790_pt1 | contig 38956 bp, 34 predicted proteins | sample RifGroB1_FD_183993 | JGI IMG/M metagenome (GOLD analysis project Ga0209518, IMG submission 183993) | Groundwater microbial communities from Rifle, Colorado, USA - Groundwater B1 (SPAdes) (version 2) | ecosystem: Environmental > Aquatic > Deep subsurface > Groundwater | place: Rifle, Colorado...
TTTCCATTACGAATGCGGAAGCGAGCCCGATGCCCAGAGCAAGGCGATGGGCACCGGAAACGTGTTTCCGCGTGCCACCCTGCGCAGCAAGGCGTTCTCCCGCGCTTAAGTGGACGGTCTCATGGTAGGTGTACTCTATATCAAGGGGATTCATACCTATTGAACGAGGATTGTGTCCTGGAGGGGGTAAACATAAGGCACAAAACCAAAATTTTTTATATGGGATTGATGGGGAGAACGTTGCATGAGAGATAGGAAAAGATGGGGGGTAGGTGCTGCGATTCTGTTTGTGATTGTGATTGGCAGCTTTTGGATTTTCCTGCAGGACCAGAAAAAAGCGGAGATTCCCCCCTGTCCAGACTGTAACGTCATCCTCATCTCCTTGGACACGCTTCGCGCCGACAGCATGGGCCTGTACGGATACGAGCGCAACACCACCCCTAACCTGGACCGGCGCGCGGAGAAGGCCATCGTCTTCGACCGGATGTTCGCCAATGCCTACTTCACGCTCCCCAGCCACATGTCCATCTTCACTTCCTTATATCCGCCAACGCACGGTGTCAATTATCCAGTAGCGCGGGGGAATGATGTCCTGTCTGTCCTCTCAGGAAGCCATCCGACCCTGCCGGAGATACTAAAGAATTATGAGTACCGTACGGTGTGGATTGGGTCACTTATTGATCCAAACCTCAATCTCAACCGTGGGTTTGGTAGGGGTTTTGATGTGTTTTACTTGCCCCTTTTTAGCCCAGGAAGTTGGGCCAAGAAGGAGAACCTCTCCCTCATCGCATCGCAGGAAACGGGGCAAAAGTTTTTCTGGTTTGTGCATAGCTATATCAATCATGCTCCCTATATCTACACGGAGCCGTTCAATTCTCATTTTAGTTCAATGGATTACCAAGGCAGCCTCATACGGAATAGGAGCCTGATGACGGAAAAAATTTTCTATGAATTAAGGAATTATTACACTGAAAATAAGTCTGGGACCGAAGAGAGGATTGATAAGCTATCCATCCCCCGACAGAGTAAGGATGCCCTTATCGCCTCTCTGGAAAAGAGCGATGTTGCCGGGTACCTCAATTTTATTTCTTCAAATACATCTTATTATTGGGGAGTGAATACTGCATTCAGTATCAATGAGAATGATGTGTATTACTCCACGATGAGGGGAGGCATGTCCGAGGAGGACATATCCGAGCTGCGAAATAGCTATGACAATGGGGTATATCTCGTGGATTCTCTCGTGGAGGAATTCCTGCAGGTGCTGGATGAGAAAAATCTTTCGCAAAAGACCATTATCATTATCACTGCAGACCATGGGGAGGAACTCTACGAGCACCAGAATTTTGACCATAGCGTGTTCTATGATACGGTCGTCCATGTCCCGCTCATCATCATACATCCGGGTGTCCATGAACAGATTAGAATCAACAGTCTTGCCGAGAGCGTCGACATCATGCCAACTATCCTTTCTTTCCTTCAAATCCCGTCCCCCGCTTCGCTCCAGGGAAAAGACCTGACTGCCATATACAAAGGAGAGATTCCCAAGCATTCGTATGTGAAAGGATATGCGCTGGGCAATTCCTACATCAGGTCGCCGGAATGGAAATATATAAAGAGAAGAGACGGCCAGGAGGAATTTTATGATCTGGAGTCTGATCCTGATGAGATGCATAATCTCATCAACGAGTCAGGATGGAAGGTAGAGAAGGCAAAGGCTGGGTTGAAGGAAGAGTTCACAAGATGGATAGTGCAGCAGGAAAGTGGATGATGCGGGTTGCCTTGGTGGTGGTTCCCTTTTTCCTCTTCAGTGGATGTGCTTCACCACCCACCATCGCATCCAAGCTCGCCGAAGAGGGGATTAATATTCCGGAGGCGCACCAGTTTGGTCTTACCTCGGAGCAGATGCTCCAAGAAGGAGGATTGACTATATTGATCCTCTCTGGTGCCCATGAGGGAGATAGGCTTGAGGTATGGAGAATAACCGGCTTCAACGTCTCGGAAGCGGAAAAGTACATTCGCATGCGCCGCAGCATGGTGGATTCGCTTTTCGCCGACAGCTTCTCACCTTATCCCGGCCCAATCTCAGAGACCGTTAGGTGCTCAGCAGAATATCTTCCGAAAATTCAAGAAGCGCAGGTTGGAGGAATGACCCGCATCACCTATGCCATGTATGCGACGGAGAGGTTCACGTACGGCGCTTGCGCGGGTGATCTTGCCCCTTACCTGGCTTCGCTCTCGTATGTCTACTGCCCAGAAAAGAATGAGCTCTATGAAGTGGAGTATTTCACTCCAAGAGACGCTCCAGCAGAAGACCCAAAAGCATTCGCCGATTCCCTTGCGTGCAGCGGCTGACTGCGCATCAGCCGGCTATATCCGGAAGCGGTTTCCCCTCGACAAAGTCAGGAACCTGTTCGCCCAAAAGCGTCATCAGCGTCGGGTACTGGTCAACCTGCCTGACGGGCTCTTCTATCCTGTGCCCTTTCTTCACCCCGGGCCCCATGACGATGAACGGCGTCCACATGCCCTTGACATCGTCGGGATGGATCGCCTGCTTGTAGCCGGATATGAGCGGCTCCGAGAAGATCGCCAGGTCATCACTCATCTCCTCGCTCCATCCATAGCCTGCTTCGTTCGCCACGATGAGGTCGCCTGTCCTGTCCGCCGGGAGGTCAAGGAATTTTTCCACGTCCTCCCACTTGGTGACGCTGGCCACGGGCCGTTTGCCGTTCTCGTCCTGCAGGCTGATGAGCAGCTGGATGACTTTATCCCGCAGCGCCTCGTATTCCGGCCCGGAGGCGCGGTGATAATCGCCGGCAAGCCCATTGGGATTGATGTAGACGTTATCCATCTTGAGGTAGATGGCCTGGGTGCGGTTCCAGTCGATGATGGGTTCTCCCGTATCTTTGTTGAGGGTGAACTTCAGCAGCCCTTCATTGGCGAAGAGATTGTTGAGGGCGGCGTACTTGTCCAGCGGCACGGCGCCATGGTCTGAGCTGAGGACGATGATGGTGTTCTCATCCGCGTTCGCCATGATTTCCCCTATCATGCGGTCGATGTCCTTGTACATATCCTTCACTTCTCCCCAGAGCTGCCGGCGTTCCTCATCAGAGACATCGCCATACCTCGCGCTGTGCGGATCGACGTATCCCATCCACCATCTGCTGGTCAGCATCTGGTTGGGGCTGTAGATGTCGTGGATGACGATAGCGGGGTTGTACTCTCTGACTATGTAGGGGATGGCTCTGGTATGCCAGGCAAACGTGGCGTTCATCTCCTGCAGGAAGGCCTCCTTGTCTTCCGGGTAATAGACAAGCTGGGCAGGGTAATTGTCCACGAAGTCCATCATCGGCCCCACATAATCAGTGAGCTGGTCCGCGACAGTGGATGGCTGCGTGATGAACCTGTTGACATTGTTGTAGAATATCCTGAGGCGGAAGAATCCATCCTCATCGAGGATGATGGCCTCTGGGATAAAATCAGAATCAACGTCATTGCCCTGCCATTTCAGTGTGATCTTGTGCCAGTTCCCCCACTGCCCTTGGACAATATCATCCAGAATGGTTTTCTTATCAAGGGAGAATGCCGCATGATCATAGTTCTTCTTGCCATCATCCGTGCTGTCATAGGCATAGGCATAGACGGTCGCGCCCCAAGAGGCGAGAGGGACTTCAAGCGGAGGGCTGAAGGAGGGGGGAACATTCTCCCAGCCAGAGGCAGGCAGGGGGTCAACGTATTGCGTCAGTTCCGGTCCGAAATAAAAGAGGCGCGAGCCCCTGCCCTGCTGCCTCCGCTTGTCGCCGTTTTCTTTTGATTGGAAATTGATGGCATGGAAATCCGCCCCCCAGCCACCCCATCTGCCGCGTATTACCACCCCCTCCTGGATCTCAGGGGGTGTTGAGCCTGGCGTGGAGAGGATGAGGACTTTCTCGCCGTTTTCTTCGAGCGTGCTCCAGATGGGTGGGACTTTCTTCGCCGCGGAACTGAATCCTCCGACCGCGACGGAATCAAGAGGCCTCCCCTCGACATGCATCGGTCCGTCAGCGACGCCATGGGTTTTTGGATAGCTTCCGGTCAGCAGTGTCGCGAAATTGACCGGCGTGTGGCTTGGGAAGACGGGGATGGAATAGCCATACGCCCCGTTGTCCATCATCTTCTTGATGTTGGGAAGTTCGCCCTGCCCGGCCCATTCGTAGATGGTGAACAGGTCTGGGTCCGCGCGCAGTCCGTCAGGGATGAACCAGTAGAGCTTCAAGGCATTGCCCCCCCCTCCAGTCTCTTGAGCAGAGATTTGACTGTCAGGGCGGCCGTTGGACATCCTTGCAGTTCCTTGCCCATCTAGGAGAGAACACGAAGGAAGGAAGAAAAGAACAAGAAGAATGAGGAATGGCTTGCAAAGGGTGCCCAAAATTTGTTTCTTATGCATATGCCTTATGGCCCCCATAATCGTTTGTGAAAAGGGCCACTATAAAAAGGTTGTCAGGAAGCGGGCTCTGTCCCGAATCTCCGTTTCACTCCGGGTTAGCGGCTTCGAACGCTCCGCTGCCGGATCCCATAGGGCTGCATGCCCGTAGGGCGCATCCCCTGCGGCACCCTTGATGTTCGCATGGCCAGCGCTCGACTGATGCCGCTAACCACATTCGGGACAGAGCCCAGGAAGCGAAAAGATATTTAAACATTGTGTTCTTAAAGAGATGAAAATGGGGCTTTCTGCAACGGTGGTGGTCCCAGCATTGAATGCGGAGCACACCATCAGAGAGTGCATCAAATCACTCATTAATCAGGATTACAAAGGCGCTTATGAGGTTATTGTCATTGATAATGGTTCTTCTGACAATACCATGGACTTTCTTCGCGAATTCTGTTACAGAAAGAGAATGCTCGTTTTAAAAGAAAGAGTGAGAGGTTCGTATCGTGCGAGAAATGTTGGAATAGTGAAGGCTAAAGGAAAGGTCGTCGTCTTCACCGATGCCGACTGCGTTGTGCAACGGGATTGGTTGAAGAATTTGATGGCGCCGTTCAGGGACAAAGAAGTTCTGGTGGTCGGCGGCATGGTGGGGGGGATTGGCTCATCGACAGCAGTGGAACGGTATTGCGGCAGATTTTTCCTTGACCAGGAGAGGATGATGAACGCCCCCTCGCCATTTTTCGCAACGGCAAGCATGGCAGTGCGGAAAAGCGCATTTGGGAGGTATGGCCTTTTTGACGGCTCATTGAGGTCAGGGGGTGATGTGGAGTGGTGTGGGCGGCTGCCCAGGCGTTCGATGCTCTATTTCAGCCCAAGGGCAATGGTAAGGCATCACCATCCTGCCTCAATCTGGACGTTCGTAAAAAAACAGTACGGGTACGGAAAAGGGATGGGCCATATACAGCAATCGAAGAAAGGCAGGTTCTCGATTCGCCTGCCTTCGCCGGGAGAGATGCTGCGCAGGCATGGCATTGCCTTTTGTCTCTTGAGGATTGCGCAGGAAGCCTCATTCAGCGCCGGGTTTTGGAGCGGGAAGATAATGGGGGGATCTGCCAAGCGCTGATATCCCTTGTCAGAAGGATGACTCCCCCTCTATATAGATATCCTGCGAGGATGGGGGGGGAACAAAAGAGAAATCGCAGGGGATTTCCGGCGCGTAAGGACCCCCAGAAAGCAGCGAAGAAGCCGGGGCAGAAAATGTTGAGGATTTTGATGTTCCTGAGAAGGGTTCCTTTCTTTCCGTGGACGATGTACCCCCCACGCAGAAATCCATATGCTTTCTTTCTTTGAAGAAGGAAGAATTTCTTCAATCCGTCATCTTCGCCCCACGCATGGTGCTCAACGATAATGTTGGGACAAAACAGTATCTTTCCTTCTTTTCGATAAAGTGCGTAGTTGAAGAGCGAGTCTTCGTAGACGGAATCATTGGGAAATTCTGGGAATAGCATCCCTTGTATGGATGCTCTCCTGTAGGCGACATTGGCTGTTGGAATCTCCTTCATGAAGCGCTTCTTGCCGGCGGGAAGCCACGGATAGAAGTTCAAGAGATGACTGGCATGCGCGATGTAGCGGTTGGTTGGGTTGGAAACGGCGCCGCCAACAGCAGCAGTATCGGTTCCTAAAAATTCCTTGACAAGCGAAGATATCCAGTCATGTGGGGCAACACAATCATCGTCGGTGAAGGCGATTATCTCCCCCTTGGCCTTTGCAAGGCCGGCATTGCGCGCGGCTCCGATGCTTTTTCTTTGTATTCTTAGACAGTGGAGATTCTTGTGTTTTTTTCTGAGTTGTCTGAGAAGACGGAATGTTCCGTCAATGGAGGAATCGTCAATGACAATGACTTCATAGCGTTGTGGGAGATACCCTTGAGAGAGGATATGCACTAGGCAGTTCTCCAGAAGTCTTGCTCTGTTATTGGTGGGGATGATGACGCTGACGAAAGGAGGTGTCATGAAAATTCCAGGGGGTATTGTATAGTTATTGCGCAGGAAATGTGTGCAGGCTAGTCATTGATGTAAGAAAGGGATTGTTCCTTCCACTCCCCACAATTCTTCATTTGGGTAATAACATTCTCCTTTCTGGATGAGCCCCACATCGCCGAGATATCCTGGTGAAGCACATTGCCGATGGGATCCCTCTTTCTGCAGAGGAACACTTCACCATCAACACCGATGAATAGCCTAGTTGGTGAGCAGTTGCACTTGACTTTTCCACCTTCATATTTCCGTATCAGTTTCTTGATGTAGGATGTGTTGGTCTCTATTCCCATCGTGAGCATCTCCCGTGCCTGGCTGATGATGGATTCTACCATCTCATCACTGTAGTCGGGCTCGGAGATTTCTGAAGGATACCGATTCTGGTGGCATTTGATCTTTTCCATCGTCTTTATTCTGAAGGGTACGCCCAGCGACTTGCACTGTTTTGCGGTTTCGAGTATCTCACCTGCATTGTAGTGGGTGATGGTCAGCTTCAGGCTCAGGGCCATGCGCGGGCATTCCTTTTTGATAGCTTGCGCCGTCTTCAAGAGATGGCGAGCGGATCCTTCCACTCCTCTGATGGTGTCGTGAGATTGTATGCCGTCGTAGCTTATGGTCACTGAGAGTATCCGTTGGTCGGTTTCCCTCAGGAAGCGCATCGTGCGCTCGGTGAGTGAGCCGTTCGTGCTGATGTTGATGTATGCCTGCGGAGCGTGCGCTCTTGCGGCGGCGTAGTAGTCCTCAAGGTTGGGCAGCAGGAAGGGCTCGCCGCCGGTGAGCGCCACATGGCGCAAGGATTTCATGGAAGAATCCTGAAGGATTCTGGAGAACAGGTCAAGCGGGAATATCCTTTTCCGCGGCTCCGCCCAGATGCCGCACATCTTGCAACGCAGGTTGCACTTATTGGTGAGTTCTACTATTAATTTCTCAGGTTTCAGCCTGGTAAAAGGAATTGAAGGAATCAGGCGTGCCATCACTGGGTGCATGGTTTCACCCTGTCTATTCCTTCAAAGTAATATTTAATAGTATCGGGGAATTATCATGGCTTGGATGTACCCTGAGTTCTTCGCTGGTTGTTAAGAGCTATTGTCTAAAAAATAAGCCAGCTTCCTGTCGAAATAAGGCTTATCAAACATCGGATCAAATTTGCCGCTCACAAACAGTTCGTTGAAGAGATAGAGGTGCAGGAGGCATAGGACATCAGTATGGTTGCCTAGGGGGTTTCCTGCGATACGGTCGATGTCCTCTTGCGCCAAAAGTCCGCGTATGAAGTCCGTCTTGAACAGTTTCATGATGGTATCGAGGTTCGCTTCCATAAATTCAAGCGTCCTGACAGGGCCGGAATTGAGGAGGTGCCGTGCCGCATCGCCCCCCAAAACAGCTTTGACTTCCTGCTCATAAAAGGCCCTGTTTATGTTTAGCTTTATAAGTGGCTTTGAGAGTATCCTCGTGCGCTCATTGAGAAAGGGCCTGATTACGGCTAAGTCGGCGCCATTGCACAACATACTCAATCTTTTCATGGCTTTGTAATGGTTTAGATCATATAGGAGTAGTTTAGGAAAGGATGTCCCAAAGTATCGTCTTAATAATAAAAATCGTTTCTTCCCCAACTGTTTGAACAGTCCCTTGTTGAACAGTATGCATTTGAGATAAAACAGCTCATTGAGCAGATTCTTTTTTAATAACACAGGATGGGAAGCGGATTTTGCATCTAGAAGGAATTCTGCTGAGGAACCTGAAAAAACAATCTTGCTATCTGATTTGACAAGCCTAGAGTAATCGAAGCCCAAAAAAACATCGTCGCTGTGGAACACTCCTTCCAGCCTCCATACCACATCGGGGAGGTAGTCCAGTCTCCTAGAATCTACCGTTTTTATTTTATGCTTGATATTTTTGTATCTCTTCGCCAGCACACGGGCATTGGGAATTTCACTTGTCCTGCCACCATCGATTGTCCATGCCGTTACCTTCAGGCCTTTGAAAGAGGCCAGGAAGTGCAGAAGGAGGTTACTGTCATAACCACTACTAAAAAGGCAGGAGACGTTTTTATGTCGTAGTTCATGTGAGGAGGACATTGCACTTTGCCGAATGGATCTAATCAGGTTTCTTTCAGCATATTCTAGTGGGACTTTTTTCATGGTCCTCCGGTAATACCTTGATGTAACCGATTTCCTTGAATGATTAATAAGCAGATACTGCTCGGTAAGTAATTTGTTGACGTGCTTAATCAACGTGCCCTTTGTAGGAGAACCAATCTTGTAGAGGAGGAAATCACAAACGACATCCATGTTCAATTCCCTTTTGAAAGGAAATTTCCTTAATATGTGTTTGAGAGAAGTACTGAAGAGCAGCCCATCTTTGTGGGAGACATAGAATAGCGGCAATGCGTAGCCAAAACTATCAGTGAATATCAACCCTTTTCTTGCATTGCCGTCCCAGATGAACAGCAGGAATGACCCGTCCAGCATGGACAGTCCTTCCAGGCCAGAGGCGCGGTACAGCGCTTCGACGATTGTGACATCATCCTTCCCGGCGATGGAGTATTTGGATTTCACGTCATCAAGGTTAGAGATGTGCCCCACCATGGCGCAGAGGTTGCCGTTCCTCCGGTTGAGGAAGTAGTTCTTCCCGTCAGAAGTGAAGCAGTGTGTCCTCTCGGTGAAAAAGTCAAGAAAATCATTGCTGAAAGTGCAGGGGGTGTTTTTTTTAGCCGGGCGGCGCCTGTTCCATCGCACAATTCCTGTCAGGACATCCATGGCCTGCCGGATGAGAATCCGCCTTAAAATGCTTTGCGGTGGGGCGGGCATCTGCAGGAGGCGCCATTGGAAGCCTGTGCAGCGCCGATGCACGAACGGCGCCGCAATGCCTTCTTCGGCATCGGCAGGGGTCGCCCCGCCCGGGAATGCCCGATGCTGGGAGTGGAGAGCGGACAAGGTAGGCCAGGCAGCGCCCGCGGAAGCGTGACTGCGCCACCCGCAGATTGACCAATACCCTAAGAGAGAAAAATTTAAATGGGATGGAAAAGCATGGATGCCATGCGTATGCGGAGCACAGTGAAGGGCCTGCGGAGGGTGTACAAGACCGTTTCTTCCTTCGGCGTTGGGAGGGGCTGCAGGTATTTGGGGTTTATGCTCGCCAATGCGCTATTGCGGGGGAAGCAGGCCTTCCCGCCCAACGCGCAGCCGGAGGTGCTACTCCTTTCCCTCCCCTTATCGTCGCCAGCGCAGCCGCCGCTGGGCATCGCCTCGGTGAAGTCTTATCTTGCGGAGAGGGGCATTGCTGCCAGATGCATGGACCTTAACAACAGGCTTTATCGCACACTGAAGAATCACAGGGAGTACCCATATGATAAGCTGCACCATGTGTTCCTTGACGAAGGCAGGCTAAAGGAATTCCATGACTCGCTTTATGACGGCATCCTCGAAGGATGGGCGGAAGAGATAGTGTCATTGAAGCCGCGGTTCGTCGGTATCTCGGTGAATTCCCACCTGACGTTTTCTTCCCTGGCCCGGATGGTCAGGCTGCTGCGGCAGTCAGATCCTGCCATAAAGGTCATTCTTGGGGGGCCGAGCTGCAAGTCAGAAGGAAGGGCCATGATGGAGAGGGACTATGGCGATGTTGTCGTCAAGGGAGAGGGGGAAAAATCCTTCTTTGAGGTCATTGACGCATGCAGGCACGGCAGGCCGCTGGAGGGCATACCGGGAATACTCTACAAGGGTGACGGGGGCGTGGTTGATGCCGGAGAGCCAACATTGGTGGGAGATCTGGACTCCCTCCCTTTTCCGGATTTCGATGATTTTCCCATCTGGTCCTATCAGCGAGCGGCCATGGGCCTGTTCCCGAAGCTTCCCATAATGGGAAGCAGGGGATGCCCGGCCAGGTGCGATTTCTGCAGCGTCAGTTTCCTGTGGGGGAGATTCAGGCAAAGGAGCGCCAAAAGCATATTCGCCGAGATGAAGCGCAACAAGGAGCGATACGGGGTGTGCGATTTCTCCTTTAACGATTCCCTGATCAATGTGAACCCGCGCGTGTTGGAAGAATTATGCAATCTTATCATAGCAGGCAGGGAAACATTTCGCTGGAATGGCAGCTACCGCATATGGCAAAAGCCCATGAGCCGCTCATTTTTTGAGAAGATGGCTCGGGCAGGGTGCAGCAGCCTGGCCATCGGCGTCGAGAGCGGATCGGAGCGGGTGAGGAAAAGCATGCGCAAGCCGTTCACCAACGAGACGCTCAGGGAAGAGCTGAGAGGCATGCACGAGGCAGGGATTCATTCCAACCTGATGTTCATCATAGGGCATCCAACGGAAACGGCGGAAGAGTACGACGAAACCCTGAAGATAGTCGAGGAGGTCGGGCCTTACATTGGATCCGTCTCATTCGGACACACCTATCTTATCGTCCCGGAAACGCCGTTTTGGAGAGGAGAGATTTTTCCGCGGATATCCTACGACAAGAAGGGAGACTGGTATCTGGGCGACAACACGATGAAGGAGCGGCTGCGAAGGCTGGACGCAGCCAATAGGTTTGCGGCAAGGCTGGGATTGGTCAGCAGTCACAGCCTGCTGAAGACGGACAGGATAAAGCTACCGTGAGAGTGGTTCCGCTACATGACCTGCCTGTTCACAAGCAAGCCAAGGAATTGAATGATGTGCGGCTTGATGTCTGCAAAGTCTATTTCTGTCCGAGTATTACGGAAGTCGGTGTAGCGCTTAAGGGTTGCCAATTTATTTCTGGTTTTCAGCAAGTAGAAAAGCTCGGCGAAGAGCAGCCAGCGGAATTTCCTGTTTAGTTTGTAGCGATAGGTGCTGCGTATGCGTTCGCCGAGAGCCATTTTGTAGAGCATGTAGGGAAAATCCATTCCCGCAACGATGGAGCTTTCCGTTGTCCCGGGCAGGCGCGGGTTGATCTCGATCATTTTTGGGATATTGTCCCGGGGGTCAATCATGAAGTTCACGTTTGCCGTGCCGTGCCATTTAAGTTTTCTGAACATGTCCACGGCGATGCGCCTGATCCGCTCATTCAAGACGGTCTCGTTGAAGATCGGCGGACCGAAAGGCACGGGATAGTACCGGTGGTTCTGGTTGACGATGCTCGCCATGTGCCTGCCGTGGTCGAAGAGGACAACGACCGTGTAGTTCAGCGTGCCTGGGATGAATTCCTGGATGACGGGCCTGCTGGGATCGTATGCAGTGCCTTCCTTCCTCTGTTTTGAGACGAGTGCATATTCCCTGGCCAGTTCACGAGGGGAATGGACCTTGATGATTCCTTTTCCTGTGGACGATGTCCGCGGCTTTATCAGTGCGGGATAGTCCAGATGCAGAGAGAGCTTTCCGGCATCGCCAAGATCCTTCGGGAAATACGTTTTCGGGATGGAGCATCCCACCCGGGATGCCTCCCTGATCATCTTTCCTTTGTCATTAAAGAGTTTAAATTTTTCAGCGTCAAGCATAGGGACGATCCTGCAGTGCTTCTCGTATTCTTCACTATGGTCAAGAACAAGCTGGGTGGTTTCTGATCCGAAGGGAAAAATGACATCCGGTCGCAGTCTCTTCACGTTCTGAAGGATGTCCCGGTGCATCGCTTCCGTGCCGTGGCGGGATGAGTGGTAAGTGAACCCTTTCCTGCAGTATTTTGAATACTTCGCCCGAGCCAATGTCGTGCTTCCCCCAACAAAAACAGGGACTCCTCTCCTGCCAAGATGCCGTACCACGGCAAGCACGGCTCTGCTCTCTCCGTCAAGAACCATGATGGACTCCATGGCCCCCAGCGCGGGCTTGTGATTTAAAAATTTTGTGTGGGTGAGGCGACAAGTCCTCACTTTCTCTCGGGAGAGGGGAATAAAGAGGGGGAAGAGGGGAGGAGTGGAAGCATTCCTCAGTCAGAAGAATGATCTGACCGTCTTGATGACATGTCCGACTTCATCATCAGTCAGGAATGGGTTGACGGGCAATGATAGGATTCTGGAACTCGCGCGCTCGCTTGCCGGGAAGTCTCCTTTGCGGTGCCGAAGGTGCTGGTAGGTGCGCGTGAGATGGATGGGCTGTGGATAATGTAGGGCCGTCTCTACTCCTTTTCGCTGCAGATGCTTGCGCAGATTGTCTCTTTTATCCGATAGGATTGCAAAATCCCGGTACACATGGTGTGCCCGTTTATCCGTAGCCTGAAATTGCATCGGCAGGTCCCCGAGTCCCTCATGATAGGCAAGGGCAATTTCTCTCCTCCTGGTAGTCCATGTGCCAATGTATTTCAGTTTACATTTGAGAAAGGCGATTTCTATCCAGCTTAGGAATGAGGGAGTCCGCAGGCTCTTGAGGAGGAGAGGGGTGTTGGAGACCGGGTTCCTCAAAGCCTCAATCTTCCTTCCCAGGCTCCAGCTTCTGGTGATGGCCATGCCTCCTGCCGCAATGCCTCCAAGATTCTTGTTGACATGGAAGCTGTAGCAGGCGACGTCACTGAGGCTGCCGGGAAGCTTGCCGTCGAACCGCGCAAGGTGTGCATGGGCGGCGTCTTCTACCAGGTGCAGCCCGTGCCTTCTGGCGATATGGCTCAACCGGTTCATGTCCATCATCTGGCCGTAGAGGTGCACCGGCAGGATGGCCTTGGTCCTTTCAGTGATGGATCCCTCAATCCTGTCAATATCAAGAAGCAGGTTTTTCTTGTCAATATCCGTAAATACAGGTCTGGCCCCGGTGTTGCTGATGGCTAGCGCTGTCGCGATGAACGTGAAGGGGGTTGTGATGACTTCATCCCCCGGCCCTATGCCGAGGGCCGTCAGTGAAAGCTGCATGGCTGATGTCCCGCTGTTAGTCCCGATAAAGAAGTGCTTTCCCAAGGCGCGTCCGATCTTCCGCTCTTCCCTGTGACGGTGTGCATAGAGCTGATCGTCATTGTCTATGGAGAGCAGCGTGCCAAGTTCTTTGTGTATGTCTTCCTTTAGAAATTCGTTCATCCTCCGGTAATTGTAGTAGGATACCTTCATGGCGCATGAATCATCGTTCCCGGCATTCCTGCCATCCTGTTGCTATTTAAATCATTTGGAGAAAATGAAATAGGGGGTCGCGACCCCCTATGACCTCCTTCCGCCTCCCTTACTCGGCAACCCCTTCGGGGGTTGCCGTATCTTGCTCGGCGGTGAAGGTAGGAAGACGGCGCTGGCGGTCGTCGACGACGACGATGTTGTGGTGCTTCTGCTGGTTCTTGATATATTCGGCCGAGGCTTCGTAGTCCCTCATGCCAGTCTTGAGAATTTAAAACCTGTGGCGGCCTTTCATCTGCGGGTCTTCGCTAACCGCTCAGGCCGCGCAGCATTCCCGGCCGCACGATAAAAAAGTTTATATGGCTGCTGTGGAGCACATCACGTATCACTTGCCCACCTATAGGAGCGGGAAGATTGAAGAGAGGGTACTATGGCCGTAAAAAATGCTTCGCTCGGTGCATTGATGGAAAGGCCTCTGGGTGCTTGTTTCCCGTCCGATGCGGATGTCAAAAAGTATGTTCTTCCGGTTGTAAAAACAATTCCCCACGCCCTAGAGGAATTGGCAGAAGAGGCTGATGCCAGCGCGCTGAAGGGGAAGCTGCAGGGCTACATCGCCGCTCATCAGGTCCGGGGCACGATAGCGGAGTTTGAAAACAGATTTGCCGCGCAGATACTGGACCCCGATGCACTCGATACCCTGGCGAGGACCATCCGCCATTACCACAACAGCCTGCGCGGCGGAATGCTGCATCTGGCAGGCAGGATAACGGAAGATACGCGGCTGCATAGGGACTTGAGGGATAGGATTGGCGCCGCCGGTCCCCTCTTCGCGGCATTTGATGAGTTCACCACCAACCCTGACTATGTTATTTCTCTCGCCGTCCCTCTGGTCAGGGCGTTTGTCAGAGAAGTGGGCCATAGCTACAAAGAAGATGACATCGTAAGAGTTCTGACCGATAAGGGCATGCTGCTCAAAGACGAGCCCCATCTGGAGCGATTCTATGGAGTGGTGGACGAGCTTCATAAAGCTGGGCGCATCACCTACACTTCTGCAGATCTGGATCAGGAGAATCCGCTGGAGACCCTGCGGGGAAAGGCAGTGGATGCCTACCAGGCGAGGCGGATCATGACCGGCAGGCCGGACATCGCCAATGCAGCGGTCGCAGCCTTCATGTTCGGCAACGAGGCCGTCACCGGCATCCTCTATGGGAAGCTCTACAAGGGCTTCAAAAAATTCCAGAGGGAATACGGACTCAGCGACCATGCCTGCAACTATTTTGGCGACCATGCGTCAGAGGACGGGGAAATAGGAGGGCCTGCCTTTGAGCAGTCCCATGCCAATCTCATGTTGGATTCTGTCATGGTGTATGCCACGCTTGGACGGGAACAACGGGGGCAAATGGTGAAGGGGCTTCATCTGTTCCTTAAGACGTACGACGGTCTGGTCAGGGGACTGTGCGAAGTGATTGATTAGGGTGGGGTGCTCCATGGCACACATCTTGAAAAAGAGGTTCCAGTAGTGAAGGTTTTTCTGCCTTATGATGTTCAAAACAGAAAGTATTTAAAGGTTCTTTTGTTGAAGAAAATTCCACTATGGTGGCCATGAGGGGTGGAATCAAGTTGTGCATAGCATGTTTTTGCATTATGCTAATTTTCATCATTTCGGGGTGCACGATAGAAGGGAGTAATCCAGACAGTGCCAAAAATGGCCTCGCAGAGCCTATCAAGATTGGATTTATAGGTTCCCTAACCGGCAACGTAGCGGTTGCGGGTGAATCTATGCGGCGGGGAGTCGAGATTGCCGAGAAGGAGATTAATCAGAATGGAGGCATCAATGGCAGGCCCGTCCGGGTGATTTACGAGGATGACTCCTGCGATTCAAAGAAAACCATCAGTGCGTTCAACAAGCTGGTCGCCATAGACAAGGTGAAAGTGATCATCGGGCCGTTGTGCTCCGGGACGGTCCTTTCTGTCGCCCCGCTGGCCGAAAGCAACGGCATCGTCCTCTTTACGCCGGTTGCCACCGCAGCCGACATTTCCAAGGCGGGCGATTACATATTTAGGGATTCTATATCAGACACCTACCAGGGCAAGTTCCTGGCAGAGTACCTTTATGACAATTTGGGTTTTAGGAATATGGGTGTTATCTATGTGAACAATGACTACGGGGTCCAGCTTTTTGGTTCTTTCAAGGAGAATTTCGATAAAAGGGGGGGTAAAATAAGAATAGCGGAGATCTATGGAACGGGCGAGACTGACTTTAGGACGAACTTGATAAAGATTAAGGATAAAAACGTTGATGGCCTCCTCATTATCTGCAATGGGAAGGAGTGCGGGCTGATACCAAAGCAGGCAAGGGAACTGGGAATTGACGTTCGCTTCGTGGCAACGGACAATTTTTATTCGCCGGATAGTGTTCAGATAGGGGGATCCACAGTTGAGGGTACTGTCCTGACGGCCCCTGCTCTGGACAAGGCGAGTTCAGCTGTGCAATACCTCATGCAAAAGAGCATCATGGCATATGGCGACGAACCAAGCAAGCCCCATTTGACGGCGAATGCATATGATGCGTTGATGATAATCGCGGATGCCATACAGTCGGGAGGCTACTCGTCTTCCGCCGTGAAGGAGTATATCTATCGCGTAAAAGATTACACTGGCGTCGGGGGCGTACTGACGTTTGACGAAAATGGGGATGTTGAGAAGCCGCTGGAAATATTCGTTGTCAAGAATGGGAAATTCGAAAAGTACGGGTCGCCGTAAGGGAATGTTGGGCGCATGTGATTGAAGAGTTCTATACCGCCAATGCAGGGCAAGCACATAAGGGTGTATGGTGCCAGTTGCTATGATACGGTAAAGTCAAGTTATGTGTGCTGACTTTCTTTGGTTGAGGTGGTAGAACCATAACCAGAAAAATGCCAGAGCCCCCTTAAGGCTCTGGAACGTGCTGAACCACTTGATTCTCCATTTGACTTCTCTATTTAATTTTTTAATAAACCAATTCTTTCCAATGCCTCTGCTTACAATATGTCTCTCTTTCTGCACTTTCCAATTCCAGCCAATTATTTTTTGATTGCGCGACAATATTGCTTTGAGCCATCTGTTATTATCTTGCTGGCTTTGCGCCAGCAATTTCCAGCGCTCTCTTCAAGACATCCTTTGCATCCTTAACTTTCCTTTTCTTGCATACAAGTCTGTTTGTAGCATTTTACACACTCCGGACAAAGACGGCTTCAGCCGCCCATGTCCTAAATTTTTGAAGAAAAAGACTATTTAGTGGTTTTGACACTTAACTTGAAATTACCTTATGATGCATAATTTTAAATACATGGGCAGCGGGTGACGGTTACTGGGACATATGGGTCTACTACTGCAGTTGTTGGTCAACGGCCTGATAACCGGGGCAGTATACGCGCTTGTGGCATCTGGTTTTTCGCTGACCTATTCAGTGTGCAAATTCATGAATTTCGCGCATGGGGCGTTTATCGCGTCTTCTGGGTATTTGTTTTTCTTCTTTTATTCGCGCGTTGGAGTGCATTTGTGGCTTTCTGCAGCGCTCGCAATAAGCCTTGCCTCGGCATCGGGTTATCTGCTCGATAGAGTATATAGCCAAATGCGGAGACGGGGGGCGAGCAGCGTCGTCTTGTTGATTGGCAGCTTTGCGGCTCTGATAATCTTCAATTCGATGATTTTGATGATGTTTGGCGCAGATTTGAAGACTGTGGATGCTATGAGGGCGGGCAAGGGAATTGGGATTTTCAATATTATCATAACCCCCTTACAGGCCAGCATCATAGGGACATCGTTGGCCATATTTATTCTGCTGTCCTTTTTCCTCAAAAAAACGCGGATGGGACTTGCCATGCGCGCGGTTTCGGATAATAAGCAAATGGCGGAGATTTTGGGAATTTCTTCAGAGAGGATCTATGCGCTGACCTTCATGCTGGCCGCTGCCATCGCCGGGATAGGGGGGATATTGATAAGCCTGGAGCAGGGGATAGATCCAAACATGGGCAATGAATTGGTGGTCAAGGGCTTTGCGGCATCGGTGGTTGGCGGAATCGGCAGCGTGCCAGGGGCTGTCATCGGCTCTTTTGTGCTTGGCTTGACTGAAAATTTGGGGGTTTTCCTGTTCCCGTCGCAATACAAGGATCTCATCTCGTTCGGGTTGTTGATCATGTTCCTGATTTTCAGGCCAAGGGGCATCATGGGGGTGGGGAGGGATGATTGAATCATATATAATCCCCCTGCTGATCATAATCAGCATCCTCCTGATCCTGGCGCTTTCCCTGCAACTGACATTAGGATATACTGGGTTGGTCAATCTGGGGCATGTAGGACTCATGGCAATAGGCGCATATGCCTCAGCCCTGTTGTCCCTGCATGGAGCACCTCTCTGGGCATCAACTATCATAGCAAGTTTTTCTTCTGCGCTCGTTGGATATGCACTCATGTTCCCCATCCACAAGCTAAAGGGGGATTATGTTGCGTTGACCACCATGGGCTTCTCGGTGATTGTCTATGTCATCCTGCTCAACTGGAGGGGGCTGACGAGGGGGCCGCTTGGCCTGGTGGGGATACCGCGGCCGTTTGAAAGCGACGTCGCGTTTCTGCTTTTTACGTGTACTATGGCGCTGTTTTCCTTCATCGTCATCAGGAGAATAGCACGCTCCTCTTTTGGTACGGTGTTGAGGGCCATACGGGATGACGAAACAGCAGTACGGACAGCCGGGAAAAATACACTAAAGGTCAAAAGCTGCGCCTTCGCGGTCTCTGGATTTTTTGCCGGCCTGGCAGGGGGAATATATGGCCAATACTTCGCCTACATCGACCCGTCCTCGTTTACGTTCAATCTTTCGATTGTCTTTACAGCCATTGCAATCATCGGAGGTCTGGCATCATTGAAAGGGACGGTATATGCCGCCATAGTGTTGGTTTTGTTGCCGGAGCCGCTGCGGTTCATTGGATTTTCCTCCTCCATTTTAGGCCCAGCGAGAGAGATGATCTATGGGGTGGTGCTGCTGCTGGTCCTGATATACTGGCCAAAAGGATTCCTTGGGGAGGTGAAGTTGGGATAACATGTTAATTGTAAAAAACTTAAAAAAAAGCTACGGAGGAATAAAAGCGGTAGACGGATGCAGCTGCAAGATTAATGAGAACGATATCACTGCCCTAATCGGGCCGAATGGCTCAGGAAAAACGACTGTATTCAATATCATTTCCGGACTGGTCTCAGCGGATGCTGGGGAGGTAGTGCTGGGGTCAAAAAACATAATGGGGAAATCCCCTCAGGCAATCGCTAACCTAGGCATCTCCCGCCTGTTTCAGCACTCCAGGGTGTTTGGGAACTTGACCGTAACGGAGAACCTCCTGCTGTCTTTTGACAAGGAAAACACCAAATTCCTGAAAACGTTCTTGGGATATAAGTTCAGCCAAAAGAAAATTGGTCGTGTGTTAAGGTTGTTGAAGCTCAATGCCTTCCAAAATCAAAAAGCAGGGGAATTGAGCTATGGTCAGAAAAGACTGGTCGAGCTGGGCAGGGCTGTCGTCCAGCCTCACAATGTTCTCCTCTTAGATGAACCAGTTGCTGGCGTCGCTCCTAGACTGAGGGTTGCCATCGGGGACGCGCTGCTTCAGCTTAAAAGGGAAGGCGAAACAATCTTTTTTATTGAGCATGACATGGATTTTGTATTGAAGGTTGCAGACCATGTCATAGTGATGGACCAGGGGAAGGTCATTGCGCGTGGAGTTCCTGGAAAGATAAGGAGAAACAGGAAAGTGATGGAAGCATATCTGGGAAGATGACATGCTCAGCGTGAAAAAATTGCATGCGGGATATGGGGAAACCGAGATCTTACACGGCATCGACTTCAATACTAAAGAAGGCGAGATCGTGGCGATCATAGGGCCGAATGGCGCCGGCAAGACCACGTTGCTGAAAAGCATCTTTCAGCTATGCAATGTATTTTCCGGCAGCATCTTACTGGAAAATGAGGATATCTCGTCCCTTCCGACAGCTGCAATGATAACAAGAGGAATTGCCTACGTCCCCCAGGAGAGACCGGTGTTCCCGGAGATGTCCGTGAGTGAAAACCTGCGGTTAAGCGTATTTTCCCTGGAGGACAAGGCAGCAGCCAAGCAGAAGATCAGATCGGTCTTGAGCCAGTTTCCGTTCCTGAGCAGGCGATTGGACGACTATGCGTATTCGTTGAGTGGCGGACAGCAGCGATTGTTGGCGATTGCAATGGCATTGGTGCACCGGCCGCGCTTGCTGCTGCTGGATGAGCCTTCCCTGGGGCTTGCTCCAATGATGGTGAGGGAAGTCCTAAAAAAAGTCAAGGAGATAAATGCTCGCGGCGTTTCCGTTGCTTTGGTCGAGCAAAATGCGAAACAGGCTGTGCACATCGCTCATAGGACTTACGTCTTGGAGAACGGAAAAATCGTCCTTGAAGGCAATAAAAAAGCGCTGTCGGATAGTAGGTTGAAGCGCATTTACTTCGGGGGAGTGTAAGGAAGCATGGTTTTTTTGCTGCCTTATGTAGACTGGTGGGGGTGAGGTTTCACAATGTGTGGGATTAGCGGCTTTAACTGGAAAAACCGGCGAATGGTCAATCGCATGAATGAAAGATTGAAGCATAGGGGACCTGATGGCCGGGGAGTATATGCGGATCGCAAGGTGACATTGGGGAGCACCAGATTGGCAATAGTTGATAGGAGTGAAAAGGGGAGCCAGCCGATGACATACGGGCATAAGGGGAGGGAGGCGGTAATCATCTATAACGGGGAGATTTACAATTTCAATGATATACGGCAGGCGCTCATGGAAAAAGGGCATGTCTTTGTCTCGGACACCGACACTGAAGTGGTTGTGGCAAGTTATGCGGAATGGGGTCCTGACTGTGTCAAGAAGTTCAATGGGATGTGGGCCTTTGCCATATACGACAAAGAGAAAGGCACCTTATTCCTCAGCAGGGATCGTCTTGGCCAAAAACCACTGTATTACTACTTTGATAAAGAGCGTTTCATTTTTTCCAGTGAGTTGAAAGGCATCATGGAGCATCCGTTGGACTTGAAGATGAACGCGGAGGCCGTAGACCTTTTTTTGCATTTCGGGTTTATTCCGAGCCCGTATTCGGTTTTTGACAGGATATTCAAACTTGAACCAAGGCAAAACATCATTTTTGATCTAAAACGCATCACGATCAAGAAATACTATTACTACACTGCTCCTTCGGTGAACCCATCCTACGACAAAAAGCGATTGTTCAACGAAACGGATGCATTGCTTAGGGACGCGATAGGGCTGCGGTTGCCGTCAGAAGTCCCTTTCGGCGTTTTTTTGAGTGGGGGACTGGACTCATCGTATATCGTGTCAACAATCGTCCGGCATAAATTGGTTGATGTTTTGCACACGTTTTCGTTGGAAGTGGAAGGGAGGCGCAATGAAACGAAGGATATCATCTCGTTTGGAGGGGAAAGCAGGATTAGCCGCCATACATATTCATTAGCTGAAAAAAACGCGGAGCAGCTATTGGAGCAATATACCCGAGTTTTTGACGAACCCTACGCTTTGAGTGGCCCTTTCCCCAGGCTATGGCTGTCCCAGCTGGCAAAAAGCCGCATTTCCGTCGCGTTGACCGGCGAGGGAGGCGATGAATTGTTCGCGGGCTACCCCAAGCACAGGACAATGTACCGGATGGCGATGGTCAGGAAATTTGTTCCCAGATGGTTGCTGAAGATTGCCTGCGTAGTGATGTTGAAAATAAAGAAAACCACCGCTTCGCATAGAATCGCCGGCATGCTCCTTGCCAAAGATGATTTAAATTTGTGCATGGAATTTTACCGGAGCGGTTATTATCCATGGGCGGTCAGGAAGTACCTAAAGAAAAGGATCAGGCAGGTCTATGAGGGGGCCAATGACCCCGCCGAGACGGTATTGAGGATGGACATGCTCTACCTGACCAATGCGGACAATCTTCTCCAAGGATTGGACAAGGCAAGCATGGCCCATTCTCTTGAGGCAAGGTGCCCTTTCCTGGATTACCGCTTTATCGATCTTGCCGCGAAAGTACCCATGCGATACAAGTTCTCATTGCTAAGGACAAAATCTTTTTTGAGGGATTTGCTCAGGGAGAGGTTGCCAAAAACAGTCACAGCAATGAGGAAACAGGGGTTTGTTTTTGATACAAACCTTTTACTCGCCTCAAAAAAATATGGCGAAAAGTTGCGGAAAAATTTTGATAAGCTGATTGGGGCAGGCATCCTCAATGAGAGGCAACGGGAATTGTACATGGCCGTGTCCTCAGACGTGGCTAAGGGCAGGAATGATAATGCTATGCTGGCATACTATTGGAGATTCATCGTTCTTCAGTTGTGGCATGAGAGGTGGTGTGCAGGGCACAAATTAAGAAGAAGAGCGGTGCGAAAGCCTGCAAGTGAGCCTAATAATCGCATGAGCCTGGGAGTGATTGTACAAACAGTAAAGGTTTAAAAATGCCAAAGGATAACATGGAAGGCCTTACCATGATAAAAAATAAGACCTTGATTTCCACGTTTTTCTTGAAACTTCCGGGAAAGAGACCTTCTTATCGCAAAAGAAAATCAAAAAATCCGATAATGATGAGGCTCCCCTTATTCTGGAAAACGGTTGCTATGAGTGTAACCATATTGGTCTTTGCCATTCCACTTTCCAAATATTATCGGTTTGATCTTGCGCTCTATGATCCTTACGAGTGGCATACCTACATGGGAGAAAAGCAGCTGGTGATGGGCAACACGCCATTGGCCGTGGAGCATGCAAATAAAGCCTTGATACTGGATGCATCTCGGCCGGGGGCCTACAGTATATTGGCCGGTTATTATCGTAGCAGAGGTCTCATTGACGACATGGAACGGGAAGTGGAGCATCTTAAAGATTACCCGGAATACAAGTTTGAATACCATGTGTACCGTGCCCTTATACTGCAGGAACGGGAACAGTTCGGAGAAGCGATTGGAGAGTACCAGAACGCCTTGGACGTTGGCGACGCGTTGTTTCCTTACACATACATAAATTTAGGTGTAGCGTACCTGCGTCTTGGCAACTATTCCCTAGCAGCCAGCTCCTTCAGGGAAGGGATTGATTTTATGGAAACAGGCAATTCGCGGGCCCGTCCGGAGGGGAGATACCTGGCTGCGCTTCATGCCGGTCTTGGGTTCGCTTATGGAGATCTAGGGATGGACGATCTTGCCAAAGGGGAGATCAGCCAAGCTGAGAACTTTTTCCCTTCATCCATAGAGGATATGCGGCTGGCAATCATGGGAGACTACTTCTATTGACTGTTGGCCAACATCGGCATGAAGGGAGTAAGAAATTACCACCCTTGCCCGGACATTCATGATGCGATTCCGGTCACCCTGTAAAGGACGTACTCTTTATCCTGCGCGGGAAATTTCATATCTGCAATCGTGGCATACTTTGTAAGGAAGTGCCTGCATTGGTTAGGAGAACCGCCTATTTCGCCAAAACAAAAGCGGTCATAGAAATAATAGAGGCATTTGCCTTCTTCGATGGCGGCATCGAGGATATCCGGGTGCAAAAGTGCGAATCTGGTGGGGAGCAGCTGCAGCGAGGTGGGCTGCAACACGACTGGTTGTTCGGCGACGACCATACAATCGCCGGATATGGCGTCGCGAACCTGTTTGCTGCTGATGGTTTCAAGATAGGAGGGGTTTTCGGTGTCTGTTAATGGAGTATACGATGCATAGAGGATTATTAAGAGGACTACCGGAATAAGCCAGTTAAGCGCCAGCGTTGCAGGTGCACGATAAGACAATAATTCAGAGAGGCGGCTGACAGATGTGGCGGCAAGCATAAGGAGAAAGATGCCGGGCAGCAGCACTGTTCTCGATTCCTTTAGCAGGGGGATACTCATGACAGAGAGGATGAGGAATGAGGAAACGACAATATAAGTCGCGCCGTAAGTGTTTCTGCTCCTCACCCTCGAAAAGAGCAGAGGGACTGCCAGCAGTAACAAGGCGAAATGCATGGAAACCAGTTTAGTATAAGAAAAGATGTTTAGAAGGTAAAAATCTAGGATAAAGCGAAGCGGAATATGCCTAAAAAAATTGGAAGAAATCATCGTCAGCATGGCTGTCAGAGCCAGCAGGATCGCCGTTATCAGGGCAAGAAGCCAAGTGCGACGCCCAGGGCTGACGGAAGCGGTCCAGTCAGGGCAGAAAGCAATGAGGAAGAGAAAAGCAAGAAGGACATTCTCATATCGCATGGAGACAGAGAGCAGAAAAAGGATTGAGGTAAGAAAGAGAAAAGCCGCATCCTTTACCCTCTGATAAAAGAATAACGCGGTCAGGGTGAACAAGATGAAGAAGACTGAGGGGATGTTCGTCTCAGCGGAGTGCGACCAGATAATGTGGAGGGGGAAGAATGCGAGCAAAGCAGCCGCCCAGAGCCCTGCCCGTTCTCTCCTGAACAGCAGGAAGCAGAGGAAAAAGATGAGAAGTATGGACAGGCTCCCGAAGAGGGCGCTCAGGAAGAAGCCGACCTGCTCATCCTCTCCAAAGGCGAGGAATCCGAGAGAGATGAGGAATGACCAGCCCGGCGGCTTCTGGTACTGGAGCCAGCACATCTCATCCCTGCCGTTGTCCCCGAGCACGCACAGCACCGGCTCGAGGCGGTGGTTGAGGTTGGAGGCCATTCCCATGTACAGCGACTCATCAACATACATCATATGATAGGTGGGAAAGACGGAGAAGCGGAGGACCGCTCCAACTAGAAAGACGGCGAGGAGCCAGAGCCACGTCTTCCGCTGCACACCGGCGAAGAGGACTGCTGCCTTCCTCCATTTCACAAAGCCTAATGCGATGAAGAGGGAAAGAAGAAGGATATACATCAGAAAAAGAATCGTTCGCTGATAGGCGCTTGCGAGGATGTCGAGGACCATTCAGTGTTGTGATGGAACCTTTAGATTTATATATTGTTTGTCAAAAAGAGGCAGGTATTCCAAAGAATAATGCAAAAGGGAAGGTCGTAGGAAGGATGGGGGGTACAAGGCAGGGAGGGCTGTGGCCTCACACCGGGAAGAAGGTCATTGTGTTCTGCTCTTGCCTGATATTCTGTGGCACGGTCCTGGCCGCCTTTTTTTTCATTGTGGTCCATCCTGTTTTCCGGGAGGAAGTGACTTCTGAGAGTGGAGCAACGGATGCTGAGCGTGCATCGCTGCATGCTGCCGTGTATCTCCAGAATTCCTCTTCTTTTATGGTCAAGATGGAAGGGGATGGCAGGAAAGGGCCCCTCATCATCGGAGACTCTTTTGCCAATGCCAAGCCGTTTGCGATTCTCCCTGGTCAGGAAAAGCGTGCTGTTGCGACTCTTGAAGGCACGGTGGAAAAAATTTCAATTTCCTATGTTATCCATTTTCCTGTACGCTGGTCCCGGGAATCTCCTTATTCCATCCTTTCAGGGTCTTTCGGGGTCTCGTCTCCTGTGTTCTTTCTGTTCAGGAGTCAGGATACACCAGAAGCGGCTTATACCGTCGATTTTTCTTCGCTGCCTATGAAGGTGTACAATTCTGCATTTGGGGAGCAGAGAATCTACGATGTGGAAGGTCGTGACTTGTTTGAGACGTATTTTGTCTTCGGGAATTATACGAAAAGATGCGAAAAAGAGTATGGGGATATGCGGCTCGTGGTGATATCTGGTGGAGAGTTCCCATGGAATGACACCATCTGTCCGGCCGTCAATCGGATATTTGGATATTATTTCAGGGAATTTGGCAGGCCAGAGAGGGCATTGCCCCGATACACCTTGGGGTTCTTCCCTGCCCGGTCCTACAGCTCACTCGCTTCAGGGTTCTATGACAATCGGAATGATCCGCGCTTCGTCGCCCATGAGTTGCTCCATCTTTGGCAGCCGACCAAATATGACTGTTCCGGGCTCCTGATGTATCGGGAGGGGCTTGTCTCGTTCATGCAATGGTATGTGCTCTCCGAAGAGGGCATCATATCCGGTGATGAGATGGAGCGGCTGTTTGTAGATGAGCGTAACAAGCTCATGTCATTGAAAGACGTGCGTTCACTCTATTACCTCCAAGGGGATGGACTGGTTGACTTGCGGAGGCTGCATCCGGAAGAGTATGACATTTTGGTGTACAGCAAGAGCGCGACACTCTGGAAGATGCTCTATGACTCAGGGGTGCCGGTTGCTGATGTGTTCAGGGGTTTTCTCCGAACAGGGGATTGCGCAGAAATGTCAGGACTTCTTGCCGAGGTTGAGGACAGCCTCTATCGTGCGCTGCCTGGCCAGCCCTAAAGGCCGCTGGAGTGGGAGCCGTGGGAGCCGTGGCTGGAGTGGGAGCCGTGGGAGCCGTGGCTGGAGTGGCTGGAGTGGTGGGAATGGCTTGCCGTTGCGACGACATTGACGCCATCATCAGATGAGGAAATGCTGATGGCCGCGGCGTCAGCCTCCTTCGCGAGCAGGCCGGCGGCGGCGATGGCGCTTACAGCCGCTCCGACCGACATCAGGGACTGCTTGGAAATCGTGCCGCGCTCTTCCTTCATGAAGGAGGACGCCTTCTTTTTCAATGAGGGGATGAGGTCTTTCGTCGCCATGGTCATGTTGGCCATTTGCCTCTTGTTTGCATCAGCCCAAGGGTGTAGTTGTAGAACTCCCTTCCGAGCTCCTCCACGTTGGCGTCCTGGGCGACATCCGGCTTTGGAAAGAGGACCACATGCAGCGCCTCGTGGGGGTTGCCGGAGATGTCCACCACACAATGGCCCTTGAAGTCATTCGCCGCCTGCAGCACGGCTTCGTAGCTGTAGAGCTTCATATTGAACTGCAATGTCGCTTCCTTTTTTCCCTTATCCCCGGCTAGTGTGAGGTATTCCATATCATGCAGCATCGTGAATGTGTTATTCATCGTGGGGATGTGCCCTATCCTGCGCCTTCCTGCCCGTCTCCCCCCACGGCCTGGAGATGCCTAAGGGGTCGTCCAGCCCTTCGAGTTCCAGCTCATTGAGGCTCCTCTGGAGTTCAGCGAAATCTTTGTCTTCAAATCCAGTTTCCTTCGGTTCCTGCGCGCATGGGGTCATCTGCCGCCTTAAGGAGTCCATGAATTCCCTGTTCTTTTTTTCCTGCATGCGTTGCCGCGCCATCTGGGAGAGGGTGCTCCTGAGCGTCTTCTCGAGCGATTCTGGCGTAGCGCCGTTTTTTGGGAAAAGAGAGACCATAACAGTGTTTTCTTTCCCGGAGTCCAGGATGGCCACGGCATCTTCTCTCATGCTGTAGGCGGCCGCTGAAATGAGGTCCAACGGATAGATTGCGGTGTCCACTAAGGCAATGTGCTCTGTCATGCGTTCCCCATTTGCCCTTGCTTTCTGAACTTATTTAAATGTTTCGTAGGAGAGAGCTTTGCCTCAAAACTGCCACTTGCCCCAAAAGTCCTAATTCTGCCTCAAAAGTAATTTACCTTTAAGTTTTATTAGAAATTAGGCGGTAAATTATTAAAGACGAAGCTAAAAAGGGACTTTGGGGGAGTATGGAAAGTTCAACTGAAGATGATTTTAATGCACTCAAGGATATTGTAGGCATAGAAGAAGCTATAAGATTGCAGAAAGAAAAGTTAGCTGATTTAAGAAATAGGGTCAAAAGACTAGAATTTAAGAAAATAGATATTGCTGGCGATTATGCCTCTATCACATACAAAGCAATAGATGGGGGGCATATGAGCATAAATTTTAACCCATTTGAAATTAACTTAGTTGATGTAGCGGATTCCAATGGAAATAAAAAAATAAGTTTTGTTTTTCCAGAAATAAATGGTTATGGGGATGTCCCAGATAAAAACGGAATTAATTCTGAAGTCATTAAGAAAATTGATGCAATTTCTATAATCAAAAAATTTACTGAGATGTTAAAAGTGCCTAGTATTACCGAGCTTTCTTATATACTCAATGATAGCAATGGATTAATGGAAATTGCCGAATGGGCTTGTATATTTGAAAGAGTTATGCTGGAAAGCGATGAACCAATAATAATTTTTAAAGATGGTTTATTAAGAACAAAACTTCTATCTTCTACTGATAAAAAGGATTACATACAGGACTTAAAAAATATACTAAAACAGAAAAAGAAATATGTTAAACTTGTAGGAGTATCTAAAACCTCAGCAGTCCTGTCTTTAATTTCTACTGCAATATTCCTAGAAAATAAAATTCCTGCTGATGCTGTTGGTTATATAAAAATACCACTGGATTTAGAATTAAGAGCTTATAAATGGAGTGGAAGTGGATTAATAGACCAAGAAAAGGCAGAACCCTTGAGATATGCTTTTGGAGATATGTATATAGCAAAATTATCAAAAAATAGTAATTTACTTGTAACAATAGAAATTCCTAGAGATTTTAAAAACAATCAAGAAATTTATTCACATGAAGAGGTTGAAGAAATAATAAGTTATTTAGCTAAGGATTCAAAACATTCTTATCCTGTTTTGGGTTATCCGCAGACAATAATGCGAGCTCACGAAGTGGCAGTAAGGTTAGGTTTTCCCTCATCAATTATAAGGGATGAAATTAAAGATAAAATAATCGCATCTCTTGAAGATAAAAGTGCTGGGGAGTTCATAAGAGATGGTTGGCTTTTAATGGATTTTGTAGATAAAGGTGTGCTTGGGGGAGGAAAACATGGCTGAAGAAGAATTAATAATTGGAAGGTTTATAGGACTTGAAAGTTCCTCGTATGAATATATTGCTAATATTGTAGCACCATATAAAGCAAATTTTCCCATAGAATTAGGTTGTTTCTTATTGATTGATGACCAACCAAATAAACTGGTTGCCCGTGTAATTGATTTTGTTCCACAAGGAGAATTAGTGTCTTTTATGGGGCAAAAATGGTTAAGTGATGTTGCCTTTGAAGAAGATGCTATTGGAAGTGATATCAAAAAAAGAAAAATTAGTTACAATGTAAAAATCAAGGTTCTAGGAAGTTTGGACAATAAAGATACCTTTATTCCAGGTCTAAAAAGAATCCCCCATATTACTAGCAGGGTAATAAAAGCGAGTCCAACAACAATTAAAAAAATATTAAAGCAAGCATTAGAAGAACAACTACAAGGTCAAGAGATAGGTCATTATTTCCTAGACGACTCAATAAAAATTAAGTTTAATCTATCTGAATTGGATTCAAAAAGAACATTTATTTTTGCCAGAGCAGGCTATGGTAAAAGTAATTTAATGAAGATACTTGCAAGCTCATGGGAAAAGGGGTATGGAAGTCTAGTTATTTTTGACCCAGAGGGAGAATACGCTTTTACGGATAAAAAATCACGTCCAGGAATAATGGACAATAGGGAAGCAATTTTTATAACGAATCGTCAAGATACACCTACAAGAAAAAATGTTTATCCTAAACTTAAACTTAATTTGGCAGACTTGAACCCTAAACTGATAATTCCATTAATAATAGCTCCAGAAAAACACGATAAAATATTTTTTGCTAAATTGATGGGAATAGAAGAACCAGAATGGAGAGAATTAGTTAATTTATGTTCCACTAATGGCTGGAATACTCCACTTGCCGAAATTAATAGAGTTTTAGGGCTTAACGCAGCCGAAAGTAGCGATAGTGAGATGAAGCCAATTAGAAATAATTTAATAAGCCCAATAATGAGTTTGCACGACCCAGATTCAAAATTGTTGGAAGTAATTAAACTGGCTATAGAAAAAGATGAGATTATTATTATTGACATAAGTTTAATAGATTCAAAAACGGCATTATGGCTGAGTTCAATTATAGTAAGGGAAATTTTTAACAGGAATCAGCAGAATTATATTGAGGGAAATACAAAAAACTTGTTAAAAGCAACATTTGTCATTGAAGAAGCACAAAGTGTTTTGTCAGAAAATTCAGACCTTTCTGCTTTCATTGACTTAGCAAAGGAAGGCAGAAAATACTCTCTAGGGGGTATTTTTATAACACAGCAACCTTCTAGTATCCCATTTCAGATACTAAGCCAAGCAGATAACTTTTTTGTATTCCATCTATTAAGTAAAGGAGATTTAGATTCACTTAATAGAGCAAATGCACATTATTCTGGGGATATTATCACTCAAATCCTTAATGAGCCTATACCAGGTAAATGTTATATGTGGACATCTAGCCAGCCATTTGTCTTGCCAGTTTTAATAAAAAATTTTGAGGGACAAAATAAGCCTAACCTAAGCAAAGACAAACAAGAAAAATCTGAATTACTACAAAATATTTTAAAAAATGTAGATACCGAAATGGAAAACCCATTGTTTTTAAGCATAGCTCAAAAACATAGAGGATTAGGAAATATAGAACCTAAAAATAAAACAGTTCAACTTTTTAAGGAATTATCAGATGATGAGAAAAATTATGTTAAGTCAAAGAATGGGCTTCAAAAAAATAAAGCAGGAGAAGATTTTGCAATTACATTCAAGTATCTGAGCCACCTTACCAGCATTATGCACTTAGTTTCTTAGAAACTTTTATTGTGTTTCTATCAAATTTTTTCCATTCCAAATCCCTCTCTGCTCTTGGAAGTAAGTATCTCTCTCTAAAAAATGAAAATAGTTGACCTGTAGATTGTCTATAAAATATTGGTTTTTTAACATCACCATTTAAAAATTCCTTGAAATTTTTAGCAAGAGGAGCAATATAAAATCCACGTTTGATTCCATGTTTACCATACTTTCTTGAGTTCATTCCAAATTCCTTCATACATTGATTAATCACCCTCATCTTCCAATTTGAACCATCTCCAAATCTGTTCTTTTTTACAATATCATTTTCTGTTTCAACCAGATAATTATACATTTTAGTTGCTATGCCATTATTTAAATGGAAAAAACCATAACCCTGAGTAAATCCTAAAAACTGCCACAGTAGCCTATTATTCTCTTTTTTGTTTATTTTTTCAGTATCTTTTTTGGACATATCTTTTGTTTTTAGCCTATCTAATATTGATGATTCTCCAAAAGCTCCAGTTGTGGTTATTAACACCAAACCACCTTTTCTTGATTTATAATTTTTTCCAGATATATAAGAACGCCCACTAGAATATTTTTTTATAAAATCTGCCCTTACTTTATCTGATGTAGCAAGTGTCGCAACTAATTTTCCACCTAAAAGTTGATTGTATGGTGGAACTGCTCCGAATACATATAAATCCATTACGTGCCATAAATTATTTTGTTTTTGTTGGGTATCCCAGCCTATATGATTTTCTCTAACTTTTAAATTAATAACTGGGTCGGTTAAACCTAATATGCCTATAATTTTATTATTACTTTTATCCATTATCAAATATCTTAATCTTCTCCCAAATCCATTTGAAATTGGGATACTCCAAAGAAAAGTAGCATATCTAAAAAGATTAGATTTTTTTAAATTATCCACTAATACTAATTTAGGAGATATTTTTTCTGGTTGGATTTCTTTGCCATTTGCAAAAAATTCTATTAATTCTTTTTCATTTTTTAAAATCCATTTTTTATTTTTTAGAAGAAGATGTTGTTTGGCTAGCTTGTGAGTTCGTCTTAATGCGTTTTTATTTTTTGGATTTGGTGGTATAATTGTATCGCCTTTGAACTTAAAACCTACTTGTTTCAATTCTCTATAAATTGAGTTTTTAAGTTGTTTTGAGGATAACATTGTATAAATTAGTAATTTTCCTCTCTTTATAAGCGTAAGCTCCCACTAAGAGGTTGTAATTTTATTTGTTTTTTAATCCTTTCTTAATCAAATCAACAACCGCTTCATTATTATTCTTCAATCCCTTGTCAATCTTGTATTTTAGGACTTCATTCCAAAGCTTGTCATCACAATCAATAATCATTTTTTTAGCCATTCATTAACACCTATTAAGGTTTATTAATGAGCTACTATATAAACCTATCGTTTTATTAATGGTTATTAGCGATTATTAATAGAAATATTTATATACTTGATAGTATTAACAATCATTAATAGTTATTAACAATTAGGAGATGAACAAAAATGGAACAACAACAAATGGAAGTAAGAAAGCAAAGAGGAATGGAGATAGCAAAGACGAGCAGGATAGTAAAGAACGACAAAGGTCAATGGAAAGTGCCTTCACAAAGCGGTGGCGGTCATTACATTGTGGTTAGCAATGGCTTTGGGGCTGAATGTAATTGTCCAGACCACGAGCTAAGAAACTGCAAATGCAAGCATATCTGGGCTGTTGAGTTTATAGTAACCAAGCAAATAGACCAAGAAGGCAATGTAATCATCACCCAAACAGTAAGGAAAACTTATTCACAGGATTGGAAAAATTACAATCTTGCACAGCAGAAAGAGAAAGAGATTTTTATGAAGCTGTTGGCTGATATAACGAGCAGAATAGGAAATCCAACCTATGAATTTGGCAGACCTTCCAACAATGTCAGTGATACCATTTACTCAATGGTTTTCAAAGTGTATTCAACTTTCTCTGGAAGAAGGTTCTCAACTGATTTGGAAACAGCAAAAGACAATGGCTTTGCAGAGCAGAAAATACCTTACAACTCAATGTTTAGGTATTTTCAGAAAAAGGAATTAACACCATTATTGGCTAACATTGTAGCCATAACAAGTCTACCATTAAGAAGCGTTGAAACGAAGTTTGCCTTAGACAGCACAGGATTTGGAACTTCAAACTTTCAAAGGTGGTATTCCTTCAAGCATGGAAAAGAAATATCATCAAGAAGATGGGTTAAGTGCCACTTTATGACAGGAGTTAAGACAAACATAATAACAAGCGTTTCAATAACTTCTGAATTTGACAATGATAGTCCAGAACTGAAAGCATTAGTTAATGAAACTGCCGAGAACTTTAAGATGGAAGAAATATCGGCAGATAAGGCTTATTTAGGTCAGGACAATTTGGAACTGATAGAAAGCAAAGGGGCAACGCCTTTTATTCCCTTCAAGAGCAACAATAAGCCGTCTGGCAATGGCATGATATGGAAGAAAATGTTTTATTACTTCCAGCTTAACAATGAGCAATTTTTAGAGCATTACCACGCAAGAAGCAATGCTGAAACTTCTGTCCACATGATTAAGTCAAAGTTTGGGGATTTTGTAAGAAGCAAGACGTGGACAGCACAGATAAATGAAGTTTTATGCAAAGTTATCTGCCATAATATTTGTGTTGTTATTCAAGAAATGCACGAATTGGGGATAAATCCAGATTTTAAGGTAAGATAATTAAAATTCCTCATCCATATGGTGTTCATCTCTATAGGTTTTACCATATATAAAATCATTAACTTCTTGGCTATCTTCCAAATCAACACCCTCGATATTTTTCATTTTTATAGTTATTATATCTCCTTTTTCTGCATGCTTTCCAGACAATGTAGCATCAATATCAAATTTGGATTCATCTCTCTCTTTCACTTTGGTTGAAGAATGACTATAAAACTTTAAATCTCCATATTTTTTAGATACTACTTGAAAAGCATTCACTAAATTAGGAATTTGACTATTGTTTATTACTGTAACATATATTTTATATTCTGTAACATCAATTTCTTTAGGGGTATGCTCATCTTCGTATTCCCAATTTAAATCCCATACAGCACGAATAAAATCAATTTTGATTTTTAAGTCACTTGTGATTAATTTTAATTTTTGCTCTCTATAGTCCTTATCAATTTTTTCATCTCTAATCCAATTGGGTAATCCATGAATAATCAAAGATAATGATATAAAAAGTATTACAACAAAAATCAATAGTTTTATCCATAAATTTAATGTATTATTTAAGGCAAGGATTAAAACTACTATATTTATGATAGATATTCCAAGACTAACTTCAAATACTGAAAATTTTTCAGGTAAATTAATCATAAGAGAAGGATTAGTTTATAGTTTAAATATCTATTCTGCCTCAAAAGTAACCCATCTGCCCCAATAGTAAGCTGAAAAGCGGACTTATGAGGCAAAGCTGTAGGAGAGAACCGTGGAGGATGGCAAGGTATTTATATGCTTCTTTCCCCTCATTCTCTATGGACAGGGTGGATCTCAAGGTGGGCTTCTCCTGCAACAGCAGGTGCACGTTCTGTGTGCAGGGGGACAAGCGCTTCGTGCACCGGGACAAGGGCCCGGAGGAGCTCAAGCGCGTCCTGCGGGAGAATTATGGCAGGGGCATCAGGGAAGTGGTCTTCACCGGAGGCGAATGCACCATACGCCATGACATCCTAGGGTTGGTAGCGTATGCGCGCTGCCTGGGCTACCGGATCATCCAGATCCAGACGAACGGCAGGAGGTTCTGCTATCCGGAGTTCTGCAGGGCGATGGTCGATGCCGGGGCCACGGAATTCAGCCCATCCATCCACGGCTCCTGCCCGGAGATACACGATGCCATGACGCAGGCTCCCGGCTCGTTCTCACAGGTCGTGCAGGGCATCAGGAACCTCAAAGAGCTCGGGCAGCGCGTGATGACCAACACTGTCGTCACGAAGCAGAATTGCCGCGACCTGCCGCGGCTTGCGAAGCTGCTTGTCGATCTTGACGTCGACCAGTTCCAGTTCGCGTTCGTCCACATCCTCGGCAGCGCCGCCAAGAACAAGATGAGCGTCGTGCCCAGGAAATCAGAGGCCATGCCATACATAAAGGAAGGGCTCGACATCGGCAGGAAGGCGGGAAAGATCGTGATGACTGAGGCCATCCCCTACTGCTTCATGCAGGGATACGAGGACTGCATCGCGGAGCGGATCATCCCCCATACCCGCGTCGAGGACGCCGCATGGGTCGTCGAGGATTATACCGCTTACCGCACTACAGAAGGAAAAGTGAAGTCAGAGCATTGCAGGGAGTGCAGGTATTTCAGGGTGTGTGAAGGCCCCTGGAAGGAATACCCGGAGCTGTACGGGTGGGAAGAGTTCGTGCCGGTGCATGCCGGGGCAGATGACGGGTATGTGCAGATGCGTAGGGTGTAGAACGCTATTTAGAATATCACTTTGGTCGCCCAGTCCAGAAACAGCTCCTTTTCGAAGCCGTTCTCCGCGATCTTCTCGAAGAGGTATTTGCACTGCATCCGGTAGATTTTGAAGGTGGCGGAGCGCGAGATGTTGGGGATGATGGTGCGCTGCGTCTGGTAGACGTGCACCGGGTGCACGCCGCCCCACGGCCGGAATGCGGAATGGTACGCGATGAGGTCCATGAACGATGACGCCCAGGTGTTCTGGTTGTCCTCGCTGCCCAACACTTCCCCCGCTGGCTGGTCGACGGTGCCGATCTGGAAGATGCGCTCGGGAATCATCCTCCCCTCGTCCGAGCTGAAGATTGCGCCGTCGAAGTTGTAGAGGAGCGTCGACCGTCCCATGCCGGTGGGGCTCATGAGCTCGACGTACAGCGGGTCGCGGTATCGCAGTATCTTGCAGAGGATGTTGAACGCACCCCGCTCCATGATCCTGGTCCCTCTCCTGTTGAGCTCGATGATATAGTCCATGGCTTCCTTCCAGAAGGCGAAGAACTCTTCAGGGGTATAGGAAAGGTCTGGCCATGAATTGAGCGCATCCCCGAGGTCGTGGACAGGGCGCAGGTGGACGGTTGCCGTTCCGAGGGAGACATAGGTATCGATGATGCCCCTTGGGTCAGAGAGCGCTGTCCTGGTGATGGTGGCGAGCATGTCGACTTTTTTCGGAAGGCCGCGCTTTTCATAGGTTTCCTTGATGAACCTCACCTTGTCCACGGTCTTGTCGAACGTGTCCCCGCCGGCAGACGTCCTCCTGTTGGCGTCGTGGATGGCCTTGGTGCCGTCGATGGAGGAGCAGATGGCGACGTCATTGTCGATGAGGAAATCAAGCTTCTCCCGGTCCATGAGCAGCAGGTTGGAGACGATGCACATGTGCAGGTCGCGCTTCCTGTCCTTGTTCATCTCCCTTGCCTTCTCTACCACTCTCCTGACCACTTTCCAGTTGAGGAGGCATTCCCCTCCCTGGAACTCGATGGTGGCATACCTGCTTGCGCACGAGAAGATGAAATCCACGACTTTTTCCGCGGTCTCGAGGGACATCATGTCCTTCCCCATGGAGACGCCCGCATGGCAATATCTGCACCTGTTGTTGCACATGTTGGTGGTGTTGATCATGTGCAGCGAAGGCGCCTGGAGAAGGCTCTTGTTGAGGTTGGCGTAGATGCCTGCGGTGGTGTTGATGTTCTCGCCGTTGATGATGATGCCGGCGTCGCGGAGCTTCGCGTAGAGCCTCATCGAGGAGTGGATGTCTTCCGTGCGCAGCAGCCTGAGCTCGTCCTCGGAGAGGAATGCCCAGCCGCCGAAATAGCCCGTGACGAGAATCCTGTCCTTCGCGATGGGCTCAGTTGCATAAGGGAGAATGCGTGCCTGTTCCAGGAGCTGGTCGGCGGTTGCGGTTGGCATGGGGGATGGGAATGATGATGGAAGCGGGGAGAGACGGAAGTCAGTCTATGGGGAAGCCAGCTTTACGCGTGTCTTGTCTTCCGGCTTCTGCTGCTCGGGAACGACAGAAAACAATGCCCGTTGCAGCACCAAGCCAATGACTTCCTTGTTCCGGTCGAACTGGTTGAAATAGTTGGTGATGGACAGCATCTCCTCAAAGAACTCATAGGCGAATTTCTCCAGATCCTGCGCCTTATCCTTTGGAACGATTTCGAGGATAATCTCTTTGTCCCTGTCCCCGTCAAGGATGAAGTAGAAGCGGTCGAGGAAGACGTAGGCAGTGGCATAGACGCGCTCGAGCGGATAGACTTGTGGATTGATGCGGATGCGCAGCTTCCCGTCTTTGACTTCAAAACCAGACCCCATGGGAACACTGGGTGAGAGGAGTTTATAAAAATGTTTCGTTCAGATGCGCTCTGTCCCGAATGTGGTTACTGGCATGAGGTTGAGCCTTAGCGATGCAACAACAAGGGCGTCGTTGGGGGACTTGCCCCTACTCGGAGGCGCACCTCCGGCATCCACTGCGTGGACTACGGGGAAACAGCCCCATCCATGACAGGAGCAAAAGGCGAGAAGCCAGTGATCCGTAGCGAAGCGGAGATTCGGGACAGAGCCGTTCAGATGTTGATGTTGGAAATGGGGGGTGAGTAGGATCTCACCACAAGCTGTTCATGAAGTCAGCGAATTTCTCTGTTAAGGGTCTCCTGTATGAACAATTGCAGAGGGCGTCGGCTCCTCCTTCCCTATTGGCTTTCTTTCTCAGGTGCATGATTTCCGGAGAAATCCATGCCTTGCGGAGATTGACTGAAGTATAGATGTTGAGAGGGGATTTCTTTCTTCCGAAGGAAAAGTCTATGTCTCCATTCGGAAGGATGAGGATGCTGCTGAGGCCTTCATTTGAAGGAAAGGCTCCAAGCGGCGCAAAAGGGTTCTTGAGGTAGGATTCCATCAGCCTCAAATGCCCAATGGAATTGTTGATGGGACTGCCTTTTTTCTTCATGGAGATGAGATTTTCCAGCGCTTTGGAGACTGCTGCCGGACTATCGGGCAGAAGGTGATAAGGAATGGTGTCCCCGGGGCTGCTTTTCCAGTGAAATCCATCAGGACAGGCTGGAAAAGCACGCCTGCCAACCCTTCCTGCTCCGCCAAGTGCACGATACCGGCCGCTTCCCCGAGGTTATCCTTAAACAAGATGGCCGCGAGTTGGATGCGAAGGTGCTGTTTTGCACGGCGGATGTTTTCAATTACTTTGCCATAGGTCCCCTCTCTGCCTCGCAGCCGGTCATGTGTCGGGGCGGTGGCTCCATCAAGGGACACGGTGCAGAGGCTCAGGTGCGCATCATGGAGTCCCGCAGCAGTACGCTCCGTGAGCAGCGTCCCATTGGTCAGGAGATGCACCATCAGTCCAAGGGAGGATGCTTCACGCACGAGATCGGCGATGTCCGGCCGCAGGAGGGTCTCGCCTCCCGTCAGGGTGAGATGGAACGGCCCAAGCCATTCTTTTAGCCTCTTCAGCCCCTCCACAACCTTCTCGGTTGGCATCCCCATTTCCCTGAATTTCCAGAAATTGCATTGCTGGCACCGCAGGTTGCATGCGTCGTTGAGCTGGAAGATGACGAACGTGGGCTTCGAGAAGCGGTAATTCAGCCATGGCGTGCGGTGGAGCAGATTCTGGACACCTTGGTTGAGTGCAAACGTGATCAGCTGATTCTTTGACAGGTGCATGAATTCTCCGTTGAGGGGTGGCGGGCTCCCTTCATTATATAATTTTTTGGATGGAGTACAAATATCATTCTCATCTGCTTCAGTTTAAGCATCCTTCACCGCTGAATGTATGGAGGCACGATGGTTTCGACAGGTGCTGCCGCTTTGGAAGGGGAGTCATGCGATTTGAGTGGGGTAAACAGCCCTTTCGAGAAACCAAAGCCATAGCAGACATGGCATAAAACAATGAGCAGGGCAAAGGTCCCACGAAGGTAGAGGGGGAAATGTCTCAAGAAAAATGATTGAAGTAGAACCATTCCCCCGTAGACGGCCAGCGGCCACAATGTCCATAGTGGCAGGAACGGAAGAAGCAACAAGTAGAAGCAGAAGAACGCAGGCAGGAAGTTGAAGAATGAGTTGGGGGAAGGGTGCAGCCGGAATTGCTTTGCTCTTCCCTCTCCGTAGCCCAGTAGCATATCTAGGAATTGGCCAGTTGTGTGGCGCGGCCTGCGGTGGACGATAATGTGTGGATCGTAGACCAGCTTCCCGCCGCTCTTTTCCACCATGTCCATCAGCGCATTCTCCTCATTAGGATGGAGCGCCTCGTCAAATCCGCCATGCTTCAGGAAGATGGATTTTTCCACCATCAGGTTGCACAGGATAAGCTCTTTCTCATTGGTTTCGCGCACCCTGCCTGTGTTGCGGTAGCGCGCGCTGCTCGGCCCAAAGGCCAGCCAGGAGCCCATGACCTTATGGAAGAGCTGTTCCTGCTGCGGGGCATCTTTGGGGCAGATGCTCGGACCCCCGACAATGTCCGCGTTCATGCCTGAGAAATGCTGAAGTGCGCGCTTCAGGTTGCCCTTGTCCGGGAGGGAATCATCGTCGAGAAAATAGATGATCTCTCCCGTCGCTTTCCTGATGGCCTTGTTGCGCTGGACCGCAGGCTGCATGCCTCGCGCGACGAGGATCTCAAGGAGTTTTTTTGGGTACTCCAGCCTTTTCGCCGCGTCGATTGCGGGGATGGTGCTCTGTCCGTGCCGCACGGCGATGACAATCGAGATTTTGGGCATTGGTTTCATAAGCATTCTCCCCATCAGAGAGCGGCGTTCTATAAAAGCGTTACTCTGGAAGCGCGGGGGGAAGGTTGCTCGGCGAGATCTGCCCGGAAGTGCTCCTCAGGAGGTGGGTGCCCCCTATCTGGGTGGCCGAGTCCCGGGAATAGACGCTGATGTTGTAGTTCTGGTCAAAAGTAAGAGTGAAACTCCCCGGACTAACGTCCGGTGCCTCTCCTCTCTAGCCTTCTGGACACCGGAAAACACTTCGCTTCGTTCTCCCTCATTGTGATTTTTCCCCTTCGGGGCCGCTTCGCTAAAATCACATG
>Ga0209518_1000792_pt1 | contig 38913 bp, 44 predicted proteins | sample RifGroB1_FD_183993 | JGI IMG/M metagenome (GOLD analysis project Ga0209518, IMG submission 183993) | Groundwater microbial communities from Rifle, Colorado, USA - Groundwater B1 (SPAdes) (version 2) | ecosystem: Environmental > Aquatic > Deep subsurface > Groundwater | place: Rifle, Colorado...
TAATCATGGACTTTTTTAGAGCTGAGACTGGATAAAGAAACGCCGTGATTTAATACTCCAATCAATGCCAGTTTAAGATCTTCTACTGGGTCAAAGCTCATGATATAAACACAGTTGGATGTATATTTAAAGGTTATGTTAGTTATTTTTTAGTTTGTAATTATTACTACCAAAATTTGACAGAGGATTTCTATTTTGTTCGTGTTTAGCTGTATTTTCTTAGCAAAGTTGCACTCCGGCAAAGCACCAATAGTTTAAATAACAACTTGACAAAATATATAAACAAAGTAAGCTAATCGATTCTTATGAAGCCATTCCTGCTCGTCTTATTTCTGTTGATACCTCTAGTCTATTCTCAGGAGAATGTCTTAGAAGCAAGAAAAGCAAGCCTTGACCTGAATGCGAACGAATTTATTTTTCAGATGAATGCTGCGATAGGTTTTTCTTCGAATAAAAGCACTGATGTTCAGGATTTAACGGCAATTAAAAACAGCTTTGAATCAAAACTGGAAGAATCATTTAAGACTGCAACATTAGATATATTAAAATTGAAAGAAAAAGAAATGAAGGATCTTTCAAGACAATTCAAGGACCTGACTAAAGAAAAGTTCAAAGAGAATACAGGAGAGTTAAAGATTGCATTATTCAAGGCGAAGCAGAACAATAAAGACAGATTGAAAGATAACAGATTGAAAGATAAAAAAGACGCATTAAACCAGGAAAGAAGGAAACTTGTCAATGTTGCTTATGATAAAAGAATTTTAGAGATAACTGCGAGGATAGAAGCGGACAAAAGCGAAGGGAAAGAATCAAAAATACAGAAAGTTCTGCTTGAAAAGTTTCAAAAATCAAAATTAAAACTGAATGAAACAGAATTCATTGACAGCGGACTGCAGATTGAAAGCATCAGAGAGCTTGGATCAAAAGCCATGTTTTTCTTCAGAAATATTTTCAGCTCTCTGGAAAATAAGACAAAAACGACTGGTGAGAAGATATGAGAATAATATTTATTTTGCTGATAACGCTGGTTTTTCTTACGGCATGCACCAGGATTGAGCTTGGAAAAGATAAAATAACAATAAAAGAAAAATCTGAGAATATTACAGAATCAAACTCTACTTTTATTAAAAATATCGAAAATAAAATTCAGGAAAAAATCCCAAGATTAGAATCAAACTTAGACACTCCTGCAATAGTCGAAAAAAGGATAATCGATGAGACGGAATCTGTTTATTTCGGGGATGTCATATAATTTTGCTGGGTCGAACTCGGCAGAAAACACCGGCAAAATTTTTATCACAATTACAAACAAAGATAACTAAATCTCTTTTTCAGCTTTAATCAGGAATTTGATTATCTCATCTGGCCACTGCTTTGGTATTGAACCGGAAATCAATTCCTTAAGCCATTTCTTGAAAGAAAAGTTGAATGCAGTCCTTTCTCCGTCAATCAGTCTTTTAATCTCGTAAACAATATCTGAAGGCAGTTTAAGTCTTTTAGATGTTTCATTCAGCTGCTGCATCAAAAAATCCTCGTCTGCGCTGTATTCTTTGCTAGGTTTTATTCCTAATTTTGCAAAAACAAAGTTCCTCAAAATCGGAGGCCATTCAGATTCTATCTGCTTTTGATATTTTTTGATTGATGAAACAACATCCTCTCTTAATTCATAATCCTCGTCATTGACCAGCCTTGTCAAATCTTCCTTGACATAGCCAGGAACATGATGTATCATTCTTATCGCATGCTTCAGTTTCCATTCTTTGGTCTCCATCTCCTTCTTTCTTTTTTCTTCAACGGACTTCCAGAATTCAGCATAATCTATTTTGCTTATTTTTCTGTCCTGCTTCAGTCCTTTCTTCATTTCGATTGACTCAATGACAGACTGATGCATTCTTTTCAGGAATTCGGTCCTGTCTTCTATCCTTAAGACATCAAGATATCCCTGCAAAACGAGCATGAACGAGAATGGCGAAGGAACATTTGTGGTTATCTCTTTTATCTTCACTTTTCCGTCATTGATATCTTTCAAAACATGTTTGGTATTTTCAATATCCATCAAATCTTCTAAAACTTCCCTTCTTGCTTCCTTTAATATCGGAAAGTCTTCTGATATTCTTTTTACAGCTTGCAGTAAAATCATTGAGCTTACTTGCTGTCTTCCAACTCTTTTTTCATGACCTTTGTAATTTGTTAGAATCATTAATGCTCTTGCTGCGCAATGCCTAAATCTTCTTCTTAAAACTTCTGTTTTATCTAATGCCAAAGCCATTAGCTCTTCTATTCTTGAAGATTTAAGCATTTCAAATGCTCTAACGGCTTGAATTGGGTGAACTGAAGCAACATAAAATCCATTGTCTGAAATTCCTATTTCGACATCCCTGTGCTGTATTTTTGAAATTGCATAAGCGACCGCTCTTGCAAGACAGTCATTCACCCTTCTTCCGTACAAAGTATGAAACACAGCATATTTCTTTTCCCCTTCGTCATAATGCTCGACTAAAAGATTAGTTGATGTTGGAATTTCCGCATATTCGTATTGTTCTTTAAAGTATTGATAAATAGCATTTGCGGCATTGTCATCCAAATAAAGATATTTGTTGATAAATCTCAAAATATCTCCTTTTGATTCTTTTTTTGCAAAGTGCTCAAGTATCAATTTCCTGAATCTTCCTATTTCATTTGCTAAATCAAAACTCAATGGCAGGCTTTCGGAATACCAGGAAGGAACTGTCGGCCTTCTTCCTAATGCTGCAACAACTCTCGCCACCATCCCTGACGCATTCCTGAATTGGTAAGTATTTCCTCCAAGAACGAATACATCTCCCGGCTTTAATCTTTCCAAAAATCCTTCATCAATTGTTCCTATGGCTAAATCTCCAACTTTAACAACAACTCCAGATTCTGAAGGAATTGTTCCAATATTTGTCATATAAATAACTCTGGCCATCTTTCCTCTTTTACCGATTATTTTTGTTTCCTTGTCAATCCAGATCTTTGCGTAAATATGTCTGTCCTCTAATTCAGAATATTCTCCTGCAAGATAAGACATAACTTGGTCGAAGTCTTCCCGTTTTAAATTTCGGTAACAATAACTTTGTTTTATCATTTTAAATAATTCCTCGATATGAATCTGTTCTTCAATAGCAATTCCGAATATCTGCTGAGCTAAAACATCTAAACAGTTCTCAGGAATGTGTATTCTGTCTATTTTCTTTTCAACCGCTGATTTTAATAAAACAGAGCATTCAACTAAATCATCCCTGTCCAAGACTATTATTCTTCCTTTTGTTGTATCATGCAATTTATGTCCTGATCTTCCTATTCTTTGCAATGCTCTTGCGACTGATTTTGGGCTTCCCAATAAGATTACTAAATCAATATAACCAATATCAATCCCTAGCTCTAAAGAAGTTGAACAGACCACAGCTTTAAGCTTCCCTTCCCTTAGATTCTTTTCAAGCTCTGTTCTGTGCCCCTTAGACAAAGAACCATGATGAGCTCCGATATTTTCGGAATAGTTTTTTGGGAACTTTTCTTTCAGATGATGGACAACCCTTTCTGTTCCCGATCTTGTATTGGTGAAAATCAATGTTGTCTTGTGTTCTTGAAGCAATTTATCGATTAAATTGTATGTTTCATTGCTTATTGTTGTGTAATCTGTGTTGATTAAATCAGCAACCGGACTTACAACCTGCAAATCTAATTTTTTCAGGCTGGGGATATCGACTATTTCGCATTTTCTGTTTCCGACCAGGAAATGCGCCACATTTTCCAGCGGAGCGACTGTCGCGCTTAATCCAACTCTTGACATTGCAGGGGATAATCTTTGCAATCTTTCCATTGAAATACTCAGATGAACTCCTCTTTTGTTTTCAGCCAAAGCATGAATTTCATCTACGATGAACCAGTCTACGTTCCTTAAGTGGTCTTTGAATTTTGGGGAAGAGAGCATCAACGCTAATGATTCAGGAGTTGTGACCAAAATATGAGGAGGGTTTGCGAGCATTTTCTGCTTTTCTGCTGCAGTTGTGTCTCCTGTTCTGACTCCAACTCTAATTCCGAATTTTTTATTTGCTTGTTCTTCCATTTCTTGTAAGGGTTCGATTAAATTTAAACTCACGTCTTTGTTCAATGCCTTCAATGGGGAACAATAAATAACATAAACTTTATTCTCTAGAATTCCTTTTTCAGAACAATCTATTAAATGATTTAATATTGAAAGAAAAGCGGTTAATGTCTTACCAGAACCTGTTGAAGCTGAAACTAAAATGTTTTTTCTTGAGTTAATATCAATAACAGAGAACTTTTGAGGCTCCGAGAACTTTCCAAATTTATTTTTAAACCATCTTGAAACAATAGGGTTCAAAATAGAGAAAATAGATTCATCTGTATCTGGCTTTTGCTTATATGTTATCATTCGAATACGTTAATGATAATGATTGTGAGTTGTGAGGTAGTTTATATTAGTTTTGTAAGGGATAATGACGAATTAAAGCTTAATTCCAAATGCCCCGTAAACTTGAGCAGGAAATTCTGCCTTGAGATAATAATTTAACAGTCTGGCTAATTTACTTTTATACGTTAGTAAATGCTTGTGATGATTTTTATAAATATGATACAGTTCGTGGCGTACAACACCTTTTCTTGCAAACATGCCTCCAACGTGAATTTCAGCTGGAATTGAATCATTGAAATGTATTACTGCACCGGCTTTGCATCCATCATGCAAAAACGCTTTTACCTCGCTCTTCAAACCCAGTTTTCCAGATTCTTCTGCAATGAGTTTCTCTAATTCTTTCTGGTCAGAGATTTTACTTGAACAGATTTGTAGTGCTGTAAGCCCAATAACACAACTTCCCCCTACCGCCGCCACTAATTTGATTCCATCAAATGTGCTGTTTGCTAAATAAGGTAAGTCCATATGCCGTTGAAGCTTTTTAGTTTTATAAATCTTTCGTTTAGTAACTACTATTACGTAACAATTAATAAAACCATAAACTATATAAACTATAGCTCTATAGTCTATAGTATGACAACAACAATTCAAGTTAATGATGATACCATAGAGGACTTGAAAACTCTCAAGGAACAGCTCAATTTTGGCTCTTATGATGCTCTGATGAAATTTTTTCTGAAGAAAACCATGAAACCTGAAAAATCAATGTGGGGAGCATATGGCAAAATGACTATGAAAGAGATACTTAATGGGCTGAGAGATGAAACAGACCGATATTAAGTGCTTAGACTCTTCTGTATGGCTTGCATATTTTTTGGAAGAAAGTATTGAAGCGAAGAAAATAATAGAAGGAGATGACATCATAGTTATTTCTACACTTTCATTATTTGAAATCAAAAAGAGAATATTATTGATGAAGAAAGATCCGCTGCCGGCTTTGCAGTTTGCGAAACAAAGAAGCAAAATACTGGCGCCCGGACAGATTATCACTGAAAAAGCAGCAGAAATATCAGTTGAGAATAAATTAGGAGCAATCGATTCTTTGATTTATGCCACGGCTGAATTCAGCAAAGCAGAATTGATTACAGGAGATAATGATTTTAGAGGTTTACAAAATGTTAAAATTATTGCTTAGTTTAACCTTGAGTTTAATCCTAATATCTTCAGTCTTCGCTTCATTATTATTCCCAAAGGAAGTTATTTTCTTCGATAAATTAGCTCCAAACGATGAACAGACTAAATTAATCAGCAACGAAGATATTCTTTTCACGAAGTTCAGCATAACTGCAAACACAAACATAAGCAGGGCAAGAATAACCATACAAGCAATGCCTGACTGCCCTGAAAATGCTCCTTATCAGGAGAATGTCCTGCAATGTTTTTACATAAGCGGATTTGAATTCGGAGATGAGCAAATTTCAAGTGTAAAAATATCATTCAAAGTTCCGAAAGACTGGATTGAGGCAAATGACTATGATAATATTGAATTAAGGCGGTACAGCTATTCCTGGAATGAAAATGTCCACGGGAAATTAAGCGGCTGGGAGCCATTATCGACAAAGCTTGAGAAAGAATATGAAACATTCAGCCAATACGCTTCATCTGCAGACGGAATGAACTATTTCAGCATAGTTGGAATAGAAAAAGAAATTATAATACCGGAATTAAAGGAAGTAAATATTCCTGCAATAACGGCAGATGCAATAAGGATAATTCCAAGGATAATTCCCAAAAAGAAAATTGAGGCTGAAAATACAGAAAATGAAAATCCAGCATGGCTTCCTGCATTATTGTTATCCTTAACAATGGGACTGATTATTTTCACTCCAAAACTTGAAAAAGAGACGCCATTTTGGCAATTAACAGACTATATCAGAAATTCAAGCGAACCGGAGCATAAAATAAAGAATGTCCTGAAATCAAACGGCTGGGAAGACTGGCAGATCAAGTTAGCCATGAACGAAGCAAAGAAAAATCGATAAGTAATTATCGCTGCTCCATCCTAAATCTGCACTTTGCTGTTAATTACTGACTCTTGTGCCACACCCATGCCGGATTTTATTCGTTAATTACAAAACGAAAAGTTAGTGTCGTTCGTGATGTGAAGCTATAATTATCAGATGCCGTTCAAGTCCTATTCAAGCGGATTAAGTCAACTCTGTTGTGCTGTCGGCTCGGCATGTAATGATGCAGCAATCAGAAGCCGCTGAAGTCCCGTAGGGAGCGTCCCCTTCAGCTTATTTTCATATGCAACTATTGATGCCTCGCGAAATGACAACACAACAGACTCATGACAAAGATACATGGTTAGATTTGTAGTTACTATTAAGTAGCTAAAATAGAAAGGTTTATATAGCGATCTTTATTAAATCCTTCTCCAATGGTGGAACTACTTAATTATTCAGATCATCAATACTATCCCCGTAAATCGTTTAAAGGCTTAGAGAAATTAGTTATTTTTCCCGAAGGTGAACTAAAAAGCGATGGCATCCCAAATGGCTCAGTTTGGATGTTTAACTCCCCAGATCATACTTACGACCCACGAATTCTCGCAAATGACGTTGGGTGCGGTATGTCCGCATTTTTGATTTCTAATGAATTTAATTATAAAACTGCCGCGGATAAGGTTGCAGATTTTATGAAAAATAAAAGAATTTTAGGCAATGGAAATCATTTTGTAGATATTTGCGGTCCTTTTGAACCTTTGACGGATCAATCATACCCAGGACACAGTGTTTTAGTTATTCACACAGATGGAAAATCTTTTGATAATGCCTCGCCAAAAACATTTGAAGAAGTAAAATTAAAAACACAAAAGGCGATAAATTTTAGACATAATTTGGGCAATGATCTTGCAAAATTAATTGGAGCTTATAAACTTGAAACACTTGGAGATTGGCCGCACAACACCGTTGAAGTGGAAAATGGAAGTTATGTTTATCGTAAAGGGGTAATTAAAGTTACTCCGGAAAAAATTCATATGCTGCCTATGCACGTCGGGTCTACAATTTTATTTTATACTATTCACAAAGACGATATTCCAGTTGCACATTCTATGCCCCATGCAAGCGGAAGAAGGGGTCCAACTGGAGACTTTAAGGTATCTGTTGAAAAGGCAAAAGAAATTAGAAATATGGTTTATGTTCCAGAATTAGTATCCGACTCTTCGCTGAGATCAGTTCATCCGGATTGCTTTAATGAATCCACTCCAATATACAGAAAATTTGGAAAGCAAATGGTAGGGTTAGGAGAAACTCGAATTAAAGCATTTATTGGTAAACTTTAAATTATCTTAAGATTAGATGCACTTCTTTTTTTTGTCCGCCAAGAATCATTGTCATGTTAGCGTGCGGTTCTAAAATACCTGTCGTTGGGTCAGTTTCAAATTTAGGATATTTTCTCCACCAAGATCTCCAGAATATTTTCCAATTGGAATTTTTCATGGATTTCAATTGCTTGGCTTCTCTTACAATTGCCTTGAATTCTTTCTTAATCACATAAGCTTTAAACTGATTTTGTTCAGTTGCCTGGTTGAACACTCTTTTGACCAGAGGACTAACCTCCCCGATTGTAACCATTTTCGCCAGGCTTTCTTTTTCTTCCTCCAACTTAAATTCTTTCGCAAGTTCAGTAACCCCTCTTGTTATATTGGCTAAGCTCTCTATTTTTTCACGATCCCCCAGTCCCTTTATTTCACGAACAGCTTTTTCAGAAGGAACAGTCCTGCGAATCTTTTCCAAAAACATCATCACTCGTTCTAATTCCAATTTTTGTGCTTCGGAAAGAATAGCATCCCGCGGCACATGTTTTGCATTTTTTTCAGCAGTTAAAAATACTTTTTCAAAATATTTCAGTTTCGGAAGCAGGAACTCTTCTACAAATTCCCCTTTTTTTAAGCCGAGTATCCCTTTAGCGTCTTTGCCTTCATAAATCCACGGATGCGACAAAACATCTTTTTTAATCAGCATTAATTCTTCAATATCCCTGGTCAAATCAGAACTTAATACATATATGTCTTGATATATATCTATAAATTCTCTCTTTTCTTTTCCTCTGGCTAAAAGATTCAGTAATTTTGAAAAAACTCCCATAAACTTATGATTATTCCGTTGTATTTAATCCTTTTTATTTTAATCACAATAAAAAATACAATATAACTGGAAGCAGCAACGCACCCATGCCGTGATTCCTTCCGACATTTACAATCCCGGGTACAATCCCTATCGCGGTTGATGTCATCATAACCAGGATTCCGATCCAGCCTGTGAAATAAAATACCAAAGATGCAACAAATAAGATTATCAAAATACAAAGTCCGGAATAATTAACTTTTGTTATTATTTTTGAAAATATTCTTGTGAAAAACATAGTTAGAAAAACACCAATCGCTCCTGCAATCAAAGAAACTGCCATTATCAGCGAAAACATACTTAAATTAATTTGCCCCAGTAATTTCTGAACAACAACTATCGAGCCGTTTCTTGCTTTGTCTATTGTGTAAAGAGTAATCAAGCTCAGCATCATCGAAACTGTTCCTATTGCGCCAATCAAAACAATATACATATATTCTCTTGTTTTTCCAACCAAACCAGAGCCAAGAATTGCCGCTTGTGCCGGACCCATTCCGGGAAAAATAGACACAAGTGTCCCTGAAATTGTTCCTGCAAAGATAGATTTCCCAAGCTCACCTCTCGGAATCTCAAGCTCATTTGAAATTTTTTGTTCGGGAATTCTTACTTTCTGTGACAGTGAAGTCAGAAGCATGGAAATTCCGAACATTCCTGACAGCATAGGAAATAATGGATCCTTTATGTCCAGGCTGAATGTCAAAATTCCTAAAATTCCGGAGATGACAAAAATAAATAATGCCCAGAACTTTCCTTTCACTCCTTTTTCCCTTGAAATCATGTAAAATGCGACAGCTAATAAAATTATTCCGATATAATTCTTTAAATTATTAAAAATCCATGGAACTCCTAAAATTAATGCAGGAAGCATAATCAAAACAACTAATAATCCCAAAAAACTTCCGATTGTCGCTAATTTCACTGCTTCAAAACCTTTTCCTTCCAGTAATAATCTGTGAGTCGGCATTATAGCCATTGCTGTGCTCTCATCAGGCGCTCCCAAAAAACATCCGGGAATAAAGTCAAGAAACGTATGCACTATTGACATAGAGATTATGACTGATGCTAAAATTATCGGAGAAAAATAATGCAGCAAGACGGGGCTAATCACCAATAATAATGCTGCAACCAGATTTATGTGGATGCCGGGAGTAATGCCGGTAACAATTCCAAATAACGAACCAACCAGAATTGCGGCAAAAATCTCAATAAACATAATATGGCAGATTATAGCTTATTCATAATCCTTTCTATAAAAAATAAAAATAATCAAAAAAATCAGAGAAACTTTATCTTGCTCTCTGTATCTTTGCAATACCTGCGACCAGCCAGCCTAAGCCGATTAGCCATGGGTTGTATACTGTCAATGCCGGCAACCAATTGCCTGCCTGAACCAGCAACAATGCACCGATTATAGTCATTATCCATGCTGTTAGTTTAGCCATTAAAAATCACCTCTTAAATAGACGTTTAATACACGTGTCTTTTTAAATTTTTGGGCTTATTTCACAATTCTGACTTCTTTTCCAATTAGCTGCATTTCTCCATTTTCATCCTTTGAAGCCTTCCCTATTATCTCAACATAATCTCCCGTATGCAGGTCAACAGGGTAATCCTTGAATAAGATTACAGTCAATTCGTCTTCTTTCTGAAGTTCGATGAATGTCACTTTCTCCGTCTGGGTTATTCTAGCGATGCTTCCTTTAACATTATAATTGCCGTCCTCTTTAAGCAAAGGGCTTTCGGGGAATTTAATCGTCTGAGAAAGATAGAACAGAATAACTATGCCGATAATCGCACATAATAATGATAATTTCAACAATGTTTTTTCCTGCATGAATTAGTTCGTCGATAACTATCTAATAAATCTATTTAGTTTGTTGGCACTATTACGAGAATTTGACTCGGGCTTAAGCTGGTTCGTGCTTAGTGCTGCTTTCCTTCAAAGCTAATGCACCCAGGCCGGATTTTAATCATAATACTTCTAAACCAAAAAACACGTACTGCGCACTAACAAACCAAAAATCAACCTTCGTAACCTTTAAATACTAATTCAGTGTTGTTTTTAATGGGGGACGAAATGCCGTTAAATTATAAAACAACAGATCAGCTCAAGATACCAAAAGATACAATCTCTCAGGTAATAGGTCAGGAACAGGCTGTAAAGATAGTCAAAAAAGCAGCTCTGCAGAGAAGGCATGTTCTTCTGATAGGCGAGCCTGGAACCGGAAAATCGATGTTGGGATTAGCGATGTCAGAACTTCTTCCAAAAGAAAAGATGCAGGATATTATTTCTGTCCCTAATCAGGATGATGAAAACCAGCCGAAGATTCAGACTCTTCCCGCAGGAAAAGGAAAAGAGCTTTTAGCGAGGGCAAAACTTGAATCGATGGGAGAATTCAGGATTCAGAATATAATTATCTTTGTACTGGCAATATTCTCGATGATGGCCCCGTGGTGGGCGCGTTCTTACTATAAATCAGATATTATTTTTGCAGCATTTTTCCTGGGAGGAATGGTGTTTATCGTTGCTGCAGTTCTGTTCATCAATATGGGGAAAAGATTCAACCAAAAAACTTTATTCCCAAGAATCATAGTTGACAATAATAAAAAAGATCATGCTCCGTTTTTTGATGCCACAGGAGCTCATGCTGGTTCTTTGTTAGGAGATGTTCTGCATGATCCATTCCAGACAGGAGGATTGGGAACTCCTCCTCATGAAAGAATAGTTGCAGGAATGATACACAAGGCGAACATGGGTGTTTTATTTATCGATGAGCTCGGAAATCTTCAGCCTGCGACACAGCAGGAATTATTGACATCATTGCAGGAAGGGAAATATTCTATAACGGGCCAGTCGGAAAGATCGGCAGGGGCGATGGTCAGGACAGAACCTGTTCCGTGCAATTTCATTCTTGTTGCAGCAGGAAACATGGAATCAATAAATCACATGCATCCTGCGCTGCGTTCAAGGATAAGGGGCTATGGCTATGAAGTTTACATGAAAGACACAATGAAAGACACTTCTGAAAACAGGGATAAAATTGCTTATTTTGTTGCGCAGGAAATAAAAAAAGATGGAAAAATTCCTCATTTCACAAAAGAGGCAGTTGATGCTATGATCGAGGAAGCAAGAAGAATGGCGAATCACAAGGGACATTTGACTTTGAGATTAAGAGAGCTCGGCGGTTTAGTCAGGGCAGCAGGGGATGTAGCTCATGAAGAGAAAGCGAAGTTTGTTGAAAAACAGCACATTCTTGATGCTAAGATGATTGCAAGAACTTTGGAGCAGCAGATTGCAGATAAATACATCGAAAGAAAAAAGGAATATGAAGTCATCAAAGTCACAGGGAAACAGGTTGGGAGAGTAAATGGGCTTGCTGTTATCGGCGGAGAATCCGCGATGTCAGGGATAATACTGCCTATCGAAGCTGAAGTAACTCCTGGCGGAAAAGAAAGAGAGATAATCGCCACAGGAAAATTAGGAGAAATCGCGAAAGAAGCGGTAAAGAATGTCTCTGCTATCATCAAGAAATTATTCGGTGAGGATATCAAAAATACAAAAGATATTTATGTTCAGTTTTTGCAGACTCACGAAGGTGTCGAGGGAGATTCTGCTTCAATTGCAGTTGCAGTCGCGATTATTTCAGCTTTGAAGAATGTTCCGATAAAGCAGGATTATGCTGTAACTGGCTCATTGTCTGTAAGAGGGGATGTCCTGCCTGTTGGAGGAGTTTCTTCCAAAATTGAGGCGGCAATTGATGCAGGAATCAAAAAAGTCATCGTTCCCAAATCCAATGAGCAGGATATTGTCCTGGATAAAAAGAAATTAAATTTGATAAAGGTAATCGCGGTTGAAAATATCATCCAGGTGTTAAGAGAGCTTATTGACTGGACTGGAAAAGAGAGCATTCTGAGAAAGATAACTTCTACCTAGACACTGCATTGATATTACTTGCTTTTTCTGTCGCATCCCGCCTGATTTTAATTTTTTAATAATAAACTAAAAAGTTAATATCGGTTCGACTCTTATGCCGCACCCATGCCGGATTTTATTCATTAATTACAAATTAAAAAAGTTAGCGTCGTTCACGGTTATTTGAAAGTCTATCACATATCGTTGGTGTCCCGTAAGGCACATCCCCTCCAACTCTTATTCTAAATATATTATAAATCGTTCACACCTGACGCTAACTTTTGATTAAGCTTCAGTACATGTGCTAATTTTATCTTAAGCCTTAGTAAAAGTGCTAACTGCGTATCTCCTATTGCTGCCCCTATGATATGTAGTAATCTTTATAAATGACCATAAAAGCCAAAATACTATGGCAACAGTACAAGACGTTCCGGCTGACAAATTAATATCAAAAACAGCAAAGGAACTTGAAGCTAAACCTGAATTTAAGGCTCCGGAATGGGCTCAATTCGTTAAAACCGGCGTTTCCAGACAGAGACCGCCAATGAAAAAAGACTGGTGGCACACAAGAGAAGCAGCAGTTCTAAGAACAGTTTATTTAGAAGGTCCAATTGGTACAAACACATTAAGAATAAAATACGGCGGAAAGAAAAATATGGGATATACTCCAGAAGAGACTAAGAAAGGATCAGGTTCAATCGCAAGAAAGATGCTACAGCAATTGGAAAAAGCAGGACTTGTCAAAACAGAATCAAAGGGAGTAAATAAAGGAAGGGTAATAACTCCTGCCGGAAAGAAATTCCTGAATAAAATATCAACAGAAATCATAGGTAAAAAATAATGGCAAGATACATGACTAAGGGAAGAAAGATAAGGCTGGCAAAAAGAGGAAGACAGACTAGATGGGCTCCTTTCTGGATAATACCCAAGATTTACGGAAAGAACAGAAGAGTCCATCCTGGAAGAAAAACTTACGTTAAAAGAAATTGGAGAAGAGCAAGTACTAATCAATAAAAATGGCAAATCTTGAAAGGACATACATAATTCCTATGAGGAAGAATTTTATAAGAAGAGCCAAGTACAAAAGGGCGAAAAGAGCCGTTAATATCGTAAGAGAATTCTTAGAGAAACACATGAAGTCTTCGGATGTTAAATTAGGTCAGATGATTAACAGAGAGTTGTGGAAGAGAGGAATAAAGAATCCGCCTGGAAAAATAAAAGTTGTTGCGATAAAAGACGATAAAGGAACTGTCAAGGCGGAATTGTTCGGACACAAATATATTGAAAAAATAAAAGTTGAAAAAGTTGAAAAATCAAAGTTAGAGCAGCTGAAAGAGAAGATGCTTGGAAAAGAGGAAGCGAAGAAAGAAGATGCAAACAAAGAACACAACAAGGAAGCGATAGAGCATATCCATGAACATGAGCATCACGATCATACTGCGCATGAGCATACTGAAAAAGAACTTGGCGCTGCAGAAGAGCAGGAAAGAAAAGTAAGCTCAGGAAAAGCTAAAAACAGAGATAAAAGCTAATTATTTTTTTTATCAGAATATTTTCCAGTTTTATAATCAACTGCAATAGTAGCAACATTTGTCAAAAGAGCGATTGCCGCAAGACCCAGAGCATAATCTCCGGGGTTTGATAAAACTTTTTCTGTCAAAGTAGACATAAGAGTTGATCCATTTGGCTGATGTTTTTCAATAAAATTGATAATGCTGACTGCTCCGTTGTAATATTTTTGACCCAACCCGAACCCATTATCATTTGCAACATAATCTAAGATTTTCATCACTAGAAAAGAAACAGCGGGTGCTGCAACTGGACCTTCTAAAATATCCATCATCAATTTCTTGCTGTGTTCGTCTTCCATCGTGAGATTCTCTAAACCAACCCGATATAAAAACGTATAGAAAGCTTTAAAAAGCAGTTATAAATGGTAATATTTATCCCATATAGAGTGTAAAAATGAGTAAATTACCATTTGAACAGCTAAATAGAACTATTCTCGTTAAAAAGGAAGCTAAGACTTCAGATAAATTTGGAATCAATCCTGAGAAAAGATATGTTGAAAAACTCATAGATTACGGAATTGTAAATATAGATAAGCCACAAGGACCTACTTCTCACCAGGTTTCTGCTTATGTGAAGCAAATTTTAAAATTAAACAAAGCAGGACATTCCGGAACATTAGATCCAAATGTGACTGGAGTTTTACCTGTTGCATTGGGAAGGTCAACAAAGATTGTTCAAGGGTTACTAACTGCTGGAAAAGAATATGTCTGCATAATGCATCTGCACAATGAAGTTTCTGAAGATAGAATAAGAAAAGCATTTGATGATTTTATTGGGAAAATTAAACAAATTCCTCCGTTAAAATCTGCAGTAAAAAGGCAGGAAAGGGAAAGAGAAATTTATTACATAGATATTTTAGAAATTGACGGACAGGATGTTTTATTCAAGACAGGATGCCAGGCTGGAACTTACATAAGAACGCTTTGCGTTGCCTTAGGAAGAAAACTTGGAACAAACGCGCACATGGCTGAATTAAGGAGGACAAAGGCAGGTCCTTTTGATGAGTCAACATTAGTAACATTGCAGGACTTGCAGGATGCTTATACATTCTGGAAAGAGGATAAAAACGAAAAACTTATCAGAAAATGCATACAGCCTGTCGAAAATGCAGTAAAACATCTGCCTAAACTATGGGTAACTGATTATACTGTGAATTCATTGTGTCACGGAGCTGCATTAAATATTCCTGGAATCTCAAAGTTAGAAAGCGATGCTAAATATGATGAGACCTGCGCAATTTTGACTTTAAAAGACGAATTGATTGCGATTGGAAAGCTAAGGATGAATTCAAACGAAATAATGGTCAAAGAGAAAGGCATTGTTGTTCTTTTAGACGCTGTGTTCATGGAACCTGGAACATATCCTAAGATGATTAAGAAGTAGATTTATGATTTTCAACTTCCTTCTTAACAATCTTCAGGTCTTTCTCCCATTCAATGATTAGGTTCTGATTGTAAATTATCGCCGCAGGGTGAAATAAAGGGATTAAAGTTATCGTCATGTCATCGATCTGAATAATTTTAACTTTCCCATGCACCTGCGTTATTCCGAGCTGCTTATCCATTCCATCAGGATTGCAACCTGCTAAAAAGAATTTTGTCGCGTAATTACCTAATGAACATATTACTTTCGGCTTTATAATTTTAATTTGTTTGATTAAATATGGAGTATGGGTCCTTATTTCCTCTGAAGTCGGATTTCTATTTTCTGGCGGGCGATATTTCAATATATTCGCTATATACACGTCATCTAAACTTAAACCAACTGCCGACAAAAGTTTATCCAAGTTCTTTCCTGCTGCACCTACAAAAGGAAGACCTTGGAGATCCTCTTGTCTTCCTGCCGCTTCTCCAACAAACAGTATTTTAGCTTGAGGATTTCCTTTTCCAAATACTAAGTTTGTTGCACCTTCTCTAAGGGGGAGAGTTGTATCTGCAATAATTTCTTCTCTAAGTTTATTGAGTTCTTCCTGTTTGTCCATAAATTAACCTGCCGAAATCAATTATTTAAAGTTATGCCTAGTTCTACCTCAGTAAAAACACATGCCAAATTTTCGTATTAATATTATTAAACCAAAAAATGTCCAATAAGTTTAAAAACTGAACAAACCTAAATTCATACATGAATACAGAGTACATATTCTATACGGTGGGCATAATCTTCGCATTGGCCGCTGTCCTGTACTTTACATGGGAGTATCTGTTTTCTCTGGCAAGATTTTTCAAGATAATCGTCCTGCTTGCATTGACTGGGTTCTTCTGGTTCATGGCAAATCATTTAAGGGAGAGAAACATATGATGGCGACATGGGCTCCGGTTGTATTCAGCGTGCTTCTCATTCCACTAATAATATTTTTATTGATTGTTTATTTCAGAGGACGAATGTTTTACAGATTATTGTATATTTTATCAGTATTCACATACGCAATGACAATATCATACTGGATTGATGTTTATCAATTAGGAAGAAATTCGATAGTGGGATTATTGCTGATGTCTGCAATTTTAATGATACTGATAGGGAGATTATTCAGGAAGAGCAAAAAATGAAAAAGAACAGCAAAAATTTAATCGCCGCAGGAGTTTGTATTTTAATAATAGCGATAATTGCAGCATTAAGCGCATCAAACATAGGGTGGAAAGTTGAAAAAAAGGCTGTCTCATCGGTAAAGTTAAGCGATGTTATGGTTACAAAATTAGAGGGAGAACCATACGGCACAGGACCGGGAGTCCAGATTTATACCATCACTATTACAAACACATTCATTCCAAGACAGTATGAGCTGCCATATTTCAGCATTTGTTTATACAACACAGAATTAAAGAAAAGTTCTATCGCGGATGCGAGATGGGATATCAAGGAACAAAGCTCGCAATTCGGAGACGGACAAAATACTCTTGAAGTGATTAAAGGAACAAAATCTGCAAATCTCCTTGTGTTCCAGGGAATAAGATACAAGCCAGTCCCTGCCGCTGAAAGAGCAGAACCAGTCAAAGCATCTCAAATAGAGGAAGTATATGACAAATTGCTTCTTTTCCTGCAGGAAAAAGGCAAAGGTTACATGTACAGAGACTGCTACACTTTGCAGGAATCTGACTTCAAAGATGCTGTTATAATTCCGATTCTAAAATGAAACATCTTAAACAAACAATTGTCTTTATGATTATTGCTTTGCTCCTTGTTAATCTCGTAGTGTTCGCTCTTAAACTTATATCAGCCATCCTCTTCTGGGGCATCATAATCGCAGCTGGATTGTTTGCATACAAAGGTTTAAATAAGCTAAAATAGCGTTACAAAGCTTAGGGAGGTTGTTTAAATCCTTAACTGTAGTCACTAAATAGTGACTAAAAATACGAAAGATTTATATAAGAGTGATACTTTATGTTTAGAATGAAAGCCCCACAAGAACCTGTATTTTATTTTGACCCGAGAGCGGTAAGACAGATACAGGAACAGGCAGTGAAAGAGTACAGGAAATCATTTCTTGGAAAAGCAGTAAAATACGTTGCAATGGCAGGAATTGCTGGTGTTATTGTAACCGGCGCCGGAACAATGGCAATAAATGCTGCAAGAAAAGCTCATGCTGGTTTAGAAAAAAAACTTTCTACTTTTGAAAAACTTCCGGACGGAAGAATAAAATCCCATGGAAAAATATACTTCACCAAAGAGCATGTTTTAACAGGCAGCGAAGATATAATGAAAGTCGCAGCCGGATTGAATGGAAAAAAATGGGATGAAAACACCATGGCAATGATATTCGCTTTGAATGGCGGAGACAGAATGTACAAGCCGGGCGATAAAGTAACGCTGTTATATCAGAAATAATTAAGATAATTTTATAAACAATATTTCTTAACTGTCAATTCATGAACGTGATTACCGTGAATTTTAAGCATGTTGAGATTTTTAAGTATGCAAGAAATGAGCCGATAATTCTTAAAATTCTATTCAATGACGGAATAAGCGACAGAAGCATGGTAAAAACGACAAATATCGATAATGCTGAGCAATTCACTGCCGAAGTGATGAATAACATTAGGAAGATGGAGAAAGAATTGCACAATAAGAACTCAAACAATTTTCTTGATGTAGTGCAGGTAAGGTTCGGAGACGATGAGGAAAAAGCAGAGGAAAAGCTTTATCATGCATTCTCAAGAGTCAAAGAAGATATAAGAAAATTAAGAACTCCCAGCGCACAGGGATTATTGCAGAAAGTAGCGATGATACAAGGCTCAAGATACAGCATCTAATCAGTAAATTCATTCAAAAGATCCTGTGCTGATTTCTCAAGAACAACTGAATCTTTTCTGTTGCAGTATGGGCATATTCTTGGCGGAAGCGTCTTGTCAACCCCTTTCGGGTTGAAACTGTACCGACAACTTTCGCAGATGAATTTTGCCATGATTATTCCATAACAGGGTTAGTATATAAATATTTTGAAAAGGATAATATATTGTGCATGAAAAATAGTAAAATCTGCTTATTTTTGATGAAAATCCGAAAAAATACGTCTTTTAAGCGAAATTCATGTCAATTTTAACTCTAAAAATAACTAATTTCTTGTTTATTTATAAATAAAACAAGATATTTAATTAAAAATAGCCTAAAATGGGTTAAAAATGGCTAAAAATAACCAATTAATACTTAAATTAACAAGATTTATAAATAAAAGATATCCTAAATAAGCTAAATAGGGTTAAAAATAGGTTAAAATGACAAAATCAAAGTTTGCAAGACTGCAGGAAAAACTCGTAATCAAGCAGAAATCAGCCTGGAATAATTTCAACGAGAAGCAAAGGCAGTCTATATTTTCATTCTGCGAAAAATACAAAGAGTTCCTGAACGAAGCAAAGACAGAGAGGGAAGCAACAGAAACCATAATTAAAGCTGCAAAAGCGAAAGGATTCAAAGAATTAGAGTCATTCGATTCTTTATCTCCGGGAGATTCATTTTTTTATAACAATAAAAACAAAAGCGTAGTCTTAGGAATAATCGGAGAGGAAGCTGAATTTAATATGACTGGAGCTCATATTGATTCTCCAAGACTGGACTTAAAACCCCGGCCTTTTTACGAAGACGGGAATCTGGCATTATTAAAAACACATTATTACGGAGGAATCAAAAAATATCACTGGTTCGAAACTCCGCTGGCAATCCATGGAATAGTGATTGATAAGAACGGAAAAAAGAGAGAAATAAAGATAGGAGAGAATGAAGAAGATCCTGTTTTTGTAATTTCTGATTTATTGCCGCACATAGGGAGAAAAACTGAGGAAAAATCAGTAAGGGAAGCTTTTGAAGCGGAAAATCTCAATGTCATAATCGGGAATATTCCGATAGTCAAAGATGATAAAATAAAAGAGAAAATAAAATTAGGAATATTATCGATATTGAATGAAAAATACGGAATAATAGAAGAAGATTTTATCTCTGCAGAGATTGAATTAGTCCCTGCAACAAAAGCAAGGGATGTCGGGTTTGACAGGGCGCTTATCGCATCTTACGGCCAGGATGACAGGTCATGCGCATATACAACATTAAAGGCACTGTTTAATTCTGAGAACAGGAAAAAAACAAGGCTCGCTTTTTTCTATGACAAAGAAGAAATAGGCAGCGTCGGAAATACCGGAGCAGCTTCCCAATTAATGGAAAGGGTCGTTGAAATGATATTGAGGAAAAGAAACAGCAAAAAAACAGCGAATGAAATAATCTCAAAATCAATAGTGATTTCAGCAGATGTGACTTCTGCATTCGATCCGAGTTTTGCTGGGGTGTTTGATGCTAAAAATGTGAATAAGATGGGGGGAGGAGTTGCTGTTGAAAAATATACAGGCTCCGGAGGAAAATACGGAGCAAGCGACGCGAATGCAGAATATATCTCCTTCATAACGAGGCTGCTGAACGAGAATGATGTCTGCTGGCAGGCGGGAGAAATAGGGAGAGTTGATGAGGGCGGAGGAGGAACAATAAGCTACATGATTGCAAAATACGGATGCGATGTCATCGACATGGGAATTCCTGTGCTGGGAATGCATTCCCCTTCGGAAATAAGTTCAAAAGCTGATGTTTATTCTGCTTATCTGGCATACAAGGCATTTTTTAATACGGCAAACACAGAATGACAGTATATCACAAAAAAATAACCGGAGAAAATCTAAGAGATTTCATACTTGGAGCTCAGGATGGTATTGTCAATGTTTTGGGTTTGGTTTTAGGGGTTGCTTCTGCGACATTCGATACAAAAGTTGTCCTGATTGCAGGTTTGGCCGGATTATTTGCTGAATCTATTTCGATGGGTGCTGTCGCTTTCACATCAACGAAAGCAGCACATGATTATTATAAGAAAGTGAAGCAGAAAAAAGAGGAGAGCCTGTATAAAAATCCGCTTAAAATCGGAATGTTTGTTTTTTGGGCGACAATATTAGGCTCAATCATCCCCATCATTCCTTTTTTCTTTTTATCAGTTAAGGCTGGAATAATAGCATCTGTTGTGTTTAGCGGAATAATATTATTTATTATGGGCACAGTAAAAGGAAAACTGACAATAGGCGGATATAAATCAGGAGTTGAAATGCTTATTGTAGGATTATTTGCCGCCGCTGCAGGATATCTGATAGGGATAATGCTTGGCGTAGTGATAACTTAATTATTCTTTAGTTTGTCTCATCATGCCCGGAATGCGGCATTCCTGCTCGTAAGAAACAGGCTGAGAATCTATTCTGCAGTAACCGCCGTGTGCAGGACATGAATCATAATTGTAATAGTCGCATTCCTGTCTGCAGTGTCTTATGACCTGAAAACATAATCCTGCTCGTTTATTTCTCTCTTCTTGTTTGCTCTTTAAAATATATTGTCTTCGTTCAGGAGAAATTGCAGGATTGTTCAGCAGAGAATTGTAAAGACTTGTTAATTTTCTAAAGCAGGGATAAGCAGCGCATTCTCCGCAGGTTGTTTTGTTGATTTTAATTGATATTGCTTTGTCATTCATATCAACAATATTTTCAAGAAATTGCTTTTTCTTTTCATCTGAATTAAAACCAAAACGTATGTTTACTTCACCAGTAACTGGATCTTTTCCCTCAATGAAATGTTCATCATCTGTCATAAAATATTGAAGAATAACCAATTTAAATAGTATTCTATTTGAAATAAATAGATAACTGGCGCTAAACTCGTTTATGCTGCATCCCGGCAAAATTATTTTTGTTTTAATTACTAACTAAAAGATTAGCGTCGTTCGCGAGGTAGTTCTGTTTTATTAAAATTACTCGCAGCTGACGCTGACTTTTAATTAAACTAATAAAAAAGTAAAAATAAATTACTTCTGCTGAAGTAATCTTCTTTTCTTGTTTGCTGTTCTGCTTGGCCTCAGATGTTCAGCACCCATTCCCTTGTGCCTCAATCCTCTTGATTTCTTTGCAGATGAAGTAAGCCCCCTGAACGGCCTTCCTCTCGATTCTGCAAGCCATCTGAAATGAGGATCTGATGTTATTGCCGGATGAGAAACATCAACCATGATTATTTCATACCAAACACTCTGCCCGTCTTTTCCGACTTCATAAGAATTCAGGACTTCACAGTTTACATACTGGTCTGCAGCTCTTTGCTCTGCGATTGTTCTGTAATTAAGCATTAATGATTTTCTTGTTGTCCATTTTGCAGATCTTCTTCCTCCGCTTGGGAAAGGTTTTCTGTGTCCTCCTCTCGGAACTCTCTGCCTTACGATAAATACTCCTTCTTTTGCTTTGTAGCCTAAACTTCTTGCTCTGTCTAATCTTGTAGGATAGTCAATCTTTAAAGTAACAGGCTCAGAACGCCATCTAATCATTCTCTGTCTTTCTAAATCATTAGAATCACTTTGCCAGTGTTTTCTCAGATACTTGTATAGCGCCATATTTTTGTGCCTCCGAATTTATTAAGTTGTTTCAATCAGGATTCAAGGAAGCAATTCCTCACAGCTCCTAATAGAACCTGAAAACTTGGGGTTGTTTATAAATGTTACTCTTAACAACTCTCAAGTAGTTGTAAATCTATATATAAAAACCCAAATTATTTGCTATAAGGAAACAAAAGGAGGGGTGCTATGGATAGGGAATTTCTTATTGGAGTTGAGGTCAACTCCAGGAATATTACTGCAGGGTTGGTGGATTTGGGCGGGAAAATTGTTAAGAAAATATCAATGCCTTCCGAAATATCGAAAGGAAAAAAGAAAGTTGTTGATAACATTGCTTCTGCGATAAATAAAGTGAAGAAAAACAAAATTCTTGGCGTTGGCGTTTCAATACCGGGAATTGTAAGCAGAGAAAAGGGCCTCGTCATTGATTGTCCGTTCCCCGGCTGGAATAATCTAACATTAAAAAAACTGCTAGAAGAGCAGGTTCATGTCCCTGTCTTTATCGAGAATGAAGGAAGATGCTTTGCATTGGCTGAATATAAGTGCGGAATGTTCAAGAAGATTGAAAATTCAATAAATGTTTTGTTTAATGAGAATATAAGTTCCGGATTGATTGTTGACGGAAAGCTTGCGAAAGGAAGTTATTCTGCAGCGGGCTGTGTCCATCACTCGATTGTTGATTCAAAGCAGGGAAAGCTTGAGGATTATGCTTCCCCTTCTGCAATTGAAAGACTTTACAAGGCTAAAACAAAAAAATCAAAATCAATCGGGGACATTGTCGCTTCTGAGAATGACAAGACTGCAAAAGATCTTCTGAAGACAGCAGGGACATATTTTGGCTCTTCAATGGCGCAATTAGTGAACGCATTGAATCCTGAACTGATTATTATCGGAGGAATACTCTCTAAATCTGACAACTTCATTGAGGCTGCAGAGACTGCATTATCCGAGAAATCAAACGAGATTTGCGGCAAAAGAGTGAAGATGGTGGGTTCAAAGCTGAATGATTCTGCTGTGTTAGGTGCTGCGAGTATTGTCATATAATGACGACACAACTTATTTAAGCTTCTGAATCACATTATTATTATGATTATTAAATCAGTAACTTTAAACAATATAAGAAGTCATGTCAGGCAGAAGATAGATTTCAATAAAGGAATAACAGTTCTTTCGGGGGACATCGGTTCCGGCAAATCAAGCGTATTACTTGCTGTTGAATTCGCATTATTCGGAATAAGCGACTCTGGCTCAGGACTATTAAGAAAAGGAACAGATGAAGGCTCCGTTGAACTGGCATTTGAAGTCAATAACAACGAATACACCATAAAAAGAGTCCTTAAAAGAAAGAGTGACGGAGTGAGGCAGACAAATGGCTATTTCATAACTCCGAACGCAAAAAAAGACTTGACTCCTGTTGAATTAAAACAGGCAGTAATTACTCTTTTGGGTTATCCGCAGGAATCTTTGAATAAAAAATCATTGATATACAAATACACCACTTACACTCCTCAGGACGAGATGAAGCAGATTCTTTATCAGGACAAAGAAGAAAGGATAAATCTGGTAAGGAAAATATTCGGCATCGATAAATATCAGAGAATAATAGAAAATTCTGCGATATTGACAAAACAATTAAGGGAAAACAAGAGGGAATTATTGGGGAAAATTTCAGATTTAGAAATTAAGAAGAATAATTTATTAAAAATAAAAGAAGAAAAAGAGATATTTTCAAAAAAAGAGAAAGAATTTGAAATAAGACTGAATGAAATCAAAGTGATTGTCGAAAATGCAAGGAAAAAGCTATTTCTGATGGAAACTGACATAAAAAAATCTCATGAACTGAAAAGAGAGAAGTCAAACATCGAAACGACGATAAGGCATAAGGAAGAACAGGCCGTCAATCTTAAAAAAGAGATAGAAAAAATGGAGTCAGAGATAAAATCACTGAAAGAGAAAGCAAATCCTGAAAAATTAACTGAATTAAATAAAAAAATAAAGAAAGGAATAAGAGAAGAGCTGTTTAATCTTGAAAAAGAGCAGTTAGTTCTTCAAAAACAGATCGGGGAGCTGGAAGGGATGAAAAAACACTCAGAAAGCATTAAAAACAAGATACTCGGCATGGAAGACTGCCCGATGTGCCTGCGAAAAGTTGAGCACACCCATAAAGAAACTATAAGTTTATCTGAAAATAAAAAAATAAATGAAGCTGAAAAGAAACTGGCTGAAGCTGACAGCAAGATTCTTGAGATAAAGAAAAAATTATTAGAAAGAAACAGTGAACTGCACCAGAACAATGAAGCAGAACGCGAGCTTTCTGTTCTGAGCCTGCAGATCAGAAATATCTCTGAAAAAGAGACAAACATTGCTGAAAAGAAAGAAAACATATCCAAGCTTCAGTCTGAAATAAAAGAATTGAACGAAAAGAACAGCAAAATTCAGTTAATTTCATTCGAGAATAAAGAAAAAGAGTATGAGCAGTTAAGATTGGATTTTGAAAAAATACAGAAAGATGAAAGAGTAACTGAACTGGAAAAAACAAGAATAACTGCTGAAAAATCAAATAGTGAAAAGCTGGAAATATCGCTCAAGAATGAAATCGAAGAAAAGGAGCGTTCAAAAATTAAAATAACAGAACTAAGCGCTCTTGAAGGCTGGATTCAGAACAATTTCATCAATATAATATCAATGATGGAAAAACATGTTCTAAGCTCGATTTATTTCAATTTCAACGACACATTCAAGGAGATGTTCAGCATGCTGATTGAGGATGAGCGGTTAGTGTCAAGAATTGATGAAAGCTTTTCTCCGGTGATCGAGCAGAATGGGCATGAAACAGAATTTGAAAATCTTTCCGGCGGAGAAAAAACAAGCTTATGCTTAGCATATAGGCTGGCGCTGCACAAGGCGATAAGCGAAATGATCTCGGCGATACAGACAAAAGGACTTCTGATCTTAGACGAGCCTACTGACGGATTCAGCTCAGAACAGACAGACAAGCTTAAAGATTTGTTCGAAAAAATAAATGCCGTGCAGACAATAATCGTTTCTCACGAAAACAAGATTGAAAGTTTAGCTGACCACATCGTCAGGATAGCCAAAAGCAGCCACGAAAGCGTGGTTTTGAGTTAGAAACTATTCTGAAAGCCTTAAAAAGATTTAAATACTAGTAAAGCGTAATCCCAATCATAAAAAGCGGTATAGACAAGATGAAAAAGAGACTGTTCACATTCACAGTAATTCTTCTGTTACTGCCATTTGTTTCTGCTGAAGTCACCAAGATTGTCCTGCAAAAACAGACGGCCGAAGCAACTATCTCTCCGTTAGGTGAGGCTAAATTCGCGATTGAAGTGACAAACGGCAATTCATTCTCTGATATCTTTTACTTAGAGCTGTCCGATATATCGTGGTCACTAAGGACTTTGAATACTCCTGATGCTACAACGGGAATATTCCTTGAACCAAATGAAAAAGCAAAATCTACCATTTATGTAAAACCTACTGAAGGTGTTGTCGAGGGAACACATTATGTCGAGCTAAGGATAAGATCTTCTGAAACCGGAGAATATACAAGCGAATTATTCATAGTCAGGGTAGATTCCAGAGTGATAGATTATTCTGTCAAAGTTCCTGTAGAAATTCTTGAGCCGACTTCGATAGACCCTGCAAGAACAAACTCAGTAAAGGTGCTTATTAAAAATCCCTATCCTGTTCACATGATTAATGTCAGCGTATCGGCAAACAGCAAATTTCTGAACAAGGATATCATTGTCGATATCCCGCCAAAATCAGATAAAGTGATTGAGTTTTCGCTAAACCTTGATTCCACAACTCCGAAACAGGAAGATCTGGTAACTGTTCTTGTGACGCAGAACGGCAGAGAGATGGCTTTCATAGAAAAAATACTTTCAATAAAGGAGTACAGGCTGCCTTACAAGCAGGATATCAGCGTTGAAAAAGTATTTTTAGGAAAGGTGCACAAATACACATTTACAAATACGGAGAACTCGCAGAAAACACAGGATGTCATGATACAGAAAATGCTAACTCCGGCATTTTTGATAACTAATCCGTCTGCAGGGACGGAAGTGTTTGATGACAAGATATATTTCATATGGAAATCGGTAACTTTGAATCCAAACGAGTCATATTCAGTGACAATTAAAGAAGATTACAGGCAGTATGTAATTGCTGTTTTAGCGATAATCCTGGTATTGATATTATACTTCGGATTCAGAAGTCCAATCATAATAAAGAAAAAAGCCTATGCAATCCATAGAAAAGACACAGGAAATAACGAGATGAAAGTTGTGCTTTACGTAAAGAACAGAAGTTTCAGAACGCTTGAAAAAGTAAGAGTGCTGGACAGGCTGCCTGGAATACACAGGGTAGAGGAAGATTTCGGGCCAGGAACTCCAGAGCCGAAATACAGGAAGAGCCATGAAGAGATTATATTAGATTGGGACATAATACTATCTCCAAAAGAAGAAAGAATCTTCACATATAAGGTTAAATCAGCACTTCCTTTGGTGGGAGAGTTCACTTTGAAGCCTTGTGTTGTTCAGTACGGACACAAAGGAAAAAGAACTTCATCTGCTCCTTATAGATTGATTATTGATTAGAAATTCTTGATTAAGTTAGCACCAATTACGAGGCTTAGTTTGTTGCAGATTAAAATAAGCTAAAGGGAATTCAATTCGTGTTCGAATGCACAGCTCTGTATTGCAGAGATTGTGCCTTATGGAACCTTAGCGATATGTGATTGTTGTATGATTACAAGCCGAGTCGGTGCTAACTTACTTTTTAATTTGTAATTATTACGATTAAAATTTAGCCTGGGCACATCAGCACAACCGCAACATAATCTTTATAAACCACTTTAGAAGCTTAGTTATTATCCCCCTGTAGCACAGCGGTTAGTGCACTTGGCTGTAGCTTACAGCGCTCGCTGACAGAGCATTATGCTTTGAATGAACGCGAAACAGCAGTGCCCGAGAGATCGTCGGTTCAAATCCGGCCGGGGGGATATCGGAGGATGGCAACGTCCTCCACTTTTTCTTATTTTTTAGTAATAAATTTCCATTCGGAATAATTCCTGCAGAAAGATTTATATATAAGGTATACCTCAGGTATACCGTGCAAATAACAACAATAAAACTTCAAAAGAGAACAAAACATCTTCTTGATTCTTTGAAAATAAAACAAGATAGCTATGATGTAACAATCCATAAACTTGTTTTAAAAGTCAAACATAAAGACTTAGAAAAAGAACTGATAAAAGCGTATCAAGACAGAAGCAGGTATTCTGAATTTGCAGAATGGGAAAATGCTTCTAATGAAGTTCCTAATGACTGATATTATGAGGGGGGATATTTGGTTAACTGACCTAGATCAAACTTCAGGTCATGAAATAAATAAAACAAGACCCTGCGTCATAATACAGAACGACACAGGAAATAAACAAAGTTCGCTTACGATTATTGCACCGATTACTTCACGAAATATTGAAAACTTGTATCCTATTGAAGTTTTTTTGTCTGAGAGAACAATGGGACTTGAAAAAGATTCTAAAATCTTGTTAGATCAAATACGTGCAGTTGATAAAAAAAGACTCATCAAAAAGTTAGGAAAAGTTAGTAATGAAGTAATACCTAAAATCAATGAAGCACTCAAAATAAGTCTTGGACTTTAAATCATATATTTTATAAACAATAACTAATTCGCAATAATCATGGCAGCAACACCAAAAGGACCGCAAATAGCAAGACTGGATGTAAACATTGACAAGCTAACGTATGACACATTTGTAAGAGCTTGCGCATCAAAAGGTTATGCTCCAAAAATAGTAGTTGAAAAATTACTTAAGAAATTTAACGAAACCGGACAGATGTAATTTTCAGATTCATCCAAAATCTTCAACCGACATGGTTTGTGGCATCAAAAAGATAAAGTTTATTTCTTTTGTAATTAATACGAAAATCCTGCCTTGTTTTTTGCTAAGTTCGAACTAGATTTAACACATGCAGAATTATTTTCGTTTTAATCATTAAATAAAAAGTTAGCATCATTCACAATCTACTTCTTTTCCATATTCCCTTCCTTACTAGCCAGTCCTCAAAACCAAAAGCTTTATAAAGGAGCGGCTTGTCAAAAACTGATATGGGCATTACTTCTATAGACAAAGTTATTTAATAACTAAATTAATGTCTATAGAGTAAACTATGCCCTGGTAGTGTAGTGGCCTATCATGATGCCCTGTCGCGGCATCGACCCGAGTTCAAATCTCGGCCAGGGCGTTTCCAGTCGGGGCCGGTTAGCGCAGTCTGGTAGCGCACAGCACTTTTAATATTTACGGAGAAATGCTGGGGTCGTGGGTTCAAATCCCATACCGGTCATTTCATTCAATGGAAATCGGAACTGAAGATGTGCGAAGCATCGGAGGTGTCGGAACCGAAGGTTCTGACGTGGGAATCACCATACCGGTCATTTCAATCATAGGAAATTAAATCGGATAAAATTGCATTATTTCATTCACAAAAAGTCCAGGCAGGAAAAAATGTCAGCTCCAAAACAAACAAAACACGAATTAATCCCGCTTCACGAAAAGCTTTCAGAGCAGGAAAAAGAAAAATTATTCTCAGAATTGAATGTTAATTTCAAGGATATGCCAAAAATATTCAGAAATGACACGGCAGTTGCAGAGATGGATGTAAAAGTCGGCGATATAATCAGAATAACAAGAAAAAGTGCAACGGCAAAAGAAACTGTTTTCTTCAGGGGTGTTGTCGATGCTTGAGTCTAAAAAACTGATTAAAAAATATTTTGAGGAAAACTCATTAGTTTCATCAAGTATAGAATCATTCAATCATTTCATAGAAAAAGAGCTCGATGTAATTATAAATGAAAACAGAGTGATTGAGCCGACAATCATTCCGCACAATGTTGATGATTTTAAGATAAGGCTTGACAAGATATGGATTACCGAGCCTGAAATAACAGAAGCAGACGGCTCAAAAAGAAAAATATTCCCTGCGGAAGCAAGAGTAAGGAAATTAACATACGCAGCTCCGATTTTCATAAACATTTCAGCACATATCAACGGAATCCAGAGGGAGACATTCACAGCGCAGATTGGTTCTTTGCCAATAATGCTTAAATCAAAATTCTGCCACCTGAGCAAATTAAACAAACAAGAGCTTTCTGCAAAAGGAGAAGACCCTAATGAGCCCGGCGGTTATTTTGTAATCAACGGAACAGAGAAAGTTCTGGTAAATATCGAAGATTTGGCGCCAAATAAATTATTGGTTGAAAAAGCAAATCTGGGGGCAAGCGAATATGTCGGAAAATTATTCTCTGAAAAAGGATCGTTCAAGATACCTCATTCGGTCGAAAGATTAAAAGACGGAATTTTCTATGTCACATTTACAAGATTGAAAAGGGTACCTGCTATTGTTTTATTGAAAGCTCTTGGAATGCTCAAGGATGAAGAAATAATGAATACCATATCAAGAGATAATCCTTATGATGAGGTTCTTGTTAATTTAATTGAATTCAATACAATAAAAACAGAAGAGGACGCGATGGATTTTTTGGCCAAAAAGACAGGAATAACCCAGCCAAGGGAAGTCAGGGTTGAAAGGATGGCCGATATGCTTGATAAATATTTATTGCCTCATTTGGGAATTGAAACAGGAGATAGGCTTTACAAGGCAAAAAACCTCTGCAAATATCTTAATCAATTCATAAGGACAGCAAGAAAAGAGATAACCTCCGATGAGAAAGACCATTATGCAAATAAGAGGCTGAAAATGGCGGGGGATCTGCTTGCAGATTTATTCAGAGTCAATCTGAAAGTTTTGATAGGAGATATCCTTTACAATTTCCAGAGAATAGTAAAAAGAGGAAAATTCCCAAGCATTAAAGTAATAATCAGGGACAAATTGCTGACACAGAGAATATATTCGAGCATGGCAACAGGAACGTGGGTCGGCGGAAGAAAAGGAATCAGCCAGAGAATCCAAAGGCTCAATACGCTTGAAACTATCAGCCATCTTCAGAGAGTTGTCTCTCCTTTGAGCACAACTCAGGAAAACTTTGAAGCGAGAGAACTGCATCCAACTCATCTTGGAAGATTATGCCCGGTCGAAACTCCGGAAGGAACCAACATCGGGTTAAGGAAAAACTTAGCCATGATGGCAGACATCACATCAGAAAGTCCTGAAAAAGAAGTTATCGATTTGCTTAAACAAAATGGAGTCAAGGTGATTCAATGACTGAAGTCTATCTTAATTTCAAATTTGTAGGAGAGACGGAAAATGCAAAAGAGATAATCTCAAATATGATAGATCAAAGAAGAAAAGGCTCGATTTCCAATAATATCAATATTTACTACGATGATGAGCAGAATAAAATATTCATAGACACTACGAGAGGAAGGGTAAGAAGGCCTCTTCTTGTCGTGAAAGACGGAAAACCTCTTCTTAATGAGAAGCATATCCAGCAGCTGATGAAGAATGAATTAACTTGGAGTGATCTGTTAAGACAGGGTGTTGTCGAATATCTTGATGCGGCTGAAGAAGAAAACGCGCTTGTCGCATTTTATGAAAAAGATTTGAAGAAAGAGCATACTCATATGGAAATCAGCCCGCTTGTTATGCTTGGGATGATTGCTTCATTAGTCCCTTATGGAAGCCACAACCAGGGAGCAAGAATCAATTTCGGAGCTAAAAATCAGAAACATGCAGTCGGCTGGTATGCTGCAAACTATCCTGTACGATTTGACATGGATGTAAATCTCATGCACGAGCCTCAGGTTCCTCTTGTAGGAACAATGACTTACGATGTTATCGATTATGACAAGCACCCCACTGGCCAGAATGTCGTGATTGCAATCATGAGCTACAAAGGATATAATATCGAAGATGCAGTCATCATCAATCAGGGTTCTTTAGACAGGGGATTGTTCAGATCAACATATTTCAGGCCGGAAACAACTGAAGAAATAAGATATTCGGGCGGATTAATGGACGAAATAGGGACTCCTGACAAAGAAACAAAAGGATACAGGACTGAGAAAGATTACAGATACCTGCAGGACGACGGAATGATATATCCTGAAGCGAAAGTCGGTGAAGATGATGTTGTCATAGGAAAAACAAGCCCTCCAAGATTCCTGAGCTCAATGGACGAGTATAATCTTGGTACAAATGTAAGAAGAGAAAGCTCGACAGCAATCAAGCACGGAGAAACAGGAGTTGTTGATTTTGTTTTAGTGACTGAAAGTGAGGAAGGAAATAAATTAGTCCAGGTGAGGATGAGGGACCAGAGAATCCCGGAAATAGGGGATAAATTCACATCAAGACACGGACAAAAAGGAATTGTCGGTATGATTGTTCCTCAGTCAGAGATGCCTTTCACAGCATCAGGAATCACTCCTGATATTTTGACAAGTCCGCACGGAATCCCGTCACGTATGACGGTTTCCCATCTTATCGAGATGCTTGGAGGAAAAACAGGAGCACTGAGCGGAAGAAGGATTGACGGAACAATTTTCGAATCAGAGCCTGAAAAAGACTTAAGATTAGAACTGGCAAAACTTGGATTCAGGGAAGACGGAACAGAAACGATGTACAATGGAGAAACAGGAGAGAAATATATCGCAAGAATCTATGTCGGAAATATGTTTTACTTAAGATTAAGATACATGGTTGCAAATAAATTGCTTTCAAGAGCAAGAGGGCCTATACAGCTGCTTACAAGACAGCCGACAGAAGGAAGGTCCAAAGAAGGCGGCTTAAGATTGGGAGAGATGGAAAAAGATACTTTCGTCGCGAACGGAGCTGCGCTGCTGCTGAAGGAAAGATTTGATTCAGACAGAACAATAATACCTGTCTGCGAAAAATGCGGCTCTGTAGGCTACTACAACGAATACAAGAAACAGAAGATGTGCCCGATCTGCGGAGAGGATTCAGAGCTTGCAAATGTCGAGATGGCCTATGCATTTAAGCTGATAATCGATGAATTAAAATCTCTTGGTATAAATCTAAAGCTTTCGCTGGAGGATAAGTATTAATGGACGATCAGGTTGTTTACAAGAAAATAGGGAGTATCGCTTTCGGATTATTTGACCCGGCAACATTAAAGAAAATGTCTGCTGCAAAAATAGTAACTCCTGAGCTTTATGACAGAGAAGGCTATCCTGTCGATGGCGGTCTGATGGATATCAGGATGGGAGTTATCGATCCTGGTTTGAGATGCAAGACATGCGGCCAGAAAATAAAAGAATGTCCGGGGCACTTCGGCTACATGGAATTGGCAAGGCCTATCATGCACATAAAATTCATAACACTTGTTCTTTCACTATTGAGAAGCACATGCAAGCAATGCGGAAGAATTTTAATTCCGCAGGACAAGATAGCTTCCCTCACAGAAGAATTAAAAAAAATAGAAGAAGAAGGAGGAGTCGAGGAGAGAAGAAAAAGAATTGTCGAGATAGTCGCTTCTCTCAAGACAGCAACAAAGTGTCCGCACTGCAAATCAAAGCAGATGAAAGTCACCCTTGAGAAGCCTTATACTTTCCTTGAAGATGATAAAAGATTAAGTCCGATTGAAATAAGATCAAGATTGGAAAAAATACCAAACGAAGAACTGCACGTCATGGGAATCAACGGGGAAGTCGCAAGGCCAGAATGGTCTATCCTTACCATGATGTCAATTCCTCCTGTAACTATGAGGCCGTCCATCACGCTTGAATCAGGAGAAAGAAGCGAAGATGACTTAACTCATAAATTAGGAGATATCGTAAGAATCAACCAGAGATTATTTGAAAATATTAACGCAGGTGCTCCTGAAATCATAATTGAAGATTTATGGGACTTACTGCAGTATCACATAACAACATTCTTCGATAACGAGGTTGCACAGCTCCCTCCTGCCAGACATAGAAATGGGCAGCCTTTGAAAACAATAAGCGAAAGAATAAAATCAAAAGAAGGAAGAATAAGGCACAACTTAGCTGGAAAAAGGACAAACTTCTCGGCAAGAACAGTCATTTCTCCTGATCCTATGATTTCTATAAATGAAGTCGGTGTTCCTGAAGCAATCGCTAAAAAACTTACAGTTCCTGAAAGAGTTACTGACTGGAACATTGAATACTTAAAAGAATTTGTCAAAAAAGGACCAGGCGAATATCCCGGTTCAAATTACATCATAAGACCTGATGGAAAAAAGAAAAAGATAACAAGCGAAACTCAGGAAGCATGTCTTGAAGAACTGCAGCCGGGATATGTTGTTGAAAGGCATTTGATGGACGGGGATATTGCAATTTTTAACAGACAGCCTTCACTGCACAGAATGAGCATGATGTGCCACAGAGTAAGGATTCTCCCGGGAAAAACATTAAGGCTTAATGTAGCTGTTTGCGCTCCTTACAACGCAGACTTTGACGGAGATGAGATGAACCTTCATATTCCTCAGACAGAAGAGGCAAGAGCAGAAGCAGAGATACTTATGCTCGTCCAGACTCAGATAATTTCCCCAAGATACGGACTTGCAATCATAGGAGGAACCCAGGACGCGCTTTCCGGAAATTATATCTTAACAAAAAAACTTAATTTCCCAAGAAAAAAAGCAGTTGAACTTGCTTCAGCGATAGGGATCGAGGATTTCAAGAGACTTCCGAAAAAAGATACTGTGAGCGGAAAAGAACTTTTCAGCCTTCTTATCCCTCTTGATTTTTCATTCAAAGGAGAATCAAAGGACGGAAATCCAGTTATAATAAAAGACGGCCAGCTTATTGAAGGTCACATGGATGATGCAAATTTGGGAGAGGGAGCAGGATTGTTCCTAAGACATATTCACAAACAGTACGGGGAAGAATTTACAGCAGATTTGCTTGGGAAAATTTTCAAGCTTGGAATTGTGACTTTGATGGAGTACGGACAGAGTGCAGCATTATCAGATCTTGATTTATCGCTTAAGGCGCAGTCAGAAATCAATTCTGTTCTGGAAAGTGCATATGAAAAAGTCGATGAATTAATCAGCGCATTCCACAAAGGGACAATGGAGACTTTCCCCGGAAAAACACTGAGGGAAACATTTGAGATGAGAGCACTTGAAACGCTCAACAAGGCAAGAAACAAGATTGCAAATACTATCTCAGACAATGCAACAAAAGACTCTCATCTTGAAGTAATGATCAAGTCGGGAGCGGCAGGAAAGTTTTTACATTTAACTCAAATGTCAGCATGTGTAGGACAGCAGGCCCTTCACGGCGGAAGGATTGGGCAAGGTTACAAAAACAGGACGCTTTCTGCTTTCAAGAAAGATGATATCGGACCGGAAGCGAGAGGATTCATCTCAGCAGGATTCAAGACAGGATTAAAACCGTATGAATTTTTCTTCATGTCGATGACAGGAAGGGACGCACTGATGGATACTGCACTGAGAACTCCTAAATCAGGTTATCTTTACAGAAGGCTTGCAAATGCGATGCAGGACCTAAGAGTTGAATATGATGAGACAGTCAGGGATTCATCAGGAAAAATAATCCAGTTCAAGTACGGAGAAGACGGAATTGATGTTTCAAAATCAGAGAACGGAAAACTTAATGTCAAAAGAATAGTTGACAAGGTGCTCGGATGAACACAGAAGAGATAAAATCAAAATTGACAAAAAAAATAATTGAAGATGTAGAGGACTGCATACCGAAAGGGACATCTGCAGATAAAATAAAAAAGATATATGAAGATGTCATGAAAGAATACGAACTGGCAAAAGTCGCCCAGGGAGAAAGTGTTGGAATAATTTCAGCAGAATCAATCGGGGAACCGGGCACTCAGATGATATTAAGAACATTCCATCTCGCAGGAGTTGCGGAAATGAACGTCACGACAGGTCTTCCAAGGCTTATCGAGATCCTTGACGGAAGAAAATCGATTGAAACTCCTATGATGGAGATATATCTCAAAGAGCCTTACAAATCAGGAAAGAACATCAAGGAACTGGCTGTTCAGATAAAAGAGACAAGACTCGGCGAATTGGTAAAAGAATTCATAATTGATCTTGCAGAAAACACCGTTTCATTCACACTGGATGAAGATAAATTAAAATTAATAGGAGCTACACCTTCTTTGATAATAAAAGCTATAGAAAAAGCAGCTAAACTTCCTGTAAAGCAGAACGGAAGAGAAATTTCAGTTCCGGTGACGAGCAAGGAAGCGGGAGTAAATGAAGTCTACAAACTGAAAGAGCTGTTAAGACATGTATTTGTCGCGGGAGTAAAAAACATAACACAGGTCCTTCCTGTGAAAAGAGGAGAGGAATATGTAATAATAACAGCAGGATCAAATCTCAAGGCAATTTTGGGAATGGAAGCTGTTGATGTTCATAGAACGACATCAAATGATATCTTTGAGCTTAACGCTGTTTTCGGAATAGAAGCTGCAAGAGCCTCAATCATAAATGAGATTTATAAAATAATTGAATCTCAAGGTTTAAATGTCGATGAAAGACACATCATGCTCGTAGCAGATATGATGACAGTTGACGGGATGATAAAAGGCATCACAAGATACGGAATCATCGGAGAAAAAAGTTCAGTTTTAGCCCGTGCATCATTTGAGACGCCGATAAAACACCTCATCAACGCAGCTTTAGTGGGAGAAAGAGATCCTTTGAATTCAGTAGTTGAAAATGTGATGATAAACCAGATTGTTCCGATTGGAACAGGACAGTCAAGAATTGTTATGAAAGATAAGGAGAATAAAAAATGAGTTTAGCAGAACTGAAAAAACATGTAGGAAGCAAGAAATTGCTGCTTGGAGCAGACAGAACTCTGAAGAATCTGAAAAAGGGAGAATTAAAAGAGATATTCCTTTCTTCGAATACTGCTGAAAATGTCAAAGAAGATATTGAAACAATCTCAAAGAAGTTCAATGTTAAAATATACAAACTGGATATAACGAGCGAGGAAATGGGAGTTGTCGTCAAGAAGCCATTCTCTGTTTCTGTTGCTTCTTTGCAAAAATAAAATGAATACAAAAGTTGTTTTCGACATAAATGTTCTTAACATAATGAAAACATTTGACAATGTAACTCACGCTAAATTAAAAGATTGCATTGTCGAGGAAGAAAAGATAATATTCATTGTTTCGGAGAATGAACTCAGCAAAGCAATCGGAAAGAATGCTTCTAATGTGAAAAGGCTTGCTGAGATTCTTAAGAAAAAAATAAAGATTGTTGAATTCAGTTCTGATACACTGAAGCTTATTAAGAATTTTATCCATCCTCTGAAAGCTGACAATATCTATGAAGAAAACGGAATTGTTGTTCTCGAAAGCGCCGATTCAAAGGTAAAAGGATTATTGATTGGAAGGGCCGCGCAAAACCTGAGAAAACTTGAGGAATATATCAGAAGATATGTCGATGTCAAGGAGATAAAGGTTGTTTAAAAATCATTACTTATATAAAAAAGAACATATTTATATCCCTTAGTAAGTCTCAGAAATATGTCCAACGTAAGCAGCATCTCAAGCAAGAGAATCATCCAAGGTGGAATGGGTGCAGGAGTTTCAGGATACAGACTTGCACGAAAAGTTTCTGGTTATGGTCAATTGGGAGTCATTTCTGCAACGGCGGCAGACAATCTTCTCATAAGAGGACTGCAGAATGGGGATTCCGGAGGAGAATTAAGAGATGCACTTGGTCATTTTCCGAATCAAGATATCGCAAAGAGAACTATTGACAGATTCTATATCAAGGATGGAAAAGCTAATGACGAGAAATACATCCTCAATCAGTTTCCTTCTTTTGAAAAAATAAACAATGCAGAATTTAGATTAAAAAATAAAGATTTAGAAGACACACTCGTTGCTGGCGCATTTACACAGGTACACTTAGCAAAAAGAGGGCATAGCAATCCAGTCGGTGCGAATTTTCTGAATAAAATAGAATGGGCGCAGCTCCCTACGCTTTACGGAGCGATGCTTGCAGGAGTTGATGTTATTCTCATAGGCGCAGGATTTCCAAGAGAAATTCCTGAAATTCTTTCATCGTTTACTTCAGGAAATGACGGCAAAATGAGCGTTTCCGTGAGCGATAAAAAATACAGCATAGTTTTCAGCCCTCAGAGATACGGCAAATCTGAAGTAAAAAGACCGGTATTTTTAGGAGTTGTTGGAAATCACCTTGGTGTAAAAGGACTGCCGAATGCTGACGGTTATGTTTTTGAAGGACCGATTGCCGGCGGACACAATCCTCCTGCAAGGAGCAAAACATTAAATGATATAGGCGAACCTCTTTACGGACCAAAAGACGAAATGAATTTTGATTTACTCGCGATGTTATTGAAACAAAACGGAGGACATCAACCTTATTGGCTTGCAGGAAACTACTCTACGCGACTTGCTGAAGCGATATCTCACGGCGCATCCGGGGTGCAGGTTGGAACTCCTTTTGCATTTTCACAGGACTCAGGAATAACCACTGAATTAAAACAGCAGGCTCTCGAAGAAATAATTAACGGCACTGCAAAAGTACTCACGAGCGCAAGAGCATCACCGACTGGATTCCCCTTCAAAATATTTCAGCTGCCTGGAACAGTTGGAACTCAGGAAACGTATGATAAAAGAGAGAGGGTTTGCAGTCTTGGACATCTAATAGAAATATGCGAGGATGCAGGCGGAAGAATAATAACAAGATGTCCTGCCGAACCTGTTGAAGGATTTGTAAGAAAAGGCGGAAGTCCTGAAGAAGCGGAAGGAAGAATTTGCCTGTGCAATGGACTTATGGCCACAATCGGTCTCGGAATGCCGGGAGAACCGCCTTTAGTGACATCGGGTGCCGATTTTACTGCAGTAAAAGAACTCGTTGGAAAACACGGAATGAAATACACTGCAGAGAATGTTGTTGATTATATTTTAGGAAAAGTTTAAGAGAAGCACGTGTGGAAAGATTTTAGATATTTGTTTTATGATTCTTCAAGATGTTCTCCAAGTTCTCAGTGTTTATCTTTATATACCTTCCATATTGTAAATAATTAACCTAAATCACATAACAATCTTTATAAACCACCATAAAGCAGGAATATTCATGGGCAAGAAATCAAACGGACTGAATTCTGCAAAGAAGCTAAGGCATAGAAGGCATACCAGCCTTTGGCTTAAGAAAAAATACGTTCAAAGAATTTTGCAAAGTAAATTAAAATTCGACCCGTTAGAAGGTTCCTCTCAGGCAAGAGGAATCGTTCTTGAAAAAGTACAGGTTGAAGCAAAGCAGCCGAACTCAGCAATGAGAAAATGCGTTAAAGTTCAGTTAATCAAAAACGGAAAGCAGGTTACAGCATTCTGCACCGGAGATGGTGCAACAAAATTGATAGATGAGCATGATGAAGTCATTGTAGAACAGATCGGCGGAATTAAAGGAAGGGCAAAAGGAGATTTGCCTGGAATAAGATGGTGCGTAATAAAAGTCAATGATCAAAGTTTAGATGCGTTAAGAAAAGGAATAATCGAGAAGGCAAGAAAATAAAATGACAGAAGTAAAAGCATTCAACAGATGGGACGCAATAGGAGTAAAATCTTCAGATCCCGGCTTGATGAGCTACATTACAGTCACTCCAAGATTTCTGCCTAAAACTGGAGCTAAGTACGCAAAACAAAAATTCCACAAATCGAAAATATTCATTCTTGAAAGATTGATGAACAAGATGATGGTTGCGGGACACAGAGCAAAAAAACATAAAATAAGCTCCGGCCATAATTCTGGAAAATCACAGTTGGTGTCAAAAATAATGATAAAAGTTTTAGAGCAGTTGGAAATAAGAACAAAGCAGAATCCAATCCAGGTTGTGATAACTGCGATTGAAAATGCTGCTCCGAGAGAGGAAATCATCGCGATTGAATACGGCGGTGCAAGATATCCGAAAGCAGTTGAAAGCTCTCCTCAGAGAAGG
>Ga0209518_1000799_pt1 | contig 38762 bp, 41 predicted proteins | sample RifGroB1_FD_183993 | JGI IMG/M metagenome (GOLD analysis project Ga0209518, IMG submission 183993) | Groundwater microbial communities from Rifle, Colorado, USA - Groundwater B1 (SPAdes) (version 2) | ecosystem: Environmental > Aquatic > Deep subsurface > Groundwater | place: Rifle, Colorado...
CAAACGGCTCACGCCTAAGCAGATGCCGGTTGTCTATAAGTCCGTGAACGCCTTGCAGCGCGTACCGTGGAGCGTAAACGATGCAGTTCTAGCAGTAGCTCACGAGGTTCAGGACAGAGACCTCGCCATCGCCATGCCCGCCAAGGAGCCGGTATTTATCCGACCCGCCCCGGTTCCTGAAGAGTTCCACAAATTGAAGAAGTCGGAGCTGAAGCAAGCGCTCTCCCCGCAGGCGTGGAACGACTTCACGGCATGGGTCCGCGAAGCAGCAACGACATACGACCTTGAGCGGGAGAGGCAGAGCAAGTACGTTGAGACAGATCGTACCATCTCGCAGGCCAAGAAGTACCAGCAGTTTCAATCTTTGTACTTTGTGTACACTCTGGACTTCCGGGGCAGGTGCTATGCTCAGTCGAGCCTGATTAGCCCGCAGGGGTCCGACCTTCAGAAAGCACTGATACATGGTGCCAAGGGCATGGCACTAGGCAAGGAGGGACGCTACTGGCTCGCAGTTCACGGTTCTTCTGTCTACGGGAACGACAAGTGCAGCTTAGATGAAATGGCAGCGTTCACGGAGGCCATGACGGAGGACATTCTCGACTATGCAAGCAACCCGCTCGTGTTCCGGGGGTGGTCCGGGGTGGATAAGCCGTGGCAGTTCCTCGCCTTCTGCTTTGAGTGGGCAGCTCTGCAAGCGCACATCGACGCAGGCAACCCGGAGGAGTCCTTTGTATCTCGCATCTCGTGTGCTCAGGACGGCTCTTGCTCAGGCATCCAGCACTACAGCGCCATGCTGCGCGATGAAGTAGGTGGGGCAGCGGTCAACCTTGCTCCTAACGAGAACCGGCAGGACATATACAACGAGGTCGCCAAGGTCGCTTTGTCTCACATGAGAGACATCTCGTGGGGTACTGAGGTCATCGAGAAGATGGACGAGACCTTGCAAAAGGTGATCGCAGAGGCGTGGATAGAGGTCGGCATTAGCCGTGGGCTAACCAAGACGCCAGTAATGACCCTGCCCTATGGGTCTTCGCAGCTCACTTGCAGGGAGAGCATAAGCGACTACCTTGATGAGATGATTATCAAGGCCCAGAAGAAGGCCAAGAGCGAGGGCAGGGAGCTAGTCAACCCGCACCCCTTCAGCAAAGACCTGGATGCTGCTATCAACCAGTTCGAGGCAGAGAAGCTGTGCTCCCGTGTAGTCTGGGGCAGCATCGGGGAAGTTGTAATAGCTGCAAGAGCGTGCATGAAGTACATCAAGGCAGTATGCGGGCAGGTAGCTAGCAAGAACGTGCCTCTGGAGTGGGTCACGCCCACAGGCTTCATCGTGAATCAGGCGATATACGAGACCACGGAGCTGGAGGTGGACACGCAACTGCTAGGGCGCACGTGCTTGATCTTGCTGCAACCGACCGACAAGCTGAACGTGGCCAAGATGAAATCGGCGTGCAGTCCTAACTTCGTTCACTCAATGGACGCTAGCCACCTCATGCTCGCTGTATCTGCAATGGAAGATGCCGGGATGGAGCACATAGCGGTCATTCACGACTCGTTCGGGACATATGCAGGCAACACGGGCAGGCTCAGGAAGATACTCGTTGATACCTTCGTGGATATGTACCAGAGCCATGATGTCCTTGCTGAGTTCCACGAGTACAACGAGATTCGCATCTGTGAAGAGCTGACCGTGGAGATGCCCAAGAAAGGGTCGCTAGACCTTGAGCAAGTGAGAAAAAGCAAGTATGCTTTCGCACCGTAGCGACTAGCCTGCACTCAAGCAACTTGAGAGCCTCGCCCTAACCGGCGGGGCTTTCTTTGTTTATACTCTCATCTAATAAACCCGGACTATAGATAACAGAGCGAGCTAGTAGAGTAAGTATAATAAGAGAGATAAGTAGAACAAGAGCGCTACACCAAGTCTCACACGTGAGACAACAGGAGTGACAATGCTGATACTGAATGACAGAGAGACAATGAGGACCGGCGAAGTTCGCTACCGCATGAGCAGGCAAGTAGCTAAGGGTAGCCGCGAGGCACTGTGTATCACCTTGGCGTTCCCCGCCGAGATGCAGCTTCCCAGCGCCTTCCGTGGTTCCGACGAGCGCAAGTACGCAGCGAGGGCAATACTGCACCAGCGCAGGAAGCTTATGAAAGCAGTGCGAGGTGCCCGTGGCGGTTGTTAGCAACGAGGCTTGCCCTGCATGTCAGGAGACAGGTCATGATCGAACAGGAAATCACCTCATGGTGTTTGAGGACGGTGCTAGTTATTGCGGACGTGAGCAGCACCACAAGTCGGGCTTTGCGTACTATGTCGCACCGGATGGGTCCGACCCGCTTGCCACCGCCAAGCTCGATGGGCGGGCCAAGTACACTGCCGATCAGTTCCGGCAGCTTGCGGAAAGCGGCAGGCTCGACAACCCGACAGTGCGAGCAATCGTGCTCAAGGGTATGCGAGGCGAGCAAGCCTATCAGGTAATGAACGAAGCGGAGAGGGAGTTGCAGCACACCGACTGGCTCCTCGACCAAGGCTACTATGACTCTCTGAAAACCAAGAACCTCGCCTCGCGCTACATACGCGGCGACATCGCCAAGTTCTACGGGGTGAAGGTAGGATGCGACATCGAAGGCACCGTGACACGGCACTACTACCCACGCTACGATAACGATCAGTGGGTAGGTGCCAAGTGCAGGACACTCCCGAAGGACTTCAAGTACGGGGCGCTAGGTAGGCTCTGGGGCGCGGGCCAGCTCTTCGGGCAGCAGACGCTCAAGCAGGTGCTAGACCTCGGCAGGCGCATGGACGTGCTCGTGCTTGTCGGCGGCGAGTGCGATGCAATGGCAGCTCAGCAGATGCTCTCCGATAGCCAGAAGGGTACGGCATGGGAGGGCAAGTTCTTTCACGTGTGGTCTCCCATGAAGGGCGAGAAGTGCGTGGAGGAGGTGCTGGCTCAGAAGGAGGTCATCTCCCGCTTCAAGAAGATCATCGTCGCTTTCGACGGAGACGAGACCGGCCAGCAGATGAACAAGGACATTGCCCGCCTGTTCCGGGGCAAGGTCACGAAGCTGGTCTACCCCGCAGGTTGCAAGGACGCTAACGCCTGCCTCATCGCTGGCAAGGGTAAGGAGTTCGTGGATGCCTTCTTCAACACTCAAGAGGTCTTCGGCGGCGGGCTACTAAAGCGCGTGTCCGACCTCTCCAACAAGGCGAAGCAGACTCCGGTGATGGGGCTGAGCTGGCCGTGGCCCGAGATGAACCGGCTCACCTTCGGCATCAGGCCACACACCCTGTACGTGTTCGGGGCAGGCACCGGCGTAGGCAAGACGGAGACCACCAAGGAGATAGTAACGCACCTTATGGTGGAGCATGACGAGATGGTGGGTGTCATCTACCTTGAAGAGCAGTCTGACAAGACCGTGCGCTGCTTCGCTGGCAAGACCATCAACAAGAGGTTGGAAGACCCGCCCTGCAACGACAAAAGCGACCCGGACTACAGCGAGACAAGGGACTACACGGTAGAGCAAGCCAATGCAGCCATCGACGCGCTGGATGCTCTGGACCGCCTCATTGTGGTGGACACGGGCGGGGCGAAGGACATCGACACCGTGATGCAGCTCATCGAGGAGTTGCTGGCGATGGGTGTCTCATACATCGTGGTTGATAACCTGACAGCTATCGAGCTGAAGGGTAAAGAGGGCAACAAGGTCGAAGCCATCGACGCAGCCATGAAAGCTATGGGTACGTTCAAGGACGAGAAGCCTGTGACGCTTTTCTTGCTCAGCCACCTTACAAGACCGCGTGACCCGCGCACACCGCACGAGAAAGGCGGGGAGGTCTTCATCACTGACTTCAGGGGCGCAGGCTCCATCACCTTCTGGGCGAACGGGGTCTTCGGCATCGAACGGGATACCACCTCTGAGGTGGAGGAGGAACAGCGGCTCACGTGCTACCGTTGCGTTAAGTCCAGAGACAACGGGCTTGCAGGTGGGAAGTGCGTGTACGCTACGATGAACCCCGTAACCGGCAGGTTGTTGCAATCTAGCTCTCACAGCACTCAGGCTAAAGCCAAGTCGTTCGATAGCGGGACCGGAGCAAGCAAGCCGAAGACGCAGACCGAAGCAAGCGACACCGAAGAGTTCTGAGCAGTAGGGAATTAACCCGGAGTATAGATAATACAACTTTCTGGAGGTTACATATTCATGTCCGATCAACTTAGCGATCAGGAGAAGGCTATCATTTTCGCCACGTGCGGCGAACTGGAGGGGATACTCGCGGGTATCTCGGAGAAGCATGAGCTGAAGGTGATACCGGCCTTCTTGTTCTACGAACTGCTCAGTACGCTCAAGGCGCTCAAGGAGCGCAACCGAGAGCTGGAGGAGATGATCGAAACTCAGACCAACAACCTCTCGGTCTACGAGCGCGTGCTGGGCGAGACCAAGGAAGCTTTCTCCAACGTGAATCCGGGTCAGCTCGTGATAGGCGAGAAGGAAATCGTCATCCCCGGAGTGAACGGACCCAGACCGGAGCACGCGCATCTGGACATGGATTCGGCAGCAGGCATGGCCCGTAACCTCACGAGAGCGCGGGAGAGCAAGCAGCACAAGGACCGTGCCATCATGGACAAGTTCGCCAGCAAGTTCAACCCGAAGAAGAGGAGGTAGCGCCATGAAGCGACAGCTCAAGCGACTCAGCGCAGCTTATCCCGGCTTACACGTGAGCTTAACCCGCGAGGGTGATTGCTACAGCTCCGGTGAGTACCAGTTCAAGTGGTGCGCCTACCGAGGTACGACTGACCCAGAGAGCAATGGGCGTCTCGCAGACGGAGCTACCGCAGAAGAAGCAGTAGACAACTTAATTGCAGCAGACCGGAGCACAAGTGCTGGACAAGAAGCAGGTAGCAAAAGTTGACACGGAGGTGCTCGCTTTGTTCGGGCACCTCCCCGATATACACGTGCGGGTGCGGGGAGGAGTACCTCTTTACGAGGTGCAAGTCTTCGCCCTGCACTGTCCAACGTAGGGCGGGGAGAGACCCTCTCCGCTGCACTCATTCACCTCAAACAACAGAACGGTCTCGCTTAGGCAGGCAGTCAAAGGAGCAGCGCACAGTGGCAACGCTACAGGAAGTAGAAGCAACGCTCGAAAGAGCAATGGACACCCGCAAATGCAACGGTAAGCAGTGCCTCACGTGCGCTACACCGGAGAGCATCAAATGCAAGAACTGCCTCGCTACTGAGGCTTGCGCCACCGGCTGTTTCGGTTGCCAGTGGACACGTAAGATAGGGAGGGGTGGTGTATGAGGTACGGGGTACGAGTCCTAACTTTCTTATTGTCGATGACTGCCTTCATGAAGAGCGCCATGTTCGCGTCCTGGTCGTGGGTACGGGGCGAGTCGGAACCGTATCGGCCTGCATCGCAGCACATATCAGGAACTCACCTGAGCTTTCAGCACTCGTTCAGTTTTCGGAGGAACCCGAGAGCGCCGAGGAACGGGAAGATGAAGGGCAACCGGCTTGCCACTTCCCGAGCTACGAGAGCGAAGCACCGGGGGAAGAGATGAACCCCGGAAGAAGCATAGCTATCATGGGCGCGATGAGTCTGGCAATGGCGATGTTGGCTGGCTCTCTTTCGCAAGGACACCAGATCGTCATGAGCGATCACTACTGCGACACCCCGGCTTTCAGGTTCTCGGAAAGCAGGAGCAGCGCTCTTCGCAGGCCGAGGCGAGCCAAGCGCAACAAGCAGACTAACAAGAAGAAGAACTACCGCAAGATGCTCTAGTCTCACACGTGAGACGCCGGAGGTGCTCATGTACAACCATTGAACCACCTGCCTGACTTGAGTTAGCCTATAGATGGTACTCTCAGGAGGGACAACCACATAGCAACCACTACACAACTAAGACCCGATGAGGTCGATGGCGAACGCCCAAGAAGACACCTACGGAAAGCCCGTGTCACCGATACGCACGTATCAAGCACACGGCTAGGCAGTATGAGGCGACAAGTAACCACAACGAGAAAAGGATTGCAAGATGCCCCAACGCGAACGAGTCCTTAGCGGACAAGGAAGATTTCTCTGCTTCGACTCAGAAGCCAAGGGGCTATTGCCCGAATTAAGATCAGGTACTCTTGCCGACATGCACGTGCTTGTCGTAAAGGATATGCTGACGAAAGAGGTGTTCACGTTCTTTGATCGTTACGGGGACAGAGCTGAGCCGAAGGTGTGGCTCGACTGCGAAGACGAACAGGACGGAACGCTGTCCGAGGGACTGAGGTTCCTCAAAGAAGCTGAAGCGCTCGTGCAGCAGAACGGCACAGGCTATGACTTCCTAGCCTTTGAGCAGTGCGCTCCGAGCATTTGGCTTGGCTTCAACTACCTGCAAGCAAGAGGTAAGGACCGGGAGAGCATCGACAAGTTCCCGAACCGTGTCATGGACACCTACGTGATGTCCTGCACCTTGAACCCTGAGCGCAAGCCGCCACCGCAAGCCTATGCCATCGGCAGGGGGGATGTCGGACCTCATAGCATCGAGGCGCACGGTATCCGCATCGGGCGCTACAAGCCTGAGAACGAGGACTGGTCCCAGCTCACCGACCACATGATACATCGCTGCAAGATGGACGTGGAGATAGGCGAGAACTTCTACTGGTTCTTGATGAAGGAGTGGAACGAGCAGGCCAGCAAGCCCAACGCTCGTACTGGTCTTGGCATCGGCACTGCGTACAGATGCGAGCTACAGATGGCTATGGCGATGGCTAGGCAGGCAAGGCGGGGCTTCCGCTTCGATACTGTCGCGGCGGTCAAGTTAACCGAGGAGCTGGACGAGAAGATCGGAGCGACTGAGGCAGCGTTCAGGCCGCACATGCCGCAACGTATCATCATGAAGAAGCTAAAGGAGCCGGTCAATGGATGCACGCACGGCAGCAAGTACACCGCAGTCACCGGCATTACTGTCAAGTCTGGCGCATACGCGGCAGCAGTTACGAAGCACTATCCAGAACTTAGAGGATACCCTTCTGATGCTGGATACAGCTACACGGAAAGCCCGGACTTCTCCCGCAGTGAAGAGTGGCCCATTGTACGAGGAGCTTTTACGCCGATTGAATGGGAGGATATTCCTCTAGGCAATCGAGAGACCGTGAAGGAAATACTCTTCAGCTACGGCTGGGAAGGTATCACGTACAACGAGAAAGAGCAGGCGCTCATAGATGATGGCAAGGAAGACGAGCTACCGCCGTGGGCGGGCAAAATAGACGAGAAGTCGATGGAGCTTTGGATGGAGCGAGACCCAAACGTGCCCGAGTGGTGCAAGAAGATCGCGGAGTGGTACATCTTGTGCTCCCGGCGCTCTCAGGTCTTGAACGCCAAAGACCCGGAATACTTCGCAGCTAACGGCTACTGGCCGAACCTAGCAGGCGGCAAGGGGCGAGGCTGTCGCGGCATCCTTGCTCAGTGCTTCAACAAAGAGACAGGAGAGCGAGCAGATGCGTACTATGCCAGAACGGGCGAGTGGCCCGCCGAGGGTGACTGGAGAGCGCCAGCGGTTGCGTTCTTTGCTGCAACTAACACGTTTCGTATGCGGCACAAATGCGTTGTTAATATTCCTAAGTCTGGCCTGTATCCTCTTCGCTACCTCTTTATCGCCAGCGAAGGTAAGCTGGTGCTTGGGTGTGACGGCGCTGGTCTTGAGCTGCGTATGCTTGCTCACTACATGGCCGATGCCATCTACCAAGAGGTCGTGCTCAGCGGCGACATCCACACGTATAATCAAGAGCTGGCAGGACTCCCTAAGCGGGACATGGCAAAGACATTCATCTATGCCTTCTTGTACGGATCAGGAGTAAGGAACCTCGCCAAAGTGTGCGGCCTGTCGATGAAGCAGATGCAAGCCATCATCGAGAACTTCAAGGCTCGCTTGCCTGCACTCAGCGGCCTCATAGATCGCATACAAGCGCAAGGCGAAGCGTTCGGGCACCTCATGGCCCCGGACGGAAGGTGGGGCAGGATTCGCAGGAAGCACGGCAAGCTGCTGGTTCACACCATGCTGAACGTGCTGCTCCAGATGACTGGCTCTATCAGTATGAAGTACGGCTTCTGCTTCGCAGAGCGCAAGATGCTGACCGAGAAGGTAGCTCTGGACGAGACCGGCTGGCCCGCGTGGGTGGCAAACCAACACGACGAGTTCCAATGTGAGATACCAGCTCACGAGGTCGAGTACCACACTTACTCTGTGCCTAACTGGAAAGAGGAAGAGAAGCGAGAGCACCGGGACACCCAAGGACGTATGTGGAGCGCACCTGTGCTTGTCGAGAAACTGGAGGATAGCGTGACCTGCACCCGGAGCTATCATAGGGCTGGTGAGATTATGGCTGAAAGTATAACTAAAGCTGGTGAGTTCTTGAACCTGCGCTGTCCCTTAGCAGGGGAGTACAAGGTGGGTTTAAACTGGCAAGAGACGCACTAGCGGGTCGCTATGCAGGCGGCACTAGGCAGCGACCCGAAGCGGGAACTGCTGTCCTGTGTACGTATCTTCAACGAAGACCCGCACCCTACCGGCTTCTTTGAGGCCAGCCACGACTGCACAGCCACCTGCTATAAGGCGGCTCCGTGCATCATGCCGTGTGCCAGCTACCAGAGCGACCCGCTCCCGGCGCACATCGAGAACTTTTAACCCGGACTATAGATAAGATCAACTTCAAGCGAGGTAACACATGCCGTTCCACGTAAGGCTCATCCTGCTTCTGGCAGCTCTGGGCACCAAGATCATCGAGCTGTCCGACAAACTCAAGCAGTACAAGTGCAAGTGCATCACCAAGGCGCACTTCAAGCGCAACGCAGAGCGCACCAAGATCGACCGCGATGCTCATGCAACGCAGATCAAAGCCTACAACCGTGCTAGGACTTTGCACGCTCGGCTGGACGGCGCGGACGAAGATGACGACGAGCTGTACATCATCTTGAAAGGGGAGGCATAGCCATGACCACAGAAGCAGAGAACACAGGCTTCGATTACGGCACCGAACCCGTTGAGGCGGGCGGTGCGAACTTCAAGAACCCGGAGGTAGGCCCGCACACCGGCAGGCTTCGCTCCCTCATCCATGTCGGCATGTTCGCTGGCTCGTATCAGGGCAAGCCCAAGCCACCCGCTCCCACCGCCATCGCCATCTTTGAGCTGAAGGGAGAGGATGATATGGAGGAGGATGGCGTTACCCCACTCACCATCTCCAAGGACTTCGCCATCAAGAAGGGCGACAAGTCGTTCATGACCAAGCTCATCTCCGTGCTGGACCCGAAGGGTAAGTGCAAGGGCTTCGATGACATGATCGGAGCGCCGGGAACGCTGACCATCACCGGCAGTACCGAGCTGAACGATGACAAGACGCCCAAGTACGCTAACTTCGGCGGAGTGGCGAGCATCCCGCCCGAGTTCCACAAGATGATTCAGCCGCTGGTGGAAGGTCTCGGGGTCGGACACGTTCGCTTCAAGGACATCACCAAGGAAGCGCTGCTGGAGCTGCACCCCATCCGGCACGTTGCGCTCATCCTGATGAAGTCGCAGGACTACCCCGGCTCGCACGTGGAGAAGCTGGTAGCTGAAATCCGCAAGGACAACCCGGACTTCGCCAAGCAGAAGGCCAAGGACGGCACGACCCAGAAGGACGGCGAAGCCAAGCACGAGGGCGAAGATATGCCCCCGGAGCAGCAGGCACCGAACCCAGCGCTGGACAGCAACGAAGAGTTCTAAAGCATCCGGCAGGGTGTCCCGCAAAACCATCGGTGCTCCTAACGGCGCAGACCACCGAGCCATGCCGCCTTTCATTAACCAATTAACCCGGACTATAGATAGAGATACGCTCTCTAATTCTAGCAACACAGGAGGCCCATCATGGGTATCAAAGCAATCCAGAAGTTCATCGTGACCATCGACGGCAAAGAGAAAGAGTTCAACACCGAGGCGGAAGCTGTTCAGGCGCTCGCCAAGGTCGAGCTGGCTTCCAAGGCGAAAGCTTACGTGGATCAGCTCACCGACAAGGAAGGCAAGCCGCTGGGCGACAAGGACAAGAAGGGCAAGTACAACGTGGTCCTCGACTACATCGCCTACGAAGCCAGCCTGTCCGCCGCCCCGGTCTCCGAGACCGCCAAGGAAGACGAGTCCGAGAACTTCTAGCACACCGGCTCCGGCCAGCAGGAACATGCCCTGACCCTTCGGGGTCGGGGCTTTTCATGTCTCACGTGTGAGACAAACAGGAGCGACCTGACAACGCACAAGGGGGCCATCATGGGTAGGTTCAAAGAGCTTCAGATAAGCGCAATGGAGTTGGAGAGGGTAGGCATGAATGACGAGCGGGCAGTGTCCTGCGGTAATTGCCCACTGAACCACGAGGGTTGTGGTGCAGCGAGAGGTTGCCCCACTGCGGAAGACGTGGCTAGGCTTCTTGAAGCGCAGGAGGTGGCGGCATGAGTTTCGATTATGGAGCAGACGTGCAGCAAGCCGCCGATGTCTTCAAGCTCTGGCCCCGCGAGGGTAAGTTCACAGCGCTCATCGACGGCGACATGATCCCGTACATCGTCGGGTACACCACCGACCTTGAGGATGCAAACAGAGCGTACCGTGCAGTCTCTAAGCTCTTGCCGCAACTGGCGAGCGAGGACTTCTGCCACCCGCTCAAGTTCGCTGCTCTCATGCAGACACCTGAGTTCAACAACAAGATGCAGCACGCGAACTTCATCGTGAACGATTGGGTCAGCAAAGCCGAAGCGGACTCGGCGCTCATCTACCTCACAACCAGCACCAACAACTACAGGAACGCCATCGCGTTCAGCAAGCCGTACAAGGGGCAACGTAACAGCGAGAAGCCGCCCCTCTTCTACGAGATTAAGCACTACATAGCTACCCATCACGAGGCCATAATAGCCGATGGTATGGAGGCTGACGATCTCATGAGCATCGAGATGTGGCGTAGGCACCGCCTGTGCTGCGGCAAGGAGATGCAGATCGGCTCCGAGCAGCACAAGGTCTTCTCCGACTGCGCCATCGTGTCCAAGGACAAGGACTTGCGTATCGTGCCGGGGTGGAACGTAGGCCCGGACAAGGGTACGAAGCTCTGGTCCGACATCATGGGGGAAATCATCCCTGTCTGGAAGACCAAAGGGGTCAAGCTCTACGAGCAGTGGCCTACCATCAAGGGCGAGCCGGTCAACCCGCAGCTCCAGCACAATGCACCTTACGACACCTTCGCGTCTGGCAAGAGCAAGGGTGAGGTCAAGTTCAAGAGGGTATGCATAGGGGTCGGAGAGGACCAGTACGTAGATAAACTCAAGGGTTCCGGGTTGCGCTTTTTCTACTCACAGTTAGTGACAGGCGATCAGGTCGATAACTATCCGGGAATACCGGGTATGGGTGCCAAGGCCGCTTACGAGGTGCTAGCTGCCTGTGAGACGGAAGAGGAGTTGTATTACAAAGTCCTCGGGATGTACAAAGAGAAGTACGGAACAGCAGCAGAAGTTGAGAATTACAGAGGAGGGACAGCAACGCTCACGCCCTTCCAGCTCATGATAGAACAAGGGCGTCTCGCCCACATGCAGACCGTTCCGGGAGAGTTGTGGAGAGCGAAGAATTACTGTCCGTCCGGGGAGAGTGACATCTGGACGAACAAGAAAGACGCCCCGTTGCAGGCTACGAGGGTGCATACGAAGTTGCCAGAGATGGCGCAGTCTTCAGCATCACCCGCATGAACTTTGCGGGCAAGTCGTTGCAAGGGCGTAGGCTCAAACCTGCGCCCACAAGTGACGGATACCCAGCAGTGAACCTGTGCAAAGCAGGTAAGTCCAGCACCCACAAGCTACACATACTTGTGGCAGATGCCTTCCTACCCAACCCGCAAGGACTCGCCCACGTGAACCACAAGGATGAGGACAAGTTCAACCCAGATGTATCTAACTTGGAAAGGTGTACACACCAGTACAACCTAGAGTACAGCCTTGCCAAGAGGTACGAGCTGATTAGCCCTAGCGGGGAACTTACTTCTGTGTTCAACTTGAGTAAGTTTTGCAGGGAGAATGGTTTGTCCAAGGGCCGACTGAACATGGTGGCTCACGGGAAGACTCCTCACCACAAAGGTTGGAGGAAGGCAGCGTGAGCGCAGTAAGGATAGAAAATAAGCATCTTCCAGCCGTTAAAGCTAAGCTCATGGCAGCACAGAGCGGAGCTTGCCCGTTGTGCCGCCGCAACCTGTCTAGTCTGGGTAGCCCGAACCAATGCGTAGACCACGACCACGACTCTGGCATCATACGAGGGGTGCTATGTAGGACGTGCAATGGCATCGAGGGAAAGGTTCGTCTCATGGCGATCAGGGCCGCTTGTAAAGAGGGATACATCGACTGGCTCATCGAGTTGGGCAAGTACCTTGCGCTGCACAAGGAACCGCAGACGAACTACATTCACCCCACGCACCTGACGGCTTCTGAGAAGAAGGTTAAGCAGCTAGCCAAGGCTCGTAAGAACTACGCAAAGAAGGCGCAAGCCAAGAAGGTGACGTAGTGGCAGGTCAGCTTAGGAAGATGTTCACCAATGACGAGATTGCCTCGGCCACCTCTGGCAGAAGTTTGTCAGAAGCGGCTGAGGTGCTCTCTCGCCTTGGTAGAGGAACTGTTAGCAAGAAGCTGGTCACGTACTGGCACAGGAACCTCACAGAAGTAACTAAGAAGAACGGAGAGCCGTACATCGGCACTACCGTGCTGGACCGCAAGATACGCAACAAAGAGGTCAAGCTCAGGGACAGGAGCGCAGTAGATGACAGCGCCACCCAGCCTGCCGCAGAAGACAACTCGTGCATCTTGCACCTGTGCGACACGCACGCCCCGTACTCTCACCCCGATCTGATTCCGTTCCTCACTGCGGTGAAGGAGCACTACCAGCCTTCACGAGTCATTCATGGGGGCGACGAGGTTGACTGTCATGCCCTTAGCTTCCACGACTCGGACCCCGCTCTTGATGCCGCAGGACCGGAGCTGCACAAAGCCCGGAAGAGCATCGCTGAACTGCACGCTCTGTTCCCCGAGATGCAGATTCTCCATAGTAACCACGGCTCCCTCGTTTACCGAAGAGCGCTCAAGGCAGGAATCCCTGCCGAGTGTCTCAAAAGCTACCGAGAGATACTGTTCCCCGATGGGGGCGGGCAGGGCTGGAGTTGGCATGACAAGGTTCGGGTCACGCTCCCCAATGGGGAACAGGTCCAGTTCCAGCACCAGTGCAGCGGCGATGTAATCGCGGCGGCGGCTCACGAGCGCGCCAGCCTTGTACTAGCCCACGAGCATAGCAAGTACCAGATAGTTTACAGTGCCAGCAGAGCAGCGTTGTACTTCGGAATGTACGGAGGGTGCCTGCTCGATGCTGACTCCCTCGCCTTCGCCTATGGCAAGGTCTATCCGAAGAAGCCCATTATAGGCTGTTCGGTCATCATCGACTCCCAGCCGGTGCTAGTCCCGATGCTTTTGAGCAAGGGTGGCAGGTGGACCGGGAGGCTCGGAGGTATACGTTGAATCAGCAAGACCCCACGGGTAAGAGCGCCCATGAGAAAGGCTCTAAGTTAGATGCAGGAAAGCCCCGCATAGGTCTGGTGCTCGGAGGGTTCGCCCTAGCACTCACTGAGGTGAGCAAGGTTGGAACCTTCGGGGCCAACAAGTACACAGACAACGGGTGGATGAGCGTACCCAAGGGCATCGAGCGCTACACTGACGCGCTGCACAGACACATCCTAGCTGAAGCAACAGGGGAGGCCAACGACCCGGAGAGCGAGCTGCTACACGCTGCTCACACGGCTTGGAACGCTCTGTCCCGGCTGGAGCTTATCCTACGCAAGCGTAACAAGAAGAGGAAGTAATGACCATAGACGTGAGACCCGATGAGGTCTGGAAACTCATTGAGGGACAGCCGGGATACATGGTGTCCAACCACGGTCGGTTCATGAATGTAAGGCGTGAGCGAATACTCAAGCAATCTACAGAGACCCGATACATACAGATCAACCTTGGAGCTGCAAATCGCAATCAGCTTGCACATCGGCTGGTGGCGCTTGCCTTCATACCCAACCCTGATAACCTACCCGAAGTGAACCACAAGGATAAGAACAAGCGCAACAATGTGTCCGATAATCTTGAGTGGTGTACCACTTCTGAGAATCAAGTTCACTCCAAGGCCACGGAGTATGAGTTTCTGTCTCCTGATGGGCGGGTACATCACGTATTCGGAGTTGCTCCTTTCGCTCGCAGGTTAGGCTTGCAGAGCACTCACCTATTCCAGCTTGTCCGCGGTCAGGCTAAGTCTCACAAAGGATGGAGGTTCATCAATGAGTAATGTCTGGGAGTTCCTTGGACTGCCTGCTAATCACAGGGCAGAGAATAAGGTTGTGCAATTAGTGAAGCATTACGCTGACGTGGCGCACAAGGTTACGTTCCCTTGCCTCGGTCAGATCAAGAAGGATGGCGTGTTCGCCATGATCGTGATTGACAACACGAACTGGCAGGAGAAGACGGGCATCTTCGGGCGCACTGGCAAGCAGCTTACGAGCTGTGAGCAACTCCTACCTACGTTCAAGAAGAGTACTCCCGGTTGCCTCAACATGAGATGTGCTATCATCGCTGAGCTGTGCTGCGACCTGTGCTCTCTGGAAGAGCTGTCTGGTATCGTGAACCCGAACCGTAAGAAGCCGCTCAGCTCGGAGCAGGAGCGCTATGCTGCTGCTATGTACTTCGCAGTGCATGACATGGTGTATCTGAGCGAGCTGATTGAGGGTAGGAGCGAGCGGCCTTACGGCTTACGAATCAGTGACCTTGTGAGACACTTGGGTGTTCTTGACTACAAGGGCCACCGGATACTGAACGTGCAGTTGGACAACGAGGAGCAGGCGGCTGAGTTCGCTGAGCGCTGCATCGCCGCCAAGGAAGAGGGAATGGTTGGCAAAGACCCCAACGCGGGCTGGATAGCGGGCCGGAAGAACGAGGTAGCGTGGAAGCTCGTGAAGGGCGTGGACTACGACCTTGAGGTGCTCGGTGTCGAAGAGGGCAAGGGCAAGCGGGCCGGTATGGTGGCGAATCTGCTGGTGCGCTGGAGACCCTACGGCGATCCCAAAGCAGATTGGGTCTTACTGCCAGTGGACCTCGCAGGGCACAAGGACGAGCAACGCAGAGAGTGGTGGAATGACCCTTCCATCATAGGTGGAAAGATCGTGCATGTCCATGCGCTCTGCATCGGCAGCAAGGGCGCACTGCGCCTACCCAAAGCGAAGGAAGTTCGCATCGACAAGACGGAGGCCGACCTGTAGGCAGGTTTAACCCGGACTATAGATAAAGACAAGCGGCGGTAGCGCTTTCACAGGCTACCGCTTAATTTTGGAACTAAGGAAGAGGCCATGAAGAAACTAACAACGGATGAAGTTGAGGAACGGGACGAGCTGGCCGCTGCTGTAGCGGAGCTGTTCATGTCTGGCTTCCTCCCCAACGAAACACAGGTTCAACGAGCCAGTGCGCTTGGCCTTGACCTGAACGCCATAAGGGAGGCTGTGGATGCCTGCTACGAACCAGAAGGAGCAGAAGCCTAAGCACGTGCATTTCAACGATGACACGTTCGACTGGCTCATGGCGGCGACGATGCCGGTGCCTGTCAAGGTGGGGCTAGCTCCGCTGGACATCTACGGGTACAACGAGGCCATGCGGCACATACAATCGCTCATCCAGCACAAGAGGTGCAACCCGTGATACGACCGGCTACACAGCTCGACCTCCCCTTCATAGCAAAACTAGGCGAGACGTACACGAGCGAAGCCGAGCATCACGGAGCTTTCACCTTGAATTGGGACAGAGCGTTCCGTGAAGCGGCGGCGGCTATCTCCGACCCGGATAGCTGCCTTTTGGTGGCAGTGCGAGGCACCACGCCTGTGGGCTTCTTGTACGCCACCATTAGCTACTTCCTGTGGAGTGATACCCCTCTTGCTGTGGATCAACTGCTGTATATCTCCCCCGGAAGCCGGGGAGGTTCAGGTGCAGTCGGTCTCATCAGGGCTTATGAGCGCTGGGCAGCGGATAAGGGTGTCTCACACGTGAGACTTAGCATCGCTTCCGGTATCACTGAAGACAGGACTTGTAGGCTGTACGAACGATTGGGATACATCAAGATCGGAGTCACCTACCAGAAGGAGGTATCACATGGGGAGTAAACCTAAACCCCAAGCCCCGCAGATTCCGGCCAAAGCCCCCACGCGGCCAGCGGGAGTAGCCCCTGAAGACATCATCTTGGGAGGGGCAGACAACATCGAAGGGTCCAGCGGAGTCAAAGGGAAGCGGGCACTCATCAAGCCCAGCGGCTTCTTGAGTGGCATCAACTTGGGGGTATAGCGTGGCTTTCAACGGCATCACGGTAAACCCACACCGCAAGAGCAAGAACCCGCAGTTGTACACGGACATGAGCACGGAGCGAGCAGGCTACCTCACGCGAGGCAGAGACTACGCCCGCATGACCCTGCCGTACATTCTCCCCGAGACTGCCAACAGAAGCGGAGACGCTAACCAGCACGGGTTCCAAGGTATCGGGGCGCAGTGCGCCAACCACCTCTCCAACAAGGCGACCCTCACGCTCTTCCCACCGCAGAAGTCCTTCTTCAAAGCGGACCTGTCGGAAGAGAGCAAGGAAGCGCTGAAGAGTGAGGGGTTCTCCGACACGGACCTTGTCTCCCAGCTCGTAAAGATCGAGGAGAAAGCGCTCAAGGTTCAGGCCAAGATCGGGGCTAGGGTGGCTAGCACGCAGGCCATGAAGCACCTCATCATCGCAGGCAACGTCTGCCTGAAGCTGCCTGTAAAGGGTAAGGGCAAGATGCGGGCCATCCCGCTGAGTCGCTACGTCTGCCGCCGCAACGCAGAGGACGAGCTGATTGACTTCATTGTGCTGGAGGAGAAGACTCTTGAAGCCTTCCCGCGCAAGGAGCAAGCTGCTATCCGTGCTACCCAGAAGGGCAAGAACCTGAAGGCCACGGACAAGGTGAAGTTGTACACCAGAGCGTCCTTGCAAGCTGACGGTATGTACTTGGTCGAGCAGAGCGCCGATGACATACCCGTGGGCGAGACTTCCCGGCTGAAGCCTGAGAAGCTGCCTTGGATAGTCCTGCGCTGGAACAGTGCAGATGGCGAGTCCTACGGGCGAGGGCTGGTGGAGGATCACGCGGGCGACTTCTACGTGATGGAGTTCCTGAGCGAAGCAATGGCTAAGGGCATGGCGCTCATGGCCGACATCAAGTACCTTGTCAAACCGGGCGGCATCACCGACATCAACCACCTCATCAACTCCCCTGCGGGCGAGTACGTGGCTGGCAACCTTGATGACATCGGGGTGCTACAGCTTGAGAAGTACGCAGACTTCACCCCTATCGCCAATGCGCTCAAGGACTACGAGCGCAGGATCGGTCAGGCTTTCCTCCTTGGCTCTGCCAACAGAAGGGACGCCGAGCGGGTAACTGCATACGAGCTGCGGCTGGATGCTAACGAGCTGGAGACTTCGCACGGCGGCATCTACAGCGCCCTAGCGGAGACGTGGCAAGTCCCGATGGCGTACCTGCTCCTGAGCACGGTGAACGCTGGTCTCGGACCCAACATGATTTCGCCCAGCATCCTGACAGGACTAGAAGCTCTGGGGCGTGTCGGTGACTTGGAGAAGATTCATCAGTTCTCCGAGATGATGGCGCTCCCGGCCAACTGGCCCGAAGGTGTACAGAAGAGGATCAAGTGGGGAGACTTCTCCCGCACCGTAAGCGCAGCCGTATCTCTGGAGACCCCGTGGCTCATGACCGACAAGGAGTTCACGGCAGCTCAGCAGGAAGAGACGGATGCAACGCAAGGGCAGACATTGCTTGAGGGTGCAGCTAAGGGTGCCCCTGAAATCATCAAGCAGCAAATGCAGGGCGATGGCGCTCAAGGAGGCGCATAGTACATGGAAGAAGAAGAGAGAGAACTGCTAAACCTTGAAACTCCTCCCGGTGACGAGACGCCTCCGGGTGAGCAAGCGCCTCCGGGAGAAGAAGCACCTTCCGGCGAGGAAGCCCCTCCGAAAGAGGAAGAGACCCCGCCCGCTCCCGGTGATCTGGACTGCACGAACTTCAAGTTCAACGGCTCTGATGTAACCGTAGAGGTGCCGGAAGACCTTCGCGCAGAGCTTACTGCCAAGGGCATCGACGTGAACGCAGTAGTGACCGAGCTGTACACGAGCGAGGGATTCACCCTCACACCGGAGACCAAGGCTAGCCTTGATGCAGCCTTCGGTAAGAGCATCGTGGACAGCTATCTCGGTGCGCTCAAGTCGCAGAACGAGGGCACCCTTGCCGCCGCCGCCAGCAACGAAGCGGCAGTCACGCAAGCAGAGCAGCAGGCGTGGACTGAGACCACGGAACAGATCGGTGGTGAGCAGAACTGGACCGCCTTGGAAGCGTGGGTGCTCAAGACCATACCGCAGACTGCTCTGGACGAGTTCAACGCGATCATGGCATCAGGCAACAGGTACACCCAGAAGCTTGCGGTGGCGGATATGTACGCCAAGTTCCGCTCCGCAGAGGGTGACGATGGTGCGAACCTCATCCCCGGCGAGGTGGGCAATCCCGGCGCAGAAGGTGCTCCGCTGGGTTACTCCGAGTACCAAAAGCTCATCAGATCGGGCGAGTATCGCAAGAACCCCAAGCTGTACGACTCTTTGAGGCGTCAGGGTATTGCGCAGGGTATTTAACCCGGACTATAGATGATAATAACCCAGAGCGCCCTTCCTCCCGTTCGCGGTAAGCTGCGGGGCGCTCATTTCAAGTACAAGAGGTAATAAATGTCCCAGAGTCCGAACAACTTGACCAACCTCGCGCAGTCCGCGAGCGGGTCCGTTGACTCCCTCCTTATCGAGAAGTTCATCGGCAAGGTCCACGAGCAGTACCTCAAAGGTGAGAACCTGAGGGCGTACTTCGACATGCAGGAAGTCACCGGCACGAACATGATTTCCAACAAGTACCTTGGCGACACCGAGGTTCAGGCGATGGTTCCGGGCCAGACCGCTCAGGCTACTCCGACCGAGGCAGACAAGAACGCGCTCGTGGTGGATACCTCCGTCATCGCAAGGAACGCCGTTGCGCTCCTGCACGATGTCCAGAACGACATCGACGGCGCGAAGTCCAAGCTGGCGATCAACCAGACCAAGCAGCTCAAGAAGCTGGAAGATCAGATGATTATCCAGCAGCTCATCTTCGGCGCGATCAGCAACACCGAGGCGGTTCGTACCACCCCGCGTGTCTCCGGTCACGGCTTCAGCATCAGGACCGACATCTCGGACGCTCAGGCTGATGACCCGAACTGCCTCCTCGCAGCTATCGAGCTGTCGCTGGAGAAGCAGGTCACGCAGGAAGTGGAGGTCAACGAGGTCGTTGCCTTCATGCCGTGGGTCTCCTTCAACTGCCTCATGGACGCTGAGCGTCTCGTCTCCAAAGACTACACCCCCGTGGGCGCTGAAGTCGGCTCCGAGCACTACATGCTGAAGAGCTACAACGTGCCGGTCATCCCGAGCAACCGCTTCCCGACCAGCACCGCAGCCAGCATCCTGAGCAAGCCGAGCAACGGCAACCGCTACACCCCGGACGCAACGCAGCTCACCTGCATCGCGGTCCTGTTCGCCCCGGACGCCCTGCTCATTGGCCAGACCCTCGCGCTCGACGCCGACATCTGGTTCGACAAGGGTTCCAAGTCCTACTTCATCGACTCGTGGTACGCCGAAGGTGCCATCCCGGATCGCTGGGAAGCGGTCTCGGCGGTCTTCAAGGGCGGTGCAGAGAACACGGCAGTCACCAAGCGTGCAGCGCGTAAGGCGTTCGTGCAGCGCACCGTGACCCTGTAACACACCGGCCCCGGCCAGTAACAAATAGCCCTGCCCCTTCGGGGGTGGGGTTTATTTTGTCTCACGCGTGAGACATGAGAGGTCCAATGGATACGCTAACAAGAGCGGTAAACGCTTGCCTCAGAGGTATCGGACTACGGCCCGTGGCTTCGTACAGCGATACCAACTTGAACGCTGCAATAGCGCTTGAGTGCGTGTATCAGGCAAGCAGAGAGATACAAGAGCGAGGGTGGTGGTTCAACGAGGAACACGGGTGGAAGCTCTACCCTGACAGCAACGGGCAGATCAAGGTTCCGAACAACTGCCTCGACATTACCTCGTGGAACGGAAGCAAGGATAAGGCGCTGACAATCCGAGATGGGCTGGTGTACAACACGTACACGCACAGCAACAACGTGCTCGACAGCGTGGGTGATAGTGGGTACATCGAGTTCATCTTCATCATGGAGCTTGGTTACGAGAGCTTGCCCAGCATCGCGCAGTCCGCCATAACCAACAGAGCTAAGCGCCTGTTCGCTCAGGACGTAGAGGGTGATGTCAACAAGTGGAAGTTCAACAGTGCTGACGAGACCCGCACCTACAACGAGCTGTGCTCTGCGGAGCTTCGTAACAAGAAGCAGAACGCAGGGCAGAACCCTACCGTGGCTGCGTTTATGGCGAGAGTTGGCGGGCAGAACGCCATGAGCTATTCAGGGCTGTTCCCTGAGAAGGAGCGCCAACAGTGAGTAACGTAAAAGGCTCGTGGGCTAGGCCCGTGCAGGGTGTGTCCCAGCAGCCACCTAAGCTGCTCAAGGAGGGCCAGTCGCTCGTAGTGGACAACATGATACCCGACCCGGTATCTGGTCTCACCAAGCGCACCGGAACGGACCACATCGCTAAGCTCCTCGACACCTTGCACCAAGACGCAAAGATACATCATTACGTAAGGGACAGTCAGGAAGAATACTTCGTAGTGCTAGAACCTGACGGGACTCCGAAGGTATTCGGCGCAGATGGTACGCAGCACGTTGTCACAGTGGTGAACGGTGCAGACTACTGCTCCACGACCAATCCTAAGAGCGAGCTGGCGATGCAGACTATCGCGGATTACACCTTCATCGTGAACAAGGGCGAGCAAGTTCTGGTTGCATCGGATCAGTCCGCAGCCGTGGTCGAAGAAGCGATGGTGTACGTTCAGTACGGCTTCTACGGCAGGAAGTACAAGGTCATCATCGACGGAGCGGAGGTAGCTAGCTACCACACACCCGATGGCTCTATCTCCTCTCACATCGACCTAGTGGCGACTGACTACGTGTGCAGCCAGCTTTTGTCCGGTACTATCTGGACAGGCGCACACCTTGAGGCAGCGGGCGAGCTGGTGTACGAGACCGTGGGTGGTGATCCTCCCACATCCGAGCTGGTGGGTATACGCACCGCCCTCTCTCCTAGCGCCGACATCACCTTCATAGCCATTGGTGGCACTCAGTACATAGTGGGCGTAGATGGTGTCACCTTCACAGGTGGGTACGTTTACATACCCGGACTGTTCGCTCCCGGTACTGTGGTTGACGTTTACTACAAGATACCCAGCTCTGGCGGGCTGGCATCTCTGGCAGGGTTCGTAGTGACTCGCTACGGAGACTCCTTGCACATCAAGAGGGCTGACGGAGCGCCCTTTGAGGTTCGTACCGAAGACGGAGCGCAAGGTAAAGACTTGATCGCCATCAAGGGCACAGTGACCTCAGTGGGCGAGCTGCCACCTGTTGCCCCGGCTGGCTTCATCATAAAGGTCAAGGGTGCCGGTAAGAGCGAGGATGACTCCTTCTACCTTAAAGCCGTGGCGCGAGATGGAAACCAGACCGTGTGGGTCGAGACCTTGGCCCCTAGCACGAAGTACAAGTTCAACGCAGCTACCATGCCGCACACGCTAGTTAGGGAGTCGGTAGATGTCGAGGGTGTAGCCACGTTCGTTCTGGACCGGGGTGAGTGGGTGGACAGAGATGTAGGGGCTGAGGACAGCAACCCATTCCCGGCTTTCGCGGACCAGAGCACACCTACCACAATCCAGAGCGTAGGTATCTTCCAGAACAGGCTGTTCTTCACCAGCGGAGAGACGGTGAGCATGACCCGCACGGGTCGCTTCTTCGACTTCTTTAGACAGAGTACACAGGCAACCGCCGACGATGACCCGATAGATGTTTACTCGGACTCAGCACAGGTAAGCAACCTACTGCACTCTGTATCGCTTGATGGCGATCTGGTGTTCTTCAGCCCCAACGCTCAATTCGTGCTCAAGGGAGACAAGCCTGTAACCAAGGCTACTGCCACCCTGAAGCAGTCGAACACGTTCAAGGTTCAGGTGGGAGCTGCACCTGTCCCTGCTGGGGAGTACGTGTACTTCGCATATGATGCCGGTGCGTTCTCAGGTGTACGTGAGTTCTTCACCGACAGCGTGGTTGACACCAAGCGAGCACGACCCGTGACCGAGCACGTCAACAAGTACATCAAGGGTAAGGTGCGCGGAATGAGCGCCAGCACCAACCAGAACTGGCTTCTGGTGCTCTCCACTGGAGAGCGCAACGTGGTGTACGTGTACAACTGGCTGTGGGCTGGTAGCGAGAAGCTGCAATCGGCGTGGCATCGGTGGGTATGGCCCGCTGATGAGGAGGTGCTGTACGCTACGTTCTCCAATGACGTTATCCACCTGTTCATCAAGAGGGCCGAGGGAGTGTACCTTGAGTCACTGGACATAGGCGACTTGAACTCAGAAGGGCTGACCTTCCCGGTCAGGCTGGACCGCAAGCACGCTTTAGCTGCCTTGAAGGTAGGAGACCGCTGGGAGTTCGATGACCTGTTTCCAGAGGAGAGCACCGACAACCTTGAGTACGTGCTTGCGTTTGGGTGCTACCCGGAAGACGTTGGGACCACTTGCACGTTTGAGCGGAGTGGCGACAAGCTTATCACGTATGACAACATCTCTGCACTAGGGGTGTGCCAGCTCGTTGGAGGCAAGAAGTACACTAGCACTTGGGTTCCGGGTCAGGCTTTGGTGAAGGACTACCAAGGCCGCATCATCGAGTCGGATACACTGCGGGTGCAGCAGGTGTGGCTCAACTATGAGAAGACTGGTCACATCTTGGTCACGGTCTCTGACACTGATGGTAACTCCGAGGTGAACGAGTTCAACGGAAGGGTGTTCGGTGACTCCAACAACCTAGTTGGCTTTGCCCCGCTCACGGACGGCACCTTCAACTTCCCGGTGATGCAAGAGTCAGATAAGTTCACAATATCCATAAGCTCCTCAAGTCACCTTCCGCTGCAAGTGCGGGACATGGAGTTCAGTGGACAGTTCACCCAGCGCGGAAAACGCATCTAGGAGGAAGATATGAGTCTCACGTGTGAGACAGGCAAGGTAGTGTGGCACACCTACGACTTCCACCTTGACGGCAAACCGTTCGGGTTCGCTCAGTGGCGCAAACAGGGTAACGAGGCAGAGTTCCACAACTTCATGTATTCATCTTCCCTCAGTGCCTTGAAGCTGTCTCGTGAGATATTCAACGACATCAAACATGACATGGCGGCTGCTGGCTGCACGTGCGTGGTGGTAACAGACTTGGTGGAGAACGTGGACAGTGCCCGCATCAAGTACTGGAGGTTCATGGGTTTTGAGATATTTGGAGAGCATGAAGGGTACAAGTTCGCAGTTCAGGGGGTAAACTAATGCCAGCGGCGTTAGTAGCGCTGCCCTACGTAATGGCAGCAGTTTCAGCAGCAGGGGCGATATACAGCGGCGTACAGCAGAAGAACACAGTCGAGGCAGAGGAAGCGCAGCAGGCTATAAACAACAAGAACACGACTGAAGCTGCTATTGCGGCTATGGGTGACTTGTCTCCCGCCCAGCGCGACATCAACCACGATTCGGCAGAAGAAGGACTGAAGGCGCAAGCAGAGTACATCCGCAACGTGTCTCAGGTTAATGTAGTGTCTGGGGCTAGCGGTACATATGGTGGCTCTGTAGACTCCATGCTACGCGACCTCAAGACAACTCGTGGCAGGAATATGTCTGCCATTGTTCAGAATAGAAACACTCAGCTAGCTGAAGTACAAAAGCAGGCTGAGCAGATCAGGTACGGGGCCAGAGCTAATCAGGATACTCGTACCTTCAACAAGCCGAGCGGGTTCGGTATTGCAGTCAGCGCAGTAGGAGCAGGCGCTCAAGGCTACGCTTCTGGATCATCAATGGCTAAAGGCATGAAGGACGGCATAAAGGCGGGTGGCTGATGGCAGACAGGTTCATAGAGAGGCAGGACATGGGAGACCCGCTCAGCCGGGAATCCCAGCCGCAAGACCTCAAGAGCAGCACTAGCACCATCGACCGCAGCTACAGGCAGCAGGCAACCGCTGTTGGTCCGGTGGAGAATATATTCAATACGCTCCTGCAAGCTTCGGGTCAGGTTATGGACGCCGCTGGTCAAGAGTTCACCCGCAAGATCGAGGAGGATAAGACCCTCCAGACCTATCGGTTCTACAAAGGCATGGAGCCTTCCGATGAAGCAACAGTGGCGGGCTACCGCGCTCACGCCGTGCTGGGGGTGCAGAACAGCGTCCTAGAGCAGACGGCAACGCTCAAGAAGGAAGCCGAGACGTTCACTGGCACCGACGAGGAATGGGAGGAGCGGGTAAGGGTCTCCCAGAAGGCCACGGTTGATAGTGTCTTCGCCTCACACCAGCACCTCAAGGAAGACCCGGAGACACTCAAAGCGATCACCACCATCTACGGCGAGCAGGTTCCGCAGATAGCAGCAGCGAGGGTGGGCGCGAAGCTTGCTCAAGAGCACGAGAAGCGCATCACTGGCTTGTACGACAACATCCTGCTACGGGCAGATGGCTTGCCACCCGAAGAGCAGTTCAAGGTGCTTGAGTCCACCATGTCGGATGCGTCCGATGCCATGCAGCTTGGCAAGAAGGACAGAGAGAAGGTGCTCATGACCTTGGCGGCAGAGAAGGCCAAGCAGGGCGACCTCACCTTCATCGAGTACACCAAGCAGTACAAGGGCGGGGCTAGCACCTCACTCTTTGATCGCACGGCAGCTCTTCAGGAAGCAGAGCGATCTGGTCAGCAGGTGTGGTTCCAGCAGAATCAAGACGTGGTTGCAAAGGAGAAGCTTGCCTTGGAGACCGCCTACTTGAACGAGGAGTTCGACTTTGACGAGCTGACTCGCCGTGGTCAGGAGCTTAACAAGCGTCTAGGCGGCACAGGCTCGCTGGCATACAAGGATGACACATTCCTTGCTGTTAAGAGCAAGCGCGACTCAAAGGATAAAGATAAGCCTTGGATGCACACCGGAGAGGACTTCAAGGCTGTGGCTGGCCTTCAGGCTAGAGTGGATAGCGGGGAGTTCGACAACGACCCAGGCAACACGCGCCTAGCCAGCGCAGGTCAAGGTCTCAACAGCTCAGAGCAACGCATGGTGATAACTGATGCAGAGCTGGGGGCCATGAAGCTGAAGCGCGAGACTGCCACCGCCGTGAACACGGACCTCAACGCAGATGTAAACCTACTGCTCAAGTCAGGTCAGGTGGGAGTGGACCCGTTCGCTCTGGTACAGGGCGATGGAGCTAGGCAGAAGGCTGCGGTTGCAGGGGTAGCCAAGATATACGAGAACGCGGCAGAGCAGGCCGTGCTCAAGCTACCGGCAGGAGCCACCAAGGAGCAGCAGAACGCAGTGCGGCAATCGTACCGCATAGGTCTTGCTAACTTGCTCTCACAAGGGCAGGTTGAGAATCCAGAGTGGACTAGCAAGATCGCCGTGCTGTCTGTGCTAGACATGGAGAACGCAGACAAGATGACCAGCTTGCCTCAAGCGGCAAAGGACGCCATCGACCTGTACAGCTCCCTCCCTGAAGGCTCACAGATACAGCACGCCAAAGACCCTGCGGTTGCTGTCATCATGGCTAACTACCAAACCTTCAGGCGGCTAGGTCAGCCTGAACCGGCTGCTCTCAGGTCGGCTCAGAAGGCCCAGCGCAACAAGCGAGCTCTGTCCTCTTCGGAGGTTAAGTCCATAGCAGCAGCAGCTCAGTCCCTCACTGAAGACAAGGCAGACACGTGGGTGATGGATGGCATCTCTGATTCACAGCCGTGGATGAGAGGTCTCATGGAGCGTGAGGCTAACGACATGCTCATCGCTACGCTCAAGGCAGGAGCTACGGACGTAGAGACAGCAAAGGGCATGGTCAAGAAGGTGTGGGACAACAACTACACTCAGCTCAAGAACGGTCAGCTCGTGTTCGGAAGTAGGGCATCTCTCGCATCCCGCATGGCGGTGCATCAAGAAGACATCGACAAGACGATGGACGTGTACAAGCTCCAGAACCGGACCATGCTAGAAGATCAGGCTGGTCACTCCATCGAGGATATGTACTTCGATGTGACCCCGGACCGTGGCACCTTCACTGTCAGGTCAGGTCTTACCGGAGAGGTGCTGACCTTGCCTGCCAACCTCAACACCATGAAGCGTGGAAGGGATGGCTACATCAGCAACAACCCGGACGGCTTTTTGGACGGCATCAAGAAAGACTACGCTGCCTTTGTTCAATCGTGGCGGTCAGGGAAGGGCGATCAGGTGTCGTTCTTCAAGCAACCGGAGCAGCTCCCTGAGCAGTCAGAGCTTCTGGTTCGTACCATCGGTATGGTGGAGAATCCAGACCGAGTGGGTTGGCAGAAGCTAGGGAAGACCGGGGCGTATCACCCCTACGACGACAACGGTGGGAGGGCTATTGGCTACGGTCATGCCTTGACTCCTGCTGAGGTCAAGCAGGGATACATCGAGCTGGACGGCACTCGGTACGGCATAGGCGGTAAGCATCCCTCCATGATTACCGAGGACGTAGCTCGTAGGATCATGAAGCGAGACATAGCCAAGTACGAAGAAGACCTGCGTAAGAGCTGGAAAGGGTACGATGCTCTCCCGTTCAAGTACAAGGGTGTGCTTCTTAACATAGCTTACAACACCGGAAACGCCCTCCCTAAGAACTGGCCCAAGCTGCGCGAGCAGATCGACCGTGGAAATGACGCTGGGGTTCGCAAGGAGATGGTGACTAGCTTCCGGGACGTTACCACCGGCAACCGAATCCCGCTAGCACAGCGCGCTTCCATAGTAGCTGACAGGCTTAAACTTAACCGATAGCACCCTCCGGGGGTGCTTATCCCCCAGAGGTGAACGTGGGTAAGAAGAAGAAGCAAATAGATGTGACCGCTTTCGGTGTGCCCTCTCTGGCCCCCACGGTGGAGATGAAGCCGGGAGCTAGCGCTACGGTTATACCTGAGAGGTACACCACAACCGAGGATACGGCGGTAGCTCAGCGGGCAGAGGAGCAGCGCAGGGAAGACCTTGACTGGTCTGACCTGCCTAAGCAGGCAATCCAGAGCAACTGGATGGTTCCTTCCGTGTCTAGGTTCCTTGAGCGTAATGACTACAGCCCCAGCATCGAGGGATACAAAGTTCCTGAAGAGGAGCTTGACTTGCTACCGCACAAGATGGAGGACAAGTCCTACCTGCGTGAGAGTACCTCCCCGGAAGACTACAAGCGCAGGCTTGTGTATCTGGATGAGGACTTGGAACGCAAGCGTGGGCTAGCCTCCTACGGCTGGCAAGGCGCCGCCGCTGGCTTCCTCGCTGAGCTGTTCGACCCTGTTGGCTGGGGTATCGGAGCCATCGGAGCGCCACAGATCGCCGCTATGAAGGGTGGGAGGCTGCTTAAGGCCGGGGCCGGGGCGCTCACTTTCGGCACTCAGGGTGCCGCCACTGAAGCCCTCCTTGCCGCTGGAGACACGCAGAAACCTGTGTCCGATGCGATGTATGGATTCGCGTTCGGTGCCGTCTTGGGCGGTGGTCTGGGCGCTCTGAGCAGGGTTCACCCGCACGCCCCTGCCGTGGCTCACGCCTCGGACTTGGTAGATGAGGCGGTACGCCGTGAGGCTCAACTCGTAGTGTCTCACGCGGGAGACATCGACACCCCGACATTCCAGCGCAAGCCCTCACGTCCGGGTGCTGATGCCAACTACCCAGCAGAAGCTAGCTTGCTTGATTCCGAGCCTGCTACTCATCCCGTGTTCCGTAAAGAAGAGGTGACGGTCAAAGGTGTTGATGACATAGAGGTGGCTCGTGTTGTGAAGGAGTACACATCTAACCTTGAAGCCAAGGGCAAGATGGAGTTCCGTGGCAGGCAAGGCGCTGCTGCTAGGAAAGGCATCGAGGACGCTGCTGCTCAAACAAAGGCAGACGTGGGTGAGATACGAGACCTTCTCACCAGAGAGCGTGCAGAGCTGGTTAGTGAGCACGGAGCGCCCCGCAACAGCAGCGAGCATACCAAGCTTGAGTTCCTGCTTCAGAAGCTAGATGATAAGTACAAGCCAGTGCTGAACGCAGCACAGCGCAAGCTTGATGACCTCACTGACAGGTTGAGAGCCTCCAAGGAGTCACGCAACGCTCGTAAGGAGCTGGACGAGTTCAAGGCCAAGACTCCAGAGGGCCAAGCTAAGCATCTCTTCCCTGAAGGTCTTCCTCGCTTCTTTGAGCGAGTGGATCGCCACGTGTTCGTTGCAGATGAGGTTGGAGCAGAGCTGGACATCTCAGAGGCGGCAGAGGCGGCGGCTAGGTTGGACGAACTGGACCCGATGGAAGAGGCTGGGGAGATGTTCGACCTCCTCACCGGCGAAGCGGTTCCGTCTGCTAAGAGCAAGTCAGCTTCAGGCTCCAGCGAGCCGGTCCCATCCCTTGCTAACAAAGAGGCGGATAGGTTAAAGGCTGATGAGCGCAAGGCCAAGGTCGATGCGCTCAGGGTGCGGTCTACCACAGGGCTGACAACCCCTGAGTTCGTTAAGTCCATGATCGAGCGGGCAAAGCGTAAGGGGGCGACCTCCGTGCAGTGGCTCCCGTTCCAGTGGATGCGGGACAGGGTACAAGGCGTGTACACCACGCTGGATCACTCAGAGAACCAAGCCTTCAGGGGCTTGAACGACATCTTGCATGAGACAGGGCAGGGTCAGTCGAACCAAGAGCACACTGCCGCTGCTTTCCAGCACTTCTTCCTGAACAAGATCAGATCGGCAGAGCGTAACAGGTATGACGTAGGCTACCTGTCTTGGGCCAAAGAGCAAGGCATGGGAACCGTGCAGGCTCTCATGGACGTGGGCAACAGGAAAGCGCTGTTCAACACCGAGGTATACCTGAAGGTGGTGGACCCTAGCAGATCAGCATCCGAAGGTGTCACCCTAGCGGCAGAGGGGCATCGAGACGCCATGAGCCTAGCGCTGGAGCTTCGCAAGAAGGCTGGTGAGATGGGCTGGTCCGACATACAGGACAGCAGGGCGTACATGCCTGTCATATTTGAGAGCACTGCGGTTGTGCATCTCGTGTCCAAGCACGGAGAGGACTTGGTGCGCGGCTTAATATCCAAGTCGTACCAAGAGGGCAAGTTCCACCTCAAGGCCAAAGCTGCTGACAAGCTTGCTGAGATGCAGATCAGGCGCTCTAGGGCGCATCAGCTATCTGGCAGTCAGGTATTCAAGAACGTGGTGGCGGAGTCCGAGCGTAAGGACTTCATCAAGGACTTGAAGGAGGCCGGGGTTCCTGAAGAGCACATCATGACGTTCCTTGAGGACCAAGAGCACGCCCAGCTCCTCGATAACATCTCCAACAGGGCTAAGTTCAGCTTAGGGCTGAATCCTATCACCGAGCACCAAGGTGTTCGGATGGTGGACCTTTTGTATACAGACACTTCAATGTTGACGCAGAACTACTACCGGGAGTCTGCCGGTGGTGCAGCTCTAGCCAAGATGGGCTTCAAGTCCTATGAGCACGCTCACCGAGTTGTCAACGCGGCAGAAGATGTGGGCCTGCGCTCTGGTGCAAACGCAGCTCGTAATAAGGAAGAGGCGGACATGATCCGCGATACGCTGAAGCTCATGTACGGCAAGTCCTTGGACCTAGACCCGAACGGCACCTTTGCGGTTACTAGCCGCAGGCTCAGGGGCATAGCGGCCAACCGCTCTCTTGGCATGATGGGCTTTGCTTCCTTCCCAGAAGCAGCTCGTGCAATAACCCATCTAGGTCTAGGGACCGTGCTGAGGAATGTACCTGCCGTGGCTATCTTCCGTAACAAGTCTGCAAGGGTGGGTGCCACGTCAATGGGAGAGCTGTCTGAGCCTGTGCTGCGTGGCATAGAACGGCAGTTCGGATATATCGGGGATGACCCGTGGCTAGCCCCGTTGCACATACGCGGTGACGAGATGCTTGTTCAGGACTCGGCCAGCAAGATCGGCAGGGTGTTAGATAACGCACTGGCTGTGGGTGGCAACGTCAACAGCATAGCCTCTGGCTTCCGTGCAATACAGGGCGGGCTAGAGAAGATAGTCATGCGCGGCATCAGCGAGAAGGTGGTGAGCATGGCAGAGGGCAAGATGCCCTTCCCGGCGCAGATGGCGGGGGAGGTTGGCTGGTCGCCTCAGTTCCTCTCCGACTTGCAAAGGTTCGTGCAGGATAACCCGAAGGTGGACAACTTCAAGGGCCAGAGCATAAGTGTGCTGAACTTTGAGAAGATGCCAGAGGAGATGCTGGACACGCTACTGATAGGGATGCAGCGCATCAGGGGCCGCATCGTACAGCAGAACTTCATCGGTGATTCAAGCGTGTGGATGCACAGCTCTATAGGCAAGGTGCTCACTCAGTTCAAATCCTTCAGCATCATCTCTGTGGAGAAGCAGCTCATACACGACCTTCGCGGGGATAAGATCAAGGCCGCTCAGACCCTCATGTGGTCCTCCCTTCTGGGGTACGTGGCGTACAACGTGCGTACACAGCTCGCCTCCATAGGCAGGCACGACAGGGAGAAGTTCCTAGAGGACCGGCTCAACGATAGGGCAGTGTCAGTCGGCACATTCAACATGATGCCGCAGGTTGCAGGCTTGTCTCTCGCGGGAGACTTCCTCGGCACGCTGGGTCTGCTCCCCGACAGCATGATGAGCGCTCCGGGGCGGGCAGGTGTACGTCCCATGTCTGGCAACAACATAGCGCCAGCAGCAGGCGTGATAGCTGATACCGCGAAGCTGGCGCACAGCGTAACTCGTATGATGGACCCGACCAGTGAAGGTACGGGCGTTGATGTACTCAAGGCAGGCCGCAAGCTAGTCCCACTGTCTAACGCAATGGGCGCAGGGCAGATGCTAAACGTGCTCATTGGAGCAGCAGAGAAATAGGAGCAGCAATGGCTTTCAGTTATCAAGAGCAGACAGGAGACGGTGTAACAACCGTCTTCCCCTTCAGCTTCACAGGCGCGGACATAGGGTACATCCGAGAGGATGACATTCATGTGTACGTAGACAAAGTGGAGACCAACGACTTCACCTTCTCCGGCAGCAATCAGGTGCAATTCAACGTGCCCCCGCCCGCGCCGGTAGTGGCAGGCGTGCCTAACATCATGATACGCAGGATAATGCCCAAGACTGCACCTTATGCAGACTTCAGCCGAGGCAATAACTTTGGTCAGGAGCAGATGAACTACACTGTGCTACAGCAGTTGTACGCGCACCATGAGTTCCTCGATGGCTTCTTACCAGAGGGCTACTTTGTCAAGGGCGACATGGACTTCAAGGGAAACAGAGTCATTAATATTGGAGCGCCTGTCAACGCAGAGGACGCTACTAACAAGGCTTACGTGGAGGAGATGTATCTGGCTGGCGTTGCACCTACTGCTGTAGCAGAGTCGATAGGTGCTGCAACAGAGGAAGACCCAAGTGACGGAGGATTCTTCTCGTTCTTGGGGGCAGGGCTTCGCAAGGTTACGTGGGCGCGCGCCAAGGCGCTACTCAGGGGTGGAGTTGTGTACTCCTCTGATTACACTACCCTCAATGAAGCAGTGGCCGCGATAGGGAGCGACAGGCGCACCTTGAAGCTGGTGGCCGATGTAGCAGTAACGGCCAACCTCATCATCCCCTCTAATATCGAACTCATCCCCCTGAACCTCGCTCAGATCAACCATAGCATCTACACAATCAGCTACGCGGGCAGCACGGCGCGGTGGCCGCTGGCGCAGATGTTCAACGGGACGGGTAAAGTCACGATCAGTAATGCACTGGAACGCTATGCGGAATGGTGGGGCGTTGACGGCGTAGCCGATAATGTGCAGATAAATGCCGCGCTGGACAGCAGCCCTAACGATGATGCAACTGTTAGATTGCTGGCTAAAGAGTATGTGATCGCTGCCACAGTAATGCACCCAGCAGGAGAGGCACCGGTAGCGCTTCTCGGGTCTGGTAATTATGAGTCGAGTAAGGGGACTAGATTTAAATGGGTAGGCGGCAACAACGATTCCATTGTTGCCCTGCCCGCCTACGGGGTCATAAAAGACGTTTTCATTCGCAACGGCAACTCATCCACGGGCATCATAGGTGTGGACCTTGTAGGGACTTCCGCCGCAGCCGGTGCGTACCGGTCCTATGCTGACATTGAAAATACCACAGTGAAGAGTTGCGCTTACGGTTATGCGTTTGATTGGTCGTGGAGCGATACAATCACCAACGCAACAGCGCTCTATTGCGGAGTGGGATTTGACCTGCGCACCGAGTCAAATAGTGCGCTGTTCACTAACTGTCACGCCGTAGCCTGCGGTATAGGTATTAACGACAGCAACGGTTCCGGTGCGCGAGGTGTAACGTGGGTGGGGGGTTCCATCGAACTGAGCACTACAGTCGGCATTGACTATTCATACGGCAACGTGAGTGCTGCGTGGGTCTTTACCGGGACATATTTTGAGTCCAATGCGCAGACCGCAAAACTGGCAAAAATTATTACCATTTCGGATGCGTTTATTAACGGTGATGGTGTCGCCGCAGGGAACCCGGCTTTTGCAATAGTAGCATCCAGAGGTATCAGGCTGGAAAACCTATATCCTGCGGGGTCAATCACAAACCTCGTATCTTTCACCGGGGCTGATGCCGCATACGTGGCACAAAGTGTAACTATCAGCGCACCGTACCACAAAAGCCTGATTGCGACAGCCATATATGGCAACCCTAAAGCCCTTTCTCTTGGATGGCTGCATCCCTCTTGTTATACCAAAATAGAAACGGAGTGGATCAACACATCCAGTGCAAATAACAGCGCCGTTTCAATGGTCGGTGAAAATTCCGGACTGGCAGAGAGAAAGCTTGTTGCAATGTATATGATCAACAAATCCACGGTGTCGTTTGCGGCTCCCTTTGTTGTAGGCATGGGGCGTTCTGCCGGTTACGTTGATTTGGCGACTGCCACATTTGCTTCAAGCCCTCTTGCTTCAGGTGTTAGGAATATACCTTTGGTTGGTGGCGCTCCGGCCACATATACCTCATCTGCCTATAACTATTTCACGTCAAGCACGGCAAACAGTGGCGGCGGATACGTCAAATTCGTGATGTTTTTTATATAACGCCTGGTTCGCTGGGTTGAACTCTTGAGGTAACATTTGCTCAAAGAAACAGCTAACATTGCAAGGGAGGCGGCTCACACAGCACCTCCCGCTGCATACGCCCTCGGTACGCTCTCCGGTTATACCTTCTCTGAGTTGAGCGCTGCTGCCATCTTTATCTTCACAGTCATGCAGATAATCCGTGCTTTCCCAAAGACAGTACGGTGCATCTCGTGCTACATCTCGCACTGGTCCTGCAATGGAACGTGCAAGGAGCTTAAATGAAAGGTAACAAGAACTCCGCTTCGGAGGACATGCTCGGTACTCTGCACAAAGCTGTCACCACGGCGTTCACCCGCAGGGTAGATGACATGCTGGAGAAGTGCGTCGAGGCACCGGACGAGATACAGTTCATCATTGATGAGAAGTTCTTGACCGCTGCTTCTAACTTCTTACACAAGAACGAGATAGGCGCAAGCCTGCCTGAGCAGAATGAGGCATCGCCGCTGGCGGTCTCTCTCGCTGCGGTCAAGGCGAAGCACAGCGGCAAAGTCCTGAGCTTCACCGACAGGGAGCAAGCGACTGGCTAGACTCTCAGCGGAGCAGCAGTTAGCTCTCTGGCAATCTTTAGAAGAGGTGCAGGAGACCTTCCCTAATACGGAGGAGGGTTTCCTGCTCTTCGCCCAAGTAGTTATCAACACGCTCATCACAGGCAATCCGAGCCTGAACAGGTTGCAGGCAGACATGTGCAAGTACCTGTTCGGCGGGCCGCTCTACCGGATGCTCCAAGCACAACGAGGTTAGTAACTTGGCTTCGTAATCACACTCAAACAGGGAACACCCTACATGGGCAATCCTGACTAGAATGGAATTATCCTATATGGAGAATTGTATGTACAAGAAAGCAAACATTGAAGTAACAAACAGAAGTGGACATGAGTACTCAGTTGATACTAACGGGGTTGTGGTTAACGAGACCACAGGGCACATACTTGAAGGCAGGCTGAAGAACGGATACCACTTAGTCTGTATCAACCAGAAGTATCACCCAACCCACCGGCTTGTAGCCCTAGCGTTCTTACCTACAGACAGCAGCAGGCCCTATGTTAATCACGTTGATGGGCGTAAGTCTAACAACCATGTGAGCAACCTTGAGTGGTGCAGCCACCAAGAGAACATGAGACATGCAGCAGATACAGGGCTTTGGGTTAAGAAGATAGGACTAGAGCACGGTAAGTGCAACACAACTGAGGTGCAGGTAAGGATTGTATGTGATCTTATGGAGAGAGGTAAGAACTGGCGGTATATCAAGAACCTCTCAACCATGACAAGGAACACCTACCTGAACATACGTAGAAGGGCCACTTGGACTCATATTTCTTGTGAATACAAATTCTAGTGCAACGACTATCCCGAAAGGGAGTACACCACAAGCTAATGGTGGTGGAAACGTGTGACTGTCTATAGGACAGAAGATATAGTCTACTCTGCATGGTAACATGCAGAAGTTCTATAAAGAGAACTGGCGAGGTATTGCGAACCTCTCTGAATATAATGCAGGCTAAGACCACTATCACAGCGATCTATGCCGTCTTCCGTATCATCCATGCACCGCATACCCGCATCCTCATCTTCTCTCAGAAGGGCAAACGTGCCGAGGAGATAGCAGGCTGGTGCATCAAGATCATACGTGGGCTTGAGTTCTTGCAGTTCATGCTTCCTGATAAGGCTTCAGGTGATAAGGAGTCAGTCAAGTCCTTCGACATCCATTGGGCGTTGAAGGGTGCTGACAAGTCTCCGAGCATAGCGTGCGAGTCCATCGAGGCTGGAGCGCAGGGTGCCCGTGCTGACGTGCTCATTGCTGATGATATTGAGTCCTTGCAGAACTCCCGCACAGTAGCAGGCCGGGAGCTGCTTGAGGACACCAGCAAAGAGTTTGAGTCAATTTGTACTCATGGTGACATCATCTACTTAGGTACGCCTCAGAGCATTGAGTCTATCTACAACAACCTACCCTCTCGCGGATATGACATACGAATCTGGCCGGGGAGGTATCCGAACTCTAAAGAGCTAGACACATACGGTGGCTACTTAGCCCCGATGCTCTTGTCTGACATAGAAGAAGACGACACCTTGCAGTTGGGTGGCGGATTCGATGGGCTATCTGGTAAGCCCACCTGCCCTGAGATGTTCGATGAAGAGACGCTCCGCACCAAGGAGCTGTCGCAAGGTAAGGCTAAGTTCCAGTTGCAGTATATGCTGAGTACCCGCCTGTCGGATGACGGAAGATTCCCGCTCAAGCTCTCTGACCTTATCGTGTATGGCTACAGCCGGTTGCAAGGACCGGAGATGCCTATCTGGGCCAGTGGCCCCGGTCAGATCATCAACGAGCTGCCTAAGTTCGGGAACAGGACCACTGACAAGTTCCATATGCCTATACAGCGCGTCTATGAGTGGAAGCCCTTTGATCGGGTCATCATGTACATAGACCCCGCTGGTGGTGGAAAGAACGGAGACGAGACGGCGTATGCCATCATAGGTCTCATTGGCACCTTTGTCTACATCTTGGACTCTGGTGGATTCCCCGGCGGGTACGAAGAAGAGACTCTGATGAAGTTCGTTGAGGCAGCTAAGGCAGCGAACTGCAAGACCGTTTACATAGAGAAGAACTACGGGCATGGCGCTCACTCCGCTATGCTCAAGCCGCTGTTTGAGAAGCACTGGCCCGTTACCATCGAAGAGGTGTACGAGACAGGCCAGAAGGAACTCAGGATCATAGACGTTCTTGAGCCACTCATCAGCTCTCACCGGCTCGTTGTGACACCTGATGCAGTGCGCCGGGACTTGGACTCAACTGCCCGCTACGCGCTGGAGAAGCGCCTACGGTACAGCTTGTTCTTCCAGTTGGCGCACATAACGCGGGACAAGGACTCCCTGTTCCACGATGACCGACTAGACGCACTGGCGGGTGCCGTGCGCCAGATCGTACAAAGCATCGACTACGACATGGCCCGAGTTGTGGCGGCTCAGCAGGCCGAGAAGTACAAGGAGTTCCAGCGGGTGTGGCGCGACAAGGAGCTGCGGAGAGAGTCGATTTCCGGGCACTCCTCGGCCCCGCACCGGCCCAATAAGAACATATTCGCCAAGACCGGCCCAAAGGTCGGAAAGCGGAAATGGTGATGTCTCACACGTGAGACGAATTAACCCGGACTATAGGGGTTCTAGGGTCTATGCCTTACCAGAGCGGGCCTAGAGCGCCTATGTCCTCCTCCTTCTATTCCTTTACATAGTATAACAAGGTAGCGAGTAGGTAGAATAAACCCGGACTATAGATATATAGACCCGCAGTACAAGGAGCTTCAAGAATGACCTTAGCAATCGCAGGCGACACTCAGGCAGGGACCGCAACCGCTGGCCCCATCGTATTCAACGACCTTCCCATCGTGGCACAGGCTGACATCGCAGAGCAGGATCATGCCGTGAACGTCACCCTCATCTCTGGCAAGAAGAAGGGTTCGCTCCTCATCAATGCCACCACTGGCGAAATCATGGTCGCTCAGGGCAGCACCCCGACTTCGGCGTGGAACAACATGGGTCCGGTCGCAGCTAACATCGTACCGGCCTAACTAACATCGGCGGCATCGCCACCCAGCGCATCGGGTGGCGCTCTTCCGCAAAAGGAAAGCACATGCTCGACATCATCGCAGCTAACAGCGAGCTTATCGCCGCTGGTATCGTAATCCTCATCAACGCAATCCTGACCCGCGTTCCCAGCATCAAGGAGAACGACATCTTCCACGTGGTCGGCACCATCGCCAAGAACGTCTTCGGCAAGCTCGTCACCCCGGTGAAGTAACCATGAGCGTCATCATCGAACTCATCGTTAAGGTGCTGGCGCTCATCTTCAGTACAACTCTGGAGCGCCATGACAAGAAGGAAGAGGCCAATGCAGCTACCAACAAGATCGAAGAATTTAGAGCCACCCTCGGCTCGGCAGCGGTTGCTGATGATAGCGATCAGCCTGTTGATGTGGGGCTGGCTGTTGCTCTCAGCGATCAGCACGACAGGGTGCGCCAAGCCATCCTTGATAGTGGATTCGGAGAAGAAGTTGTCCATCTCAGCGCAGCAGTTGAACCAACTGTACAGCGACAACGAGATGCTGCTGAAAGCACTCCGGTCCTGCCAAGGACGCCAAGCACCGCGCTGATAGCTCAGCTCAAGAAGGACGAAGGCTTCAGGGCTAGACCCTATTGGGACATCTCGCAATGGACCTACGGGTACGGGTGCGAGGCTCCTAGCAAAGATGCAGTCATCACAGAGTTCGCTGCTTCTGCTCTCCTCCTCAAGAGGACACAGCAGAGCGTGGACGAGTTCTTCAAGCTCTTCAAGGGCCACGAGCACAAGTTCAACGTGGTGCGCCAAGAGTGCTTCATCAACATGCTCTTCAACATGGGCCTCGGCAACGCGCAGAAGGGGATGAAGAGCTTCGTGAACACGCTCGCTCACATCTTCGACTACGACGAGCCTGACTGGTCCCGAGTTTCCTATAACCTGACCCAGAGCAAGTGGTACAGGCAGGTAGGCTCCAGAGCGGTACGCATCTGCAAGGAAGTCAAGACAGGCCAGTACGCATGACCCAACTAGCGGACGTATCCCGTACACTGGCTCTAACAGCGAAAGCTGGCAATGGAGAGCCGCCGCTAGGCTACCCGCCAGAGGCAGGCTCGTTCCTCACGAGCAGCCTTGCAGGAGTTCGCTCGTGGCTATCGTGGACTGGCCTGAAGGCCAACCTGAAGTCGTACTTCGACTCGTTGTACCTTGGCATACCCGCTAGGGTGGCTCTCAGCCCTGAAGGTGGCGTGCTGGTCAAGCTCATCAATCGTACCGGAGCGCCCTCAGTTAAAGGCTCGGTGCTGTCTATGTCCACTACCTACGACAGTGCAGCCACCTTGCAGGTTGAGGAGTTCGATGCTGCTGGCATCATGTACGACTCTGGCGTGGCTGATGGCTCTGAGTGCTGGGTGGTAGTGTCTGGTGTTGCTGAGGTGCTGCTCAAAGACGGCACCGCCGCTACGCGAGGCTACTGGTCTCGCTGTGCTGATATAGACGGCAGGGCAGAGGTTACAACCCCTCCCTCGGGTCTTGGTGTGGTTGGCCTGAGCGAGCACTTCAAAGAGGTAGGCCACTGCCTTGAGACTAAAGCCGCTGGCACTAACGTGCTCGCTAAGCTTGTAATTCACTTCAACTGAGGTACAACATGAAAGCCATGCCGAAAGGTACTAAGAAAGAGAAGGACATGCCGTGCAAGGGCATGATGAAGCCGCAAGTTAAGCGCTAGGTGTCGCGCCGGGAATCCGGTGCTACCATACGCTCTAGTGCGCTCGTCGTAACGCCGCAATTAACCCGGACTATAGATATAGGAACGCCCGT
>Ga0209518_1000801_pt1 | contig 38755 bp, 60 predicted proteins | sample RifGroB1_FD_183993 | JGI IMG/M metagenome (GOLD analysis project Ga0209518, IMG submission 183993) | Groundwater microbial communities from Rifle, Colorado, USA - Groundwater B1 (SPAdes) (version 2) | ecosystem: Environmental > Aquatic > Deep subsurface > Groundwater | place: Rifle, Colorado...
GAAACCACGGGATAAGAGTAGCTATCCCAGTCGGCCAAAAAACATGGATAAACCGGGCCAGTCCCGCGATGACCAGCTGGGCAAGATCGAGGCGCTGCTGACGATCGGGAAAAAGCCGTGGGAATACGCCGACGGCATCGCCCGCCGGGTCTGCAAGGTGGACAAGGTTCAGTGGGTCAAAACAGGGGAGCTCTACAAGATCATTGCGGCCCTGACCTATCAGGCCAAACGTGAAGGCTGGGACCTCTCGGGAGCACAACAAAAATGAACGAAATCACCATACTCATCATCGGCATCGGTATCGGCTATTTCTGGGCATTATACCGGGTGGAAAACTTCTCCGTTAAAGTGAAAACCACCGTCAAAATGGATGCCCAGGACTTCTGGAACCGAGCCGAGATCTGGCGCAACCATGCCGACCGGAAACAGCGGGAACTGGAAGCGGAGGCCACAAGTGAGTAACGGAAACTATCGGGCCCAGTTCCACATATATCGTGAGTACTACCAGGGCAGCCCGCTGGCCGACATCTGGGACAAGATCATTCATGTTCTGGAGGAACACGGCATGGAAGGCTCCCATGCAGAATACACCGGCCTGCTGATCACCGAGTGGATCCGCACAACCTGGGGCGGCCTGCTCCTGGTGGAGCGGCATATCGGTGATTCAAAGGAAGTCAGTCGTTTCGACCAGCTGCGCGACCGCGCCGTCACGATCCTGGCCGAGGTAGCTCCGGATCTGCCCGGTCATGGGCCGATAATCGCCGAAATCGTCCGGGTCGTGCGAATCGATTACCGGGGCAAGTACATTACAAAGATCAAGAGCCTCGACCAGCTGCAGCGGGATCATGAGATCTGGAGCCGGGCCAATACGCCTGCCCAGATGGAGCAAATGGCGATTGAACACGGGATATCGGTGGTACGTGCCTACCAGATCAACAAGGTAGTCCAGCAGCGAAAGGATAAGCGTGATCAGCCGATGCTGCCGGGGGTGACGGCATGAGTGCAGATGCAATCCATGTTTGTTTTCTGTTCTTGGTTGCCGTTTTAACAGGCCACCAGGTGAATGAGGGCGAATACGGTTGGGCCGCCACCTTTGCCCTGATCTTCTTCGCCATGCTGGCCAACTAATGACGGCCGACAACCTGGATCTATTCGCGGAGCCTGAATGTGATCACCTGCCGGTGCGGCAGCGGGTGTTTATCGGTGATTGGCTGGTGTGTGGGCGGTGTGGGGCTAAGTTGAGGTTGAAAAATTACATCTCGGAGGAAAGTCATGAAAAAGGAATGTGATCATATTTGGGTGTCGAACAGCGGCCAAGGAGGGACTCCAGATTACAGGCTTAACCGGCAAATGGGGCAGGAACCTGTGATGCACATAAAGTGTTCTAAATGTGATGCCAGGACGTGGGTGACAAAAGCACAGTGGGAGTAGGATGTTCCCGAACGGCTTGAGTACAACAGCGGGCTTCATCGCCTGCTGCTACGTTTTGTTATAAATCGGGAGGGACAATGTCGAACCTCAATTTGTTTGGAGATAACGCCGTGGGAGCTATCGAAGTTGACCCGGAAATTGATTATCAGGTGCGCGGTCTGTGTGTAAAACCATACCCTCTGCATCCGAAGGGTTGTCCGAATGTTGGCAAGTGCGACCGGTGCCCTCCGAAAGCACCCCTTTTCCATGAGGCGTTCGACTTAACCCGGCCAGTGTATGCCGTGGTCAATGAATTCGATCTGGCGGCGCATGTGGGGCGAATGAAAGCTGCAAACCCCGCCTGGTCGGAGCGGCAGCTTTACTGTGTGCTTTACTGGCAGGGAACTGCGCGGAAACAACTGAAGGCCAAAATTGAGGCTGCGCTTGTTTCTTTCCCTGGCTATGAGGAGACATGGTGTCCGGAGGGGATGGGCGTGAACGTCACTGATACACTAGCTGCAATTGGTATTGAGCTGGAATGGCCACCGAAGCGGGTTGTCCGTCAGGTGGCATTACTAGGAATTCGCCGAGATTTATAACGGTTGCAGCCTGGACGGTTTGCGAAATCAAGGGAGAAATCATGTGCGACAAGTGTAACAGCCACGATCATTCAACAGAAGATTGCGGAGGGACAAACCCTGCTGCATTTGCTGGTTATGCCGTTAACCCCGCTCTGCCAAAAAATTGGAACAGGGTGTTGTGGTGTATTTATGGCCCTGACTGCTTCCCTACTATATTCTGCTGCAAGATCCTGAACCATCCGTCATGCGGCCCCACAGTATGGGGATACAGCGTTTACGAAGGCGAGCCGGGATTCAGGACGCTCGGCCAAGGGCTAGTTAAGTGGGTTGCTTCAATGCGGGAACTTTATGAACAAGAGGTTGTTTTTTACGACTGCCATGAAGCCGCTGTACAGGCAATTCATCAGCTAACAACACCATTGACATAACGGTTTAGATCAGCGGAGGGAATCATGAATTGTGAAAGTGAAATAGACGGAAACTGTATAGAAACTCTCGACAAGTGCAAGGGATGCCTATCTTCCCCTGCATCTGATGGTTATGATGCGCTAGATCCACGAAGCAACGAATTTCAGACCGAAGAAATCTCGGAAAAATTCGCGGCGCTCTGGCAACTCAAAACCATAGTTTCAGCAGGCCAGCAATTCGGGTGTTCTGTAATACAGCGGCATCTCCGGTGGGGATATACCAAATCGTACAACCTCATGGAGTATGCAGTTGCAAATGGTTTGGCAAAATGGGGCGAGACAGAAAACAGAATCCAATTCAAGCCGGAACTGACAGAATATCGTTGTTCTGGCTGCGGGGTCATAGTCATGAAATCTCTGCCGTGGGTACAGTGGAAGCTGTTGACATGTGCATATGGCTGCGGTGAACGTCGATTCATACGGATAGCATCATAACGTATCTAGCACAGCGGCGGCGGTTTTTGCCGTCCGTCTGCTGCGGCTAGTTTATAGTTGCGAAAGGAGATTTTTCATGGATTTGAAACAATTCTGCTGCAAAGACCCGATGCACCCGAATATTGCGGAACCGTTCACACAGGGCGGCAAAACGTGGGCAACAAACGGATTTCTGGCAATTGGCGTTACTCCTATATTTGGAGTGAGAAAGCAGGATACGCCGAAGATGGCGGAACTGATATCGAAGGCGGGCGAACCTGGAGAGTGGTACAAAGTCCCGGCTGTCGAAGTCCAGACTTGCAAGCACTGTGCAGGAGTGGTGAATAACTGCAAATGCTACGAGTGCGGCGGCGTAGGCACGGTGACACTCAGCAACACCTATACCGAGTACAGCGGCATTGAATGCGGATCATGCGAAGGCGAAGGCGAAGTGTTGATGTGTCGCTACTGCTCCGGGACCGGCGTTGATGCCGATGAACTGGTAACTATCGGACCCGCCCAATTCAAGGCAAATGCGCTGCATCTTCTCCGGGATTTGCCGAATGTCGAAATTTCCCCGACCGGAGCGGAAACGTCGGCTCATTTGCGGTTTGACGGCGGGATCGGTTTTCTGATGCCCGGCAAAGACACCAAAAAAAACAGAGCACTATAACGGCTAGCCCCCTGACCCGCCCGGCGGGGTTTGCCGGGTCGGAGTCCTGGGGCTGGGGGAGAAAAACCCCCGGCTACCCGATTGTATCGCGGTTGGCTATTTAGGTGGATCAGGGACGGGTTTACGGCGAGAGGGGCGAGGCTTGGATGCATTGAGTTTACGGGCAGCAAGGGCGGCATCTGACATGGTTTTCTTTTTGCCCTGACCGAGGAGAGAAGCGGGGTTTATCACCCCGCCGCAATGTGGACATTTGCACTCAACCATTGCAGTAATCGTCCCAGAGGCCATTCAGGATGTCACCTGCGGCCTGGTCGGAGGAGGTCCAGTCGCCATCAACGTAATTGCCAGTCGAGCGGCCAACGGTGGCGGTGTGACCCTGGGTATTCAGCCATGCACAAAATTCATCGGCTTCGGCGTGGTCAACTGCGATTTCGATTTTGTGAGTGTTCGTTTTCATGGTGTAGCCTCCTGAGTTGGTTTGTCCTTCACTGTGATTTAACTATAGCGGAACGTTTCGCTAGTGTTAAGAGGTTTTTTCAATAAAAAATGCAATAGGCAAAAATAAATCTTGAGCGGTACAACACCAGCATGGGCGGCACGACCGCCCCTTTCTATCTACAAAAACCTCATGTCAAGCAAAATCCACCACCTCCATTAACGATATTTCAACCATTTACGCCACAATCACAAAAAAACATTTACGCAAGGGGGCATAACTACTATAATTTGCCGCACCTGCAATATAACCCCGTAGGGGCATATAGAGCAGTGAGCCTGCGAACAAGCGACCAGAGGGCGTAAATGTCACGTAAACCACTCAAATCAGCCGACCCAACAGAAACCGTTGAGCAATACCGGCAACGGATAGTTGAAATGGTGTGTGAGTCGACCAAGGACACCGAGTATGGTATCAGGCGGATATGTGACGCGTTCCGAAAGGATGACCAAACATTCCCACCAGCGAGAACAATCAGGACATGGATAAGTGAGAGCGAAGAGTTAAAAGCACAGTACGCGTGCGCGAAAGAGTACCAGATTGAACACATGGCCGATCAGATATTGGAAATCAGCGATGACAGTTCACTTGATATGGCGTTCAACGAGGATGGCAAGCCGTTTGTAGATCATGAGCATATCCAACGGTCTAAATTGCGTGTTGACTCCCGCAAATGGTTATTGTCGAAGATTAACCCGAAGAAGTACGGCGACAAGATCAGCCAAGAAATCACCGGCAAAGATGGTGCGGCTCTGTCAATCAATATTGTTAAGTTTGGCGAGTGATGCCAATAGTAACCCTCCCTAATAACTGGACCCCCAGAGATTACCAACTCCCCACATGGAAATATTTAGAGTCAGGCGGCAAGCGTGCTGTTGAAGTGTGGCACCGCCGGGCGGGTAAAGACGAGGTTGCTTTACACTGGACCGCTGTTGATGCAATCCAGCACCCCGGCAACTATTGGCACATGATGCCAGAGTATGCACACGGCAGACGTGCTATATGGGATGCAGTCAACCCTCATACCGGCAAGAAGCGTATTGATGAAGCGTTCCCGCCAGAGATCCGCACAAAGACTAGCCAGCAGGAAATGAAGATCGAGCTGGTATCCGGCGCTGTCTGGCACATTGTCGGCTCTGATAACTTTGACGGCTTGGTTGGTTCACCTCCCCGTGGTGTCGTGTTCTCCGAGTGGTCATTAGCCGACCCTAGAGCATGGGCATTCATTGAGCCGATATTAGAGGAGAACGGCGGATGGGCGATATTCCCCTACACCCCGAGGGGCAACAATCACGGCAAGACCATGTATGACCATGCCCGGTCGCATCCTGATTGGTTTGCTGAACTGCTGACTGCCGACAAAACAGGGGTATTCACTCAAGAGCAGCTTGACAACATCAAGGCCGGTTTGATTTCCATTTATGGGGATAACGAAGGACTGGCAGTTTTCAATCAAGAGTACATGTGTTCGTTTGAAGGATGTGTGCCAGGTGCGTACTACTCTAAACAGATGGCAGAGGCCAGACAACAAGGCAGGATAACCCGTGTGCCGCATCAACCAGGCGCGGAGGTCAATACCTATTGGGATTTGGGTGTAGACGACTCTATGACTATCTGGTTTATTCAGCACATAGGGCGGTCCCATGCAGTTATTGATTATTACGAAAATACTGGTTTTGGGCTAGAACATTATGCCAAGGCGTTGCGCGGAGAGTTACCAGGGTCTGAACACCGCAAGGGGTACACCTATGGGAATCATCACATGCCACATGATGCCGAGCAAAGGGAAATGACCAACAGTGAAATAGCCCTCAGCCGCAAGGAAGTGGCGGAGAATTTGGGAATTAAACCGATCATTGTTGTTTCCCGTGTTCGTAACATTGACACGTTGATTCAGGTACACATTCCGGCTTGCCGCAACATACTGCCCCAATGTTGGTTCGATGAAGAGAAATGCTCTAAGGGTATTTCAGCACTAGAGGGATATTGCGCTGAATATGACGAAGTAAAAAAGAAGCTCGGCAACCGGCCATTGCATAACTGGTGTTCGCATGGTTCTGATGCATTCCGTACGTTCGGGGTAGGCTACAAAGATGAAAATGGATGGGATGAAGACGACCACCAAGAAGAACGATCAATCCGCAGCCGCCGTGGAGGCTATTAAATGAAACTAGAAAAATGGATAGGCATGACCAACATGGTCAAAGAGTTTACCGACGACCAACTAAACCTACTCGGTCAACAGGTGGTCGAAGATTGGCAAGCCGACCTGATCACCCGCGAAGATTGGGAGCGCCGTACGCAGGATGGTCTTGACCTTGCAATGCAGATTGAGTCAGCCGGTGACGGTCCATGGCCGAACAGCGCCGATGTGAAATATCCGTTAATCGCCTATGCCGCTATCCAGTTCCATGCTCGTGCATATCCTGAGATTATCCGTGGTAATGATGTGGTCAAAGCTAAGGTGATTGGCCGGGACCAGGACGGTAGTAAGCAGGAGCGTGCCGACCGTATCAGCAAGCACATGAGCTATCAGGTGCTTGAAGAGATGACCGAGTGGGAAGAGGACACTGACCGGCTCCTGATGATGTTGCCCATCATCGGCACGCTGTTTAAGAAAACATACTTCTGCCCCATCCGCCGCCGCAATGTTTCATGCCTCCGCAAGCCGCTTGATATCGTGGTCCACAATGACGCCAAGAGTATAGAAGACGCCAGAAGGGTGACAGACCAGGGGATATGGCTGTACCGCAATGACGTACACGAGCGCAAGGCGGACGGTATCTTTGTTGACGAAGACATCATGTACGAGTTTGACGAAGAGAAGCAAGCCGCCGAGCAATTTCTTGAACAACATCTATGGTATGACCTTGACGACGATGGATACCAGGAGCCGTACATTGTCACCGTTCACCGGGCATCCGCTAAAGTGGTCCGTGTGTATCCTTGCTATGACAAAGAGGCTATCATTGTCACCAAGGACGGCAAACTAGCCCGTATTGAACCCACACAGTATTTTACCAAGTTCTCATTCCTCCCCTCATTCGATGGCACGTTTTACGATATCGGATTCGGTCAACTGTTGGCGCCGCTGAACGAAGCAATCAACACCAACATCAACCAACTCCTTGACGCTGGCACGCTGTCCAACATGCAGGGCGGTTTGATTTCACGGGGTATCAAAATCAAGGGGGGCAAATACCAGTTCCAGCCCGGCGAGTGGAAAATGACAGACGCAAGCCCGCAAGACCTGAGAGATGGTTTTTTTTCTCTCCCGGTCAAGGAACCTTCCGCTGTTCTGTTCACCATGCTTTCATTCCTTGTTGACGCTGGCAAACAATTATCAAGCGTGGCTGATGTCATGTCCGGTGAATCCGCAGGGCCAAACGAGCCAGTGGGGACCATGCTTGCACGTATCGAGCAGGGGATGAAGGTGTTTAGCGGTATCCACAAGCGCATTTACCGATCCCTTAAGTCAGAGTTCAAGAAGCTAGCAAAGCTGAATCGTGATTACATGGATGATGAATACTATTTCCGCGTGCTGGATATCGAGCAGGTAGCAATCCGCGCCGATTACAACGAAAAGGATCTTGATGTTGTGCCAGTTTCCGACCCGAACCAAGGGACGGATATTCAGAGGCTTGCCAAAGCACAGGCATTGATGCAGGTCAAGGGTGCGCCGGGTATTAACGATTGGCAGATTGTTCACAATTACCTCGAAGCAATCAAGATTGACAACATCGAAGAGATCCACCCGAAGGAAGGTAAAGAGCAAGCGGGGCAACAGCCGCCGAACCCGGAGATGATTAAGATTCAAATGGACGCAGAGATCAAAAAACACGAACTTGCATTGAAAGGCGAGAAACAAGCCGCTGAAATCGCCTTACTTGACGCACAGATTGAGAACACCCGCGCTGATACCATGGCAAAAATAGCACAAGCGGAAGCCGCCGAACTCGGCCCGCAGTTGGAATATTACCGGCAATTCGCTGGGCAACTAGGTCAAGAAAATGACATGATGAGACAATCTATGCAAGAAAGGATGACCGATGGAAACATTGACGAGAGCGGAATGGGTGGAATGGAAGAGCCAAGCGACGACGGAGCAGGTTTTCAAGTTCCTGAGGGAGTACCGGCAGAACTGGGAACAGAAATCCCCATTGCACCAGACAGCGGAGCAGACCTTCCGGGCGGCTTCGATCAGGGAGGGGGTATTGTTGGGCCTTGATGCACTTCTTGAGATGGATGTGGAGGAATAAATGGATGTTCAACAGCTATTGCGTGGAATTGAAGCTATTTGTGAACCATCTGGTGAGATATATTGCAGCAATGTGTCTCTAGGAAATGGGAGAACAATAAAGGCTATTGTGATAGATGGCGAGGGAATCAAAAAAGAAGGTGAGAGAATTTCCGCTATCTATAGTTCGCCAGAAATAGCTTGCCAGAAGTTGTTAGATTCATTTAAACGGGTATGGGAATCCAGCGGAAGACCTGACAGCATGTTCTGGCGTCGTAAGCCTGAACTGACGAAGATAAACACTGATGGCTATTGCTACTATGTGGTTACTGTGCGAGTTGCTTTTGTTCCCCAAAGGGAGAAACCAAACCAACCGCAGACCCGAACCGTGATGGATGGGGTTAACGACATGGTCAACATATACCGATTAAATACGACACAGTGGACTGGCCTTTAAATGAAGACTCACAACATTATTGACCAACGTAGATAAAATGTGAGATAGTATCAACCGTGTTATAAATTAACTCACTAGTGTACCACGGATTGGCAATGAAAACAGTGGAAGAAGTCATAAAGCAGTTGAGGGCTTCAAACTTCCATGGAAACGTCACGATCCATTTTGCAAACGGACAACCGAAGAAGATTGAGACAAAGACAACCGAAGATGTAGCGTAAGGCAGTTCACAACCGAATATCGCCTTTATCGTAATAAGAGGGGCAATCATCATAAACGATGGTTGCCCTTTTCTTTTATCCAGCCCAAAGGGGAAAGGAACACAAATGATTGAGCCAAGCGGCCACAGAGTATTGATTCAACCGGAAACGGTGGAAGAGAAAACGGCAGGCGGTATTATTCTCGCCGCCACTACCAAGGAGCGTGACCAGCAAGCAACCATGCGCGGCACTGTAGTTGCCGTTGGTGTGAACGCATGGAAAGCGTTTGACGATGGCACGCCATGGGCGCAGGTGGGTGACAAGGTTATCTTCCGCAAGTATGCCGGTGAGAACGTCAAGGACGGCGAGATTGATTACAGGGTGGTTAATGACGAAGACTGTCTTTGCGTAGTTAAGGAGGGCTAAAGAGCCATGGAAGAAACAACCGGAACAGAGCAGGAACAAGCGCAGGTTGACCCGTTCATTGAAAAAGCATCAGCCGCAGGGTGGCGACCACTGGAGGAATACGATGGCGACCCCGAACAATGGGTAGACGCTAAAGAGTTCGTCAAGCGTGCGCCACTGTATGAACAGATGCGGAAGATAAAAAAGGAAAACAAAGAGTTCAAGACCACGTTGCATGAGGTCAAAGGGTACATCACCAAAGTATCTCAGGCGGCATATAACAAGGCCGTTGCCGACCTTACCGCGCAACGTGACGAAGCTATCGACCAAGGTGACCGGGAGCAGGTACGGGAGATTGACAAGGCAATCAAGGAAGCGGAAGCAATCAAGGTGCCGATTGATAATGTCCACCCTGCTATCACAGCATGGGAACAGGATAACGGCGAATGGTTTTATGCCGACGACAAGATAGTTCGCTTTGGCAAGGCATACGCCAGAAACTACCTTGAAGATAATCCTAACGACATGGCCGGGGCGCTGGAAGCGATGGAAAGCGCAATCAAAATCAAGTTCCCTGAGAAGTTCGAGAAAGCACCGGACAAGCGCAAAGACCCACCAGCCGTTGAAGGTGGCAAGCGCGGCGAGGGGAAAAAGACATACACCATGGCTGATTTAGACGACGAAACCCGAAAGGTAGTACGCGGATTTGTCCGGCAAGGCGTTATGAGTGAAGAAGAATACATCAAGGGACTCGTCGATAGCGGCGTTTTAGGAGGTAAGAAATGAGCAGACACAGCACCAGGCCCATAGAGGGAGCAAGCAGAGCGGAACGTCCCGAACGTATCCCGCTACACAGGCAGAACATCATTCGCGCTGACACCCGGCCCGGATTCGTGCGCCGGTTGGTCAACGACACTGACGACCGCATAGAGCGGTTCAAGATTGCAGGCTGGACACCCGTAGAGGATGAGCAAGTAGGCGACCCACATGCAGGCGACCCATCAAGCGTTGGTTCAATGACTGTGAAGTCAGTCGGAGCAGGGACCAAAGCCGTTTTGATGGAAATACCTGAAAAATACTATCAGGAAGACCAGAAAGAGAAACACGTAAAAGTTGACGCGCTGGAAGCAGCCATGGAGCAAGACATCAAAACTAAACTTGGTGGCTCCGCAATTGGCGAGGGCATCAAGATACAAAGGGATTAAGTTATGGCAAATACAGATCGTCCTAACGGGCTTCGACCCGTAAGAACCCTGAGCGGCGCTTCATGGCGCGGATCAATCAGGACTATAGGCGTCGCAGATGGTGCCGACATTTTTGTCGGTGATCCTATCAACCTGGAATCCGGCCTTGCCGCTCCCGGTGCGACAAATGACACCGGCTTTCTCGGTGTTGCAATCGGATTCGGTAAGTTCGTTGAGGGTGGCGCAGTTGGACCTTTCGACCCGGCCAATGACAACGCAACATTCTACGATGACAGCGCGTCCACACATACCGAGTGGGTATGCTTCTACGTCCCGGCAGATGACATGCTTTTCGAATCTCAGACCGCTACCGCCCTGACTCTCGTTGTTGGTGATACCTGTGACCTTTCGTACACAGCAGGCAGCACACTGACCGGGACTTCCGCTTGTGAACTGACCACCAACAGCAGCGCTGATTTCACCGTGGTTGAAATTCCGAGCCTAATCGACAATGACCCTACTCTGGTATGGGGACGTTACAATGTAATGTTCACCCGCGCAGAGCAGGCATTCCACGCATAAAGGAGTCTTACAATGCCCATAATGACTACAGGCGGGTTTGCTAAACTCCTTACGCCGGGAATTAAGAAGATCTACGGGGACAAGTACAACAAGCACAAAACCGAGTACACCGATATCTTCAACAAGGAAACGTCCACACGGGCGTATGAAGAGTATCAGGGACTTTCCGGTTTCGGTCTGGCACAGCGTAAATCTGAGGGCCAACCGATTGCTATGGACTCCATGAAGCAGGGTTTCACCACACGTTCAACCAACGTGACCTATGCTCTTGGTTTCATCATCACTCGTGAAATGTACGAGGATGACCAGTACGACAAGATTTCCACTCAGCGGTCCCGCGCACTGGCAAACTCCATGCGCCAGACCAAGGAAATCGTGGGCGCGAACCTGATTAACCGCGCCTACACCGCAGGTTACACATTCGGAGATGGAAAGGTGCTGTGTGCTACCGATCATCCGAATGCTGCCGGCGGTACGTTCTCCAACACTCTCGCAGTGGCTTCCGACCTGAACCAGGCCGCACTTGAGCAGATGGCAATCGACATTTCCAACTTCACTGATGACCGTGGGCTGAAAATTGCCGTAATGCCTAAGAAACTGTTGGTGCCGCCCTCCTTGATGTTCGAAGCAGAACGCATCCTGAAATCTTCCCTTGAGTATGATACCGCCAACAACGCTATTAACGCACTCAAGGCCAAAAACATCTTTCCTGAAGGCATCGCAATCAACCACTACCTGACTGACACAGATGCTTTCTTCATCCTGACCGATGCAGAGGGTCTGGTGTATCAGGAGCGTAGGGCTGACGAGTTCGAGCCTACCGCAGAAAATGACTGGGATACAGAGAACGCGAGATACAAAGCATCGTCACGGTACGCCTTTACTGCGTTTGACCCTCGTGCGCTGTACGGTTCTCCCGGAGTTTAACCAATAACATAACATCAACCCTTTGAGGGGGCTTTAGCCCCCTTGCAGTCAACCCTGTGAAGGAGAACAACATGGGCCTCACCAATTTTCCCAACGGCATATCTTCATTCGGCGTCCCTGTAATGGGTGGCGGCGTTCCCGCAACTCCCGGCAATTTTCTTTTTGTCGATTATACCCTTGGCAATGACGGTATCAGCGTAAAGGCTAACAGCGCCCAGCGTCCGTTTAAAACCATTGCCGCAGCATACGCCCAGGCAAGAACCAATAAGGATGATGTGATCGTACTGATGGGCAGTGCTTCACACGTCCTTACTGAGATGCTGACCGTGGCTAAAAACCGAGTCCATTTCGTCGGTATGGATGGTACAAGCCGCATGTATGGGCAGAATGCCAAGATTTCAATGGGTGTGACAACCGCAGCTACCGACCTTGGTGCCCTGTTGAATACGGGGGTGCGCAACAGCTTCCACAACATCAAGTTCACGTCAGCCAACACCGTGGCACAAAGCCTTTACTCAGTGCTTGAAGGCGGCGAATACTCGGTTTACAGCAACTGCGAGTTCTACAAGGAAACCGACCTTGACCAGACTGGTGCCGCTGAACTGGTTATGAATGGCGATTCAGCACAACTCATCAACTGCACTATCGGCTCAAATGCAAACGCAATCGCAGGCGCAATTGTCCGCGCTAACGTTCTGATGACCAAAGAAGTGGCCGGGGCCGGCAAAGTGTCCCGCGACGTACTATTCAAGAATTGCCTCTTTTGGAAGAAAGCTGGTCACGTCAACAACCGATTCGTCTATGGGGCTAATGCAACCGATGTGGAGCGCATGTTGCTGATTGATGACAGCGTGTTTTTTACTACGAAGTTGTCAACCGCTGTACCGGCTCAATGTGTGGCTTTTGCCGCTGAACAGACTGAAGGCTTTGCCCTCATCCGCAACTGTTCTAGCATCAACAATACTAAGCTGTCTACCACTACAGGCGTTTACATTGACGGCGCGGTTCCTACCTATGCCACTTCCGGCATTGCAGTAGCTGCTTAATGTACCGGCCAGGTAATGCGTGGGCTATTTGCGATAGCTGCGGCTACCGTTTTTACCTGTCCGAACTGAAAAAGGATTGGCGGGGATTCATGGTCTGTAAAAAGGACTATGAACCCCGTCATCCCCAGGACAGCGTTAAATCATCCAATGACAAGATAGTAATCGACAATGCCCGCCCGCAAGTAACCGACATTTTCCTTGAACCCGGCGATGTGACACCGGAGGATTTATGACCGTTTCAGGTGTTCACACATTCACGCTTAACCGTGACGAGATTATAAGGGAAGCCGTTGACCTCACCAGCATGCTTGATATTGAGTCAGCCATTCCTGCCGCGCTGTTAGAATCTTTTTGCCGGTCCTTGAACCTGTACGCTAAATCGTGGCAAGCCAAAGGGTTATTCATCCACACGTATCAAGACGCTATTTTGCCGCTCGTCGTCGGGCAAGAGTCGTATTTACTTGGCCCTGATGGAGATGCGTTTGAATCCGATGGTGTGACAAAGATCATCCGCCCTATCAAGATTGCTGATGTGCGCCTTGACTTTAATGACACACAAACCCCCATCAACAAAGTATCCATCAGCGAATACAACGAACTGACCACCAAGGACACGGCAGGTCAACCGATACAGTACGCTTACGACCCTCAACTTGATAATTCTCGGCTGTATGTGTGGCCGGTTGCCGATGACGCAACACAGCAATTGCTTTTCAAATATCAGAAGCCTGTTGATGATTTCACCACAGCAGAAGATACCGCAACCATGCCGGTTGATTGGTTACAATGTTTCACTATCGGACTTGCTTACACTATTGCGCCGAAACTGAGAGTACCGCTTGACGAGCAGGTCGCGCTTAAATCGAGATATGAGCAGGCGCTGTCTGATCTGGATGACTTTGAAGAAGTGTCGATCTACTTCCAGCCGGGGGGGCGGTAATGAGAATACCCAAACGGTTTAAATTGATGGGGCAGACCATAGAAGTCACATGGGATACCGTGCATTTTGCGGAAAAGACCGATGTTTGTGGCTTCGCTTCATATCGCACCAATGAAATACAGATGAACCCGAACATGCCATACAAGAGCGACAGCCAACGGGAACAAACATTCCTCCACGAACTCATGCACTTTGTGGTGTACCACTCGCAGACAGCCAAGGCGAAAGACTGTGATTATCTGCATCAAGACGAGCCTTTCATCGACTTGACCGCCCATTTACTGCATCAGGCACTGACCACGATGGAGTACGAATAGATGCCACTTAAACCCCTTCCCATAGGTGCCGGTATCAACTTGGATGTTGACGACTCCACGCTCCACGATGGTTCGTCTGTTGCCTATTACAACTGCTACATGGACCGTGGGCAGGCCATCCGCACCATACCGGGATTGACGCTCAACGCTGATATCGGTGTCGGCCCTGGCGTTGAGGTGTTCTGCGAGTTCATCCGTGGGCATAACGTGCTGATGATAGTCGCCGCTGGCCGTGTATGGGCTAAAACGTCGGCACTCGGACCTGTCACCGAACTGACCGGGGCAGTATTGGAAAGTGGCTACCCCCCCGTGTTCACCGATGACGGCACAGATATCTTCTTTGCCGCAAACGGTCCTATCAACAAATACGGCGCGACGATCACACAGCTTGCCGGTAACGCTCCTGACAAGGTGACAGGCCTTGCCTACATCGGCGGATATCTGCAAGCCATTGGTGATGATTCAACTGGAGTGGTTGACGGGGACACGTTCTACAGCGACGACAAAGTGAATGGGTACGCATTGTGGGAAGTGTACAACAACGAGAGCAATCCTGATGGAGTGCAGGCGCTGGTTGTGGCTTACGAGCAGGTTTACAACATCGGAGAGAGGACGCTGGAAGTCACCTATGTTGACGGTACTGTTCCATTCTCCGTGAACAAAAACGCCGCTCAACACTTCGGCACTCCTTCCCCTCACTCGGTGGCGTTTGATGGGGAGAGTATTTATTACATCTCCCAAGTAACCGAAAGCCGCAAGGTTGTGAAACTGACCGGAGGGGGCGCTCCTGAAATCATCTCATTTCCCATTGACCTACCTATCGAGCAGTTTGAGCGCGTGGACGATGCGAGGGGCTTCATTGTCGCATTCAAGGGTCAGAACTTCTATGTGTTGGACTTCCCCACTGCTAACACGATCATCGACGAGCAGTATTACCCCTCCGTGACCTTTGCCTATCACATCCAAACTAAGATGTGGCTGATATTCGCTAAGTGGGATGGTGATTCAGGACAGTGGCAATCATACCGGGGATGCTCGTTTACCTACGCCGAGCCATGGGGGCTACAGTTCATCGGCGGGCGTGACGGGAAACTTTACACTCTCGGCACTGATGCCGTTATTGATTATGACGCAGAGCCGGTATTTACCCACCGATGGCGAGATAACGGCAAGAAAATATGGAGCAACCCCCGAACCATATCCCTTGGCAAGGTTGGTGATTATCGTCGCCCCTCAGATTCGGTCCAGTGCGGTTCTTACGTGTACCGGCAACATGAGATAGGCTTTTCCGACTTAAGCGACGCAGGGGCGATATTTCGCGCTCTGGTGAAGAGTGGACATATAAACCACCAAGTAGACGTTACCAAGGTGGCTAATTTCTACAGGTACAACGTAAAGCGCGGTACGGGCGAGTTTGTCATTAATACGATCAGCGAAGATGTCACTTATTTGAGGCGATAGATGGCCGGTGAAAACCCACAAACCACACTCCCCCCCGTTCCGCGTGAGCCGATCATAAACGCACGTGGGGGGATGTCTCAGCAATGGGAGCGGTGGATACAGCAACTGCAAAGGGTGCTGTCATTCGCTGGGGGCGTGGCGTGGGGGATCATCAATAAAGCCGGTTCGAAGTTAAGCGACATTGAGACACGCACCCATGCCATGTTGACCGACGTACTCGGCTGGACTACCGGAACCGACACAGCGCAGGTAAAGCACATATCCAACGCCGATGGCAAGGTGTGGCAGGACCATGTCGAAGTGATAGACGGCAACCCGCACGGAACCGACCACGACATGCTCGAAGCGATAGGGGTGCTTGACCCATCGGACACGGACGTTGTTAAGGACAAGCACCTGTCAAATGGGCAGGCCAAGGTGTGGCAAGACCACACGGCAGATGTAACCATCCATCACACGCTTGAGGATATTCAGGACAATATTGCAAGCATGTTGACTGCAGGCAACGCTGTGACGCTGACTTACGACGATGTAGCCAACACATTGACTGTATCAGTGGCACAGACAGCGGCACACGCCAACAGCACCGCCATTGATGTACCCGGCATTGTGACAGATTTCAACGCGCTTTTAGCCAAACTGAGAACATCGGGGATATTGGCGACATGACCGTACTCAAGCAGACCATATCACTTTGCCCGCGCTGTCTTTGCGACATTCCAGCGACCATCTACGAGATTGACGGCATGGCGGTTATGCGGAAGGTATGCCCTGAACATGGGTTATTTCACGGGATAGTCGAAAGAGATGCGTCATTTTACGGGATGGTGCAGCGAAATAACGCGAAATACTTTTACCCGGGCTTAATCATTGACGTGACCTACCGCTGCAACCTCCGCTGCAAGTGGTGTTTTCAGCACCTGGACAATTATGACGTGCCGGTCGAGCGGATAATGACTCTTGCCAGCCAAATGCCGCAGGGTGACTTGATTATCCTATCCGGTGGTGAGCCGACACTGAGAGAGGATCTCCCCGCCATTGTTCAAGCGCTGAAAGAGATGGGGTATCGCGTTTCCGTTATCACCAACGGATACAAAATTGATTGGAATTTACCGTGTGAGTGGACGCTATCACATCACCCCGAATCGGAAGAGTTGTTCAATCAGCGGGTGGAAGAGGCCAAAGACAACGGGCATAGGTTTGCTTCGATCATCTACACCGACAACAGCCTTGATGGGTATTACCAGCATATCCAAGATGCGGCCGTAATCGGCAAAGACCTTTGCGACGTGTTCAGGATGCACATGGCCGCGCCGGTAGGTGGCAACATTGAAGACCAGACAGCGGGAATCTTCGTTTCTGATATGTACAAGCTCCTTGTCGAGAAAGGTCACTGCATGGGGCGCATGTTCTCCCCTAAGACCATATTCTGCCCGGTGGAGATGGACTATATCAACCTCATGCTGATTTCATGGAACACCGCACAGAACGTTGACATCATGGAGAACTTTTGCGCTCCCTGGTATCACGGCAAAGGGAACAAGATCGACAACCTTGTAACGAGGATCATCCGTGATAATTGACACCCCCACCATGAAAGACCTTGCCGGTCTGATGATCGAATCAAAGCCGATGTTTGATGAAATGGGCTTTGAGGAAACCGGCAATTCATGGGAGTACGATGCAATGGTGGAGTGGTGGACCTCAGTATTGACACAGCCGAACCATGACATTGTTGTAGCACGTGAAGGAAGCCGCATCGTGGGCGTGTCAGTGGTTTATTACCCCGCTAAAGGGTTATGGCATAGGGTGAACACACAAGCCCTGGAAATGGCACATCACGCCGCACCGGACCTGCCAACGTTTCAGAGGTGCAAGATAATGATAAAGATGCTTGACGCGATAGTGGAGAAAATCAGAGAGAGGGGGCCGCTGTATTTCAAGATTAGTTATGTTCCCAAACCAGAGTTCAAAACATGGGGCGACTATTTGAGAAAACGCGGATTCATGGAGTCAGGGATTCAATTGGCTCAAAGGATAGGGTGATAGTATGTGCGCAGATTTTAACCAGGCCGTAGGCTTAACAGATGATCCAGTTGACGCGATTAAGGACGGCAGCAAGAAGCAGAAGCAAGCTTCCGATGCCGATCTGCAACTACGGCGGGAACAGTTAGAATATCAGAAGTCACTATCCGACCCGTTCTTTAAAGCGTCCCTTCCGTCATATTACAGCCTTGTGGATGCTATCACGGGCAAACGCCAGAGTTACGCCGACCCGAACTATACTAAGCTATCCGCCGACGACCTGAGAAAAGCCAATTACGACGATATAGTGTTGAGAAAGACCTCCGGCGACCCGGAGGCGATGCAGATTAAATACAAGGACATTGACACCTACCTTGGCCGGTATCGTGACAAGCAGAAATACAACGAAGCTGGCACGTATTACCGGGACGCACAAGGGAACATCACCGACCAAGCGCCGCCGATGATGCAGAGTGAAGCATTCAACCCCACCGAGACAGACGCCTACAAATGGCAGCAGTCGCAGATGGAGAAGAACACCGGGCGCACGCTTCGCAGCCTTGGCCGCGCTAATTCCACCTACGGAATGAACGTGATGGCGGATTCAAACAAGAACCTGGCCGCGAGTGAGTACGATAAACAACTCTCGAGACTTGCCGACCTGACCAACATCGCACGTGGTGGATCTTCTTCACTCGCTTCCGCTTCCGCTGGATTCTCAACCGGAGCCGGTAATAACCTCACAAATCAGGGCAACAACGCCGCCAACGCATCCCTTGGTATCGGTATGGCGAATCAGAACAAGATGTACAACAGCCAGCAGTCAATGAACAGCCTGGCTAACTTGGGGCTGAAAATTTACGACATAAACAAGAACAGCGGTGGAGATACCAGCGGATGGGGTAGCTACAACGGCACTGTTGACAATTACGATGCAAACACAACCTATGCCGGTGACTCTGCCGGACCGTGGGCAGGGTAAGGGGGCATTATGGCTGAACCAAATTACATGGCTTATGCCCAATACATGGGCGCACGTAACCCGATGGCCGAGGGTATGGACCAGATCAGCGGCACGCTCTCCGATATCCAAAAACGCGGAGTCGAGCGGGAAGACCGGACGCGGCGGAACTCGCTGGCGGATTTGCAGATGCGACGTGGTGAGATGGAGATGCAGGGCGCAGAAGCGCAGTTACAGGACCAGCAGGCGCAACAGGGGGCGAGACAGTCGCTTTACGGTGTCAATAACCCACAAGACGCTTACCTGGCTGAAATGAAAGCCACGCAGGAAGCCGCCAAGAAGAAGCAACGGGCTGAAATGTCTGCCAAGCATCTTGATAGCATCAAGACGTATAAATCCCTGGGGATGCGTCCTGAATTTCTGACCGAGTACACCAAAGCGGAAATGATGAAAGACCCGGAGCTTGCACCGATGGCTCAATATGTATCCTTTGCCGATGATACCAAAATGGAGATTACCAAACCATTCAAGGACGGTGAGTTGCGTAATCCGATGAACCCGCAAGAGTTCTTGCCGGCCGGCACGTACAAAGTAATAGGGACGGCAACGGGCAACCCAGAACAGCCGTACCAGTTCAACAAGATTGAGCCGGTGGAGCAGAAAGCAGAATACAAGTTCCGCGAATACAACACCGGAAACACCACTGTGGCCGAAGAGTCACAGGACGGCGGTAGAACTTGGAAGAAGGTAAGTAGCGCACCGAGGTACAAGCCTGCTTCTGGTGGCAATGGTGACATGGGCGATGACGTAGAAGCATGGGGTAGAGCGATACAGGAAGGCCGCGCTAATCTCCAAGATGTGCCAAATAGAGGCACAGTCAGAAGCAGCGTTATCAAGTGGGTAGAAAAGAACGGTGGGGCTGATTACGCCGGTTCACGCGCTGAAAACTCTGCTTACTCTTCATCGCTGACACAACAGCAAAAACAGCTAGGTTCGATGGGCTCTTTTGTTAAAAACCTCAACGCACAAATTGACCGTGTGGGGCAAATTGGAGCAGAACTTTACACCGCCGACGCAAGGTTGATGAACGTACCTATCCGCAAATTCCGACAGATGATAGCGGGTTCTCCGCAACAGTCCATATACGACATGTACATCACGGAAATCGAAAACGAGATCGGCAAACTTTCAACTGGATCGACTGCCAGCGTCGCAGAACTTTCAGTGGGCGCTCAAGAGAAATGGGCCAAGATTCACGACAAAAACCTGTCCGTCAATGACATGTTGAAAATCCTTAAAGAGACTAAACATGCCGGGGATATGCGGATTAAATCAGTGAAGGAGCAGATAGAAGATACCCGCAATGACCGCAAGGGCAGAATAGGCAATAAAGGCGGCAATCCTGCACCTCCCAAAGGCAAACAAGACCCACTCGGAATACTCTAGGGGATATCATGGGCGAACTTGCATCTAAAATAAGGGCGAAGTATCCCGGCGCTTACGATTCATTACCCGATGGGGAATTGGAATCAAAGATCATTGCCAAGTACCCGGGAGTGTATGACCATTTGGCAGGTGGGACTGACAAACCCGCCGCACCGCAACAAACGCCACAGGAGTACACAAAACAACTCGTCAATGATCCCAAATACCGCGCTGGCATGGCGCAATTCATCCGCTCACAGGGCAAGCGGGACTTGAAGCAGGAAGCTGTCAGACGCTTGCCTCTCGCGGGGCGTGTCGCTGATGCCGCCTTGGGTAAGTATGCCGACCCGGTGTATGCCGAGCGTACCGTGGATGAAACATTGGGGCCACAGGTAAGCCCAACCACGGGCGGGGCGATGCTGTCCGGTATCAACCGCGTTATCAATAATCCCGACAAGTCACTTACTAACCTAGCCTACGCCATGCCGGAACTGGCAAAAGGGGCGTACAGTGCCGCTACGAGTCCAGAACAGGGGAGCGTGGGGCGCTTTGTGGGGGAGAACGTCAAGGGGATGCTGGCACCCACGGGGCTTGTTGACCTGGCAAAAGGGAATATGGATATGCCCGCCGCCCGTGAAGCGTGGGAAAACGATGCGCTCGGCTCGGGGCTAATGGCGTTCGGGGGTATGGCAGCTAAAAAGTCTCTGCGCGACCTTGCATCAGCAGGAGTGGAGAAAGTCGGGCTTACCCCTGAGAAGCTTTACGCCAGTTCAATCAAGCAGAGTACCGTCATACCGATGGCACAGAGAGCCGCCAACGTCAAGGCAGGTCTTGAAGGCGGATATGTTCCCAACAAGAAGGGACTCGGCAGACTGTACGACAACATCAACGACCTTAACAGCCAGATCGGGCAGAAGATAAAAGAATCCACGCAAGGCGGCAAGATGATTAACGTGGAGGATATCGTTAGCCGTTTGGATGATGTGAAACAGCGGGCGATTGACTCCTTTGGTGACAACAACAACGTACTTGCCAAGATCGACGACTTTGCCGCTTCATTACGCGACCACCCCTCAGTGGTAAACGGGCAGATACCGGTAGACGTTGCACAGACCATGAAGGTCAACACATATAAGCAACTTAAAAATGCATACGGTGAACTGAAAGGGTTTGAGGTCGAAGCAAAGAAAGCCATGGCCAGAGGCGCCAAGGAAGAGATTGTCAACCAGATACCAGAACTTGCCGAACTGAACGCGAAAGACTCCACCCTTATCAATCTGGAAAAGGTGTTGTTTAAGGCCGTAAACCGCATAGAGAACCGGGACATGGTAGGCATAGGTGTACCAATAAAAATGGCGACAGGGGCGATGGGTGGGCCAAAAGGGGCCATTGTGGGCGCACTGGTAGGGCTTATTGATACTCCCGCCATTAAAGCCAATCTTGCCATTGCTATGCACAAGGCGAGAGGTCGAGCAGTTCCGAAGGCTGAACTTAACAACAGGCTCGGAGCAATAAAAGCGACTTTACAGTCCAAACTTGATGAATTGAGGAAGGCGGGGGCAGTGCCGAAGCTACAAGAAGAGTACGGGGCGATCAAGGGTGATGCATCAAATCTCCCGGCAGTAAGGCCCGCTATAGAGGGTGAATATATCCCCCCTGTCCGTACTCAGGATTTCAGACCGCAACGCCAGCCGGCAACAGTGGATATGGAGCGTCCGGTTGCCGGTCTTCTTCCGAACCGTCAGAAACAATTGCCGTCGTCACGGACATTTATAGCAGGGGAACGGGGCGGGGTGTATGACCCAAGCGCCATGAAACAATCGGGGATGACGCCGAGAGAAATAGCCGCAGCAAGGAGAAGGATCAAGGGTAGGAAAGGTCAGTAAACCCGCAGCCATAGGTAAGCAGGCACAAGAATATACCCAAGATGAGCAACATCAATAATTGTTCCATTATTCCTTTTGACCACATTTACAAAGAGTACCACCGCATCACATCACGCACAAGAAAGGAACGAGGCCATGATGAGCAGAAAAGGGATTATGAAGCCGATGAGCAGCGCAAAACCAAAGCCGCCTGTCAAAAAGGGCGGGAAGAAGTCCTGCTGATGCCCGCGCCCGCAATGGAGATGATAGTACAACCGGACATTATCACAGCCGCTATCAAGTTACTTGCGGGCGCAGTAATCACGCTCGGTGGCATGTTGGTGGCCGGTGGTCGATGGGTGGCCATGTATCTTGCCAAGCAGATGAACCAGCGCATGGACGGTATGGAGGGCAAACTAGGCAGGCTGGCTGACGGGATGGAGAGTTTAGCACTTACCACGTCAAACCAGATAACTAAAATTGAGACACGGTGTGATGAACGCCATGCTAACCACAGACGCAATGATGATGATAGGGGGCAACATGTTTAACCGACTGATACTTTTACTCGTACTGTTTACACTGACCGCGTGCGGCGACGCTACCGCAGCCAGCAAGGGTCAAGTATTTGACGCGCTGTTAGTGTCCCAACGTGCCGGGGGCGTTACCCTTGCCGGTGGGAAGGCATATTTCTATGTGCCGGGGACCACGACCTACAAGGCGATTTACGCGGACCGGAATAAGACCACTCCCGCCGCCAATCCCTATACGTTATCCGCAGACGGTACGGCGATGGTTTACGGGGATGGTTTATACGACGTGAAGATCACTAATTCTGCAGGGGTTCAGAAATTCCTATGGGAGGATGTGCAGCTACGGGACGCGCTCTCAACTTTTATCGAGGTATCTACCTACGCGGAACTGTTAGCATCTGTAACGTCAGCAGACGCGGCAGGCGGGACAGTGCGAGTCACAGCCCCTATTGTCGTTACCAGCGCAATATCATGGCCGTCTGACAGGGCGATAGAGTTTTCCCCTGGTGGATATGTCACCTTCACGGGATCAGGTGCATTGACCGGCCTGAAGGAGGCGCGGCCTGAGTGGTTCGCGGTCAACACAACTCCCGGAACGACAGATATGTCTGGAGCCTGGACGAAGGCTATCGCCGCTGTTTCTGGAAGCAGTGCCCACGTCGGGACAGTGTTGGCGCAAGGCCGATACGGGATTGCGTCATCTATCGACGGATCAGGCAAGAATAATTATACCATTCGAGGCGTTCCTGCCGGCACCCCCTACGGTGGCGGTGAGGCGGCGAGCGCCTACGCCGGGACCGTGATCGTTCCCGCTGCGGGATGGGCCGCCGATACGCCTGTAATCAATATGCGGCAGTCGAAAAACTCGCATGTTTACGATGTCGGTATATTGATGGCAAACGGCGGGAACGGATACGGTATTGCCCTGGGTAACACATCAGGGACCGACACCTACCCCAACCACAATATAGAGCGTGTTGCGGTTTTCGGGGGCCAGAGGGGCATCAGTGCGAGGTATGCGGGGCTCATAAAAGCGACCGGCAATAATATTTCAAATGCCTCGGAGCAGGGCGTTTACTCCGAGGTTTCAGGGGATTCTGACTATGACGGAAACTACATACAAAATACCAATGTAAGTTACATCGGGGACACCCTATCGACGGGCGCTGCCATGTATTTTGTGGACGGTGGCGGCGGCGTAAGCATCAGGGGCGGGAAAATTGAGTACAACGCCAAAGGGATTGTTTTTGCAAAAAACTCAAGTCGGACACGGGTGACAGGGGTGGAGTTCGACGCTAATAGATTTTTCCATATCGCGTCCATGTCCACAGGCACAGGCACGATCGACTTCAACAATACCATTGTCGGCAACTCGTTTAGTGGAGGCGGTACCGTTGAGGATAGTAGCGGAATCGGCAAAGCGTCCATTGTCGTGGGTCATTACGGCACAGTGTCTTCGATAATGTCCCGAGGCACAGTAACGGGGAACAGTTTTACTCAAAATTCAGACGGGCTCATAAATCCAGAGGATGGCACGGGGGTTAACCCTGGACCCACTACGGCGGCGATTAAGCTACTCAAAGGGGGCGCTGTAACGGGCAGCATGTACTGGCAAGTTTCAGGAAACATGATGGCTGTGTCCTCCCTGCTATACAACATATACGCTGATGGCCCTTCAATCTACGTGAAGAGTGGTGACTTTAGCAATCTAGCAAACTACAGCGCAAATGGTGCCTCAATCCGAAACTACCAGTTAGAGCCTGTGTGGAGCAACTTCGCCTTTGATGCAGCAAATTTTAGTGCTAGCACTGGTAATCACTGGACGGTGGCATCGGGAGACCAGAAACATATCCGTTACACGGTTTCGGGGAAAGTTATGACGCTGACCTTCTCCATATTTACTACAACCGTTTCCAATGCCCCCACGTATCTAACTCTCAAAGTGCCAGGGGGCTATACGGTTGAGTCCCAAGCTGACAGCTTTTATAGCCATGTATTCATTCGGAATGGCGGGGCTACCCAATCGGGAGTGGCTTTTGCAACCCAAGCCGGTACTACGATACGGTTTTACAAAGACCCTTCCTTTACCACTGCATATACTAATGAAACCGATCTGACCGGGGTTTTTGGGACGATTACATTTCCTATCCAGTAAAGAGTGGTGAGGGTGAGCATGATCAAAATCGACCAATTCATAAAATTATTCCCAAACGCCAAAACCCCCGCTGCATGGGTGGAGGCGCTTAATAAAAAACTCGAAAGGGCGGGGATTTAATCATGACGACTCCACTAAAGAAATGTCCGGTGTATGGCTACGTGCTAATCACGTTTGCGTGTAATGAATGCCCACAGAAGGATTATGCAGAGAGGAATAAATGATATACGCAATAATCGCCATTCTTTTAATGTCAAATATCTGCCATGCCGCCGATATTAAGCCAGCACTTATAAACACATTTGGACACGAGGGCGGTTTTCAAAGAGATCCCAACGATTCAGGCAACTATGCAAATGGAGTTCTGAAAGGGACAAAATACGGCATTGCCGCTGCGTCGTATCCGAAAGAAGACATCCGAAATCTGACACTGGAAAGAGCGTCTGTAATATACAGCCGTGACTTTTGGGGGGCTTCTCGGTGTGGAGAATGGAAGAGCCAGATTATCGCCAATGACTATTTTGACGCCGCTGTCAATTTGGGGCAGGGAACCGCTGCCAGGATACTCCAACGGGCTATTAATTACGCTGGCTACCCCGCAAAGCGAATCGCTGTTGATGGGAATATCGGCAAAGCTACAGTTGCTCGACTGAACAGTGTCAATCAGGAACTTTTGTATGTCCACATGATAGGGCTTATCCACAACCGATACGTGCAAATAGTAGACGCAAACTCCAACAAAGAAAGATATTTGAGCGTATGGGCACGAAGGGTAAAAGGAAATGTCCAGCGGTCTGTAATTGCATACGAAAGTAAAACCAGAAGATAGGGGATGATATGACCTGCAAAGATTGCCGATTCTGGAACCAGACTAACAGGGGATGCGCTTTGACATGGGCTATCCGTGATTCATGGGGTACCTGCGAAACGTGGACGGCTAAAAATGGCCGGTAACTCATTCATATTGAAATGCCGGATATGCGGAGAAAAGGCGCTCCACCAGAAAGCGGCGAAGGTGGGCGGGCTGATTATCTGGCAGGCGGTGTGTCGAAAGCACAGGGAGGAAGCGTGAACGGGAAAGTAAAGTACATCGAGGTCAATTACAAATATCGGCTTGCGGAAGCTTATGTTATCCAGACCGCAATTCGCCCCATGAAGCACATTGCCACTGATTACGCAATACTCAGCACAGATGGAGTTTTGATAATCGACAAGGGCTTTTCGTGGGATGGTGCCAGCGGTCCAGCAGTGGATACAAAAAGCATGATTCGGCCGAGCTTATTGCACGATTGCCTTTATCGTTTGATGAAGGATGGTTTACTATCCCTGAAATGGAGAAAAGCCGCAGACAAGGAATTTAGGCGGATTTACATTGAGGACGCGCAAGGGTGGAAAAAGTGCGTTGCACCGATCCGCGCATGGTGGCTATTCCGTGGAGTGCGGGATTTTGGCCGAAGCTCGGCAGTCCGTAGCAAGCCAGTAATTTTGGAGGCTCCATGAAAATATACTTAATCGCAATATTTACCATTTGCGCCGGTTGTAGTACAGTGAATTGCAACTTTCACGGCGATTACAACAAAGTTCAGATTGAGCAGCCGAAAACAGTGCAGACTAATCCATCGGTGCAGGCTGATGGTAATACAGTTCCTTTGAGGTGATTATGAAAAAACTAATACTGATTCTAATACTACTCCCCACACTGGCATTTGCCGACACAAGCACGTTTACGTTCTCTATTGCGTCAAGTGCTACAACGGCTACACCTAACCTCCGTATTGCCAAAATGAAACCGGTGATGGCGCAGTTTCCGCAATCGGCGCAGGCGTTTGTGTGGGATGAAACGTCAAACCACTACCTGACTAAAAGTACCGCTATTTCATACAATAGCGTGCTGACAAAGGTTATCAAGGTACAGGCCGACCAAGACACGAAAGTCTATCTCGGCAGCGACTTGACCAATTACATTCTTATCAAAGCGGATATTGATGAACTGATAGTGTTGCGATAGGGGGCGGCATGAGGAAAATACTCTTATTTTTAACGCTACTCTGCCTTTTGCCTATGCAGGTATGGGCGGCAGCAATCACATCAGCACAATCCGGCAACTGGTCGGCAACAACGACATGGACAGGCGGGGTCAAACCCGGAGCAGGTGATACCGCTGTAATCGCCACGGGGCATACTGTTGTTGTGGATGAAAATACCACTGTTGGCAGCAATGCCGCCGTTGTCGGCCATGCTGTTACGATCCAGGCCACTAATTCGACTACATATGGAGTGTTGACTGTCGCCACTGGTGTGACCCTCACGTTGCGGGGTTTTGATTTAACTAACAACACCTGCATACGTGTAAACCAATATGCCAAGTTTACCCCTGCGGCTGGGAGTTCAATCCTGTTGGATCTTGCCGCCGATAACGGTAGTACAGTATCAAATAACGGCCACATCATCGCTGATGGTGTGACGATCAGCATACCGGCTGCAAAGGTCAAGTGGGATAACGCGGTGACCAGTCAGTCGGCTAACGGGTCAACTATAGTTTATGACACAGCCACGCCAACAATTTGCATCATGAAAATAAAATTCGGCACTAATTTAGACCCTGGCCCTATCTCAAACGCCGCAAACAACGGTATCGGCAGTTTTGGAGATACCAGTTTTGTTGTGAATTCATCGAATGTTCTCACCAATCACGTAGCTAGCTATGCCGCCATTGCCAACTATGGTGACTACTATGTTGACCACGCAAAGGGGATTATTTATTACAGGGTAAATAAAAGTGTTTTCACTACACATACAACCACCTACAGCTACAAATATGCCAACTGGTTTAGCGCTAGCATCTCCAGCTCTGCAAATACTGTGGGTTCATCTGTATCTATAAAAAATTGCACTATCCGATATATGGGGAGTCAAACGTCACAGTCAACGATGGCGAGTGGTACGGGCATTTACGCTAAATACAAATACTCACCTGGACTGGACTCGGATCGTAGGGTGGAAATAACGGGAAACACATTTGAATACTGTACCCGTCCCGTCACGTTAGATACCTGTACTGGGAATTCGGCTAATGTGGTTCCAGTAACGGGTAACACGTTCCGGCATTGTCGGTTTAGCACGTCAAACTACGGTAGCCTGATCCATGTGCAAACATCACCGTTTGTCAGTTTTTCAAATAACACACTAGATTCTTACTCTCGGTTATTTGCCGATACGGGAGGTACGCAATCCGACACAATTTATGTGCGCTATAACACCGGATTTATCGAGTTTGATAATTTCATCCCTCTGAGAACCCACCCAGCGTATTTCGAATACAACACACTATCCGGGTACACCGCATCGTATGATTCTGGCGGATTCATGAACGAGGGAATTGTTACTGGTGCCGCATACTACCGCTATAATAATATGTCCTACGGAAACAGGGTTGTCAGAATCGGTAATTACATGGTCGTGACAGATAATGTATTTAGCAAAATCTGGCACCATGGCGCGGTTCATCGTTCCATCAACGGGTATTTAACCGGATACCAATTTGCTAGAAATATTATATCAGACAGTGATGCGGCAGATATGGGGGGTGGCTGGACTCTCGGATACAATGGCGCTCATTGGATCGACAACGTAGAAATAGCAAACAATACGTTTGATTCCAGTGTCAGAACGATCAATTTTAACGATGGCGAAACCACTGTTGTCCTCGGCACTCGACTCAAAATCTATAACAACAACTGCACCAATTCCAAACAGGGGATTTATCGCCCCGCTGATAATGCAACGAATGTAACTAGCATGGCCCTGGCAAGGCTGGATTTTAACAACGACTACGGCAACACAACGACACCAACGAATGTTAAACAGGCAACATTTGTTAAATCTGGAGCCGAATACAACACCAACAGCCGCAGCTGCGCAGGAGTTTACCTTTTCGACCCATCGTACCCTCTCCCCATGTCGGTGGGTAAAAGTCTGGAACTGGTTGTCTCTGGGACACCGGGAACAGATGCCGCGTATAATCTTTCCTGGGAAGGCGGTTCAGCACAAAATCTAGTCATACACCAGGGAACAGCAACAGGGGGTGTTGCATCCGTAATCAATGGTAGTACCGGCGCAATCACCACCTATGGAACGCTTGTAAAATCCGGTGCTGGATGGACAGCTAATCAGTTGATGTCTCAGACGGTTAAAATAGTGAGCGGTACAGGTGCAGGCCAATATGCAATGGTGAAAGCAAACACAACTGACACACTGACCATAATTCCAATGGTCACAACGGGTGTGTGGGTGGCACCTGATGCAACATCAGTATTTATTATATTTGATTCCGAGGTATCGTTAGCGGACGGCGCTAATAGTATCAAAGCTGGTGTGTTTGTACCCGAATTGCCCACAACAGCGGCAACCTACACGGATGCAGATATCAGCATCACTTCAAACGCACTCGCCGTTGATCCCCAATACAACACATCGTTTGCCCCGCAAAACGCCGCGCTGGATACGTCTGGCTTCGGCGGCACGTATATTGGGGCGCTGGATTATGTGGCCCCGGCCACCCCATCGGTGGTGACCCGCCGCCCGTTTTCAATGGGATTCACCTTTACATACTAACCTTAAATAATTCCCCTTGCAATCGCCCGGTATGCGCCTCTCCTTCGCTGCCGGGCTTCTTTTTGCCGTAGTCAATGGTAGTCACGAAATTGCTCTCAAACGTAGTATTCATGGGCATGGCAATTTCAAGGCAGTAAATGAACACGTTTCATTTTCCTATCTATTTTCAGCTACTTAACCCACATTAAAAATTGACTCACTGGACAACTTTTCTCATCTTGCCGGACTTGTTGGCGAAGTCGACGAGCATATTTAATCCGCGCTCATGGGCTTCCTGGGAGTGTTCGATATAGCGGAGGGTGGTCTGTACTTTCTTATGCCTCAACAGTCGCTGAACTAAATGTATATCGCCGGTCATCTTGTACAGGTGATTCGCAGCGCATCTCCTGAATGTGTGCGACGAGATCCGCAGGCCGATGTGTTCCCCCGCCTGTTTCCATATCTTCCACAGGTACGTGTACGGCTGGCCTTTGGTTCTCCCCTCGAACACCGGGCCGCTTTCCTTTTGGTTCTCTTTCAGCCATGGGAGGACAGGCGCGGGGATCGGTAACACGTCCTCGATATCAGTTTCTGCCAGCTTATACACTCCATCCTTGATAGACACGTTTTCCCATCTGACATTTCTGATTTCATTCCACCGCAGGGCGGAAAATAGCATCATGTAAAACATAACGCGATGTACCGGCTTGTCCATTGATTCGATGGCGTCAATGATGCGTTCGAAGGTCGGGAATACCTGTTTGCGTGGGTTCATCCGCGGGCGCTCTGGTTTGAAGTGCAGCGGGTCACAGTAGTCGCGTTTCCGCATCCATGTTGTGAGCGCCAGCAGTGCGTTCAGGTCCGTGTGGTAGGTGCAGTTGGCAACGGTGGCGGCGTAGCGGTCAAGTAGTTGCTGATTGAGATCACAGACGCGATAAGAACCGAAGAAGGGGAGGATGTAATTTCGCATCCTCCGTTCCCGTGTCTGATATGTCGCGCCGGCCAGGTTCTTCTTTGCCCACTCTAGATACCCTTCCGCGATCATTTCCAAGCGGGGATGTGTCACTGGCTCGGCCTTGAGCTTGCGCTGTTTGATAGCTTGGTCGAGCTGATAGGCCGCGTCAAATCCTTCTACCCTGCGTCGCTGTGGGGGATGGTTGCGCCCCTGTGGATAGTATTTGACGTAATACCATCCTTCTCTTGTGGGGTGTTTCTCGATGCTCATTTGAAGAGTGGCTTGTATCCGGTCTTGCCGTAATAGTCGATATTTGGCGTTGCTGATTGATTTCTCTCCGGCGTCTTATCATTGTAAGTGGGGCGGTTGGTTCCCTTATTGCCGGAATAGGGGTTGTAATTGCCCTGTGTGTTGTAATTGTTGTTGTAGGAGTTGTCAGGGGTTGAGCGGTAGTGTGGGGCGACATAGGTTCCGTCTTTACGGGTGTAGCCCTCCACAAATTGATCCGCATACGCGATTGATGCCATTGATACCAAAGCCATAACTAATATGATTCGTTTCATAATTCCTCCCTTTTTTTGGTGTGTGACACTTTGTGTCCTTGGTGCGTGTTAGATTGAGTATACATTAAAATCGTTGTTCATTAAATTTGAGTGTGTCAAAAAAATGTTTCAGCGATCTACCAAAACTGTGAGAGGTGTTGTATGGAAGACCAGATCAAGTTAAACCGTATCAAGCGTGTTTTATTGCAAAAGCTACCAGACGCGACAACCGTCCTGATGGTGATGGCAATCATTAGTGGGCCTATTCCTTTTCGTAATCCGACTCCAACTGCTCTGCCAATCGTTTGTAAAGGTCAGCCTTAAACAGCGACAATCTGCGCCCGTCCAACTGATGAATTAAGCTGAGTAGTTCCTGGTCTTCGGGGTGCAACTCAGCTTTTTCTTTTTCAGTATCCGCGAATATTTCCCCTTCGCCGGTTTCCCACCAAATACCACTAATCGAATAGTGCGCCCGCAACAAAGAAACCAATGTGTTCGATGGTTCCTTATTGCCGTTTTCAATCTCCGAAATGTAGGAAGCACCCACTCCGAGCGGTCTTGCAAAATCCTTCTGATTCAATTTAGCGGCCTTTCGTATCGCTATAATTTTATCACCAGTTTCCATTAAATCACTCCGTGAAAAATAAATTGCAAAAAAGTGATTGACAATATTCACTCAGTGATTTATAACGGTATCCACCAAGCAGGAACAAGCCAAAACACATCAAAACGTATCACGTTAAGGAGGTGATTGCAATGCAAGTGAATACTCAAGTGTACAGCACAAAGGAAGTTTGCGCCCGTTATGGAGTCCATGCCGACACAGTACGGAAGATGTTGAAGAATGGAACACTCCGCGCTGGTAAGGCGGGGAAGCAGTTTAGGTTTTCGGCGGAAGAGTGCGACAGGGTTTTTTTGGGGATCGAGCCGAAGGGAAAGCCATGACCTATGTTCCGCTACACAAGAAACTTAGCCAGAGTGACAACAAAAGCGAAACGATGCGGTGGTGGTTTAGGGCTTACATGAAACGGAAAAAAGTTTTGTTCCACGACGAGGCCGAAAGGCTGTGGTCGAAGCTAAAAAAACACAACACCGGAAGATGGCATCTAACCTTTGATATTTACGTTTATTACGGCAAGAGCTGTTGTGGTGTCAGAATGTGGAGTACTCATTTTTTCAAAAAGCAAGAACTCAAAGATCGTTTTTTGACAATGCAACGGGTGGTTCAATTGGAAATGGACCTCAAAAAGAGGGGGGGATTTGGATCATGGGTTTAATTGAACAAGAAATAATGGAAATAAGGACATTGGCACAAGAGGTGATGAAGGGAACAATATCAGACGCTAAAGCCTCATTGATGCTTGGGTTTTACAACCAGACCTCAAAGAGAGTTAGTCAAATGATTCAAATTGCTGGTTTGCAAATTAAAGAAGGGAAAAACGGCAAGTCTTATAATCGGATGGTTGCTTCAAACCTTATTAGTGATGGTGCCGCAATCACAATTGAAAATAAAACGCCCGAAATGGTGAGATGTCCGGAACAAGGGGGTAGGTGTATCAGCCGGTTGGATTGCCTTGATTACTCCGGTGACGAAAAACACATAACACCATGTCAACAATGTGAACATTTTACCGTAACCCGCAAGCAGGTTTTTGTAAAGCCATGACCCTCGCGCTTTTGGCGGCATAATTACATTCCGCCCCAATAACTTAACTAAAGAGGATGATATGACACAAATATTGAACAGATTTAGTGGGGAAGTTATCACCGAGGGGGATATGCCATTACGTGAACTGGTACTGACTTATGTAAAAAATGCTGGTTTAGAAAGAGTCCCCGACCTGCGCGGTGCCAACCTGTGCGGTGCCAACCTGCGCGATGCCAACCTGTGCGATGCCGACCTGCGCGGTGCCAACCTGTGCGGTGCCAACCTGTGCGGTGCCAACCTGTGCGATGCCAACCTGTGCGGTGCCGACCTGCGCGATGCCAACCTGCGCGGTGCCAACCTGTGCGGTGCCAACCTGTGCGGTGCCAACCTGTGCGATGCCGACTATGGGGATATAAAAATCAAATCTACATCTGCTTTTACCGGACTATACAAATACATCTGTATGCCAATTATCGGAGAGGACGGGAAAGAGTGGATACGATTGGGATGCCACATTAGGACGGTAGAAGATTGGGCTGCTGATTTCTGGAACAACCCCGGCGAGTTCCCAAACATCGGGGATATGAAGAGCCAACTTCGGTGGATGGCATACCAAACATGTCTATCATGGCTGGCATTAAACCGTGTTGAGCCATGACTCTAGATGAAGAAGATTTCAAAGTAATCGAGCAAATGCTTAACGACCTATTCCAGCGTATGACGCAGAAGAAAGAGGTTCAGATAGACGCCGCGTTTCTGGCGTCACTCAGTCAAGACGAATACAACGCAATTATGGAACCACGATTCAGGGGGAAAAAATGAAAATATTTCTTTCACTAGTTCAATTGGCGTGTATCGGCATAAATGTGCCGGGAGCAATACAAGGCCACTACGTTTCGATGGTTGGAGTTGTAGTTTGCTCACTCATCGCTGGATTTTCAATCGGATTTAATGCCGAAAGTTAGGGGGGAAAATGGGAACCATACACTACGCTAAGTTGTCTAGTTCCAAACGCCTCCAGAAACTCCACAGGCTACTTTCCACAGGTGCAGAGTACACCACACAAGAGATATCCATCCTTACGGGCACTCAGGCTGTCTCAGCGGCAATCACGGAGCTACGCCGCAACGGTATATCGGTAAATTGTCGGTTTATCTCACATGACGCGGTATCAGACAGCCGGACGTATGGCTACCAAATGGAGGGAGTATGAGCAACAGAATTTTTAGGGACATACTTGTCACGGTAGACGGAGAACCCGGCACAAATGAACTGGTGGATTGCATGGAGGAACTTCAAACAATTTTCGATGAACTCAGCGGCAATCACGGACATTCAGTCTTTGCTCAAGTCTATGGGCACTCAGACACTAAATTTAAATTATACCTTACCGGCAAAATACTCACCCCTGATCAGGCGAAAAGGATCAGGGCTATTTTGGCTGAATAATTCTTTAGCGAAGCAGGGGAGGGAGTATGAAACTCATTCAACACATCGCCGCCACTGCCGCATGGCTAACCCTCATGTACTTGGTGATCGCATGAACAAGGGCCAATTAAATGACGCAATAGCGGAGGGAATGGCAAGGGTGGTGGTTCTTATCATGATGCTAACATTTATTCTCTATTTTTTCGGGAACTAGGGGGCAGTCATGCAGTGTCCAAAATGCAATGAACAAATGAGTCACCAGCAGAGGGTATTTAGCAGGGAAAGCACAATTGACGGCCAGTACGGGGAAGCATCGTTCACATCGGGCATGAGTTGTTGGAACTGCGGCAAATGGATTGATGACCCGTTTAAACAAGCAATGCCGTTTCCGGGTAAATATCAGCGAATCAAGGTGGAGCGAAGGATTACCGCAACAGACCGCATCATCATGGCGAACAGGGCGCTGGTTCTCAACCTCTGCGCCGCTGGCGAATCCTCCGCGCAGATTGCCAGGATACTTCAATTCGGCAACGCCCACGCACGATGCAGGGCAAACGCGGTGCAGGTTAGCATATCACGACTCCAATTGGGGGTACTCGATGGGCTGCAACAACGAGAGGACGCTACAGCGAGCACAACAGAATAGGGACTACTCGGAACATCCTGATTATTGGCGGGATGATTATGAGGTGCCGGGGTTTGAAGAAGAGGAGGCCGAAGATGAAGTGGATATTGAAGACCAAATGGAGTGACGGGCGGGAATCGGAATTGATGTTTCGCAACCCGATTGACGCAACCCGCCACAAGGAGTCAATGGATGCGGTATTCGGGGATGACATTTCCAGTATGACAATCGAAAGGAGCGAAGGATGAAGTTTGAAGTGACGATCCCATACACTACCGGCCCTTGGTACACGGGATATTCAACAGCAGATAACGCGGTTCAGGCTATGTCGCTGGTCCTGATGGACGCGATAAACGCGGGGTTTTTGGGAAAGCATAAGAAGATTCAGGTCAAAGAAGTCAAATAGAAAAGGCGCTTTGCAGAGCGCCAGTTCCAACAACAAAATCACGGAAGGAGGGTACACAAAAAATGGCAATGTCGCAAGCCTATAAAAATGAGTGGCAGCGGAAAGCCAGAAGTGAATTTCAAAAGAAGCACGGCTTCTCGACCGCCTCTAATTATTCAAACAACAAGATCAGGTTAGAGATTCTGGAGCGGGATAACTACTCATGTGTGGCCTGCGGCATGACCGACGAGCAGCACAAGGCCAGGTGGGGCAGACCCATAACCGTGGATCACAAAGACAGAAACCGCAAAAACAACACCCATGAAAACCTGCAGACACTTTGCCTGTCCTGCCACGGAAGGAAAGACCAGTCCTGGTATCTGAAGCTGGCCAAGGCTCCTATCTACAAGGCTGAGATACTAGCCATGAGAGCCGAAGGCAAATCCTACAAGAACATCGCACATGCGCTCGATCTGAGCATAGGCACAATTTGGAAATGGACCCAGAGATGGGAAGGAGAGAACAAATGAGCAACATTATCCCTATGGCAAGAGAAGCACAATCACCTGTAGCCGTGCCTGATTCCGTTATCGAGGAATACTTGGTCAGCTTCGGGAATAAGCTAAAAGACACCCACCGCCGACAATTCATCCAGATATGCAAGGCTTTTCAGCTGAACCCTTTTATCCGCGAGATTTACGGCATCCAGTACGGCGAAAACTTCAACATCATTGTTGGATACGAGGTTTACCTGAAGCGGGCGGAACGTAGCGGCATACTGACAGGGTGGAAGGCTTGGACCGAAGGAGAAGGCGACGACATGAGGGGCTGCATCGAAATACATCGTCGTGACTGGACACAACCCTTCTATCACGAGGTTTATTTCTCTGAGTATGACCAGAAGAACACCATGTGGAAAACCAAGGCACGAACCATGATCAAAAAGGTTGCCATCGCCCAGGCATTCCGCATGGCATTCCCCGAGGAACTTGGCGGAATGCCGTACACATCGGATGAAATTGTCGTACAGGGAGAGACGGTAAATGTTGCCACCGGAGAAATTACACAGCCCCAAGGCAAACCGTCCGTTCAGCAGCCACAAACAAAGGCCGCACCGGCAACAGACAATGGAGACAAGGCGACGGAAGGCCAAGTCAAGATGCTCCATGTAAAGCTGAAGCAAGGCGGTGTGTCCGAGGCCAGCTTCAAAGCCCACTACAAAATTAACAGCGTCTCTGATCTTCCCAAGTCACTTGTCAATGATGCTATCAAGGCAATCGGCGCCGGGGAAATCAAATCGGCGGAAGCTGCCACCACAGCCGAACCGGAAAAGGCAGCCGAGCCAGAAACAGAAGTCACGCTGATCCAGTGTAAGAACTGCGGCGAGATGGTGGACCCCGTCAAGAACACCGGCCACATGCTGGATTGCCCTTACGCGGGAAACTGACATGGGAGCCAAAACCTACACATTCGATGAAGAAACCCACACCCACCGCATAGGTGGGCAGAAGGTGCCCGGGATAACAACAGTCATTGACCCACTGTATGACTGGAGCGGGATACCGAAGCATATCCTGGAGGCGGCCAAGCAGTATGGTTCCGCGGTCCATAAGGTTGTCGAACTCTACTGCACGGATTCTCTCGATGTGGCAGTTCTTGATCCTAGTCTGCGTCCGGTGCTGACAGCGTTCCCTCAGTGGCTCAAAGATTATGGATTCAACAAGTCTGATTTTATTGTCGAGCTTCCAATGGGTGACCCGGCTCTAAGGTATGCGGGGATACCGGACCTTATCTTGGATGGGAAGTTGATCGTGGAGATTAAAAGTCGAGCCTTCAACCAATTGTCTGACCCTCTGCAGCTGGTAGCACAGGAAAATCTCTGGATTAAAAATAGTGGAGCAAGAACCAAGTATGAACACCGTGTTCTTGAGATACGCCAGGACGGTTCATACAAATACACCAAGGCCAATGACAAGCAGAGTTGGCCCAGGTTCCGTAAGTTGCTCGATTTCTATTGGGACAAAAGGATGATCGAATCATGGAAAACAGCATAGTGCCTTTCGGTTTTTGCCATTGTGGATGCGGAGGTAAAACCGCCATCTCACAAGATAATGACCAATCAAACAACAGAATCAAAGGTATGCCAATGCGCTACCTGACTGGTCATCATGTAAGAGGCAGGAAAGGTGAGAAGTGCGGAAAGTGGAAGGGTGGAAGGGTTGTCACTGCCAGCGGGTATGTCCTTGTCCATCGGGAAGATCATCCGAGGGCTGATAAATATGGGTACGTACACGAACACATCCTCGTTGTTGAGGAAAACTACGGAAGGCACCTTCATCCTCAAAACGTCGTTCACCACATCAATGGGATTAAGGCTGACAACCGAATTGAAAATCTTTTGGTGTGTGAAAACACTTCCGCCCACACACAGCTACATACCAGCCTGAGAGCTGAATCAGAGTGTGGAAACGCCGACTGGCGTAGGTGTTTCGTGTGTAAAAAGTATGATGATCCAACAAAAATGGTTTTTCATTGTGGGTCTTATGTCCATGCGGCATGCAACAAAGAGAGACGCAGAAAAAAATAAAATAATTCATGAAGGAACAAATGACCGCTCAAGCGCAAGTAATAGCAATAAGCCCGGAAGTCGAACTGGAAGCCAAGTGTTTAAGCCTTTACGAGCAGGCCACAAGCCTGACCGTTTCCAATCCTGAAACCTACGCGGCAGCCGGCGAACTCGGCAAGGGGCTTAAAGCACTGGAGAAGGAAATCACGGAATACTTTGAACCGCTCCGCATCGCCGCAAAGGCGAACTATGATGCAGTACTGAAAAAGAAGAATGACGAACTGGCACCAGTAACGGAAGCAATGGGGATCGTCCGCACCAGCATGAACACCTATCTCCAGGAACAGGACCGGATCCGCAGGGAAGAAGAGCGCAAGGCGCGGATTGCCGCTGAAGAAGTTGCCAAGAAAGAGCGCGAACGTCTGGAAGCGCAAGCACTCAAGGCGATGGAAAAGGGCAAAGACGAAAAGGCCGAATCCCTTATGGAGAAGGCAGAAAACGTGTATGCGGCTCCAGTTAATATCGCCCCGGTTGTTGATAAGACAATCCGCACGGCAGCCGGAAATATCACCCAAGCGAAAGATATCAAGGTTACCGTTATGCAGCTGATCCCCTTCCTGTTGGAGCTCTGCGAAAAGAATCCCGGTGCCGTGCCGAATCTTATCAAGGTCAATGATGGACCGCTCAAGGCGTTTGTGAAGACGAACGGGCTCAGGGCGTTTAAGGGCCTGGTGATCGAAGAGGTTTCCGGTGTGAGGTTTTAACGGCCTCTGGCTGAACCGCTCCGGCGGGTCGTGCCAGTGGTTAAATGAGCGAAAGGAGAACCAAAATGGATTTGAGCAAGTGCGGGGGGATATGTCGTGGAGCATGTAAGCACTACGCAATAGGTGTTGAATGTCCACCAGAAGCTACTTATGAGCCGAGAGAATTGAAGCCGATCACTCTCTCTGACATCAAAGAGTGGATGCAGGTTACCGAGGGCAAAGGGGGAGCCGGGCGTCGTGACCTCATGAAGTGGCTTATCGCCGAAGTCGAAGGGCTTTCTCTCCACGGGAAAACATGGGAGAAGGTCGCAAAAGACGCACACAAGCAGATAGAAAAGCTGAAAGGGGCTCTGAAAGAGGTTTCTGGCTGCCATGGGAACCACGGCACCCCTAAACTCTGTGACGGTTGCCTCATATCAATTTATGACGCGCTGGACGAGGACGAACCGGACCATTAGCAGAGTCCATTTAACGGTTCAAGCATCACC
>Ga0209518_1000802_pt1 | contig 38674 bp, 55 predicted proteins | sample RifGroB1_FD_183993 | JGI IMG/M metagenome (GOLD analysis project Ga0209518, IMG submission 183993) | Groundwater microbial communities from Rifle, Colorado, USA - Groundwater B1 (SPAdes) (version 2) | ecosystem: Environmental > Aquatic > Deep subsurface > Groundwater | place: Rifle, Colorado...
AAATATGATTATGGAAGTAAACTTCCTTACCACAACAAATAAATCAAATGGTTACGGAATGACTCGTAAATACTTTAAGAAATTTCTACCAAAATACGGAATAAAATTAAATTCAGAATACACAGGACAAGAAATTACATTTATTTTACATATTCCTCCTGCAATTCAACACGCAAAAGGCAAAATTAAGGTTTTATATACAATGATTGAGGGAGATACTGTACCAGATTCTTGGATTCCTTTTCTTAAAATGGCAGATTATATTATTGTCCCAACTACGTTTGTTCAACAAGCTTTTGATAGGGCAGGATTTAAAACGTCTGTAATCCCCCTAGGATACGATTCTAGCGTCTTTTCCTACATAGATAGGGAAGAACACCATCCATACACTTTCTTTCATTACGAGGCATTTCAGGACCGTAAAGGATGGCAGGATTTACTTGATGCGTGGTTTCTATCTTTACATGAGGAAGAATACGATGCCCGACTCATTTTAAAAACAATAAAGCCATATAACGAAATACCTAAGGAAGTTCAACAATTTACTAATGTAAAGGTAATTTCAGGGGAACTTCCTCACCATTCTATATTTGATATTCTGTCCGAGGTAGATTGTTTCGTTTTTCCCTCTCGTGGTGAGGGTTTTTCCTTACCTCCACTCGAAGCTATGGCTGTGGGTTTACCCGTAATTTTAAGTAAAGGTCATTCTCACATGGATTATTATGACGAAAGATTTATGTATGGGGTTGATTGTGATATTCAAATACCGGCAGTATATCAGAATTGGGAAAGTCAGGGCCACTTTGTGCGGTGTAACGTGGATGAACTTGCAAGTGTTTTAAAACGTGTATATATTAATAAAGAAGAAGCTAAGGTTAAAGGTAAACTTGCTGCTGAATATGTCAAGAAATACAATTATGACAATACAGCAGAAAAGATAGCAAAGTTTTTATGTCAATTATAAGAAATACAAGCACAGTTAATATTAAACCAATGAGTGTGAGTACTTTTAATATAGTTCCTAGAAACGTTAATACAATAGAGTATTCAAGTTATCATACTTTAACAGGAAGTAAAAAGTTTGGAGATTCTAAATTTGGTGCTATAAAGTTTGGTACAACTTCTGTCTCGTCTTTAGGACAGAAAATGCCAACGATTAGTACAAAGGAGATATAGTGGCCTTTCCAACGGGATTAACATCCGCAGTAGATTCAGTAACAGACATAACAGCAGCTCTTTTGAATAACGTGGAAGCTAAGATTGGAATAGATAGTTCCGCAGTTACTACGTCCCACGATTACAAACTATCCGGAGTAACCGGTACTGATAAAGCAGTAAGTAAAGCTGGAACTGAAACTTTAACTAATAAAACACTAACAAGTCCTGTAATAAACACCCCTACGGGAGATGTAGCAACTCTTACTGGTTCTGAAACATTAACAAACAAAACCTTAACCAAACCCACAGTTAACGGCTCTATATCTGCGTTTACCACGGATACAGATGCGGCAACAGTTACTTTTGATTTAGCGGCCTCTAATGTTCATTCTGTAACTTTAGGTGGAAATAGAACTCTCGCTCTTTCCAATGCTTCTGTAGGTCAGATGTTTGCTATAAGACTTATTCAAGATGGAACGGGAAGTCGTACGGTCACATGGTTTACTACCTTGAAATGGGCTGATTCGGGAGCCCCAACACTTACAACTGCTGCAAGTAAAATTGATACATTTGTGTTTATCTGTACAAGTTCTGGAAATTACGAGGGGTATATAGTTGGACAAAACGTAGGTTAAAATGCCAGATGTAGTACGAGTTAGTCATACAGTTCAAAATGCAAATACTACAAATCTTTTAAGATATAATGCGGACTATGAGAGACTAGGTATGGGATTTCTAGCCCCAAGAGCCATAGGAACAGTTTCAAAGGTTACACTCTCGCTTAAAAAGACAGGTTCTCCGACAGGTAATATATTTGTTGAAATTCAAACTAATGCTTCTGGAGCTCCATCAAATACTATAGTAACTAACGGTACAAGTGCTAACGTGGATGTCTCAACACTTACAACTTCATTTTCTTTTACATACGATTTTACATTTGCAACTCCTCCTACTTTAACTGCAGGAACAACTTATCACATTGTATTAAAAGGAGATTATCTTGTGAGTACAATAAATTATGCTTCGTGGGAAAACGACCAAAATGGTACATATGCTGACGGTAATGGATATAGATTTAATGGTTCAACATGGTTTGGTCCTATAACTGACTTTGACTTTAAGGTATGGGGAGACCCCATAAAGGGCGGAGCGTTCTTAATGAATCTTATTTAACTTGTTTTTTGTTTGCTAAGTGATAGATTTATTTTATGGCTATTATAAAAAGTACAGTTCCCAATCCCAACGACGGAACAACAAGTTTTGATAAAATTAGATTCTATGAAGCTACAGATTCTAGCGGTACCGGAGCAACATTACTTTCAACCGAAGCAATAGATACTTCAACGAGATACCAAATAGACCCCGGTACAACCTCATATACTTATACAAGTGGCTCTACGTCTAAGTATTATGCAGGAAAATATTACAATTCATCTACTGCAGATATCTCCGACTACACAACTTGGGTTTTGGGAGGCAAAGACAGATGGGATACAATGTTTGAAAACGAAATGAGTGATACCTCCAATGCTGTTTGGGCGGCGGCTACTGTAGCAAGATTTAAGGTGTGGGCTTTAGAAGCACTATTTCCCGACTTATACCGACAAGTTATTGATACTTCTCTAACTTTAGATAACGACGCTACTCCAACATACACATACAGTGTTCCTTTTGGGATTTTTAATATAGCCGAGGTTGGAGTTGGTGATGTTCAAAATTCTACAAGTACATTTCAAAAACTTCATCCTGATAACTGGGCTTTTGAGAACGGTCTTTTACACATCTTTGACTTAGGAAGTCTTACAGATACGGCAACAATCAGACTTATTGCTCATAAAAAATATCTTGAAGTAGGAGATGTTCCTGAACAACTGGATAGGGTTGTTATGAATCATCTTAAAATGAATGCTTATTTATTCCTAGCAGAGGATTTCCCAAGATTCAAAACGTGGTCGCAACTCCAAGAGGGAACTAAAGTATCTTTTGAAAACATGAGAGTTCATGCCAGAGAATTTGAACGCAAGTTTGTAGAGGGAAAGGCCGAGATTAGGAATACCTTATTCCCATCTCTGATTTAATATGGCTGAATTTGCCCGCATAACATACAATTTTAATAGTAGAATTATCTTAAACGATGTTTCAACAGATACAACAAGGTATGTTTTATTAAATACTCCAAACATCACCGATACCCTAGTTATAAATACAGAAGATGAAAAACCAGAAGAAGCTGGGATTATAGATTACGGCTCAAAGTTTGGTAAAGGTCAGTGGACAGTCCCAATTACTTTGTACGCTTCTTCAAATGAAAATATGGCGGCACTAATCCAGACTCTAAAACAAGCGTTTAATCCAGACTTACTTGAGGCGGACTCTACTTACGGGGAAACTACAAGCTATCTTGGATATCATCCACTAGATTGGACGGAAACAGTAGGTAGTACCTCAAGAGCATTCAGAATTTATGCCAAGTCGCAGGAAACTCCAAAAGTGTCTATGGATAATATGTCGGGAAGTATTAGAAAATCTAATCTTCAATTAAAAGTTGCAGACCCTAGAAAATATCTTCAATCTGCAACAACCCTATCAGGTGCAGGAACTGCTACTAACGCAGGCACATATACAACTCCGATAGTTATAACAATAACTGCCAGTGGAGCTACAAGTACAAGTTTGGCAATTACAAATAGTACGACAAGTAAATCAATATATGTTACTACAGCTCTTGCTAATAATGATAGTTTGGTAATAGACACTGGTTTGCATTCGTGTAAACTTAATGGAACAGAGAAAAGAAGTTTGTTAAGTGGTTCTACTGAATGGTGGCTTCTAAATTCGGGAAATAATACATTAGCATTTACCAACGGAACTAATGCCACAGTATCTTTCTCGTGGAGAAGTGCGTGGCCTTTATAAAGAGGGTGATTTGAATGAAAGCAATGATGAAAGCAAAAAGTATGCCTAGAGCAAAAGTTTCAAAGAGACCTCCTAGAAAAAGAGGTTATTGAAAGGAAGGTGATTTAAGATGGAAGGAATGTTAAATGATGGTGTAACAAGTCAAGGTGCAGTGTCCAGAACATATGATAAATATGGTAAAAGAATGCACACGTGTACGCCTACAAAAGATATGAGTACAAAACATAAAGTAATGATGTCTGGTAAAAGCGAGATGGGCAACACAGTAGATAGTGATACAAGACAAACTACAACAGATAAAGGGGGTCTTTAATGGCGGCGACACCAAAATATGTTTTTATAGTAAGAGATAGGTCAGGAAACCAATACGAATTTGAGAGATGTGTCAATCGTGCTTGGGAAAATTATGAAAATGACGTTGGAAGATGTCAATTCTTTATTCCTCATAATGACTTAAAATTATCAACAACTTCTGTATCAGATAGTCAATATTCTGGAATATTAATTTATAGAAATGGAAGTTTGGTGTGGCACGGTATAGTACAGATTGTTCAGGATACCAGAGACGGTACTTGGGTATACGGAGAAACTTATATGGCGACTCTGGGCTGGTACGGAGTCAGATATAATCAGGTTTATTCCGCTTCCGGTGTGGGAACAATCATTACATCCGAATATGACAATATAGAAACTCGTTCTAGTAATTTCTTTACAGATAAGATAACGCAGGGAACAATACAAGAACCATACATATCCGGAACAACTAATACTTTAACTATAACAAGAACCTTATTTCATGAAAACTTCTTGGATTTCCTTAAACAGATGGTCTTAACAGCAAGAGCTGAAATGACTTCAACGTGGTCTCAAAATACAGTTTTTGACATAACATTCTCTGCAACAGCACCTACATTCTCTTTTCTTAGAGATGTGGGAACTAATAAATCAGATGTTATATTTGAAATGGATAGTGAAATTGTTGATTTTAATATCCCACGAGATTTCAGAGGTATAAATAACCAAGTTAAAGGATTGGCAATTGCTTCCGGTCCAGTTGTTCTTAATGCTTCACAGCTTGATTTAACCAGCCAATCAAACTGGTACAAAAGAGAATTTTATCCATTCTTTAACAATGTAACCGCACAGACAGATCTTAATCAAAGGACTAACAATTTTACATACGAAAGAAAAGACCCAAAGAGAGATATGAAAATTAAACTTGCCGCAGGATTAACTCCATTTGATGGATATGTTATGGGAGATAGTATTAAAGTTCGTATCAATAGAGGACGAGTTTCCATAGATGAATTTAGACGAGTTGTTGGAATGGAAGTTTCTATCAGTGATACAGGGATAGAACAGACAGCCCCTATTCTACAGAAGGCGAGAGCTTAATGGCTATTATATTTCCGGGCGAGGCGGTAGCCCCGGCTAAACCAGATTTAGAAACATTAGAAAGTTTTGACAACTCCCAAGTAGGGGGAATTGAGAAGTTTGGTACAATAGGCGGAACTGATGCTATTTCCGGCGGATTTTCTTTTGGTCGTACAGTAACAGCAGGTTCAATCTCAACAACGGGTGAAGTTATTATCGGCGTTACTGATACCTCATCAGCTAGAACGATAGATTTATCTACAGCCTCAACTGATAGTGGAAGAATATTTATAATTAAAGACGAATCAGGAGCAGCTAATGTAAACAATATAACTGTTACTACAGAGGGGGCGGAAACAATAGATGGTGCTGCTTCTAAAGTTATAAATACAGCTTATGGAGTATTGAGAGTATATTCAGACGGGACAAACTTTTTTACATGGTAAAAAGGATATTCGAAACTGGAGCTACTGAAAGCGTTTTTTATATGACTAGATTAAATAATGCAATTTATAAATACTATCTCACAACATTAATCTTTATATTGATTCTATTCAAGAGACAAATACCAAAGTGGATGCGAGAGAACGCAAAAAGAATGATTGAGCCGGAATTAGTTATGGGTCAAGTTGAGAAATACGTAAAGTAACAACACTTATAAGATTAGTTAATGCTTCAAATTCATATTCATACTTTGTTTTACTGCTTCCAACAAGAGTTTTGGCTTTTGCTCTAGCCATTGTATCAGTACCTTTGTACATATCCTCTCTTTCAGAAATGAATGTTGAGTTAAAAGAGGCTTCTTCAGAAGCTATCAACCCCGCTAACTCTAGCTGCCTTTCGATTATTAAAAGGATGAGTTCGGATAGCTTTTCTTTATTACTCCAATTTTCCCTAATAAGTTCTATCATTTTACCCTTTTCCCATTCTTAAACTTTGCCACAGAGCCATCAGGCATTAGTTTCCTTGATTTTATATCGTTTTCCCACTGTTTATCATTATACATAAATCTCTTCTCATTCATTGAATTAATCCTGGGATCTGGATCAACACTCCTCGCCCTACAGTCGGGACAATAGTCTTTTAACACCCCGTTATCGTAACGAGTTGTATACTTATTAAATCCTTCCTTTTTACACGTGCTACAAATCATTTAAAAATACCCTCACTTTAGCTGCATCTTGCTCAAAATTAACCTCCTTAAATGTCACAGTAACACTTTTACACATATCGGCGTACTGCAGGTCTGTAATTTCTTTTATACAGTCGGCTACATACCTCACGCCTCTTGAGATATCAATACATGTATCCTCATTTAATAATTCTCCTACCAGCTTATCCCTATAGTCATCTAAATTAACTAACAAAGGCTTTCCTACTGCCAACCAATTATGAATAACATGCCCAAACCCATCCCCATGAGGTTTATTGTGATATCCGAACTTAGCCCTTTGCATTTCTTTCGCAATTAATTTTGTAGTTCCAAGTGTTCCATCGGGACAGGATGCCCCATAAGATTTGAATGAATACTCTGGCAGGAGTAACTTAAATTCTTCCCACTTTAATGGCTGGGGAAGGCAATTAACGAAACTAAATATGTTTTTTTCAAGCGTGTAAGCTGGTTTAAACACTCCCAAGTCAAACTCTTGCCTATAAAATACTACGTTATTTGAATCAGGAACACTAAAAGGTTTAACCGAAGCCATTATATTTCTAACTTTATTAAAGGGTATTAAAGAATGCCATCCTATATTTCCAATCTGATATACGAGTTTTGTCCTCAATCCGTAGTCTTTTATCAATTTGGTATAGGCGTCAATATGAGCTGGAATTGAGGCAATTATGATGTCAAAATCCATTGATAGAAACTTTTCTAACGTAACTGCTTTATGAGTTATATTATTGGAATAGTCCTTAATATAATAAACACCATTCTCAATGTCAGAAACGTCATTTAATGGTTGCGTACCATCAGGAGGCAAATAACCCTCTCTGATTCCAAGATATTGCTCTATTGTTTCGTGGTTATTGTTGTATGGTTCGGCTATCTTCCAATATCCATTATCAAACCATTCCTTCCCAATAGGTCTATAAAGTTGATGCCCAAGCCTATTCTCTAACAGATAGTGTAACGAAGCGTAAAGACCTGAGTGATGAAAATCACAAAATATCTTCATTTTATTCATATAGAACTCCTATGTTCTTTGATATTTAATATTTCCTGATTACTCCTAACCCAATTCCACACCTTAGATATTAAAATAGGATTAGAGGGATTGCCATAAGTATCGGGCCCAACTTCGCATATTAAAACCTTGGTTATAAACTCTAAAGGAATTTCCTCTCTGTAATGATTTTCCATAACAATAATATTATCAGCCCAAGTAAAAAGCATTTTTAATGTATTTTCATCATTCATTCTCCCAAATTCATGTTTCCCAATTCCACAAGTAAGGACATCCACTGGCCAGTAATGAAGTTTCAAGACATTTGCTAGTGAAACACTTCTAACTAATCCGGCTCTACAAACAGTTAATATCTTCATATAAATATTACACCCGTCCCCGTTCCCTCATCAAAATGGAATTCCTCATAATTATACTTATGTTTAAGTTCTTTCCACACCTTATAAACTTCTACTGCGGGATTATCTTCTAACCACACGTCATGCAATGCAATTATTCCACCTTTTTTTACTAGACTACTGTAGTAATTAAAATCGTCCCACACTGACTTTTCCATATGATCTCCATCTATAAATAAAAAATCTATATAATCAAACTTATGTTCTCTTAGAACATCTTGAGTAAGAGTTTGAACAATTTCAGATTGCGAGTAACCAATCGTTTTGCAACTACATCCAGTAAAATCTGCATATCCACTAATATCTATTCCTATTATGTAAGCTTCGGGAAATACTTTTCTCCATACGTTAATAGAACCTCCACGATCTACTCCTATCTCAAGTATTACTTTTGGCTTTATGGAAATCAATATTTCTAAAAGTCTTTTTAGTTCTCTTTTTCCTTGCGATGCGAATGACTTCTCTACTATTTCGTCTACATTCATAAAAGTTGCTCTCCTAGATTTCTCAAACACATATTTACCATATTCTTATACTTAGCACTTACCTCTATGTTAATACTAGAACCTTTTAGATATTTGATAAATTCATCTCTTTTATAAATATTTTCTACTTGATTAATACTTGCTAAGTATATGTTATGAGTGAGACCATTCATATGATTATAGCCCTCATACTTTATGATATCCAAATCATCTAAAAATCTGGCTTCGCCAATTTCTTGTATAAATTTTCCAAAATGGTCATATTCAGGTGGTTTGGCCGAAAAATCTCTACTTGAACTATCTATAGCTTTTCTACTAACAAGAAGAAAAGCAGGGTGTAGTCTATCCCCTTCCTCAAATCCAATAACATTAGAAAATCTTCGTTCTTCCCATATATCTGTTAATTCCTGACTAGACTTTATAAAAAAGTCTTGCTCCATAAATAATACCCACGAAGAATCCGATCTATCTATACCACGATTAACCGCTACACTACGCCAATCCTGTCCCATAATAAAATAAGAAAATTCAAATATTATTCCATCATAATTCATATGACTCATTATTTCTTGTGTAAAATCTAACGCATTATTCATATCTGTAAAGACTATAATTACCTTACCAAAGAATCCCCTATACAGCCTTATAAAAAGTCTAAACGGCGGATAATCAATATGCTTTGGCCATACACACACTAGATCTGGATTTCTCATATAAGTCCCATATAACCATCAACCAAATAACTGATATTTCTTACAGACAAGCCATTAACTCTGATAATACGATCCATTATGTGTGCTCGATTTTCCGAATATCCCCCTAAAAGATTGTTTTTAAACATATCATACGAAAGTTTCCACCAAGCCAATCTTCTTTCTAACTCTAGCTTTTCATCGGTTTCTACCACATTAATTTGTGAAGTCCCATCCAATAAATTCTGTAAAGAACTGGAAGAACCTGTGTGTGTCCAAGGAGCGTGGCCATCCCAAAGACCATGCCCTCTCTCTCTATGAGATACATCGTACGTAGAACCGTGATACTGCGGAATCTCCTTTATTCTTAATCCTAAATCCCGTAACTGCAAAGATAACCAAACCATAGTATCTCCATATCCGGTCTCTTTCATCGTATAATTTAAAGGTTTAATATACTCTCCCGCCTTAAATTCTTTAGAATCGAAGTTTAAATCAGTTTTTAATAAGTCGGAACATTTAACAAATAAACAATTAGGCCAAAAATTTGGACCGACGTCTCTAGCTTCTCTATAATTTAATCCCCATCTAGTTAAAGCCATATCACAAATTTCCGTAGCACAAGACATTCTAGGACTTCCAGCAAGGTCATAATCGCCTCTTTCTATTCCTCTAAAGTATTTATCTACAACATCACGATTAAAAACAAAACAATCATCCTCTATCAACATTATTAAATCCTCTGTAGAAGCCTCAAGAAGCTGTTTTAAAGCCTCTCCATGCGTAATCATTCTGTCGTAGATAGCAACTTCAACAGCACCAACATTTCTAAACTGTTCTCGTACATCATTCATTACATCTGCTGGAAGATTGGAATTTATAATCACATACAAATTATCAATAGAGTCTTTGAAACACTTCTCGTATTGCCTTATCCAAAGTCTCACAAGAACCGGGTCTCCTATAGTTGGTAATAAAACTGCTCTTGATCTCATAATCTTCCAAACTTATAATCATTAGGATGTGTTTTATAAAACATAGTAAGTCCTCTTGGTGTGCCAAATTGTGCAACTTGTAAATCACAATCTTGTACCAAGCTTTGAATTTCAGGAAGCATATCACCAAATGGCCAACTTTTAAGATGTGGGTGGTCTGGATTGAAATTCCCTTGACACAACGTTCTGGGAGTATCGTGTATGAATGCAAACCCACCCTCTTTTAGGAATGGATAGAAACGTTTTAATTCCTTAAATCTAATATCTGGTTCGCTATCAAGAAATAAAATATCTACCTCATAATTTAACTCATAAACTAAAGACCTCTCGTTGTCTGCTATAACATAATCGTGTATTCCAAGTCTATCCCACAACTTCTCTGCCCTAAGAATTTTCTCCTTAAAGATTTCTACAGTAGTCAGACTTCCATAGGCGTTGTCTTTTAACGCCATTCCCATATAAGACGAGGATATTCCAAGATGTGTTCCTGTTTCAAAGATATATTGCGGTCTTATCATTCTCACAAAGCCGTACAGAAAATCCCCAACCTGACACTCTACTCCGCCATCGTTAAAACACTGGTAATCAGAATTAGTCGGTTCTGCTATCGACTTCATGGCTGATAATTCTATAATACGTTCTGTTACTGGACTGGGTTTTGGACTATTCATAAGTCTTTAGATATGCGTCCCACTCAGACGCAATCCCTTCCTTACCAAATATATTTATAGCTTCCATACGACCTGCATCTCCGATCTTCTTTGCATATTCGTCATCTTCAAGTAATCTACTAATACATTTTCTTAGTAATCCGATATCATCAGAAACAAATCCCGTGTCTCCATTATCAATCAGTTTTGGAACCTCATAAATCTTAACATCATTATTGTCTTTGTGTTTCCACAACTCCTCCCCTACAGCAACAACGGGAATCCCAGTCATCCACGACTCAACAAAAGATAATGTGTAAGAAGCGGGCCACGTTCCACCATAGAGAAACAATCTAGCATCTCTAAGCTGACCTCTCATAAGGTCAAACGTAAGCGAACCTCCGTTAAATTCTCCAAGATCCTCATTCCCCGAACCATAAACCTTAAACGGATATCCCGCACTCATCTTCATCAAATGGTCGTATCCGCAGAAATCTCTTCTACCTTTTAACGATTGTGAGAAATTAACAGCTTTATTATCTATTCCTGTCCAATCTTTATACTCATCAGGATCTTTATAAAACCTAATCATTACATCCTCTCCAATATAGTTTGGCATTTTAGCCTCAAGTGGAGAATATCTAACAATCTTTAATCCCTCGTCTCTACATTTTCTAAGTTGCTTTTCTACCCAAGGAGTTGATTGACCTATTGTTCTCCATATTACATTTCTGCCTTTGAAATTCTTCCAGTTCTGCAAAATTATATCCGGAACGTGCATAACAATAATCACATCAAACAAATCTAAGAAATCTTTGGGAATCTCTGTACGAGGAAATGTATTAGCAAGTTCTACTAAATCCGGTCGGTAAATCATTCCCGGTATTCCGGGGCGTCTTAAAGAGGCATGTCCTTTAGGGTCGGCATACGCTCCCCCAAGTGAAAAGCATTCGTGCCCAAGTTCAGTAAGGAGTAATAATTCATCATACTCCAAAACCTCGTGGACAGAAATATACAAAACCCTCACAAAGTAGCCTCTATTTCGGACAGTCTATCAAGCATCATTCTGCCGATAATTTTATAATTAAACGAACTTACAGTCATGTTTCTTGATGGGGTTGCTCTTGCTTTTAATAACTTTCTTGTTTTAATCGGAAGCCACGACTCATATATTTTTCTCATCTTTTCCTGCAAATCAGATTCATCTACCTCTGCCCACTTCATTCCCGGTTCATAATATTTATTGTAAATCTGCTTAATAGGAACAAGACTAAAATTAACTGCTTTATAATTCCTTGCTCTCCAATACTCATGTACACCACCAAATCCTACAGATATTACTGGTTTGCTATGCAATGTCGCCTCTACTTGAGAAAGTCCCCAACCCTCTCCTCTGTGAGCAGATACAAAACAATCTCCTGTCTCATGTATTCTGTGTTTTTCTATATCCGTAAGAATATTAGTACAAAAGAATACTCTGGGAGTATCCTTAAATCCTAATTCATTTTTCCATAGCTTTGCTTCGTGAATAATTTGTTCCACTTCTTGTTGTGGATAATTTCCAGTCTTGATAAGAAGTGCAACATCCTTAGAACCTTTAAACTCCTTCCAGAACGCATTAAGCAATGCTTTAGGATTCTTTCTCTCTTTCCAATCAAATATTGAATAAAACAAAAATCCATCAAAATTAGATATCTTATATGGTTTGACACTGGGTATATCAATATTTATAGATTGGGGAAATATTCTTACGGGAACAGTTACACCGGAATCCTGAATTGTTTTCTTATTCAACTCCGTTCCTGTCCATATCTCGTCCATTAAATTACAAGGAGCGACCCACGACTTTGGAAGGGACGTAGTTTCCCAAAACAAATGTCCTATATTATATTTACCCCTTTCTATGTAATTTTTATAAATATCGGGTGTTGTGTGAATAATCTTTATCTTATAATCTATCTTTCTCTCTGATAACTCCTCTGCAGATTTTGCCAATAAGTTATTAGGAGAAGAAACATTTGTAAATACAACCTTTTGAGTACATATATCGGCTCCCGCTACAACTAACGCCTGTATAGCATTTCGTGAAGCTTCTCCATAACCAGAAGCGTCTAAAAATGGGCCAGCATAACAAACAGACATAGTTAAATCTCCGTAGTTTCTAAAATATCTAACTTATCTCTCATATCTTCTTGAAGTTTCTTTAAAGACAAAGGAAAATCTCTTTCTACGACTTCGGGATTTTCAGACGGTTTCCACCCCTCATCAACAATTACAAAGCCTTTAGATAATAATTCATACACCCTATCTTCGGGTACTCTAACTAAAACTCCTTTGGGATTTTTCATAAACGGGTCGTTAGGATTTTCTTTTTTTATATATTCAAAAAGCATTACATTTCCTTAATTCTGTACTAGGTATCACATACAAATTCGTGTTATGTTTCGCCAAATACATTGTTTTGTTTTTCTCTGCGTAATTCTTTATAGTTACAGGACTTATTTTAAACATTTCTTTTGACTTGTAAATAGATACTTCTATCTGTTCCCTATTTATTATAGCTTTATCTATTTCTTTTGAATTGAATCCAATACCCCAAATACTCTTAGCCCAACCAAAAGTTTTCCAAGCTGACCACCAAGGTTCTTGAATAACTATCTTCATATATCAAACCTCTCAAGTTCTTTAATATATTGTTTCTTATTAAATAAAAACTGTAAATATAATCTTATTGTATGTTTATCTATTCTCATATTATACATACCTTACTTTGAGCAAATATGTTTTCTAAATTGTTTTTTAAACTTCCGGCACATGCCCCTTTTTCCATATACGATACTTTAAAAGTATATTTAGTTGCTTAACATGCCAATGTACAAATTTTCTGAATAAGTAACTCATGATTTCCCCTCCTTTTGTTTGGTTTTGAGAGCCTTAAACTGTTTTAGTTTTTTGTTTAATTTACTGTCTAACTCGCTACCGTCCCAACAAAACTCCACAAACTCATCTATCACACTATCCCTACTATCTTCTACACTGGCATTAAGGAATTGAAGAATCTTGTTGTATTTAATCCGTAAGTCCAAAACGTCCTGATAAGACGGACTCCAACCATAATCTCCTTGTTTAGCAGGTTCTTTGGTCCCACCCAAAGCCGCCACACTGCAACCAGCAAGTTGAATTTGTAATTGGTCTTCCCTGCTATCTTTGGTGGGTTGATTGTATATAGATAAGATCATTTCAATATTCCCCCTATCGTTTCTAAAATTTACTACACCGACTTGAAGACTGGGGTCATCTATCGTCATTTTCATCGGCTCCTCTGCCATACATAGTTTTGTCATTTCTAACTTGTTAATGCGGTATATTTCGTACTTGACTTCCCCACTAACGATTTGTGGTTGGAGATGCGGTAGAATTATCTCCTCATACAAATCAACTGCAAACATAGCCGAACAACCCTCGTCCCCATTTAAGTTATTCTTCAACCATTTAAATAGCTTTTTTTCTATCTCTGAGAGTTCTTTCCACTCTTTCCTTTTGAGTTGAATGCTGTAATCTTTATTTATGTCTATATCAAATGTATTCATTTTACCTCCCTAGTAGTTCTTTTTTATCTGTCATAAAATATCCTTTGTGCTTAGTTTGTTAGTCATTTTATTTCCTCTAAATTCTTTATATGATTAAGCATCCAAGTATCTAATTTCTTATAGATATTGGAACGAGCCACCGAATAAGCCAAATAAGCAGAATCAGCCGCCGAACGAGCCGCCGAATAAGCCAAATAAGCCGAACGAGCCGCCGAATCAGCCGAATAAGCCGACGAATAAGCCGACGAATAAGCCGAACGAGCCGCCGAATCAGCCGCCGAACGAGCCGCCGAATCAGCCGCCGAATCAGCCGCCGAACGAGCCGCCGAATCAGCCGCCAAATGAGCCGCCAATCTGTTCTTCTCTGTCGGTTTCTTTACATATCTTTCAGCAGCTTCTATAGCTTCTCTAGGTCTTTTATCATCCGGAAATACTTTCTCAAAATTATCCAAACATAAACGTGCCGCATATATAGAAAGTAACACACTATCTTTCTTCTGCCATTTCCATGCTTTAACTACTTTCATTCCAGACCACACTTCTTTAGTTCTATCTTTATCTTTTACACAATCACCAAAGCACTCTACTTGAGCCAATATCTCTCCCTGTACATAAGAGAAAGCTTGATAAATACCTTTTGAGCAGTGAAATCCTGAATTGCAAAGTTTTAGATTGCCGTCGTATTTATATCTCTTTCCAATTTCCCAAGTATGGTTTCCATTAGCGGATTTAAAACCTTCTTTTAAGAACTTATATCTTTTAGTCATACTCCTTGTCCTACTCCTTTACAAATCCTAATTTTATAATCCGCCTCGTAATTCAAAGCCTCTATATAACCAATAAAATACTTAAACCTAGAGATAGTTTTTAAGTCTGTAAGATAAGGAGAAACCTCTTGGTCAATTTCCCTTGTTAATCTTATTAGTTTGTCTATGTACTCTTTAGTCATTTTATCTCCTCTTGAGTTAATTTATTTTCAGTTATCGGATTCTTACCGAGTACGGCTTGGTCGTCTCCTTGACTATCCCAGCCCTTAAAAACAGCCACCCATTCATATTCCGTTATGGGAACTATATGAGATAAAGACCATATTGGATTCGCCCCAAGACTATTGATTACTTGGGTTATAGTTTCAAAATGTGGATTAAACGCTATATGTTGATAGATATTCATTTCTTTTTCTTTCTTGTAAGATTAAACTCTAAACAGACCCGACAAGGCTTATCGTTCCTTGTAAGATTCACCTCACACCTCCACCTCTTTTTGGTTTACCATGGCAATAGGTCTTGCTTTATTAGATATAAGTACTCGGGAGGAATGTATACAATTCCCGCCCTTTCTTTACAAGTAACACTACAAAAAGTAGTACAGAATATCTGTAACGGGTCTATTTAATTTTCAAACTTTCTCATATCTCTATTTTTTCTTTACTGCTCATATTTCAGGTACCTCAACGTCAATTTCCTTTAGAAAGCCGTCAATCCAATCAATTATTCTCTTAATTAGTTTTCTCATATTATCTTTCCTAAGCCGGCGTGTAATCCAGACTACTCCAAATTGTCGTTACGGCTCGCTCAACTCCAATATTCTATATCACATTTACCCATTTGTCAATATACTAAATAGTGCGGTCATATAAGGTTTTTAGTTCCTTATACTTTAATTCGTAATCAATTTTTCCAATAACATTAGATTTCTTTTTGAGTCTGTCGTATAAATCACTTCCGAATTTACTATCAAACCACCTTACAAATTCATGCGGCTCTTTATGAACCCAGTAAAAATGACATTTCAAACATAAACACAGCCCGTTCTCCGGTTCCCACCTTGTATGATAATGTCGCCTGCTTATTACATGAGCACACTGTAAATTCTCCTTACTTCCGCACTTATCGCAACGTTCAACCAATCTTGTGTACTCGGAGAATAGTTTGTCTAACTTTTTTATCCAATTTTTCTTAGTTACTTTCCGCATCCATTCCTATATTTAACCTATCTACAATTATCCACCCGCAAACCAAACACCTTGTTACTTTTCTGACTTTGTTTATTTCCTCAAGTTCGGGACACCAACCTTTGAAGGACATAGGATGACGTAAGCAGGGCTTACTCCTCATTAAGTTCCTCAGCTATCTTATCTAACTCACTATCGCTCATCCTAATGTTAGATTCTCCATCCTCGTAACTCTCCACAAAATACTTTCCTTTTCCATCCTTTGTAGCTTCTTTGGTCACTCTGACTTTACTTCCAATTCCAATATTAGAAAACGTTTCAGCTATTACAGTAGATCCATTATTCCAATATTTAACAATTCCATCTATTAAGAGTGTGTATCTAATCTGCTCCTTATCGGGGTCAAAATTATTAGGTACAATTTTATAACCCTTATATTCTGCTATAACACTTTGACCAGCCTCTAGCTTAAAAAATTGGTTGTTATCTTTTGCCCATTTGTTTAATTCATTCATTACTAATCACCCTCTTTCTCTGATTCAAACGCCTCATCTAATTTAAACGTCTCCACTATCTCATCGAAATTGGAAAATTCTACTTTAATTTCATCTATATACTGTAAATTAGAAGCTGTCATTTTTTCTCCTCTTTTTATTCTCCCAACAACACGATTCCATGATCCAACCTTGCTTTTGAAAACATCCTGATAGTCTCCCTCAACCTCAAAACCATATAAATAAGTTAAATAAGCTGAATATTTAATATTCCAATTATCAGTAAATTTTCCTTTATCACAATCAAATATAATCATTGGTTCAAGAGGTGGTCGTTCCTTCTTGTCATAATACATTTTCGCCAAAGTTACAATTTCTTTATATTTCTCATTTAATAAATTATCATCCCTCCAGATAGGAATTTCACACATTCTAGCATCGTCTTTAGATATGTATAAAACCGCACCTTCTTCGAGTTTAGTGGCTAATAGATAATGTAAACACTGCAAAGCGTGATTTTCCGCCGGTATTCCATATTTATACTGAGCCTCATACATAAATGCCGAGGAAGATTTGACCTCAATAATTCTAGTAGGTAAAACGGTCTCAAAGTTCATACTACTCTCAACATTTTTCATAGCTTTAATAAAAACCTCCGGAAGACTTATAATTTCCAACGCTTTATCCATTTCCTGTATCATTTCCATGTTTCTTAAGCCGCCAACTTTCAAATCTAATTTCCCAGAAACTTCTAAACCTCCCTCAATTTGATATTTAACCTTATCCTGACTACTAAGATAAATTCCCGCTCTTTTAGCAACCATAGTAACAATCCATTCCCACATAACTCCTGCGTCAAATTTACGCTTAGCACGAACATCAAAACCATTGGATGTTTCTGTTCCCATAAGATTCAGAAAAATATCAATTTGAGAATTTCCAAGTTGGGAAGCATATAAATAATTATGCTCCCACGGATTGTCCTTACGCATCTGGTCAAGGGATGCGTTCCAGCCCCCTGTAAACGTCCACGTAGATTTACGAGCAGTATCCCCAACTAAACTCATATTCAATCTCTTAATTTTATTCATAGACCCTCCCTAAATACTCCTGTTTGGAACACAACCCATGTCTCCCAACCTTCCTTCTCGAAGATGCTGTATGCACATTTAATATTAGCTTCAGAATTTACAATTTCCTTTAATGAACAACCCTCTTTATTAAAGTGAATAGAATTTATCTGAAATATGCCGACGTCAATTGTCCCATTAGTATTTGCGTGAAAAGCATCTTCTTTCAACCCACTTTCGGCTCTTGCAATGCTTCGTGCTACTTGAAAGTTACGTTCTCCAAACACATTAAGTATTTGTTTTTCTACCTCGGACAAGATCTCCGTTCTTGTATCTCCAATAATATCAGTTGCTATCGGACTAAGAATTGTTATTGGTTTTGCTTTCTCAATCCTATAAGGAAATGATAATTTCAACGTAACTATTCTTTGGCTTATAATCACATTCTCCTGCGACCATTTGTTTATCTTCTCTAATGTGTAAAGAGCAATCGCAAAGATTCCCGCCAGTAACCAAACAACAGTCATTAGCTTTATTGCAATATTCTTTTTTGTAAATCTTCCTTCCTTATCTCGTAGAAACATTTTTCTCCATTTCTATATCCTCACACTGAAGGCACTTAATGTTATGCTTTAGGTGATCTATCTCGATTGGGTTTATATACGTTCTTCCACAATAAATACATTGTGCTTTTGGTGTAACTATATCTAATGCGAAATCTAATAAAGGTTTGTTTTCCCTTGCTAAACTATTTACTGACTTTAAGGCTTCAAATGGCTTCATAAGACCTCCTGTAAATAAATACTAAGTACAATGTACTATATATTTACCCTCTTGTCAATACCCCTACTAATCGCTGGTAGAATTCATACGTTGCAACCCGCCTGCCGTTTTTAAGAAATGATATATAAGAAGGATCGCACCCCACCATTCGGGCTACTTGGTTTACTCCCCAACCCTCAAGAATATCAGAATCATATATTTTTGTTTCTGTAGTTTTATATTTCATTTTCTATTATATTTCCAAAACCATAAAATAAAATTAGAAATGTGACTAACCTGAGCAGAATCAAATTTCTTCTCAATAGAGTATTCCATAAGTCCTTTAAACAACTTTATATAACTAATAGATCTACTTTTCATTTTCTAAATTCCTTCCTATAAGCTTTGCTGCAAAAGAATTGCACCGTCTTTGTGGGACGGATAAAAGACTTTCCACAGAACTCACAAGTGAGTTACATTAATCATTCTTTATTTCTCCACACTTTTTGCATCTTATTATTGTTTCCCATTCGTGTTCGCAGGGTTCTTTTTCTTTGTGTGCAGGTAAAAGTTCATTTACGATCTTGTGCCAAGACACGTTTTTACCAAAAGGAAGCTTACTCATATCAGGATACGTATTGTAAAATTGAACACACCTTTGAATTAATCTCTCCGGAATCTCTGCATCTCTTGATACTTGTTGAACCGTCACGTCGGGACGACCTGTTATCATCTCACCAACCCTATGATAAGTTTCAATTAATGACCAACGTGAAGTAAAAACCCCTTCGGTGATTGTCGCTTTCAGTTCATCAATGAAACTAAGATATTCAGATGCTACTAACTCATTCATTTAAAAGCTCCTTTTCTATCCAATCCATTATTTCCATAGCCTCACTAACACTGCTACTATTTTTCAATCCAACCACCGCATTCATAATTGCAATATATTCTTGAAGGATCATATATAAATTCTTGAGTGTTTGTTCGTCCATGACCGCATTCTACACCTTATTTACGTTGGAGTCAATACCGAGAGTTCCGTCAAAAGGATGCGGAGGTCTGATAAAGTTAGCTTGGCCGTAATTTTTAAAGTATTCACTCAATCGTTTTCCTAATTCACTTCCATTTAAAGACTTCCAATCTCTTTTAAGTTCAAGTCTTGCTATTTCCCTTGTCATATAAATCCTCCATTAACTTAACAATTAAATAATGTGCTTGGTCACGGTCACCTCTGAAAAGCCAAGCGTCTATAGCCACCAGCCGCTTTATTAAATCTTCTTGTTTCATATAAGTTATCCACAATTCTGTGGAGTTATCCACAATTCCGGGGAGTTATCCACAATGGGGATAGGTACACCCCTCTAAAACACGACGGAATTTGTATCTAATTAAAATACACATTCAGCTTGTGTCTTTTAGAGAAACATTTATGAAAAACGGCGTTTTTTCTCGCCCTCATAAACTCGGAACAGGTAAGAACCTTACTGCTTGTAGCCAACTAGACCTTCGTCTGTCTAGAACTACGCCTCTAAGGTGTGCCTCCGATGTAGCTTGTTAGCTAGAATCTACGGTCGGAATGGATAAACCAACCGCAGGTTTCAGAAAACAAAAATAGCACTCATATAATTTGAGTGCTTGACAAGATTCCTATTTGTTGTATAATGTGTCCATTGGTTTGCATCATGCAATTATGTCCTTTGATTTGAAAAAGTCAAGGACATTTTTGCAAGAATAGCCCCTAAATGTTTTTGCACCTAGGGGCTTTTTCTAATAATCGTTCGTAACAATTCGATAGAACGGAATCCACTCGTAATTCACACTGGAAAGTCCCAACCCGTCTATTTGAACCGTTACGATCAATCCGGCTACAAACGGATACAAACCTTTCGCTGCGAGATAAGGTGTTTGGGCCTGAAAGCAGGACATTTGAACACCCTCTACATTACGATACCCGGGAACGTGTGCCGGTACATGGTACGCTCTGTTACTTTATAACCCAAATGGGCGGGTAGTCATTTCTGCTACCTCTGCATATTCCTATGCAGTCCAGACTATATCTTCATCTGCAAATTTTTATTGTGAAAATGAATAAGTGCGTGGCAACTGTGGCAACAGGTAACCAAATTTTCTGGAGAATTATTTGGCGTTTTTGTTCGTCTCCCATTGTTATCTATGTGATGTATTAGTAATCTTTTATCTTCCCCAAGGCAGAAGACACACCTGTTGTTGTATTTGCTTATAATCACAGTTCTATCTTTTATCCCAAATCTTTCGTTGGATTTTGCACGAGAGTTGTTTTTAATTAGTCTCTCCTTGCCCTCTTTTGTAGCATAATTTTTATGCCATTTAGATAGATAGTCGGCTTTTAACCTCTCTCTGTTTCTGTAATAGTATTCTCGCCACCTAGCCCTGTGCTTTTCTCGTGATTCTTCAGACCAATTTTTGTAAGCGTCTTTGTACAGCATATACAATACATTATCACACACCTATTCATTTGTCAAAGTGCAGAGTTTGGCGTGTAGTCGTTACGGGTTCTAGCATTGCTAGTCTTCCCTCGGGATTGTCCGTTCTGGAGTTTCCCCGATATAGCCAAATTACTAGTGCCGTATTGCTACGACACGGACACATACATTTTATGTCCTAGAAAAAGCATGTTGGGTTTATTCTCGCTAGCTAATTGCTCCACAATCTTTTGAATGCGATAGCTTCTGGCATAAGGCACGCCGGAGGTTCCGTGCATTAGAGCAATTAACAAACGCTTAAATTTGAGCGTAGCGAAATCAGCACCAAGATAAATAAAATCCTCACGCCTTCTTGAAACATGCTTCACCGCATCAATTCCCGCCGACTTTAGGAAGGAATTGTCGTGATTGCCGGAGATGATCCAAGTTTTCATTCTTGGAAAGCGGGGATAATTCTCTACGGCATATTCTATCTGCCTATCCGCACCGTGAACAAAAATCTCGTATTCCTGACCACGATACATCTTCTCTCCATCGACCAAGTCCCCGCAATGGAGCATGACCCTAATTCCCCTTTCCATACAAAGTGCATAAAAAGACTTAAGGTGTGTAAGTTGTTGGTATCTTGATCCCAAATGGGTATCGCTCACTACACCAAAAGTATATTTTCCACCTTCCCAACGTTGCAAACTAACATTTCTGCTCCTTCCTGCACTTTTCAAGGCCCGCTTGACTGCAACATAACCACGATTCTGCAATTCCTTCAAAAGAACACTACTCTCTACCTTCCGGACAGAATTGTCCTTCATCCCTTCCTCCTTATTTATAACCGTGCGGAAAGTTCTGCTTATAAACCACAACAAACACTATTATCCACAGTATAACCATTGTTTCCATTTACTCTCCTTATAGAGTGTACTTCTGTACGATAGGTTTGTCTGAGATAAGTCTTAATGATTTTCCCGTAGCTGCAATTCCTCCTGAAACCGCCCCGACTAGCATGGCTTTTAAGGCAACAAAGGTTAAATCTTCCCCCTGTCCGGTTAATAATTGCATTGCCAATGTACCTAAAAATCCGGCAATAAAAATTCTGCCATATCTGTATAATATTCTCTTCCATTTTGGATATGATTCTTCCATAAATATCACCTTCCCATCATTTTTAAAAATAATTTAAAGAATAATTCTTTTTTTGAGTACCCTGAAATTTTCATGGAGAGTTTTTCTTTTAATGTTTCTACTTCTTTTTCGGCTTTTTCTGCTCTTAGGCGTTCTTTCTTAAAATCTTTGTTAATTTGCTCCATTGCGTCCTCATTTGAGGCTGTTATATCAAGGTATCTTAGCTCCGACGCTCTATTTGCCTCTAGGAGCGACGTTTTTTCTAAAGATGACTGTTTTATCGTCTCATTCATGGTAACTATCTGATTGTTTTGTTCAGCTACCGTAGATTGAAGATTTTTAATGTGTTCTGTAGAAGATTGACCGTCTGAAACATACTTTTTTGAAAGTTCATCATAAGATGTTTTCCACTTATCACGAGACTGTCTTACTCCAATAAGTTCTTCCAGTAATTTATCGTATTTTTCCTGAAGTTCATCTAAAGGGTCGGAAGTTGTAAAACTATCTACCCACTCTACTAAATTGTTATCTAGGGGATTGATATAACCTGCATATCCATTTCCCCTATCTCTTGGTTTTGGAAACACTCCGAAGTGAAGATGCGGACCTGTACTGTTTCCTGTATTACCCGATATTCCTAAAACATCCCCTGCGGTGATTTTGTCATTAACTTTAACAAGTTGTCCTTTCATGTGTGCGTATAAAACACCGCACTCGTCGTTTTCTACTTTAACATACTTACCGTAACCTGTGGTGTCATCAAGCACTTCTGTAACTATACCGTTAATACATGAAAATAACTTCGTGCCTGTAGGAATTGGTATATCTAAACCGTTGTGTCCGAGAAGTCCAAATTTCTTATATGATGCGGGGTTTTCTCCAAATAATTGAGAATATCCCTTGTCCGCCCCTTCGTAGAGATTGCGTTGAAGTCTAATCTTCATGTCCTAATTATCCCCCAAAGCCTCTGTATTTGCAAATTCATCTAAGACCTATTAACATTAAAAGTGAGTTTGCAATTCCTAAAACAACCGCAGTGCCTATAATAATAAGAGTAGCTTTATATGGTTTAAATTCTATTTTTGTTAGAAATGTTTGATAAATCTCATCTGCATTCGTTTTTGCTTCTATATATTCGGTTCTTGTAACAAAACCTGCTTTAAGTTCCTTGATCTCGGTTTTTATTTCGGTAATATCGGATTTAATATATTCAATATCCGTCTGTATTTTACCTATATTAACTTCGTTTGATTGTTTCATTATTCTTTCTACTTTGTTCATAAACTTGTTTCAATGCTTCCTTTAACTCCTGTTCGTTTTTTTCCATAATAGATAATGTTTTCTGTAATTCCTCTAGCTTTTCATAAATCCTATCCAGTAACCTAGTGATTTTTTGATCAAAGGTTGGTATGTAATTTCCCGATCCACGACCCCTCATTCCGACTGGGAGTTTTTCTTCGAGTTTCATAAAATTATTCTATACAAGATATCTATTTTATCAAGTTAAAATACTTTTATTTTTTACATGGGTATTTTGTATTGTAGGTAAGCCGTCCCGTCAAGACGTTTTTAACTTTATTGCAATCTCATACTCACGCTCAACAAACTGTCTCATGGCTTCACGGATAAGAACAGAACGTCTCATGTGGTATAAGTGGGTAATCTCATCAAACAATCTTAAATCGTCCGGGTAAATATAGACGGCTATCTTCATTGAAACATTTTTCTTATACTTCTGTCGATAGAATGGAGTAAGTTCCATATAGGGATTATAATAGGAGAGACGGAAAAGTAAAAGGCTATGAATAAGGAATGGTCTGGTGTGGTCGTGCGTAAGAGTTAAAATGGCATGCCTCATGAATTGATGAAACGTCGTATAATATGCAAATAACGACGTGTATCCTATTTACATTGCAACCACGCTGTTATGACATAGTGTAAAATAGCACATTCGGAGTGATAAGACCCATAGGTAAAATACGATAAAGTATTAAATAGCACCACATCAACCTTTACCCGTGGGTATGCACATTGGGAAGAGGGTGGGGCATGCGGAGAAATTCGAAATCATCGCTGACGTATTACACCCCAACACATTTCTAAATCTAATGTCGTGACAAATACGGTACTATGCTGTATCGTTCCTCTATGAGAACTGTTTCTATACGGGATTTTCAACGCAATTTTTATAAAGAGATTCTGGATTTACCCTTAACTGTAACAAAAATAGGAAATCCTTTTATTGTCGTGACATCGTGTGTTGGAGAAGAGAAAGTGATATCTAAGATGGAAAAATTCCGAGAATTAAAGAACTTAATTGAAAATAAAAGTGAGATTATTGAAGATAAACCGGTGGAAACCCCTAAAAAGTATGGAAGATGTAAAGTTCCCGGATGTTTACTTGAAGCTTCAGGTCTTGGGAAACATTGGGAGGATGGGGGATTTTTCGATGTTCAGATGTGTGAGAAGCATGTTTTAAGGAGTTTTAAGGAATATGAAACTATCAGGTAGAATTAAGGCGGGAGGAGTTTTTCATCCATTTATTTCAAATCCTGAATGTCTGATATGTCAGGCATACGAGGATGGTAAAAATATCCGAACTTTAATTGATAAATACATCGTAAGTAATTCTATTGCAAAAACAAGAGTCTTTTTATCCGAAAAAGGAATTTATGTGGGCGAGGTTGCAATCGAATCCCATATTAAAAGGCATTCTGCATTCATTAAAGAGATAAAGAAAGCAATTTTAGAATCTGCAAAAAAGGTTTCTCTTGCAAAGCTTGATTCTCTTGAAGATGAATTTATCGAGGCTGAGGATGTTTTAACTGATATTATTAATATCGGTGGAAATAAGATTCGTTCAGGAGAGATGGCGGTTGATAGAGTTCTCTTACTTGGAGCGTTAAAGGAACAGGGAACTAGAAAACAACAAGGACGACTCAGGGATCTTCTTGATGAATTGGATTCTAAAAGATTTATCGAGGGAGAGGTTGTAGATGACGAAAACATTACCTGAAGTATATACAAGGAATTGGAATCCATCTGAATTTGATTCTTCCCTATTTATTTCAACATATATTTCAACTTTAGATAAACCATTAAAACCAACAGGAGAACAACTTCGTTTTATGAAAAATATGTTAAGTGGTGATTTTGATGAAGGTTGGTTTGCGGGAGGGAATTCCAGCGGTAAAACTTGGACGGCTAAATTTATGGCCATGCACTGGGGTTGTTTTAAGATTAAACCCGGAAAGAATAAATTTGTATCTATGGGCGAGTACAGGAATGCACCATATAATATTTTATGTACGGGACCTGAGAACAAACAAGCTATGGAGTTATGGAGTTCAATCGAGGATTCTTTTAAGAAATCTCCAATTCTAAAATACAAAGTAGATTCGGTTACCACGGGAACAAAACGAAACATTCACCCATCTATGATTCTTGATAACGGAGTTATGATTGAGGCGGTGGGTTTGCATGATAAAGGAAAACACATCGAGGGTCAAGCTTACGATTTAATTCTTTTAAATGAACCTCCTGATGTCAGACATTTGGTACATTGTTATGAAAAGGTTTTAATTCCCAGAACTTGGAGGCGTGGTGGGGTGATTGCAGGATTTGGAACTCCTAAAGGGAAAGGAGAATATTACGGATTGTGGAGACGTGGACAAAAAGAACTTGACGGAGCTCCGAATAAGTATTTTGAACCAAGAGTTTATTCTCAATATTCTGATTCACGAACCAATCCTTATGCAGATCAAAATAAAATTCTTATAGATATTAGAGGAAAACCTGAAGAATGGGTGCGGGAAAGAATTGAAGGCAGATTTATAGATTCAGTGTTTTCGGCTTTTAAGGATACTGATATTGATAATGTAACCTTTCCTGACCTTAAAAAAAGTATTCCTCCATCTACAAATCATCAATATATTCACGGATTGGATTTTGGACGAAAGGGAGACTTTACGGCACGGATAACGTGGGACGTTTCTGTTAGACCACATGTTCAGGTGGATGTTTATCGTGCGGGAGGCGGAGCAGTAACTTGGGAAAACATCTTTGAAGATATCCTAAATGCAGCCAAGAAATATCCGGGAGAATTTATTTATGATGCAACAGGAATGGGGGGAGATATTCAAAAAGAATGGCTGGATGATATTGGAATTCAATCTGTTCCTTATCAGTTTGGCGGCTCTCCGGGTAAAAAAGTGGCTTTAATAAATAATTTACAGGATTATATTACAAAGGCAAAGTTTAAGATGGCATACGATGACCAACTTCAAAGCGAACTCAGGGGCTATCCTGCGAACTTAGATGACAAGGGAATGGAAACTGATATGGTTATGGCTTTAGCGTTGTGTGCGTGGGGAGCAAGAAACTACGAACCATTAGGTCAGGTTGAATACTATAATAGGTAAACCTTTCAGATAACTTGATATTTATTTATAATATTGTACTTTATAAGTATGGACAAATTGAATATGGACATGTTTTCCTTTCTGGCATTGTGGTTCAATAATCTTCGTAAGAATGTATTCAAAGTTGAGGTAATAAATAATTCAAAAGACGATACTAAAAATCTTGAGTCCAAACTTGACGAGGTCGTTCAAGCTCTAAAAGAACTTCCAGAGGAAAGATCGGATATTACTGAAAAGAGAATGAAGGAATATATCGTTCTCACTAAGGCTTTGGATGAAAGAAAAACTCAAAAGGTTGAGGTTACAAACTTAAAATATCCCGAATTAAAAATACCAAAAGATACTCAAGTACATGGGTCGGTTTCTGTTTCCAACCTTCCTAAAGTTCAAGAGGTATCAGGAGATATTAATGTAAGAGAATTTCCAAATCTATTAAAAGGTATTCAAGTTGTAGTGGATACAATTAACGATTTGAAATTAGATTTCGCCCAATCTTTTAAAGGTTTTGGAAATTCGTTTGCAAGCACGGCAGGTTCTAGGGAAGCAATAAAGATTACTGACGGTAGCAAGAATGCAACATTAACTACATCGGGCTCTAAGAATTTATTAGATGTAAACATAGCTTCAAGCTCTGCTGGTGGGGACGCTACAGCGGCTAATCAAGCTACTATGATAACTTCACTTGCGAATATAGATTCCGATACTTCCGCCATTCAAACCGCAGTCGAAACTATTGATAACGCAGTTTCGGGAGCGGGATTTAATATTACGCAACAAGGTGGAGTAGCTATCTCATTAAATACAGGAGTAAGAGACAGCGGAACTCAAAGAGTAACTATTGCAACAAATGATGCAGTTCCGATTACAGATAACTCTAGTTCATTAACTGTAGATGGAAACGTAGGGTCGTCTACAGCTACAGGAACAACAGTACCAGCAAATGCATTTTATATAGGCGGTAATAATTCTGCTGGTAATTTAGGTGGTGTTTCACTAAATATTAATGGTATGAATAGTTCCGGAAATACAGCATTACAGGCTATGCATATTGCACAATTTGATGATACTTCACCTACTTCAATAACTGAAAACCAATTTGGAAATGTAAGAATGTCAGCTAATCGCAATCTTTATGGAACAATTCGTGATGCGGCCGGAAATGAAAGAGGTCTTAATGTGGATGCTTCTGGACAAATAGCAATAACAGTTGCATCAATTCCTTCACATGCAGTTACAAATGCAGGAACTTTTGTAACTCAAGCTACACTTCAAGCAGGAACAGCAGAGGTTGGAAAACTTGCTGCAGGAATTGCTGAAATTGGAAATGTAAAAAACAGTGGTACATTTGCAACCCAAGCTACTTTACAAGCAGGTTCGGCCGCTATCGGAAAGTTAGCAGCTAATTCGGGTGTAGATATCGGAGATGTTGATATAACTTCAATTGCTACGGGAACAAATGCAATCGGTCGGGTAGGACATGATATTACAGGAATTGGACATGGGGTTACTACTGTTACAACTGCGGGAACGGATGTGGTTTTAGCTGCTTCTACTGCATGTAAACGTGTAGTTATTCAATCTCAAACTGATAATACTAATTTAATTGCTGTTGGAGCTACTGGAGTTGATGCTACTATTGCCACAGGTAATGGAGTAGTTTTATATCCGGGAGATGCTTTTGAACTTGAGATTGATAACTTAAATGATGTTTACATAGATTCTTTAGTTAATGGGGAAGGTGTGAGATATACATATTTTACATAAACTATGAGTGTAGTTAAAAGTATACAACATGTAATAAGAAAGAATTCTGCTGGTTCTGACTTTATAAGAAGAAGAATTAATTTAGTTGAAGGTACAAATGTAACTTTAACTGTTGCTGATGATTCAACAAATAATGAAACTGATGTAACTATAGCTGCCGCCAGTGGTACTCCCGCATTCACTGACACTATTATTAAGAAAATGTACACCTCTGTAATGCTAAACACTTACCGTACTTTAGACCACACAGCAGGTGGTTTTGCGTTAAATGAAGATGGGTTAGTTGATGCTTTTGAAAGTGAAGCCGGGGTTGATACAGGAACCTCAACGAATGAATCTTACGACTCGGCAAATGATTTGTATGCTCCCTCATTAGCTGATGGTACAGAGGAAAGTAACACAACAGATATGGCGGAAGCAGGGCTAATGCTCCTAAATTACAACGCCGACTACCAGACTCTGGCTGGAGGGTTTAAAATCACTAACGCTAGGTCTGTTACAAAGGTAATTGTAAGTCTTAACAAAGTAGGTTCTCCAACGGGAACAATGACAATGACAATTGAAACAGATTCAGCAGGTTCTCCGTCAGGTACGCCGGTAACTAATGGTACAGCAAATACGGTTGCTGAATCGGGACTTAGTACCTCCTTTGGAGAGATTACATTTACTTTTGCCACACCTCCTTCTTTATCTGCCGCTACGCAGTATCATATAGTCATCACCTCAAATAGAGCAAATGATACAAGTAACCATGTAAAGTGGAATCATGGTTCTAATACTACAAACTACGCCAATGGCGACGGCAAGAGAAAAGACAGTGGTGGAACATGGACAACTCAAAGAGATGTATACTTTAAGATTATCTACAACCAAATTCAAAATATGACACTTCAATCAAATGCTTTTACAGCACAAGCCGCCCCAACTAATGCCAGACTTATGGTCTTAGAGGTTAATGTCGATTCGGTTACGGTTAATACAGATATTAAAGGTTATGTTTCAAGAGACGGAGGAACTACATTTACTCAAGTTACGCTCGTAGATGAGGGAGATACAGAAGCAACTGCAAAACAAATCCTTGTAGCTAATGTGGACATATCCGCACAACCTTCTGGAACAAGCATGAAGTGGAAAGTAACAACATTAAATAACAAAGACATGGATATTCACGGGGTTGGGTTAATGTGGGATTAATTTGAATTTATTTGTTTTTGTGAGAATATGAAAATATGGCAGATTTTATACAACAACTAAAAGAAATGTTACCCGGTACAAAAGAACATACTGAATTAATTTCCAGTCAAAGGTCAGCAATTGAAGTTATGCAGTTGTGGGAATCAGGAGAAAGTGTTTATTCTCAATTAAAAACCAGACTTGAATTTAACAGAGATTATTATCTTGGAAAAGAAAGCAGACAATTTAATTCAAGAACTACAGAAGGTGAGCTTCGTATAATAACTAATGTTGGTGCTACCGTTCTTGATTTAATGGTATATTTGCTTTCAAATAACGCCCCCTATATTCAAGCAACACCAAGAACTAATGACAAAACGTCTCAGATTGAAGCTAGTGTTGCAGAAGATTTGGGAAATTCAGCTCTTAGAATGGCAGGATTTCACAAAACATTTAGAAATACTTGCTGGCTTATGGTTCTTGGGGGTTTTGCGTGGTGGTATCCATTTTGGAATAACGAAAAAGAGTTTGGAAGAAAGAAGAATAAGTTTGATTTTTCTACACTAAATCCATTCACAACCAGAGTTTTTTATCAGGATACAGATTATGAGAAAATTCCTACTTTCATAACTACTAAAAGAATGACTCCAGAATCTGTATTTGACTTATATGATGGTTTTGTCGCAGGACCTGATTCACAAAATCCCTTCATTCCTGAAACTATTAAAGGAGAGGGAATTAGTGATAATAAAGTTACGGTGTTTAGAAAATATGACTCAAAGAATACAATTACTGTTATTGATAGCAGAATAGCAAAAACAGAAGAACATGGCTTGGATTTCACGCCGCTTATTCAAATAAATAATAAATACGTGGTGAATGATCCCCACGGGCATGATGATATCTTTAGAATGCTTCCCGTAGCTCAAGAGTTAAACATGCTAATTTCAGCAGCTTCTGAAATTGCAAGAGATTTAGCATGGCCACCTTTATTAGAATATAACGGGGCTTTAGGAGGTAAGAAAGTTCCTAAAATGCGTGGGGTTAAAATTCCTGTAAGACGAACAGATAAGGGAGAGTCTTTAGAATATATGGTGAACCCGGCTCAAATGGAGCCTCTTTTAAAACAAATTCAGTTATTATTAGACCTTTTCCATTTTGTTTCATTGATGCCAAAGGCTGCTGCTGGTGTGTTTGATTCTTCGGTCACATCAGGATTTCAAGCAAGAATTGCAATGCAACCAGCTACACTTTCAACCGAGAATAAGAGAATAGACCTAGATGCGGCAATAGAAAGACTTGTAAAGATTGCATTATATATGATTGAAAAAAATGACCCTTCAGCTCTTGAGGTTGATGAAAACACAAAATTAACAGAACTTTATAATCTTGAATTTAAGGTAGTTTGGCCAGATAACTTACCAATTGATATAGCAAGAGAAATTCAGAATCTTATATTGGGCATTCAAAATTCATTAACTTCAGTTACTCAAGCTGTTGATAAATACAATGTAATGATGGGTATGGGTTCTAGTGAGGAAACTTTAAATTATCTAAAACAAGAATCCAAGGATTCAAGCGTAGCTCCAGATCGTGCTCTTAAAGTAGCTCAAGTTCAACAGGCATTATCACAAATTGACCAGTCTATGAGTGAAATTAGAGATAAACTTGGGGTTAGTATGACTCCTGATAATATTTTACCCGGAGGAAATGAAACTAATGCAGAAAGAGCTATGACCTCTCCCGACCAGCAAAACCAACCAGTAGATACTTCAAGAGAAGCAGTTCCGCCTGAAAGCATGGGCGGACAGATTCTTCCGCCTGGAGGTAATCAATAATGGCATACGCAACAAGACGCAGCTCAGGAGGCTGGACAACAATAGCACCAAGAACTGACTATGCTAATGTAGTTGCAAATTATGCCGCTGTTATTAGACAAGCTCAGATAGAACAAAAGAATACCGAGATGGAGTCTAAAGTATTTGCATATAAGAACGGTCAATTAAGCTATGAGGATTTAAAAAAGTATCTAGCAGATTCTCTTATTCAAGAATTATCCGGCTCTCAAAAAGAACTTGGTATAAGACAGCTTCAAGTTGAGCTTGATAATTACGAGGACAATAAAAATAAAGATATTGAAAGAGCAAAAATGGAAGCACAGTTTGCTTCTAATGGGATTTCCGCATCCGAAAGAGTTCAAATTGAAGAATCTTTATTAAGATTTTACAAGGATGGAACTCCTGAATATACTAATCAACTTAGTACAATAGCTACAGCTAAAGAATTACAGAGAGTAGATCAAAAGAATGCAAAGATTGCTCAAATTGAATCCAGACTTTCAGAGAGCGGATTAACCAATAGGGAAAAGATTTCTCTTTATGAACAAGCAAAAGGTATGACGGAAAAAGGAACTGCTGAATATTCTAATTTACAAACAAAGATTAACGACATCAAAGTTTTACAAAAGGAAGAAGAAAATAAAAAGAAATTAAATCAAGTTCAAACAGCCCTAATTGATAAATATAGTTCGGGCGGACTAACTAATGATGAAAAACTTTTAATGAATAAAGAACTTCAAAAGTATGTCGAGAAAGATTCTCAAGATTTTGTTAATCTTAAAGAAAATGAAGCAGCTTTACTTGGTGCCATAGCAGATGAAAAGAAAGTTGCAGGAAACAAAGGTGTAGAAGATTCAAGAAGAACTGCGGCGATAGAATTTAATAAATCTAATGTAGAACTTGAAGCTATAGAGGGAAGATTTTCAATAGATGTGAATATGTCAGAAGAAGAATATATGGCGGCTAAGGAACAAATTCTAAATAATCAAAATAAAATAATAACCAATCTCGGTAAAGCCGCATCAGAGGAAGAAACAGCTCAAATGCAATTTGAAATACAAAAATTTTTAGAATTAAAAAATGCAGTTCAAACCGGTCAAGCGGCGGTTGTAAAAGACAAAGAAGGTAAGAAAGCAATTAGATTACTAAAAGAATTGGGTGGCTATATTCAGACAGAAAAGGTAGCAAGTCTTGACCAAATAGAAGGTAACATTGCAGCGAGCTACGAAGAAAAACCTGTTGTTACTATTGTGGAAAATGGTGTTGATAAGAAATATGTTGTAAATACAGATGGTAAATTTGAATTATTATCTGGTCAAGTTAAATCCAGAGATGTTACCGGAAAAGATGTAGCAGTGTATAAAGCCACGGGACAAATCTCTACTTCTGTGGGCATTCAAAAGAAAGTAGAAGTGCCCGAATTTGGTTTTACTCCTGTTCCAACATCTAACTTTACCCCAGTGCCATCATCTACAACTGTAACCTCTGGTGGAAGTAAAGTTTCTACCCCAAAACCAACTACTTCTTCAAACAAAAAGAGTACCTCTAATATTACCAGCTCTACAAAACCAAACGCTGTAGCTTCCACAATATCTGCAATAACTAACATTACAAAAGCAATTAGAAGTAGCGGACCAGGAAATGCTTATGGGGCAACTACTAAAACGGGAACTATTAAACCAGGCAATATTCGGGGAACACTTGATTTTGGTATAACTGAAAGACTTGGAATAGGTAAGAAAGTAACCAGTGCTATAAACTGGGCTAGAAGTTTATTCAAGAGGAAATAATGGGCATACTGCAAGATCTTCAAAGTAAGATAACGCAAAGTAAACAAGCGTTTTCTAATATAGTTGGTAGTGCTATTAAAGCAGGTTCTTCTATCTATCAAGGATTGACGAACGCTCCTTTATCTCCAACCTCTTTAAACAAAAGATATGATGTAACAGGGAAAGTATCTAGTGATGTTAAAAGACAGGTTAGTGAAACTATTAATATAGGTAAGCCAGAAAATCGTAAATCTGCTGGAATATTACTCACCCCATTATTACAAACTACTGCCGCTATGAGAAAATTACCAAAACCAATTCAATCTTTTGTAGATAATCCAAAACTATTTGGCACGGCACCTCAGCTTCCTAAAAGATTTGAGCATCTTCAAGCACAAGACGCTCTAGTTAGAAGCGGTCTTAATTTTATATCTAATCTAGCAAAAGGAGCGGTTTTCGGTGACCCTAAAAGAACAAAGCAGGTATTAGATTCTTATTCAAAAGTTTTATCTGGTAAGCCAATTACAAGTTCAGAAAGAAAAGAGTTAGAGAAATTTGCTAATGAGCAACAAATTAATTTTATCTTACAAGCGTCTACAGGTGCGATTGCTGGAAAACTAAAAGTTCCTAAAGGAGTACCTTTAATACAAGAAGAAGTTACGCTATATCACGGCGGTACTACCGAGAGTTTTTCTAAAGCAGTACCGGGAGGCACAAGAACTAAATTGAAAAACGTATATGCTACTGAAAGTAAACAATTGGCAGAAATATATGCTGAAAACCGAGGAGGTAAAGTAATAAAAGAAGTTTTTAGTTCGGAAGATTTTTTTGACCCATCTTCTAAAGAGGCTGTCGGAGAATTGATTAGTTTATTTAACAGTAAAAAAGCAACACTTAGTTCAGAAACCATTATATTTATGAAAGCTGTGGAAAATGAATTTTCTAGTGGAACACCCACGAGATTATTAGATAGACGGCTCGCTTATTTTGAAAGTATACCAGAAATAAATAAACTATTAAAAGATGCGGGATATAAAGGTATAAAACTTCCCTATACGGCAGACGTATCGGACATAGCTGGTAACGTTCCAAGTGAATTTGTGTTGTTTTCAGACTCTATACAAAAAGGTGGAAGTAATATACCGACATTACCTACCACAGAAATATCAGATATCTTAACTCCCGAAGGTCAGGTTAAAATAAAACCTCAAGAGTTAAATGTAAATAAACTTGACCTTACTTTAGGAGAGAAATTAGATATTCAACAAATTGGAGCAAAAGAAGTTAGAGAAACTTTAAAAGATTCTGAGATTTTAAAAATAGCTAAAGGTGCTGGTTTAGATACAAAAACTTATTCTTTAGACCAAACTGCGGAAGTGATAGCAGAGCAACTAAACACTCGAAATAGGATAGTGGAATTAGAGAAGATTAGAATAAACCTACAAGCTAGTGGTGGAAGTACAGAGGAATTAATAAAGGTAACAAAAGAGATGGTTAATCTCTTGGGTGCAACATCCTCTCAAGGAACTGATGTAGCACGACAGCTTAGAGCAAGACAAATTGTAGCTAATGAACTGGATACTCCTATGCAAAGAGTATTTAAGCTTTTAAGAGAAGCTGGGGTTAATCCTGATGAATATATTAAAAGGTCAACGAGTGTTGATTTCAACGATCCCAAACAAGTTCAGGATTTTTTTAGAGAGCTTGTACCATCAAAGTGGTGGGATTGGACAGATAAATATAGATATGCAAATATGTTGAGTTCTCCAACTACACACACAACAAACATTGGATCAAATGTAACTGGAACAGCTTTAGTAACCCCTATTGAAAAAACAATAACTGGGGGATTGGATTGGTTGGCTTCCACAAGTGCTTCTTTAATTGGTAAAAATAGACCAAGACAGACTTTTGCAGGTGAGGGATTAGAATATGCTAAAGGTTACTTTCCTGAGCTAAAAAATGCTGCTCATAAATTTGCTGATGTTATGTCAGGAACAGTTACATCAAATGCTCAAGGATTAGATGCAATGCAACTAACAACATCCACAGAAAAACTAACGTTAGGAAAATTGGAACTTCCAATAAGAGCAAGGGCGTTAGAAAATGTTTGGGATTTTCCATTAAAAGCTTTAAAAGGTGTGGATGAGTTCTTTAGAGTTCTTAGTAAAGGCGGATTAAAAAAATCATATGAATATCGTATTAGTAAGGGAGTTCCTATTTCTAATTTAGAAACTAAAATGGATGATGAGGCAATAAAGAGGTTGTTTAACGCTCCTCTTGGAAAGGCAGATGAGGGAAACATATTAAATGCAATGAGTGAGGTTGGAAGATTGGTAAATAATTTAAGAAACAACAAAAACCCAATTGTAAGTAGTTTGGCTAAAATATATGCCCCATTTGTAAAAGTAGCTACAAACCTGGCTAAACAAAGTATTGAGTATTCTCCTCTTGGTTTTACTACGATATGGAAAAATCCTAATAAGACAGAGCAAATTTCTAAAGCTATTATGGGTTCTAGTGTGACTTTGGGAGCCTCAATACTTGCATCAAGTGGTAGATTAAGAGGAGCACCAAAATCTAACCAGAAAGAAGAACAAGCATATCTTAGTAAGGGCATTCCTCCTTACTCGGTAAAAATTGGAAATAAGTGGATTTCTTATCAAAAGATGCACCCTCTAATATCAGCTAATTTTGCTTTAGTTTCAGCCACACACGATGTGTTAAACAAAAAGAGTACAGACGATGAAGCCCAGAGATTACTAGATTTAGCAAGTAAATACTTAATGTTCTTTGCCGACCAGTCTTTGAACAAATCAATTGGAGAATTTGTTAAACTATCTTCTGGCGACCCTAATGCAATTGAAAGATTTACCGCAACCGGATTCAGACAATTTATACCTTTTAGTTCATTCTTTGCGTGGTTAGAAAGAGCTGTAGATCCTGTTCAAAGAAAGCCAAGTGCGGATGCTGGTCCAATTGAAAAGACATTACAAGAAATTATGAAAACACTTCCCGGTCTTGCAGAGAATGTTCCGGTAAGAGAAGATTTATCAGGAGAGCCGATTCAAAATACAGATAGAATATTAAATATGTTAAGTCCTTTTGGAAAGATAACTACAGAAACCCAAAATCCCGAAGCAGATTACTATCTTGAGAGTTTGGATATTAAAAGAGAAAATCGTGTTCAGAATGAACTTGATGATAAAGCTATAACAAAGCTACAAGAAAAATTAAAGAAAAAGAAACCCCGCTAAAATTCTCTATATACACAACCTATGTTGGTTATTACCAATACAATTACACCAAATAAAAACACAAAAAAAATTTGAACTATTATTGCCCAAACTCCTTCTAAAATTGTTTTCATACATATATTATATACCATACTGTCAATACCTCTAAACTTGATATTTGTTTTTAGTGTGTTATTAATGAATTAGAAAGTTCTTAAGGAGGTGTATTTATAAAATGACGCAAGTCGAAACGTTAAAGTCTGATGAAAACTTAACCGCCGTCAAAGACGGGCAGGAAAGTGCAAAAGGATCAACCGAACCGACTGAGGATACACTATTAGATGGAGCCAAGAACTGGCAACATGCCTTGCAAATTAAGCAGGAGAGGTTAAAAGAAGAACGAGAAGCACGTGAATTAGCAGAAGCTCGATTGAAAGAAATTGAGGATGCTGAAAAACAAAGGACATTGGATAATTTATCCGAGTCTGATAAGTGGAAAGTAATTGCCAAAGAGGAAGAAAAGAAACGAGGAGCTTTAGAATTAAAGCAAGTTGTTAAAGATACTCTTTACGATAAAAAACTACCACAGCCAATCGTAGACCTTTTAACAGAAACTCCGTGGGCGATACCACAGGTAGCCAGAGAATTGGGTGATAATTTCACATGGGACGAAGCTATAGCTTCGGTCAAACGCCATTTACCGTCTTATGTTGAATCTTTAGTCGTCGGAGAAATCCCTTCAGAAGAACCTCTAAAGAAGGTTGATTCTGAAAGGTCAGTTGATACCACTATTATTAAAGATCATATCTACACTCGTGCAGAGGTGGAAGCTCTTGGTAAAGATCCTGTTGCTTACGAGAAGCACAGAGATGCAATACTAAGGCAAATGGCTAAATATGGTGGAAGATTGCCCGAATAGAATTACCCTTCTCATTAATTATTTAATTAAGAGGGGGTGTATTTAAATGGCTAATATAACAGTTACAACGGCTGATAACTTTAGACCTGAAATATGGTCGCCAGAAGTCAAAAGGGCTGTAGAGTCAAACTTGACTATGGCTAAGCTAGTTAATAGGAATTACGATGGCGAAATCCAAAAGAAAGGTGATACTGTTCACATAGTTGATATCTCTAACCTATCAGTTGGTGATAAATCAGCTAGTACGGATGTTACCTACGAAGCAATTACAGAAGATAAAACTTCTTTAACGATTGACAAGCATAAATATGCGGCTTTCAAGCTTGAGGACATTGTGGCAGTTCAATCCAATACCAATCTTTTGACAGAGTATTCTAACAAAGTTGGTTACGCTCTTGCAAAACAAATAGATACTGATTTACTGGCACTATACGTAGCGTTAGGACAGTCAGCAGGTGCAGATAATACAGATATTACTGCAGCGACTTTCTTGTCAGCAATACAATTCTTAGATTTAGCAGATGCTCCGGAAACAGACAGATCTGCGGTATTTACTGCTGGACAAAAGAAAGCTTTCTTGGGTGTTGATCAATTCGTAAGATATGATGCAACAGGTATCGGCGGACAGCAAAACCCGATAATTAGAGGACAATTTGGTGAACTTTATGGTGTGAGAGTATTCTTCACCACAAATGTAACCACAGCTGGTTCTCCTGCAGGCGATCATAACCTTATGTTCCACAAAGAAGCGTTCGCACTTGCAATGCAAAAGGACATAAGAATTCAAAGTCAGTACGATATTGATGCTTTGGCAGAGAAAGTTGTGGGCGACGTACTATACGGGATCAAGGAGTATCGTGATACTTTTGGCGTAGTAGTCAAAACTTAACATTGTTTTAATGTTCATTGAGCCAGGGACGCCTGGCTCTTTGTGTTAAAATATGATTATGGAAGTAAACTTCCTTACCACAACAAATAAATCAAATGGTTACGGAATGACACGTGAATACTTTAAGAAGTTTCTACCCAAACACGGAATTGAATTAAACTCGGAATACACAGGGCAGGATATTACATTCATTTTACACATTCCTCCCGCAATTCAACACGCAAAAGGTAAAATTAAGGTTTTATATACAATGATTGAGGGAGATACTGTGCCTGATTCTTGGCATCCGTTTCTTAAAATGGCAGATTATATTATCGTTCCTACTACGTTTGTTCAACAAGCTTTCGACAGGGCGGG
>Ga0209518_1000803_pt1 | contig 38662 bp, 63 predicted proteins | sample RifGroB1_FD_183993 | JGI IMG/M metagenome (GOLD analysis project Ga0209518, IMG submission 183993) | Groundwater microbial communities from Rifle, Colorado, USA - Groundwater B1 (SPAdes) (version 2) | ecosystem: Environmental > Aquatic > Deep subsurface > Groundwater | place: Rifle, Colorado...
CCTAGAGCAAGCTCACCTTTCTTGAGAACAATGTCTGCCTTAGCTGTCACCAGGCCGAGAGTTGATCGGTAATTTTCTACTGCCAGCATGACTGTGGCCTTGCTCGCCTCAAACTTGCGGGTTTCTTCGCTTTCATAAATTTTCGCCAAGGCGTCGATCAATTGCGCGCTGGCGTTGATGATCCCGAGGTTGTACTGTACTGCCAGACGTGCGGATTCCTCCAGTATCTTGCCGCTGGAGTCGGTCAGACGTTTGCTACTTTCGTTACTGGCCTCGGTCTGCTTGGCAGCGACGCCTCCGGGAGGCATATCAAACCCTCGGGAACTGAAAGTCGTCGTTACCTCATTATAGGCGATAGCACGCTCCGCTGTAACCCTTGCTGTCTCTCTGGAAAACATGGCCGCTTCAGCTGTACCAAGTCCTGTACTGTATGTGGCGATGTCGGTCTCAAGTCTGCCTTTGAGTGCTGTAAGTAACGCATCTGAGAAACCTGCTCCGGTGCCTGCGATAGTACCTGGGTGTGAGTCTACGATTGTCCCGATCTCAGCAGCGAGGGCGGCGATGTCTGCCTCAACAGTATTAGACCCCAAAGTAGCTTCTATATCAGTAAAGCGAGAGTTCATCAGGTCTGCTGCCCATACCGCCCAAGCCCCGGCATCAGCATATTTTGCTGTCAGCATCGACCATGCTTGAGCGCGGGCGTTGTCTGTCGTTGGATCTGGTATGGTAAAATCAGGTACGGGTAAGGTCATGGTCTGGCTCCTTTAGAAACTCTCACTGAGGTCAACGGTATCAAGGCCCGTGGTATCTATGGTTATGGACTGGCTGAGTGATGAGCAAGAAATGGTTACGGTGGTGCCTTTAATCACCGATAGTTGTGCATATCCTGCGGCGTTGGTCGTTGTTGAGATGGACTCAGTGCCGATGATTATGCCTGATATGGTGTCAGCAATGGCGTGGCTGGCTGTGACGGTCACACCGGCCCAACCAAGCTGTGTATCCAGACCACCAACCGTACTGGCTATGGTGCGCGTTTCTCTACCTGCCGCACTACCGTCGATCTTGGCAATGGTCGTGCTGATGATGCAGTAGTCGCCACCCACAACAGCTGCGTCAGTCACCGTAGCATAGTCCACCGAAGTTATAGTCACTCCGAGGATAGGGTTGGATATGGTTGACACGAAATAGTATACTCCCGTAGTACGGTTGGTTATATCTTCGACAGGGATGCTCAAAGTCATTTTATCTGAGGTGCGCACCAACGCTTTTGTGTAAACCGCTGTACCTGGATATACTAAGTACATTGATACATTACCAACCCAATCTGAGGTCAAAGATGGAAAGTCTGTAGATGCGAAAGTGGCAGAATATGCCAAACCCTTTTTCAGTATAATGCTCATCTCACACCTCAGTCATAGCGAATCTTATGTTGGTTGGTGTCATGGTGAATGTGTACACCACCTCTACCTGCTCCATGTGTGTGCTATCGTAGGTCACACCGGCAGCATATATACCCTGCTCGGTCAAACCCCTAGCTACAGTTCTACCATCTTCGGCTACACTACCATGAGCATATCTTCCAGCAGCGGTCATCATGACTAGCCTATTACCACAAAATCGACATACGATGATGGGTCGTATAATGTTCCGCTTGCTCTGACAGTGAGCTCTACATTTGCTGTAGACCTGGTGATCCAAGCACCTGTAAGATACTCCGTAGTACCGAAGCCGAAAAAGACCGCGTACTTGTCGGTGAGCAACGCTTCTGTGAAGGTGAACAAGAAATCACCTGTGCTTACTTGGGATATACTTTCGATGTTATAACAGGACGCTGAGTCCACGCCGGTAGCATAGAATCTACCTTTGGCCAGCACAGTTGGACCTTCCCCGCCTCCTCCCGCTAAGGGTGTCGGTACAAGGGAGTTTAAAAGTTTAATGCTCATACCGCCTCCTTATTTCGTGGTCATGCCGTCGCAGCAGAGACTATTACTGACAGCGTTGGTATTCTTCACGCGGTAATACTTGGTGTTGGTGCAATGCAGGAACATACCCATCCACGATCCTGCGCCGGTGACGGTATCCACTGTTACTGCTGTCGTGCCGTCATAGAACTCCAGAATGGCATCAGTACTGTGGCTGATATTGTGCACTACTACCTCAACTCCCGCTGCCGGCTGCATGTTGAAATACGCATTTTGAGCAACCGCCGATACCCCAAGATTGTAAACATCTCCTGCTGCCATATTAGTTCTCCTTTATAGTGCGAACTTTTGAGTATTCTTGGATTGCCTTGGCATACACCCACGAGCAGTTATCCGGTTTTACGTACGATAAGTCAACATCAAAAGGTGGTTTTGTAGTATATGCCCCTTTATAGAAGTACCCTTTGGGTTGCATTGTCTCAGTCACGCCTGCCATGTGTAAGATATTCCGCATAGGCCAGACATGAGCTGCGTCAGTAGGCCACGCAAAACTGAGTGGGTTACAAGCAAACACACAACACTCCCCCCTTTTTTCTCGGCGGTACAGTTCATAAAGTATCGCCCACATGCTTGCTGTCCACTCTTGTACGTGGTGGTATCGACAAGGGTAGGTTTTTAAGAACTGATACATCTCTATGCATTTTAGTTCTATGCGCGTCCAAAACGCTTCGTCGAAAAGGTGCGCCATCAAATACTGAGCGCCGATAATCGCAGTTCTGCTCCGTGCATATCCTTCATCGATATCAGCGATGCGGCATAAATGGCCGAGTATGTTGGCGTCTACCTGGTCGAGATATGCAGGGCCTATGTAGTCCCTGACAGAACTCCCCAAAACATCGTCGCCGACTGGTTCAGGTATACAGTCAAAAGACCTGTAGAATGTATCTGCGTCTGTTATTAGTACTGGCCCTCTCGGATTTATGCTCCTCACCCATTTCTTCAGTAGATATGGTTGAATGCTGGGTGCGTATGACTTGTCAAGCCGGTCGTCACGGAGTAGTGTTACATTAGCGTGGTCGGCTAACTGCCGAAGCCGTGCGCTAGGTCGTCAGGTATATCCAGCAAGTATGTGTAAGTCGTACCCAAGGCTCTTTAAATTCCACGCTAGCAACTCCGCCTGCCATGTGAGATATATATTATCTTGTATGCAAGTTACGATCTTCACGCCCTGACCCCCCACCACTCTGTATGTGTCTGTAGCAAAGCATGAAACAATACAGACCCATTCCCCAGTACCGCAGTGGTGTATGCATGAATCGCATCAATAACATAATATGCATCAATATGTTTCCCGGAAAAGTCAAAATCCACGACATATTCATGTCCTGGTACGCTGGTGAATGCTGCATTGAGCACCCACGATCCCCCTACGTATATATAATCATCAATGCGGCCTGCAAAAGCTGCTGTTACATCCCCCACCACATAAAAACCTGGTATTGACCCACCTGACGGCATACCCTCCAGCACCTCAGGGTGATACCCCCAAGACGTTAGCGGTTGACCGGTGAAATTCGCGTAGCAGGCGACCAGCTCTGCGTCAGTCTTATCTGGGAAGGTCGCGCTACAATTATCTTTACCTACCGTCAAGCTCCAGTTAATCCCTCCATAACCATCCAAAGGTGGTGAGATTTCACCCTCGTGCATCTTAAACCATGTATATGGATCTGCCGTGGTTGTGGTCGTACCTCCAGTTGTTGTGGTCGTCGTACCCCCCATAGTAGTTGTAGTTGTGCCGCCGCTGGTAGTCGTAGTAGTTGTCCCTGCTGTAGTAGTGGTGGTGGTCGATGTTGTCGTAGTCGATGTAGTACTGCCTGAAGTGGTGGTGGTTGTTACAACTATCTGCACCACCTCACGATCAAAGCATATTTCGCAACGAGCTACTACTCCGGGTGCGATCTCGACAAACCTATACCCACTACTTAGGTGTCCTAGTGCCATCTGCTGCTTCAAGATGCGCATCTGAGCCATAGCCTGCGCATGATATAGATTTTTCTCGTAATCAGCGTCACGCAGTATGGGTGTAGGGATCAGCACTAGCGTGTCCGTTTGGATGCTGCGAACACAGCTCGCAGTTCTTCAAGCCGAAATGCTCCTGAGGTACACTCGACCTTGACTGAGAGGTGGTTGCCTAGTTTTTCATGTGGGGTTTTGATGCGGTAGTTTGAGACACCGACTAATTCAGCAATAACCTCACGTACCCATGACTTGCCTTCCTGGTCTGTAACAGTGATGAGCATCTCTCCACTCATTGTCCCAGTAAAATAAAGAGAGTCCATAATCTTGAACCCTGGTGCTGACAAGTCAGAGTACGGTAGTGTCAAACCACATGTGAAATTTTCAGTGGTATCGATGTCTGCCCCTGATTTGCATATATTCTGCCCTACAGCAAAATAAGTCTCACCCCCCCACACGCAAACCTTGGTTATTCCGAAGGTATCGCGCTTGAGAAAGGTCTTTGTCCTAAAGTCATACTCGACCCCGCAAAGATCGCCGAAGGCCAGATACTTACCATTTTGAACTGTAGAGCAATACCATGTGTTGTTGAGCGCACCTACTTTATCAATCTTATCTACTGTGAGGCTAACTATACCTCCATCCACAGCAGTATATACTCCGTCGTCACACAGCCAAATGTGAGCATTGCCGTAGACCTTGGAGATGAAACCGCTGAATAACGTATTGTCGATAACCGCGCAAGGGTAGAATTTCTTGGCAAAGTCGTGAGGGCCGGTTCCGCTATAAACGCTTACCCCCTCGTTGTGTGTGGTGGTTAGAGTACCAGCCACAGCACCAGCTTGCAGCACAGCGTACTGCGACCCTATGTGGTTGTCTCCGAGAGCGTAAAGGTCGTAGGCGTAATTCTCCGAGTATTGCAAGAAACGAGGGTCGGCGTGATTGATCGCGTACAGCTTGGCGTTGTAGATAAATGCGTGGTCAAAGGCAGGCATAGCTGAGAAAGGGGTAGATATCGCAGGGCCGGTATACGACCCAACCACTGCTTCAGTCATAGTCGTAGCAGGATTGATGCTCTTATAGACCTTCGTAGCAGTAGCTACGCGCACATCAAGTAGGGTATGCGTAATAGGTCCAGTTGTAGCAGGGAAGCGGTTTACGATAGTGCTGCCGGTAGTCCACTCCTTGACGTTGGTGCCGTCGCTGAACATTAGCCGAGTATCTGCCGATAAGTCGGTAATAGTAGCACCGGTAGCCAAGGCTGTAACCAAGGGGGGCAGTTTCTCCAAACAACCGTCAGAAGTGGTCGTCAGATTGCGGCATTCGATCAGGTCTGTGTTACCTGCCTCTTTATCTTTAGGGTTTGTTACAAGCGTCTGCGTTCCGAACGCCCGAGCATCGTTTAACCCTAGACATTTACGGAATAAAATCGCTTCCATTATTTAAACCTCTCACGCCTTACAGGTATCAACCATACGCCTCTCTGACCCATTTAAACTACATACAGCGTATTCGGTACTACGTCGGTATACTCTCCAGTCAGGCGGCGATAGGCTGTCTTGCCATCTCGGATATACTCTTTGAAATTCTGGAGGTGGTCGCCAGCCTTGACCGGATCTTGCAGCTCGCGGTCGTGGTCGCCGAACGCCTTGTGTGCGGCGTACTCCACCAGTCCCAGATGGAACTCCTCTGGGATGGCTGGCTCGGTGTCGTACTCACCGTTGGCGTCCTTGTGGTTCAAGGCTACCAGGCTGCGTCGATGCACTCTGAGATTTAGCGTCACTCCTGCCAGTACCGGCTCGATGAGCGTGACGTATCTTGTCTCAAGATCAGTGCGGTAGTGAACCGGACTCTGTGGAGCGTTATCGGCAAAATCTGCATCACTGAAGGTCTTGCCCACGCCGTCGATCAGTTGCCGCGCACCGTCCCAGATAGAACGCACCGCGATAATACGGGGGTCGATGGCGTAATCCTGCTGCCCCAGCACCGTGACGATGCTGTAGGTGCTCTTGTCCGTCCAGAAGCCGGTCTGCTCACAGAACTTGTCCTGCCCTTCGGACAGCCACGCCATCAGGCGCAGGTCTGACCAGGCATAGGGGGAGCGGGTGTCGTCCACCACGTCTCTGAGTTCTTCGAGCAGCTCGGTTCTGGTCACGGTCGGCTCCTTACTTGCGGGTTTGGTATGGCCCCTCTACCTTCTGGTAGGGGATAGCTGGGTACGGCTGCCATGTGAAGTATTCTGTCCCGTCGGCGTTGACGTGCTTTACCTGGCGAGAGGCTACAGCGTTCTGAAGCACGTTGATGAATGCCTGCGGGATGTTGGGTACGTCCTCACCGCGACGGATCTGGAGCACCTCACCGTTGACGCCAATCACCTCGAACTCAGGCAGATGCTCTACGTGAGCGATGTTGATGGTGTAGAAGGGTGGTGCGTACTCAGGCTTACCCTTGTAGAACTTGTTAGCGGTAAAAGGTACTTTTTCTGCGGCGACATCCAGACCTAAATCAAGAGTTGGTTCCATTGTTATGCAGTCCTTTCGTGTATGATGTGGGCTTTGACAGCCTGATACATTGCTTCGGATACCTCGATCTCGATGCCGCAGGGCAGGGAGAACAGTACCCCATTGATCGAGCCGGAGAGGTTCTGACCTTTACGCCCGTCGAGGGTGACGAGGTGGTTCTTGGGTTGGGGCGTTTCCTCTTCTTGAGTTGTGCCCTCTTCTGTCACTACCTCTTGGGTTGTGACCTCTTCTGTCACTTCCTCTTCTTGGGTTGTGACCTTTTCTGTCACTTCCTCGATTATCTTTTTGCGCGCCATCAGTCACCCCCTTTCATATCTTTAGTGGCTTCTTCAAAGGCTTTATCAAACTCGGACTCATCCTTGAAGTCCTCCGACAGCAGCGGCATGAGATCCTCGATCAGTTCGGCGACCTCCTTGGTGTTCTTGGCGAGGTACTGCTTCTCGCAGGAGCCTGCATATTCGGAAGGGCCGCAGCAGCAGGAGGTCATCTTGGCAGTTTTCTTGGCCTCTTTCTTGAACTTAACCCTGACCTCAACGATGAAGCCGTTAGCTGCCTTGCCAACTGTGAGCATTTCAGACATATACATTTTTGTCCTCACTTTCAAAACCTTAGATACCCCAAAAGCCCACTACCTTGTGAGTAGTGGGCCGGGGCTGGGTAGGTGCTGGTTACGCCGGGTAGCCTGCCTTGGGTACGCAGCTCAAGTCGTAGTAGGTGTCGGTGATGCCGGTCGCATTCAGGCCGGTGGTGCCGGGGGTGAAGGTGTGCGTAGCATCCGTAGCGATCTTGAGCGCTCCGATGGGTGCCTGATTGGCTGGGATGGCCGGCAGCATGTTCTCGTTGTCGGTGCCAGGGGTCATGGTGACAACGCCGGTAGTACCGATGGAGGCCAGATACCAACGGAAAGAAGAAGCCGGGAGGGTTGACCCACCCAACGCCACGTTGGTCTGGGTTGTCTGCTGGCCGCAGTGGCCGTCGATGCCGAACAGGAAGGTGTTGGCGGTCTTGACCCCTTTGGCTCCGATGATGGTCTGGGCGACGGTTGCGGTAGTGGTTGGGTCGCCGACAGCCTTGGTCACAGTGGCAGTCACAGTGATGGCTTCGGTCGTAGTGGCAGGGGTGATGGTGATGACCGAACCGGCAACAGATGACGCAACCCCGACCAAGGCTTCGATTACCAGCTCCAGGGCGGTTGCCACGGCATCATCGTCGGCATCACCAGCAAGTACGGTATAATCGTCCGTCACTGTACCAGCCTCCGTAACTATCGAAACTGTGATGATATCATCGGTCTGCTTCGAGTCGATAGTCAGGGTATAGGTGTTGGTGGTCGCGTTGACCGCCAGACCAGGCTTCGAGAAACTTCTCATGGATAATAGCGACCGCAGGGCGGTGCTTTCCATATCTCCGAGATTAATAGATCGATCCATGTCCAGCCCCCTTATGGGTGGCCTGCAATCGGAGTGCAGGACAGGTTATAAAACGTGACGGTGAAGTTGCCGGCAGTGGCCACCGCAGATGTGCCGGGGGTGAACGCTCCGCCGGAGGCAACAACCTTGACTGCGCCGATCATGCAGGCCGTAGCAGGGATCTCAGGGATCATGGCTCTGTCTGTACCGGCAGCAACCTTTGAGGTCAGAACGGGTGTACCGTTGACCACAACCGAAGCGCCGTTTTTATCCAGACACATGGCGTAGAAACAGGTCGTCAGGTCTGCCTGAGGGGTTACGGTGGTAAATACGAACAGGTCGTCGGTGGCGGCCTTCTCGTAGAGGATGCCGTCGATGCAGTATTCGACAGTGTTGGTGGTGGTCTTCAGCTTGGCGGTGTTGCTGCCAGCCGCCAGAAGCCCCTTGGTAAAGCAGCGATTGCCCAGCAAGTTACGCAGGGCGGCGGTGTTGATGTCACCTAAATTAATTGCACGGTCCATGATTGCCTCCTTAAAGGCCCCGTTTCATGACGGGATGGTTTAGATTATGCGGACTTTCTCCGCAATAGGTTGTGAAGCCGCTGGTGGTCACTGTTGGTCATTATCTGTAAGTTCTCCACACGATTGTCCTGTTTATCTTCGTTCTTGTGGTGAACAACAAGTTCTGGGTCAAGGTACAAATTATGCCCTAATCTAATTAGGTAAGGCGAGTTATGATTTGTAGCTACTAAGTTACGTTCTGCTACTAGACGATGCTGGAGCACTCTACCGCCTGAAGCAAAAGGATGGTCATAAACTGATTCGTATATGTACCCGTCAGGATGGGGCGTCTCGCCCCCACGCCAATTACCATTTAGAGCACCTATACTCCTTATGCTCTTCTCTAATTGATACTGCGCTGAGTTCTCTCTACACCTGTTAGAGCAAAATCTACGCCATCCAGCCCTGCTTTTATGCTCGAAGAAAGTGATGCCACACACAGAGCACAGAAACTCAACTTTCTCACGCATCAAGCCTTGTGCTCGGTATTTCACTGAGCATTCGTGGGAGCACGTAGTTGCTTTATCTGCTCTGGATGGCGGTACTCTAAACTTCGCACCGCAAATCAGGCAGACAAGTTCTGCACCTCTAAACTTAGCCATGTGGTTTCACCTCCACTGTTTTGGAGTAGTTATACAGGGTTGGTGCAGAACTTGTCAAGCCTAAATTTTCAAAGAACCTTATTATTGCAGGTTTTTACAGTTCTGGAGCGCAACTCTCAAGCCGAGCCATGAACAATTGGTTCAAGATGACCGCGCCGAAGTACGCTTTCCAGCCTACATGACCACGCTGACCGAGCTTGTCGGAGTCGCTGATGTTGCCAGGGTTGCGGACGATGGGTGCGGTGATGGCCCCTTTGCCCTTGAGCGGTACGGAGGCGGCGGCATGAGCACCCAGGTAGAGGATCGGGTACACATCGGCGGACACACCGGAGGTGGAGACCATCGAGCCTTTGGCCCCGCCGGCATCGGCGAAGGACTCAAAGATGGTGGAGCGGATGTAACGTACATCTTCGACCGAACCGATCTCGAAGGAGTCAACCGGCACCTTGGAGCCGTAATCGACGGCATCCTTGAAGCCAGCCAGGGCACGGACAGCGTTCTCGCAGTCAGGGTGGATCAGACCGATGTAGCTGGCCCGGACGGAGGTGGTGCCGTAGTTGGGGGTGGAAGAAGTCTGCTGGGTGATGTAGCCCACGTTCTGCCGCTTGAAGGCGCGGGTAACTTTGCGCTGATCGTTGAGCGAGATGGCGGCGACCACATCGGTACGACCGGCAACGCCGTTGGCGTAGAACACGTTGGTTCCAGCTTTGAGGATGTTGTAGCGCAGCGTCTCCAGAGTCTGGGCAGCCTGCTCGGCGGTGATGCCGATGTACTCCTGAAGCACAGGGTCTTCGTGGAAGTCGGTGATCTGGTCGGTGAGCTGTACGAAATCACCGAACTGCTGGAGGGTGCAGGAAACGTCGGTGTATTTCATGTTCTTGCCGACAGGGGTTACGCCCTCGACGAGCGGGGTAAGTGCCTTCTCCAGAGCCTCATAGCGCCGGAAGATGGCGACTTTGGTGCTGTTGGTGGGAAGGGGCTTCATGTCCAGATACTTCTCCAGGACAAGATACGGTAGTGCTCGCATCAAAAATCCCGGCATTGCCTTTCCCGCTGTACGCGGGGTGATGTCTCCGTACACGTTCATGGTGTACCTCCTGGCCGGTAGTTATCCGGCAAAGTTTCGGTTCCTAAGGATACCGGGGGTTAAACCCTATTTTATGCTGCAATCTTCACTTGTTTAGCTGCTGCCTCAAAGGCAGCATCAAAATCATCGGGGTCATCTTCAGACGTTACCGACGTGCGTACCGTGTCCGTAACTTCCATGCGCTTCAAGCGTGCCGCAGTCTCCTGCTTCTTCGCATCATCCGCAGCCTTTGTCGGGTCTGGTGCCTGAGTGCCGGTCGCGGTCTTGAAGGTGCTGAACAGTTCCACGATCTCGGTGGCGCTGCCATCGGCCAGTACCTTCGTATACTGTGGTTGCAGAAACTTCGGTTGCGTCTCGATCCACTTGACCACATCCGGGTAAATCTTTTCAGCGTCGGCGTGGGCGGTGTAGATCGTATTGTAGTGCTTCTCCTCGGCTGAGAGGTTGGCCGACTCGATGACTGGTGCGATCTGGCCCTTGAGTGCCGCTACAGTCGTGGTCAGCAGGGTCTTGACATCCTCCAGCTCTTTCTTCAGCCGGTCTTCTCTCGCTGCGTGCTCCGGCCAGTCCTTGCGGTACTGTGCTTCGGCCTCGATCTCTTCTGGTGTCTGCACTATAGCGGCAGCAGGTTCTTCCTTGGCTGGCTCTACCTTCGTAGCGGCTATTGCCTCGGCGACTAGAGCCTTTATATCTACTGGAGGGTCAGCCTTTGGTTCAGGTTCAAGGTCAGCCTTTGGTTCAGGTTCAAGGTCAGCCTTTGGTTCAGGTTCGAGGTCAGTCTTTGGTTCAGGGTCAGGGTCAGCCTTGGCATCACCCTCTGGCTGAGTAGTTTCGTTACTCAGTCCCTCATCAAACCCTGCGCTAAAGAGATCATCCGCCAACGCCTCAGTGTCGGTTCCTACGGCTTTTAGGCTCACGTTAAAAGCTCCTTTCAATATTGGTTTCCAAGTAACTACATTTTTAACACATTGTCAAGTTAAATATCTACTCACTTTTAACTTTTTGAGGAGCAAAGATGTCAAGTAATTCACTGAGTTCCTTGATGCGTCCCTGCGTCCCTGCGTCAAGTTCTTTACTGAGTCTGGTGCGCTCCAGCTCAAGGCGCACTGCCAGGTACTCGAACAGGTCTTCGCCGACATTACTTGGCGGCAGTTTTTCTCGTAGGTTTTGCAGTAGTTCCTTCTCCCTTTCCTTCAGGTGTGATCTGGTCGAGAAGTAGCTGGATCGATTGTAGAGCTGTGGCATCTTTAGCTCCTTTCGCTTTGGCGAGATTCAGGGCGATCTTGGAAAGTCCGTCCTGTACTTTGGTGGTGATGGTCTGAGCAATCTCCTCTGCCTTGGCGGCTTTCTCCTGGGCGGCGGCGAGCTGGAGCTGGGTCTTGCTCTCATCCAAGCCTTGCTGTACCTGAGCGGCGCGGGCCTGGTTCTGGTCGTACTGTGCCAGCTTGGCTTCGGCCTCTTTCTTCGGCAGCAGGTATTTAGAGGGCAGGTCGCGGGATAGCAGTCGATCCTGCAACATCTCGCGCTCATCTAGTTGAGTGCGTTCCCGGTCGGTGAGGGTGCCGTTCAGTTGGTCGAGGGCGGCACCGCGTACCTCTTTGGCCACCAGTGACAGGTTGCCTTTGGGCATCACTTGGAAGTCACCTTTAATGTCGCCCTTCTCGTTAAACTCCATGTTCCACTTGACCAGACTACCTATGAATGACTTTACAAAACGGTCGAAGGAGCGTACGTCATCCTTCGTCACCATGTCGCCGCCAGCACGCATCATAGACATATTGTTGCTGGTACGGAACGCCTCGCCTAAAGGCTGGGCATCACCCATTGTCCACGACTGAAGGTGGCTCTCGGTGTCGAACACACGCACGAAGTTATCGCGCAGTGCTAACAGCTCAGATGTGTGGTTGGGTATGTCGTAAATCCGGATGGCGGGATAGTTGGCCTCGTTGCCGTCGCCGTGACGGTGGATAGTCATGCCGCCGGATATCTTGCCGACGTTGCGGGAGGTATCCAGCAGGTCGTCGTTGACCTCCTTGATGGAGCTGGCACTGTCCGCCATGTTGTCCATGATGGCTCGGTCGATGGCGCAGATTTTCATCTGTGAGTCACGCAGGGTCTCCACCTTGGCCGAACCGGTCAGCGGGCCGTCCTCATCCTCTTCAGGAATAAAGGCATGGAACATATCGGAGACCTTATCACCAAAGGGGGCGGTGTCAGCCTTGATAACGATCTCACCCAACAACCAGATGTCGGCCAGGATGTCCTTGCTGAGTGCTGTGCTAGGTACAGTCACGCCGATGTCGGCCAATTCCTGCGCCGAGATGTAGCCATACCAACGGATAACCTCAAACTGTCGTACTTCGGTACTGGCGATGGTTTGGTCGGTTTGCTTGATACTGTTCAGTTCCGCCTCGAAGCCGCGTGCCTTGTAGTTGCCACTGGTGTGCTCTCGCAGGTACTCATTGATTTCGTCGCCCAGAAAGTCGCTGCGTTTGGCGAGTGCTCGCAGCCCTTGGCGCGAGTATGCCTTGCGGACAAACAGACCTTCCTGGGTATCCCACGTCTGTGCGGACAGGTCGGGGTAGACATCCCACGCCTTGAGGGTGCTGTAATAGGGGCGCTTGAGTTCTTTGGACACCGCCGCGAAGTTGCCTTGTTCGTCCGGCTCCCACACCCGCTCGATCTGAGTCTTGACCTGTGGCCCCTCTACGACGCCGAAACCGTAGATGCCTCCTCGGCGGATGACCTTTTTGCACAGCTCAGGGTAGTCGATGCCTTCGTCAGAGAGCTGATCCTCGCACTCCATAGTCATGCGGTCGGAGCGCTGCTTGGCCAACTCCTTGACAGCCTGCTCAATCATCTCACTTGTGACTGGTTGCGCCTCCTGCTGCGACTGCTCGGCGATCAGTAGTTGCTGCTGTTCGAGGGTCGTAATTATGTTGGCCAGATCCGCCTTGGAGATATTGGGGAACGGCGACGGCTCCAGGCTCCAGTTCTTCTCCTGGGCTGGGAACATCATCTCCATGATCTTGGCGACCCAGCCGACGATCTTGGTGTGGGTATCCTTGGGGTAGACCCGCGACATGCCCTCGGGGATCTTGATCTCGGGGTCGTAGATGGCCTTGTACTGGCGCAGGTTGCGTAGCCATTGCAGTTCAAGCGTATTGCGCTCTCGGGCAAAGGTCTCGAACTTGCTCCACATGCGCTTGCCGAGGGCTTCCAGTTTTTCCTTGTTGGTAACTATCATAGTGCCTCCCGGCTAGTAGCCTGCGTATCTGTCTGCTGGTTGGTGTATATGCTGGGTCGTACTGGTATTTCTGGTGCGTACAAAATGTGTGGGGTCGTAGTTCTTGCCAAGAATGAACAGCGTGCCGTACTGATCTGCCTCGCAGACATGGCTCCACTTGTTCTTATCAGGCGCATCCTTGAATTTGCCGTCGGCGGTCTTCTGCCGTGTGTAGCGATACTTGCTCCGCAGTCCCTCGATCAGCATTTTACACTCGTCGTCATACTCGATGCCCGGTTCGCCGTCCGGCCACCAGTTGCGGAAGGGTTCGTCCAGTGCGTTTATACGCGCCGTAGGGTCGTTGGTGGCAGCGCACTTGACTGCGTTACCTGAGTCAGGCATATCAGTGACATATATCTTCTTCAGCAGCTTCCTGATTGAATCGTCATCGGTCTCATTTTTCCTCTTCCATGCAGGGTCGCCGATAAAGACCAGCGGGTTATTCGGGAAGTAGTTTTTGATTGTAGGCCAGAGTTTTGTGGAATTGAACGTCTTGAAGCCCATGTCGAAGCCCACCGCCTCACGCAACTTCCTGAGCCGCCCGTCTCGCCCCAACTGCATGAATACCGCCGCCGGATTACGAGCTGAGTCGATGCCAATAATCACAGGTAAAAAGGGGTCGATCTGCAAGCCGCGTTTCTTCCTTCTGTCGTATTGAAAAGACTTCTCATATACCGGCTTGCCAGACTGGCTTTTGGCGTACAGGCCGTGAACATAGACATCGATCCATGCTTGTGATTTGCCCTTGGAGAGTTCCTCATAGTAACCTGGGCGTAGGTTCTCGACGTTCTCCGCCTCTGGTGACAATCCGGATGGCTGTTTGAAGGCTGCTGCCTGTATGATAGAATTTTCCTCATCTTCGACTTGTGGTAAGCCCTCCATCAATTTGTACCAATCAGAATCTATTTCTGGAGGGTTAGTGCTTGCGATTATCCCGCTGCGATACCTGAACCCTCCCGCTTGGGATGGGTATCTGCCCACACGACCTTCTAGATCAGAAAGCAGTTGTACAGGCAACTCTCGACTTTCCTCGCACCAGATGTGAGATACCTCTAACGAAAGTACACGTTGCACGTCTTCTGGTGTATCTAGTGATCTAAAGAGCCAATCGCTTTCTACAGAGTTGAACTTGAACTTCATAACCATGTCAGATTCACGCCATTTATACAGTTCCACCGGCAGCAGACCCACGCAACTCTGAATCGTAGTGTCACGCAATTGCTGCTTCGTATTCCTAATAATTAGCATCCTGCTGCGTTGGATGCCGTCAGGCATTGGAGGCATTTGAATAGCTTGTCGCAGCAGTTCGATAATACACGCGCTTGTTTTTCCTCCGCCTACAGGACCCATAAGTACGCGCAGCTTGTGGTCCGAAAGCATAAACGCTCGGCCTGTTTTGCTTGGTGTGAAATTAAGAGATCCAGAAGCCATCTATACGCTCCTCTTAGATCTAGGTTTTTTGGTGGTAATTTTGGTCAACGCCTTATGCATCTCCCATCCGGCGTTTAACCGCTTCCGCAGTACATGGCGGCAAAGCCCGTACTCCTCAGCCCAGGCTAGAACAGTTTGAGATCTACCGTCGAACTCGAATTGTTCTACCCCTGATCTACGTTTCTGCCCTTCACCCATGTTTTTAAGTAGCTCTGTGGTTATAGGTCTACAATCTTTCTTCTCCTCGTGCCCGACACAACAATCCCAAGGCTGACGAATACTGGCTGTCAAAGAGCACTTCCTGATCTTGGTCTGGTGGAACTTGCAGTTCTTACAGGATTTCATTTATCCATCCCTTCATAACCCTTCAAAATTAACCGCAACTGCTCCTCAGCGTCCTGACACAGCAGGAGATCCTGCGTCATCGTCTTGATTATGGTCGCCGGCGATGTAGTCACTGGCAGAGCAGCCGTCTGGTAGGTAGTCAAGCTGAGTGGTGGTGGCGCCGGGCAGCGGGTTATGTAGATCGTCTCCGTACAGCCGGTCGTCAGTAAACATAGTAGGAGCCATCTCATTGATTCCTTCCTTTCAGGATTTTGAGCGCCTGTGCGGTCGCATCGCTACAATCCTCAGGCCAGTTGTCGAACATTTCCTTGAGTTTCCGAGCTGTGGCAACCTGGCGCTTCTTGACTCTGGAGAGTTCCTCGGTTGTGGCGGCCAGTCGCGCGTCCTGCGCCTTGGACACTGCGGTGATCGATGCGAGTTGATTCTTCAGCCCTTGCCCTTCAAGCTGTGCGGCCTCAAGCCGGAACATCTGGAAGCGCAAGAATAGGCTTACCCCGGTGAGTATGGCAAGCAGTAGAATACAGAACGCCCTCCAAGGGTTATCAGTGACGAACTTGACGGCTAAGTAGGCGAGTTCCATTACTGCACTCCTTCGGGTGTCAGCTTGGTCTTGGAGTAGGCGTCAATTACGAAGATGCCTGTGGTCAGCATGACCCACTCCGAACCGGAGATATAACCGTTGACCAGTAGATATGTCGCCACCAGCCACGCGACATATTTTTTCGCTATGAAGGTCTCTACCAACCTTTTAAATCTTTTGAGCATCTACCTATCCTTTCCCGCGCACTGGTTGCACTTCTCACAATCATAATCATTAGCCACAAAACCACCTATCTGCTTGCAGTATTTCGCCATGTCCAGCTCCTTAAAATAAAGGTATAGCAGCCAGTTCTGGTGGTCGATCAGAGAGGCCAGATATTCAAGCGACTTCAATTTTCCCATCCAGCCAGAGTGCTTGCTGCACCTTCCAGTTCGGATCTTCGTAGTGGGGTGAGTCAGGGATACTTTTGAAGTCGTACCCGCAGCGCAATCCCAGTTGCTCACCTATCCTATGCATGGCGTTCCAAACGTCGTCCGGGGCTTTCCACCATAAGGCTCCGTCCTCTTTTTTCGGGCATAGGTCGGCAGCAAGACCAAAGTTGTGAGGTGATTGACCGCCCTTGGCTTTGGTAACGATACTACCGGGCTTGGTGCGACCTTGAGCGTAAATCTTGTCTTGCTCGGCAATGGTGCGCCTCCCGGACGTGACGACCGTGCGGATGCCCATAATAAGTAACTGAGCCTGGAGCTGGATAATCTTAACCTTGAAGTCCGGCTCTAGCGTGTCGATAGCTCTCATTTCCCCGCCTTCCCAGCAGACTGTGCTGCCTCGATAATGCCGTGCTTGATGGCCCACGCGATGACAGTCACCAAACCTGCCCCAATCGCCGCCAGAAACGCATACCCAACCGCCAGTATCCCACCATTGATGGTCTTGATGGTTCGTTTCAACAGGGCGATCTCAGCAGGTTCAAAGCCCATAGCGCACGACTTGTGGCTGACTGCCTGCACGACCTTGGCGATGATTAGAATATCGTCGCGGGTTAGCGCATTACGCCGTTTTTCCCCACCCTCTGGTGTATCGGCAAGTTCGTCCATGATGTCTTGCAGCTCTGTGAGGTCGATGTTGATTGGCTCGGTCATGTGGCCTCCATTATAAAATAGCGTCGCCGCCCTCGTCGGGCTGGATTGACTCTTTCGTATGGTTCTTGTCCCAAAAGAAAAGTTTGTCGATTATCGCCGCCCAAAATCGTTCCAAATCATCCCGGCGCTTGCCTACTCTTGATGAAATATACTCGTCGCCATCACCTAGGCAGATGGCGTTTATCAAGCAATCCAGACCGAGCAGGGTGTGTTTTAGACCTTTGCCAAGATTACGAAAGTACAATCGTAGGAAGTTCAAGGATCAACTCCTCTGGTGTTGGAATCCCACGTAATCCATTCTTACACTCGTTCAATATTGTGTAGCAGGTTCGCCAACAGCCGTCTCGCCACTCACAATAAGCCAAACCCTCAGCCTGAAATATAGGATCAGTTGAGTTGACGTAGGAACAGGCTGAAAGGATGCCGTCATACAGTCTGAGCCGCGCGCCATCGTCCAAATGGCTCTGGACGGCGGATTGTAGCATGGAGATGGTTTCCTGTTCGGTCGGGATGTGCGGTTCCGGCTCTGGCGGCGCAACGAGCGTGATGCCATCCCAAATGTATGCGGGGTTGGCTTCGTGGATGGCCCGCACTTCCTGAGATACTTCGATATACCCAATGGTCGGCTCGTTGCTCCAACCGTTAGGTTTGTTATTTTTATCTAACCCCATGAACCACATAGTTAGCTCCTGTTTAGAGGGTGCTTCCCTTTGGATAATCTATTTACATCAGATGCCTCAAAAGCCTTGTTAAAGACCATAGCCTCGTCCATATAACCTTTAAACGGATAACTGTTACTTGTCGCCAATCCAAGTCTTACACCACTTATATTGCCCCCGACATTTTTATTGTCGTTAATATGCCCGTCGAGTATACCGTTAAAATAACCGTATATCTGGTTTGATTTACGCATGAAAGCCAAGTGTTGTATTGATGATGTTGAACATACTGTTGCACACTGCTTTGTTGCATAAACTGACCCATCATACAAAACACAATAAAGTTTACCTTGATATAAAACCACTTCTATTAAGGCGTTGGTATCTGTTCTTAGTTCAAAAAGCATCATATAGTCGGTGATGTTAATTGGTTTACAGAACATACATATAGTGAAATCGTTATTTCCCATAATTGATGAAAAGGTGTTGGGTAGAGTCAGATAAGAGGCTGAACCGCCAACAAAGAAATTATACCCTCCACCTATAACACCTGTTGCTGATGTTATATTCGTAGCCGTGGCATTACGTCCATTGCCAGAACTATCAGACGCAGATGATTGCATCCTATACCAAGCCAATAAATTAGGATGGCCTATCATGCTTTCACATCATAACGGGCATCAATGGTTTCCCACCGCGCTCCGTTCCATTCAAAGGTAAATACGTCAAGAGTGTTTGCCCCACTGTTGGGTAAGGCATCGCCAGAAGACATAAGCCCACCAGAACTAATTACATTGGCATCCGTACCTTTCAGAGTAATCACCCGCGCCGTTGCCCCTTGCAGGATAGCCACTACCTGTTTGCATACGTTGGTTGTCGGGGTAGGGTTAACCAGGGTCATGGCGACTGCGGCAGTTCCTGTGGTGACTGTGGTATAGGTTACATAGGCGTTGGCAACGGGTGTTACAGCGAAATCAACCGATTGGACACCGAGGGCCTGAATAGAGCTGAGTGTCAGCAGGTTCAAATCATCTACGGCTTGCGCGACCTTTTGAATAGTATTGTCGGTAGCCGCCAGATTCCCATCAAACCCAGAAGCATCTATACCTGTACCGAAATCGCTACCACCAATGTCAATCTGCCAGCCCTTGGTGGCGTCACAATACAGGAAGGACACTCGCGCATTAGCGATATCAATTACCAGGTCTTCAGCTACCCCATTTATCAAAGAACCGTTGCGCCCGATTGTTAAAGGGTTGGTAGCAAACGTCCCGTCAAAATCCCAAATCTCACAGTACATACCCGCTGTTGGTGTTGCTGGTAGAGTGGCGGTAAACGCTCCGGCTGTGGTGTTGCAAGGGTAGAGTGTACCGTCAGCCATGTTGAAGTTCGCGGTTTGAGTTTCCTCGATGGTTAGACCACCGCCTGAAGGAGTCTCCCATGACAACGCCCCTGCGGTCGCCCCTGCCGTGAGAACTTTGCCGCTATTAGTCGTTGACGTAGCTGGAACGTGTTGATTGCCGTCCTCGGTTGGGTGGGTGTAGTTGTTGTACAACGTGTCGAAATATGTTTTCAGGGTGGCCTTGATATTGGCCCAAGAAAGTTTTTTAAGGACGTTTGCAGCGCCGCTATCCATCAAACCTACAAAATCAGCATCAACTGGTGTGGCTTTGGCTGTCGCATCATTGATCAGAGTGCCGACTGTGGTTGTTGTTTCGGCTGGTGCGGCATTGAGAGCGGCGGCGTCAAAGCCTGTGATATCGCCCGGAGTAGTTCCGTGAGGGTTACCTGTTGTCTGAGAGTGATCGTAAGCGGTTTTGCCTCTATCGCCGCGATAGGCGGTGGTGGAGGTTTCGCCTAAAGCTATGAGAGATGGCAGTTGGCTGGATGGTACAAACCCCCCAACCAGATCCGCTTTATTGTCCAGCCCGTGTACGTCGGTCAGTGCGGCATGGGTGGCAATCGCCCCGGATGGTTCATAAGTCCCAGCGTGGTTATGTGTCGTAGCCGACTTGGCATCCAGAGCATTCTTGAGGTCGGTCTGGTCAGCCAGTGTCCCGGCAATGCCGCCCCAAATTGCCTCTCCACTACCACCTGTCGCCACCGGTATCCGGGCGATGATAGTCTGTGGTGTCGTCTGAGTGATTTCGACGGTGGGCTGTCTCTGCTGTATGATTATGGCTGGTGTGGTCATGCCGCCACCTCAATAATAAACCCCTGGCCGGTCACGATCTGCGCCGAGGCGTTGGTGATCTGCATCTTAGCCAGATACCGTCCAGCCGTTAGAGCCGAGAGGTCGATGGTGTATGTACCAGCCGAAACGGAGGCTATGGCGATTGGGTAGTTGGTTGTCATATCATCTGCGTCAGTCACGTCCAGCGAGAGAGTGTAACCAATGATGTTGAGAACAGACCCGTCCTCGTTGGTCAGGACACCAGCTACCGGCAGGGTGTTGCCAGCGGTGAGTAGCAGAGGTGTAGAATAGGCGTTGGCGTTCAGCGGAAGCCCGCCGAGCTTGAAGTCGATCCACTGCATGTCGGACACGAGGTTGGACGGCAACGAGGCAGTGAATGGTGTAACGCCTGCTACATTCACCTCGCACAGATAGAACGTAGCCTTGTCGCCTCGGTCGTTGGGCCACAGGTCAACCGAGAACTCGCCCTGAGCGTTGGTGGTGGCAACCTCTTTAACCGGCACGACACGCTCCCCGGTCAGCACATCCCACGCATCGGTCGGCGCCTTGTTGGCGTTGACCAGAGTAAACGTGATCTTCTTGCCAGCCAGCACAGTCCCGTCAGGACCGACCAGTGCATCTCCAGTATTGGTTACAGTACGAGTGGTGAGTGCCATCTAAGACTCCTGGCCGGTGGTTATCCGGCGAAGGGGTTGGGATTTTTGGAGCGGGTGTGTCTACAAATTGATTTGAATCTGCACCATGTTAGCGTTCTGGTTAGCTGCGGCCTTCTCCTCTTTCGGCTCCAGACCACCCAGCTTGGCCACTGTCCTGAAGGTATCCATCTTAGTGGTGAAACCTAGATCGGGGTCGTGCAGCTTGGCGTCGATCTCACCCAGGAAGTCTTCAGCGATGCTGGCGCACAGGCGCTTGAAAGTCAGGCCGTTATCCCGCACCTCTTTGGCAGCCTCAGCCAGCGCACGCCGGAAGGCCAGCGTCATCGCCCACTGCTGATAGTCCTCGGCGGAAACACCATGTCTGAGCAGCACCTGCTCGTGTGTCTCCATACCCATCGCCAGATCAATCGGCAGGCGGGTCGGCCAGGGGGTCAAAGGGGGTGCGGTGGTAGTCGCAGGGAGGTTTGTGTCGTCGGAAAAAGGGTCGTAAATCTGACGGGTATCGTCGATGTAGGTCGCTCCGCCTAAAGCCAGTTCAGGCAGTGGGGCGAAGGGAAGATCCAGTATGTCGTACGCATGTGGGCTCATGCGCTCCACTGTGTAGCATAACTGTGTCGAAAGTCAAGGGAAAAATGTGTAACTTTTTAACTTGGTGGTGTGTTAATTTAGTACATGGAAAGTTCTTTACAAGGTGGTTTTTAGGTGGTCAGGAATTTTTTAGGTGTCATCAGTCATCGGGGCGGGCCTCGTTAGGTACGAGCTTACCTTTGAGTGCAGCGTCCACTCTTTTATTCAGACCTTTGAAGAACTCACGCTCGCGTTTCTGTGCGGCCTTGGCGTTATTGAGCGTGTGTGCTGGTGTCTTGCGCGTACCGTTGTCGTAGCCTTGTAGAGTAGGTGCTGGGAGGCCCAGCAGCATAGCAAAGTCGCGGACTGAGTAGTTCATTTCGAGGCGTATTCGGCGCATACAGTTCATAGCGTTTTTATAACAGGGCGTATGCGGAGATGTCAAGGAGAAAAGTTCTTTACAGTGGTTTTTTGTGAGTTGGAATTTTCTGAGGGTTGGAATTTTCTGAGGGTTGTGATTTTTCACAACAAAATTAAATAGTTAGGAACTTTACAACCTCTTTCTGTGAACTCCGTGTATTTCGCAACCCATGATAATGGGTTGGGAGTGGTGCGATCAGCACCCCCAACTGCTTTTCATAAAGTGAGCGTAGCGAATTTACTTAATGCTGTAGATTGTATGCTGCACGAGAAGCGAAGCGCGTCGTGATTTGGTCGCCTGTTGACGTGAGCGGAGCGAGCGTGAACGTGGTAGGCGATTTACCTAATCCCCGAACGAAGTGAGGGGCGCGAAAACACGGACATAAAAAAGCCGGGTGGTTAGCCCGGCCCTGGTTGATTTATTTTCTTTTATTGCTGTCTTAAAATCAGCATGATTACTGTGCCTAATGCTATTATCAAGATCATCCTTCCACCTCACTAATTACCCGCTCAATGTGCTTAATGGTATCCGGCAAAGAATAACTCTGAAACACAATCCCGCCGCCATATTGCTTATTGTGGAACTTGCGGCCATGGATCTGGTTCACGAGCTTGACTGTCCGAGCGTACCTCTCGCTTAACGTCAAATTATAGTCCTTCCAGCTCTCCGGCTCGCATTGCAGGAAATGAAGCACATAACGCGGGTTTCCGTAGCTGTCCGAGTTTACTCGGGTGAAATCCTCTGGTTTGATCATTTATAAAACCTCCAATATAAATCAGGGTTGCTGCTAACATTGTAAATCCACTGACCGCAGCGCACTAAAAGTGCATCTTCGCCATAATAAATCTTTTTCATGCCTCTGATACTTCCGGCGATACTGAAGCTGGGGAAGTCTTTGAACCTGTAAGCATTGCAGGCCCTAGCCGTTACACATCTCATAGCCCTAAAACCTCCTATATTTATTTCTATGTTTTAAAACTTGTACTATCTACCTGCAAAATTCTGCAAAATAACCACGTCTTTACCTACATAACCAATTGACTTTTCATATCCAAGTCTTGGAAGGTCTTTAAGCAGTTCCAAATCATTACAGAGTCTGGTTGCTACCTGTTTAGATATGTATCGATATTTTGGGTAAATCCTTTTATTATCGGCATGTAGTGATTTAATGGTTATTTTGCTAGACATGGTTTTATTTACCTCCTTGTTTATACCCAAGTTGGTGTTATGTCCGTAACAGGTAATGACTCTAAAAAATCAATAACCGACTGTGGCAATTCTTCTTTATTCCATGCTGAACCGTATTTATAACCACATTCACCACATGGTTTAGATAGTATCCCATCAGGATGTTCTAAATGGTTTACCCATCCAGCCGTTTTTGTTTCTACGCATTCGATTTTTATCCAGTCTTCAGCTAACAATTCAATAACTAACGGTGTTTCATATTTTACGGAATTAATACCAATTGTTACAGACATAACGTTAGCTGAAATAGTTTTAAACTCTTCATACTCAACACTAGAAAGTTTACCGTTTGTTGCATCATTGCGCATTGTATGAAATTTGCTAGACCATGTATATTTGGTAATCTGGATTATTTTTGATGTATTCCATTTATCACCTTTTTGATGTACACAATACGGGCGCATATCATTCAGGTGCCACTTGTCCCATGTTGCCAAAAATTCTTTTAACATGTCCTTTGTCCATCCAGGTGCAAGTGTAATCTTTTCAGTGTCAAGACCCATGTTGATTTGGCCACAGCCACCACGACAATCACCGCCACTAGTTGGACCCTCTACACCTGTAATTGATAGCTTACCGTCTGTTATGGTGATTTTACAGAATACATTACCATAGTTATTTTCACCAATTCTGATAGTTTTGTTCATTAGTTGTTACCTCCTTTTATTATGAGAGTGGTTTTATAATGCTAACACGCTAGACCATTGATTGATAAAGCGTGCAATTTCCGCAGCTGTAAAGAAATGACAGCCTGCTTTGACATTGCCTCGCTCGTCGATACTGTCAAGGGTGAAATGCCCAAGCGGGATTTTGTGGCCGTTTGTTCTCCAAGGTAGTGCATTAAAATCACCTCTTGAATATCTGTCTGTTGCGTCCATCCAGAACCTCAAAGCCTTAATCGCATGGTCAAGCGGGCACTCGGCGCCCTGGGATGTAATAACAACGTCGCCCCTGATAGTAATTTGATCTTGCCCATAAACCCTGAACGAGCTGGGGAACCTGCCGGCGCCGGTCGTCAGCCATAGATTGTGCTGTTCCTGGTCCTCGATTTGTTGCAGCCGTGCCGCCTCTGCTCTGCGGGCCTGGATGGCTTTTTCCTGCGCCTTGACTACCTCTGCATATTTTTCGAGCTCTTCGACGTTAGCCGCCGGCAAATCGGGTGCATCTAAACCGAACGCTTGACAAACTTTGAATATCTCATCACGTCGAGCATTATACACCTGTATGGCAGATAGTTTCGTAGTCTGCCGTTTGCGTGGCCCAAACGCATCTTTAAGGTCGTGCTCTGTCTCATCAATTGCTGGTTGTACCATCTCTGCAATAGTTCGCCCGTATGATCTCCAGCGAGCGAATGCCGGCGTATAAAACCGGTTGATGTGTCGTGCCGCATACCTAGACGTGCTAACATGTTTGCCGGTCGTGGGCGTCAGGCTCTCGCTGCTAAGGAATGCCCACTGTTCACCATTTAAAGTGGTTTCGATCTGAGCAATAACGGTGCTGTATGAATACAGCAATTTACCGTTAAAACTCACGCTTGAGCCGTTGCGGGCGCTGTCCTGGCTTTGGTGCGCCCAAATGTGAATAACCTGGTCTGTCGGGTATACGTGTCTCATAGTTTTAAATCCTTTCCCCGTTTATTTTATATTCTGCATCGTCGTTCTCTAAATAGTCCCTGACGTTCTCTTCTGAGGTGTCCCAATTGTAAGACTCTTCCAATTTATTATAAATCCAGTCTGCAAAGTCTCTCAATGCCTGGGTGATCGCCTCTTCTGCGTCGTCGGTCATTTCTTTATAGTCCTGGCGCTTTACATCAACGGACATACAGCCTGAATGGTAGTAGTGGCCTCGGTGTACTGTTGAGGCGGTGAGCTGGTAAAAATTCCTGCTTTGAATCTCTTGTAGGTCTTTCACTATTTGATGCAGTGTAGTGTCCTGGACAGCATAGCTTTTAACCGCCTTCAAAGCACCTTTTTTGTAGTGGTAATTGCCTTCAAAACAAGCGCCATCACCTTGAGACCAGAAACCGTACCAATAAACATTAGGCTTGTATGTTATCTTGCCCTTACCGTTTTTGCCTGTCCTGGTGTTGATATCCAGCCCGAACAAGTCCGCGATTGTCGCCGCGTCGTCATATACCCATTCAGCACTATCAAAAAGCTCTCCAGCGGCTTGTTGGTGATCCTCAATCAATTTTCGCTGTACTTCTTCAGGAAGCTCAGAAAATCTATAAACATGATAAACGTCTGTTTGGTCTCTCATCTCAATTACCTCCCAAGATATCGATCATACACCAGGTCAAAATCAAAACGCCGCCGACAACTAAAAACATAAGCACCCCCACATAATTTGATGTTTAAAATATAGGTGGAGATTACCGTGGTTTGTGTAGTTTGTCAAGTTTTGTGCAAGGTCAAATGTTGGATACATAATTAAGTATAATTAGGTATAACTTCACTCCACAATAATATCACGTTTGGGTTCGACTTTTCGCGGTTAAGCCTGGCGGTTAAGCCTACTACTACAAAACCAGAATACATATAACATAGAAGGTAGTATCATGCTCAAACGTGTGGGTAGGTGAATCGTGATAGTGCTTTTTAGGTGATTCCAGTGGGTTATGGCGTTGTGTGGGATATCAATAGTATGTGCAAAACACCTTCGTGATAGTACTCCAGGGGTAGGTAAGTGCCAGAAAAACAAAGAAAAGTAGGGCTGTTTGGTGGTATGTAGTATTCTAGTAAGAAAAAGAACAGTACCACGATTGAAGAGCCAATATGTTCATATGGGAGTATATACATTCTTATTGGCACAAAGCCACGATGAAAATCGCTCATAAGAACGTATTATACTCGATATGAACGTATTGGCTCTTCGTTGGTACCTCTGTTCTCGTTTTCAAACTAGAATACTATTTTACCTTCCTCCTGTGCCGACCCGCAGCTAGTGGGCATCCAACCCACTATCACGTTAGTTTTTTTCTATTTCGTGTGTTACTATTAAAGAGCTTTTACTACGACTTTTCAAATTTGACTTGACACCTTCTGAAAACACCCTTATTCTACCAAAAATACCACTCAAAAAGGAGTAAAACATGGCGTATCCGAAAAACGACGCTCTACGTAAATTCATTGTCGATCATGCATCAGCATTTACACCGCTCCGTACCGTAGGAGATCCATCTGTGGCTAAGATGGTGGCCGCAGAGCTGAAAAGGGAATTCCCTGATCGATCCGACTCATCACTATATCAAATCACTTGTTACTATCTGAGGGGTGGCAACAAGAAAACCAAATCTGACTCCAGGCGCACATACACCGCCCGCGAGTTGGCTCACATTGATCTGATGTCGGCTAAAGAACGAGCCGCATACGCCACTGCGTCGGGGAGAACGCTTCGGGCTGTAGATGCAGCTCTGGGTAGATATAGAAAAGGCATGAGCGAGTACGCGAACTCGGCACCCTTTTCTATATCTATGGCTCTTGCCGACATCCAAAAACAAGGGTACATCAATTTCAGCAACACTTCTCACCTGAGCATTTATGGTTTTACCCGTGAGGCTGTGGTGGCTGCCAGAGCATTTCTTGCACATCCTTACGGCATATCACTAAGAGCACCGAACATCTTGTACCATGCGGTAACTAAACGCCGTTACGCTATGAGTGGGTCAGAGCAGCAGATGCTTTTAACCAACCCGAAGAACTTTCTTCGTGAACGCGCTGATAAGGTAAAGGCTGGCTGGGTCTGCGCTAATGTAGATCCTGTCGCTGATGATTTGTTTGACAGTGCTCTCGACGAGATGCCGTCAACTAGAGCATATGAGCGGCGTAAGACTGGTAAAACAGTACACTCTCTGGCAGAGAGACTCACCTCTATTCTACAGGCCCCTGGGTTGGTGATAGCTAAAAATACAGTAGAGTACACCAGCCTGGATGCGTTGCGAGTGTGGGTGAACTGTGCTCTCGGCAATGCCGCGCCGGGGTTCAACCTATCAGACCCGTCTACGTATATAGACGACACCAAACCGGCTTTGTGTGCTGAGGATAAACACCTGCGCATGGTTAAGCCTCGCATAGAGAGTGGCCCTCTAAACCCTGACAAGCCTTTTAACCCATCAGACCCGTCTACGTATATAGACGACACAGTGAAAATAAAGGCATTGCAACCAGATGACGACGAGGACGCCTGGATGTCCGACTTCAAACCGATAGGGGTGTAATCATGGGGCGATATAGCATTGAGGACATAGGCGACAAGATCGTAGAGCTGACCGACTTGGTGTACCAGTTGAGCCAAAAACCCATACAGACAACGCGGGTACTATCACAGATTGATTCTGCTGAGGCTCGGATCAGCGCGCTCAAAGCCCGACAAGCAGCACATGATAACCGACGCAGGCCGAAGGCTCTCACTGAGGAGAAGATGTTGAGGGATGCGGCATCAAAAAAAGCCTTGGCGGCGGCGTTAAGGATTCTTAAAAAACGACAAAAATAAATATTGACACCTAACATTAATTACTGTAAGGTTCTTTACAGAGATGCATTAAAAACGAAAGGAGTATACGAAATGAGCAAACCAGAAACTATGATGATTGATGATGTGAAGTACGTACGCGAGGATTCAATAACCCGAGCACCGCAACCGACAGGCACTATTAAGATTGTCATCCTCCCCCGTGGGTGGAACATGATCGGCCACTTCTCCCAGGAAGGCCCGAACTGCAAACTGGAGAAAGCCTCGGTTATCCGACGCTGGGGTACGACCGCAGGGTTGGGGGAGCTGGCTTTAAAAGGCCCCTTGGCTAACACTATCCTCGACCCATGCCCATTGCCTGTGGAGTTCCACGAACTAACTGTTATCGCCACCCTCGGGTGTGTGGAGGGTGTATGGGCGTCCAAACTTTAGCCGAAGGCTTGTGCCAAACCACGCATGGCAACGGCGACGGCTACGGCAACGGCGACGGCTACAACGGCTACGGCTACGGCAACGGCTACGGCAACGGCAACGGCAACGGCGACGGCAACGGCGACGGCTACGGCTACGGCAACAGCTACGGCAACAGCTACGGCAACGGCTACGGCTACGGCGACGGCGACGGCTACGGCAACGGCGACGGCTACGGCTACGGCTATTAAGGGGGGTCATACGAATGAACCAACCAGAACCAACCAAGAAGCAGCAGGATGCGATAAAGAGGGTTGACCGGTCGCTCACGGACAACCAGCTCACTACCTACTCTGTAATGGAGAACCAGCTCGGCATGGCTCTGACAGCCGCCTGGGAGTCCGTGGAGATGGGCAAGCAGATCGTGACCAGCTTAGATAGGAAGGAAGCTGAGAACAAGATCCTGCGTGAGCAGTTGGATCGTGCGGAGCGGACGATAAAAATGCTGGAGAGTGGTGGCGAGTTTGACCACCCAACGCTTTGCCGCTGTCCTGACTGTGAGGACCAGTCGATACTTGGGGAGGGTTAAAGAGACATGAGCGAGCAGGGCACTGTTACAGCAGAGAGCTATCCGGAGTTTAACAGGTTGTATAAGAAGGCACTAAAGCAGGGTAAAGGGTCGTTTATATTCCAGGGCGCCGAAGTCCTGACCACCTATGTGAAATACCTCTGCGAGTACGTGGAGACGCAGCGGGGGTGGAGGCCTTGATTATCGAAAACTTATCGGCTATGATGCGTGCTGCCGGGGCGACCAACATCTCACTGGCTGAGGCGTCCGGGGTCTGCCCGAGGACAATATGCAACGCCCGTGCAGGACAACACATCTCAAGACTAAATAACTTCTGTATCACTGAGGCACTGAGAACTAGGACGTTTACAAGAGATCCACGAGGGGCGAGGTAAGACATATAATTTCAGGGGGTGCTCACATGAGCGACGATGAGATGGAGCAGGTTGAGTGCAGGTGTTATCGGCCGGGAGACCCAGGGTTCGCAGCACTGGCGGCGCAGATTACACCGTTGGAGAGGATCAAGGCGACAAACTGGGCACGTGATATTGTGCCCTTCGCCACACCGCAGGACTCGCGGACGTTCAGGCGCAACGAGACTTACGACAAATAGGAGGTTTGTTATGCACTGGAGGGAGCAGAGAAGGCGCAGTAGAGAGGGAACGTCGTTTATTATGGGCATGTGCTTCTTGGCTCTGATCGTTATGGCTCACTCTTGTACGCGAGAGCCTCAACCAGCCCTCGTGACCAAGCCTATATACATACCGTACACAAGCGACGAACTTAAAATAATAGCTGAGAGGACACACACCAATGCCAGAGAATACCGACGCTAAATACTGCGCAGACCCGTGTTGTGGTAAGGTGCTAATGCGTGGGAGTCAGGAGAACAAGTACAATTGGGCTAAACGCATGTACTGTGGGAGAGCGTGTGCCAGGCAGCATCAAGCAGACAAGGGCAACGTCACAGGGCGGAAAAATAACAGGTTTGCGTACCCACAAGCGCACCTATAAAGGCGATAAAGTTCTTGACAAATAGGCAACAACCAATCAAAGTACAGCCTTCAACGAGTGGGCCTCTCGAAGAAGCTCACCAGTTGTCATATCGACAGGAGGTGCCTATGAGAAAGTGACCCCTAAAAACTTGTGAAGTAGAAAATCGGCGGCGTCCTTGGTGGGATCGCCGCCTTTTTAGGTGAAAGGTAAGATACGACATGATTGATTTTAACACGCAGGTAGTTGGATTCGACCTCGAAACGCAAGGAGCAAGACCTGAGTATGCGCTGCAACCATGGCGAGCACTCAGCAACGAGGCGTGGATCAGTGCGGTAGCCTACACCAAGGGCGAAGTATATCAAGGACAGCTCTACCCTAGCACTGAGTCCATCCGAGCTGTCCTGGAGGCGGTGGTTAAGTCTGGGGCGTATGTCTGCGGCTGGAATGTATCGTTTGACTGCGCGTGGTTGGTCGCACTAGGTCTTGAGGATCTTGCCTTCGAGATAAAGTGGTTGGACTCTATGCTGCTGTGGCGGCATCTTGTCGTTGAACCTGAAGGCGATGACGTACCAGCGACCAAGCGCAAGTCGTATAAGCTAGAAGCGGCGATGCATGAGTTCTTCCCAGCAGAAGCAGGGTTCAAAGAGTTCAAGAACTTCGCCACGCAAGACCCAGAAGAGTTGAAGCAGCTACTATTTCGCTGTAAAGAGGATACCCGCTTCGCGGTGCGCCTCGGCGAGATGTTCTGGCACAAGCTAAGTCCTAAGCAGCAGCAGGCAGCACTGATTGAAGCCCGATGCATCCCGCAGATGGCGCGAGCTAATGTTCGTGGAATTTGGTCGTCGAGAGATCTTGCTGTAAAGTTGCAGGAGAAGCTGGAGGCTGAGGGTGCGGCGGCGCGTACGGCACTGGTCGCTACCAGCCCGGAGATCGAGGGGATGAACCTCGGGAGCCCGACACAGCTAGCAAAACTGCTGTTCGATACGTGGGGGCTACCATCACTGAAGCAAACAAAAAGCACCAAAACCAACCCGGAAGGCAACCGCAGCACAGATAAGTATGTACTCTACGAACTGGCGTTTCAGGATGAACGAGCAAGGTTGTTGAAAGAGGTGCGGGAGGCGAAGGGTAACAACACCAAGTATGCTGTAGCTACTCAGAAGTGCTTGGACTACAATAGTGACGGCTTTATCCGCCCACAAGCCAAGATCTTCTCAACATACAGCTCCAGGATGACCTACAGCTCAGACCAAAAACGTCGAGGCGACAAAGACGCTGGCACCAAGGCAGAGGCGTATCAGATCGGCGTGGCACTGCACCAATGGAAGCGAGGCAAGGACTTTCGCCGGCTGATCCGCCCACCTGATGGGTACAGCCTTGTCGAGCTTGACTTCGCCGGCCAGGAGTTTGGGTGGATGGCAGTGGCGTCGATGGATGAAACCATGCTATCACTTAGAGAACCTGGAGAAGATGCTCACTCATACATGGGGGCGCAGATCGCTCAGATTGACTATAAAACACTGATTGAGCGAGTTGGTGCTGGAGATGAAGATGCATCATTTCAAAGGAAGCTCGGGAAGTTTGCCAACCTCAGTTTTCAGTATCGAGTTGGGCCTAAGACTGCATTGATGAAGGCACGTACCGACTATGAGATGGATCTTGACGAGACATTTATCAAGCAGATCCTCGCCACATATAAGGCGACATATAAGGATGTCGCAGGGGCGTCAGGCACAACCGGCTACTGGACCAAGGCGATCTACAAAGCCAAGATGCAAGGTTACGCTGAGACCTTCGCAGGTCGCAGAGTCCAGCTCAAAGGTACGTGGTCTGGGCGGGACGCATGGCCGATGGAGAGTACCGCCATCAACTACCCGATCCAAGGAACGGGTGGGGATCAGAAATACCTTGCGCTTGCTGTGGCGAGGACACCGGAGATGCTGCGCAAGTTTAACGGATACACCTACTTCGAGCTTCACGACGGACTATTTTTCATTTTCCCGCACGCAGTAGCACAGAAAGCTGCTGAGGTTTTCTGCACTAAGCTGTCAAACCTACCATACAAGCAGGCGTGGGGCGTCAACCTGCCGATCACCTTCCCTGTCGATGCGAAGATCAGCCCTGAGTCGTGGGGTGACCTAAAAAATATTTGATGTGTAGCAAAATAAAAAAGTAAATAAAAGATGTCTTCGACAACATTTATATAATAAAGTTCTTTACAAAGAGATTCTTTATGTGCTACGGTCTGAATCAGGAGGTATTCGTTATGAACTGCCCCAGATGCGCGGGAAAGATCGAAGAGGCGACCCGTACTTACGGACTTATGGGTAAGATTTATGTCTATATCTCCTGCCCGTTCTGTATGTATGACGCTACGGCGGAACTTGATATCAAAGACTTCATGGAGGAGTAAAATGCTAAGACTGAAACCCAACGGAGTAATAGAGAAGGTCAAAGGGCCTACGTTGCTGGAGTTGGATGAGAAGATTGATTGTGCTCGTCGCAGGCAGAAAGAGGCACGCAAAAGAGCTGTGAAAGAGGTTCCAGCATGATCTACGCCCACCAGATAACCTTCCAACAGCTTCAAGCCTCAAAAGAAGCAGTCTGCGACCTCCAGGGCCGAATGATCGGCGGGCCGGATACCAAGATGGAATCCGACTGGACGAAGTGGGTGTCGTGGCAGAAAGCGATCCAGAAAGCCCCTGGCGGCTCAGTACCACCTGATGTTATGGTGTATTTTCAGAAGACCAAAGGACTAACAAAGGTGCCTACACGAATTGATGTCGAGGATGCAATTTTAATAGCACCCACCACAGAACTACCACTCTTTAAAGCCGAGGTTCCAACCATTATGTCAAAACCCTTCACCCCGCCAAGATTCACATGGTCCTACACCTCAATGGCTGAGTTCCTCACCTGTCCCGCACAGTGGGCCGCCAAGCGCTACTATAAGACCATCAAGGATGTCGAGTCTGAGTCGATGCGGGTCGGCAACATGATCCATGAGACAGCGGAACACTATCTGAAGTCCAAGATCGGCCAGACCTTCAAACCATCCAGCATCCACACCCAATATCTACCAGTTGTCCAGAAATACTGTGACGCCCTGATCGCCTCCGGTGCTGAGCTGCATGTTGAAAAAGAGATGTGTTTCGACAAGCAGATGAAGGTATCAGCATGGAAGGCGTGGGACACTGTATGGGTCAGGAGCAAGGCGGACGTTCTAGCAAAAAATGGAACAAAATTAAGTATTTGCGACTGGAAAACTGGAAAATATAAAGAAGACTTCCTCCAGCTCAAGATGTTCGCCGTATTCGCCGCCCTGACTCCAGGCTTTGAGGACGTTCAGGAGTTCGACCCGAAGTTCATCTTCACCAAAGAAGCACCACCCAAAAATATCTTGCGCCTGCCTGAGCCAATCAGGAGGTCTGAGTTGAAGGGTGTGCTCGGGGAGATCCTCGGTGTGGTGCGGAGGATGGAGGCTGCCTGGGAGTCAGCTACATTCCCGGCAAAGCGGAACGGGTTATGCCGTAACTGGTGCTCAAACACTGACTGCACCCATTGTGGAGGCTGATATGGAGCCGAAGAAGAAGTAAGGGATGACGATTAAAGCTGTGTAGTGAGCGCAGCGAAACTACACCAGCGACTTGTTATGGCGGGTCGCCACAGAGGGATAACCGTGTTGGTAAAACAGAAATCCGTGCCGCGACTGGTTATGTGACCGGAAGTGACACACAGATTTATTTTCACATTATTTCTCTTGCATAACGTAACTAGTTATGATATACTAAAGCCAAATGGGAGGTAAAACGAATGAAAAGCGAACTGAAAGCAATCCACTGGGTAGATGGGAAAATGATTGGGTTCCTCTGGAAAGAGTACAAAGACACGGTAAGCGTGATTAATTTCGAGGGTATCAAATGCACTCCGAGAATTACACGCAAATGCTTGAAATCAAACATCAAAGAATATCAGGAGGTGGCGTGATGGGGAAAATAAACGATTTAATGCAGTACGCAGAGGAAATTAAGACAATTAAATTTACCTGTTCCTTTTGTTCGGTAGAAGAGACATTTGAGCGGGATGATTTTAAGGAACAAACGAAAACGGAATGCACAAAGATTCTTTTGGCTGAAGGGTGGGACGAGCTGACCACAGAAACAATGATAGGCATCGCTTGCCCTGCGTGCCTTGAAACCGGTGGCGTATGACAAAAGAACAGCTCCGAGGACTGGTTGAAGGTTTGACTGAGGCCGACATGATAACCCTCCGCGCAATCATCAACGGTAAAATCGGCAAAAGGAAGATTGACTCGACGCAACAAGCCAAGATGCAGGCGGCTCGAAAGCGAAAGGTCATATAACGGGTCTTCAGATCAGCGGAGGATACGATGAAGAGCGAAAAATTAACAGACGGTACATATTACTCCCCTGCTGGCCAGAGCCTGAACCAGCCTTCCGCTGCATCTGGTGGTTATAGTTGTTGGCAGTTGTTCACAGTGCAACGGATCAATTCCATTGATGGATACGAGGGCGCTTTGCCGGTAATGATCTTGCCAAAAAGTTTGGTGGGCAAAACAGTCAAAGTGACTATTGAGGAACAACTATAACGACAAAGCGCACCGGCAAGCGGTAGCGCAGACCGTGTGCCGCGACTGGTTATAGTGCGCGGTGCCATTCAAGGAGGATAGAAATGGATGAACTTGAGAGGAAAGGACTGGGACTGTGCTCGTTTACCTTTGGCAAAGTCGCCGACAAGGTTTTCAGCACAGAGCACGGATGGGGAGTAATTCACCGTATCAGCTATTATCCGCCACTTATGGGGTTGATTGCCGCATTCGATAATGGCGAATTTCAAAAGTACACATTGAGCGGGTATAGAGAAAAGGCCCGTTATGATTTCACCGAAACTCAGGAATTATTCTGGGATGAGAAATGCACAACAGCCGATGATGCCAGAACCCATAGCAGCAAGGAACGGGGCATCTATTGAGCAAATGGAAGTCGGATTCGGCGGGTAGCACTATAACGATTGAGCGTCACCAGCCGCTTCTCGGGCTGGTGGACAGCGTTGGTTAGGCTTGCGAAGGAGGTTTAAAAGTTGAAACTGATAAAAGGTGACTGTCTGCAAATACTTTCGGAAATACCTGATAAGAGCATTGATATGGTCTGCGCTGACCTACCCTACGGCACTACTCAATGCAAATGGGACACAGTGATTGACCTGCAGCAATTGTGGCAGCACTACAAAAGAATCATGAAAGACTGTGGCGTGATTGTACTCCACGCGCAAACCCCCTTTGACAAGGTTTTAGGGGCAAGCAACCTGCAGATGCTCCGCTACGAATGGATATGGGAAAAGACCGCAGCAACCGGTCACTTGAACGCCAAGAAAATGCCGATGAAGGCGCATGAAAACATCTTGGTTTTCTACTCTGAATTGCCAAAGTACCGGCCACAGAAAACAACAGGGTATAAGCCGGTGAATAGCTACACGAAGCATCAAGACGACGGCGAATGCTACGGCGCAACCAAGGCTGGTATCAGCGGCGGCGGGGCAACTGACCGCTATCCTCGGAGTGTGCTGCAATTTCCGACTGACAAGCAAACCTGCAGTCTGCATCCGACTCAGAAACCTTTGGCGCTGATTGAATACTTGGTTCGCACATACACTGACGAAGGCGACACGGTACTTGATAACTGCATGGGTAGCGGTACTACAGGAGTCGCTTGCAAGAATCTTAAACGTGACTTCATCGGCATCGAATTGGAAGATACCTACTTTTCAATAGCCACGAACAGAATTGCTGCAGCATAAGGAGCCGGGAATGAAACTGACAGTAATTGAAGGCGACGAACTAATCAGGGTTTTTGACGAGACGGGCAAGCAGGTTGCGCTGATGTCAGATTTGAAACTCGCAAATGAGATTGTAACGATAGTGAACGAACATTCGACGCTGCATAGAGCAGCCTAACGACTAAGCGCACCGGCAAGCGGAGCGCAGACCGTGTGCCGCAACCGGCTATAACCAGTCGCGGCAATAGAAAGGGGGACAAATCATGGGTAATGGATTGGAATACAAAGAATTGTATATGTCGGAGAGTTTCGGCTCTTATGGCGGTTTCGGTATCAAGATACTTGTGGCCGCTACCAGAATGCCGGATTTAAGAAACGATGCAATTTGTTCTGCTGCATACAAGGCCGCAGGGATCGTGTCTTCCGAGGTGCAAGGGGCGGCGCTATCACTCAACGAAGAAGCGCAGGAACGTGCGAGACAGGAACGCGAACAACTGCTTGGCCTTTTCTCTGGTCGGATATTCGTTGAAGAACTGCCGAACGGGTATTGTTCCGACTGGTGTTGCCGCCACCTTCCGTGGTTCGTAGTGACTACTGAGGTAGGGCGCTTCAAGATTGGCTGGCGAAAGCGAGTCATCAACATTGACTGGTCGGAGACGGTTGGGACGAAAACGGCTGAAGAGTTGTTCCCTTCGGAAGACGTGACCAAATGGGAGCAGAGCATTCACGCATGGAGCCTTGACGATGCCAAGCGATATATTGAGAAAATAGTTGCCAGTGCGGAGAGGCTATAACGCTTGAGCGTCACCGTTCGCGGCTTTATCGCGATACGGTGCACAGCGTTGGTTATGCCAGCGCTGCAAATTAAGGAGGATATTTTGACGGTTACTACTTCCAAACGATATTGGGCAACACCTCCCGACATGATGTCGGAGCTAAACGCAGAATTTGATTTTGATTTCGATCCCTGCCCACACCCGAGGCCAGAAGGATTTGACGGGCTGGAAGTCGCGTGGGGCAAGAGGAACTGGGTAAACCCGCCGTTCACTGGGGAGCCGCGTGTGCCAGGCAAGCGCAAGCTCGGCCCGGTGGCATGGCTGCGGAAGGCCGTAGCAGAGCGTGAACTTGGCAACATGACCGTCCTGATACTGCCAATCTACAACGTCCGGGCAATCTCGATGGCAGAGGACTTCGGAGCTGAAATACGCTACGTAGGAAAACCGCAATGGCTGGCGCTGGAGGATGGGGAGCCAAACCCAGCAAAGCCGTCAGACTGGCACCCGTGTGTGCTGATGATCTTGAGGGCATAACGGCTGTTGCTTAACCGGCTTGTCCGGTTCTAGCAATGGTTATGTTTCGTAAGGAGATTTATGAAGGTACTTAATTTATATGCGGGACTTGGTGGCAATCGGAAACTCTGGCAGGGATGCGAAGTGACCGCAGTTGAGAATGACCCACGGATAGCGGCAGTTTACCGGCGGCTTTACCCTGCTGATTTGGTGATTGTCGGGGATGCTCACGAATATCTGCTGGCAAACTATCAGGAGTTTGATTTTATCTGGACTTCACCGCCCTGTCAGACTCATTCAAAAATGGCAGTAGCGACCAGGCACAAACTGAAACGCTACCCCGATATGTCGCTTTATCAGCAGATCATTTTTTTGCAGACATACTGCAAGGGCAAGTTTGTTGTGGAGAACGTGGTGCCATACTACACGCCGTTGATCGAAGGAAAGCGAATGGGGCGGCACATGTTCTGGTCGAACTTTGATTTTGACAGTTGCGAGATACCAACGCCGCCAAACTTCATCAACAAATGCAACTTGGCAGGGAAACAGGCGTTAATGGATTGGCTGGATATTCACTACGAGGAAAATATCTACTACGGGAAAAATCACTGTCCAGCGCAGATATTGCGAAACTGTGTGCATCCGATTGTCGGAAAACACATCATGGATGCTGCACGAGAAACATAACCAGCTATTAACCCAATCATGTAAGGAAGCGGTTATGCTTAAACGCGCAGAATACAAAGAAAAAGCGTCACGCCGAGGCAGGTATGGTGCAAAAGTCAGATGGGAGAACTATCACGCTGCTCTTCCACCAAAAACGTACCCACCAGAACTACCTGATGATTGTGTACGTATTACAGTAGAAAATTTGATCACCAACAAAACTCACACTTTATTGTTCCACCCTGGGAGTAGACGTGGCAGATATAAAATTGACGTTGATGGTGTATTTTGGAAAGAGTGTGGTTGGTCTGAAGCGCTTGTCAGATTGAGGAAGAGTTGCAAACGTACACCACTCTATATTTACGACTAAGGAGGTAGTAGATGGCAACCTACGAACCAGTAAACTCAGGGCACATCGAGGCGATGGCGTACGACGCAGACAACGAGCAGATGTTGGTGAGATTTAAAAGTGGTGATGAGTACGCTTATCACGGGATCTCCTTCGACACCTACGAGAGCATCAAAGAGGCGCCGTCGGTCGGCAAGGCGCTCAACGCTTGCGGCGTTAGAGGTAATAAGATATGAGGATCATCGGACTCGCAGGTAAGGCCGGCACTGGCAAGACGACATTCGCCAAGCACGCAATCAGTGTGTTCGGCGGCACCAAGATCGCCCTGGGCGATGCCGTTAAAGAAGAGGCTGCCGAGTTTCTGGACTCGTGCCTGGTGGCTTATGAGCAACAGCATCTCTACGGAACCCAGGATGATAAAGCTGAGATATTCTCGGTGCTGGTGGGCGACTGGCTCCAGACCGACTACCGGCTCAGGAAGATCCTCAACCCTTACACTGAGTTTGATGGTAACTCCGTCTCCATGTCCTACCGACAGTTGCTGCAACTCTGGGGTACTGAGTACCGCAGAGCACAAAAAGAGTCGTATTGGGCCGACAAAGGTAAAGAGAAGATCCTCGCCACCGAAGGGCTCATCTTTGTTGACGACATCCGCTTCCCAGATGAGGCGGAGATGATTCAGGATCTTGGTGGCGTACTGATCAGAATCGAGCGCCCTGGCGGTCCGTTTATCTCAACCCCCGACCACCCATCTGAAACCAGCCTGGATGGCTGCAATATGTTCAACTGGACACTGTTTAACGGCGGCAGCCTGGACGAGTTTAAGGCTGAGGTAGAGAAGCTGATGAGGTGGGTGGTATGAAGGCCACCCCAGAGAACAAGATAAAAAAGATGCTGGTAGAATACCTCGACTCTATCCACGCTTTTCACTATCCAGCCTCTGCTGGCGCGTTCAGCGTCGCCGGTATTCCAGATCGGGTCGGAACGTATCGCGGCTTTTTCTTCGGTTGCGAGTGCAAGGCACCAGGCAAGAAGGCGACAGCCCTCCAGGTGCAGTGCAAGAACCGGATCGAGGCAGCCGGCGGCCAGTGGTTTCTGATCGATGGACTTGAGAGTATGGAGCTGCTGAAGGAGTGGGTGGCTAAAATAAACAAGATGTAAAGTTCTTGACAGCAAGAGTTGTTATGTGCTAGAAGACCTACATGCGAAAAATATGTCAAGAATGCAGGGATAGAATCAGTGCCAGAGTGAGGTACGTCGTCACGGCCAAGTGTATAGATGGTAAAATAACCATCTCTGTCGGCGGCCCCTACGAGGGTAAGAAGTATAAGATAATGGTTATGGAGGAAGTAGATTGATACCCCCAAATTACTGAATCACAGCTCAAACACATCTTCCTCCAACAGAAGCAAGGGCTACCGCGGGTTTAGCGTGGAGAAGAGTAGCGGAGGCGAGCATAGTCTACACAGATTTAGGTATATCGAAAGGTATGGAGCACGGCATTGCAGA
>Ga0209518_1000809_pt1 | contig 38548 bp, 27 predicted proteins | sample RifGroB1_FD_183993 | JGI IMG/M metagenome (GOLD analysis project Ga0209518, IMG submission 183993) | Groundwater microbial communities from Rifle, Colorado, USA - Groundwater B1 (SPAdes) (version 2) | ecosystem: Environmental > Aquatic > Deep subsurface > Groundwater | place: Rifle, Colorado...
CTGGACAGGAATACTCAAGCCCTTTGTGCTCGAGGTATTCCTTCAAAACTCTGACATCATGCCGGAAATACTTGCGAACAGTCTTGGACATCCCGATCTTCTCGAAGAAGTCAAGAACAGTCTGCACTGCCGAGTCGTACTGTTGGAACATTAGGAACCTCCTGTGGTTCCCAATGTATCACCGCTGGAAAGTCTCCTGACATTATCCTCAGGATTCAGGCGACCATGCGGAGTATCTTGTTGCTTCTTGATGACTTGCCCGAATCCTGAGGATTACGGATTCCTGAGCATAAGGCCCGGTTGTTATCCGGTGTCAGGGTGTAGTGATCAAAAAATCGCAGCAACTTGTCCCATTGGCCAATGGTGTAGGCAAACGCTTCGCCCGTCTTGCCCGCTGGCAGGACGCGCGTCATAGTTGCATCCAGCCACTGCTTGAAATCAACCAGAAAGGGTTGCAGCAAAGCACGGCGCCGGCCCTGGATGACCCCTGGTTCGTCGGGCAGCTTGCGGGCTTCATACTCCAAGGCATACAGCTTTTTGATTCGCGACAAAGCCTCGGTCAGCAGGGCGGAATGCGCGACCTTTTCTGCCTCGTAGAATTTGCGGCGGGCATGAGCCCAGCAGCCGACATGTACCCAGCGCGCAGCGGCAGCCAGGCTGTCGTAAGCTTGATAGCCATCGGTCTGCACAAAGCCAGAATAGTCGCCCAGGAAGGTCGCGGCATGTACCGCGCCGCGGCCTGGCGCGAAACGGTAACGCACCGCCGGTTGCTGTTCCGTCCCGCCGCGGGCCAGCCACATGTAGCCAGTGCCGTCTTTGCCGGTACGATCGAGCTTGAGTACCTTCACCGGCGTCTCGTCCATCTGGATGACCGGCCCGGCACGGATGTGCTGTTCAAGCCGTTGGATCAGCGGCTCAAGGTCGGCGGCCAAGCGGATGGTCCAGTTGGACATATCCTGGCGCGAGACTGTAGCCCCAATGCGGTCGAAGCATATCTCCTGACGGTAGAACGGCAGGTGATCGCAGAACTTGTTGGTCCAGATGAACGCGGCCAGACCAGGGGTGACTATACTGCCGGGGATCAGGGGTTCCCCGCCAGCGGCGCGCTTGACGGCACTAGCCTCGCTGTCATTGATGCCCTGGCAATGGGGGCAGGCATACTTGGCATGATGATGCGCTTCCACCCAAACCTTGGCCGGCACCACGTTCAGGCGCTCGCTAACGTCCTCGCCGATCTTGGTCATAGGCTGGCCGCAGGCACAGGTCTTCTCGGCCTCGCTCAAGTCATGATACAGATGCTCGCGCGGCAACTCCTCGGCCAAGCTTTTTCGACCAGGCTTCTTGCGTTCGTAAGTGATGGTCTCGAGCTCGGCCTTGTCCTGCTGGTTGATGATGGCCTCAAGCTCGTCGGCAAATGGCAGATCCGGCTGATCCTTGAATGATTCAGCAGAGCGCCCATAGCGCTTGAAAAAGGCCAGCGCCAGTTGTTCCTGCAGGAAGGCGATGCGCGCATGCAGCCGCTCGTTTTCCGCCCTGAGACGCTCGTTTTCGCTGACCGCAATAGCCTTAGCCATGCGAATATTGTATCACGGAATGTCGAGCTTGTGACAAGCAAAATCAGCCGGCCCGGCCGAAAAACAGTGTCTGGTGGGCGTTCCAAAAGTCGATGCCGGTCAGCAGCATGGTCAACTGGTCCCCGGTTAGCTCACGCGCCGACTCGCCGTCTTTGGGCCACGGGAACCGGTCTTTCTCCAGCCGCTTCTGCCACATGCAAAAACCGTTGCAGTCCCAGTACAGAATCTTGAGCCGCCGCTTGTCCTTGCCGAGAAACAGGTACAGGCTCCCGTCCAATGGATCGAGCTGCAGGCTGTCCTGGACGATCGCGGCCAAGCCGTTAATCTGCTTGCGCATATCGGTACTGCCTGGTCGCACAAAAATCCGCAGAGCCTTCCAGTTGATGATCATGACAGGCCGAACTCTTTCGCCAAGGCAGAAATCAGGCCAATCGAGTTGGCGGTACGAAGCCGTACCGTGCAGCCATTCGGGAAACTGATCGCGCACAGATCGTGTACGCCGGTAACCCACTGCGGTGCAACCTCGACGAGCTCTTGGTCCTTCTGCTTGGCAATATTGGCGCAGCGTTTCTTCCAGTACCGGAAGGCACTCAAGCTCAATTCGTTCTTGGCGCAATAAGCGGCCTGCGAACACGCGCCGCTCGCCTGGGTTGCCAAGTGCTCCATCCATTCTGCAGCTGTCAATTTTTTCGTGACCATAATAAATCCTCCTGCGCTGGAGTCTATCTTATACGTCAAGATGGGAAGAATTGACGGTTACGAACAAACAAGAAAGGCCATACTTATAACTTTAGACGAACTTATCGGGGCAATTCGTAGTATTATTATCAGTATCAAGAAGGAGGGCATTATGGATGCCGTTATGAGGATCACAAATTGGTCATAGAAGTGATTCCCGTACGGAATCGCAAAGGAGCTTATCGCCAACTCAATTACCGTTATTGTACGCACCCAGTTACCGTTATTGCATGCACCCTACAATCGCAATTATAGGCACCCGATAATTGCCCTAACGCGTCGCGGACTGACCAAGCCAGCCGCCTTCAGCGTATACTGACATTACGAGGAATTAATCATGACCGAACCGACCATCAGCCAGCTGCAGGCCAGCCTGGAAACAAACCTCTTTCTGTCCAATACTCTACTTGAGATTCATAGCTGGCTGCCGGCCACCCTTCTGACGGATTTGGTAGAACATTCCGATGGCCTGCGCCAGGAATTGCTGGATCAGGTTGGTCGATTGGGCTGGGACGAGTCGGTGGTAACGACCATCGGCGCGGCCTGGCTGGAGCGCATCCAGAGCGGCCTGTTAGCCCAGTATGGTTTTGCCTATAACCTGTTCCGGATGGCTGAGGATAACTGGTTCTCGTTCCAGCGGGCGGTTGATGCTGCCGGTTGGTTTGCCGAACCGTCCTACCTGAAGGACCGACGCGAACTGTGGCTGGCCAAGGCAGTGAGTACACGTTCCCTACTGGACGATCGCTCGGTGCCGCCGGATCTGATGGTGGTGGCCGACCTGGGTAGCGGCTGGCTGCATTTTATTCTGGTCGGCTTGGCGGATTGAGGAATAGGCTTTCTTTACAAATTGGCAATGGCATTGACAATTTGTAAAAGGTGGATATATTGATACTATGATTAACCGAGCAGCAGAAGCCACCTTGCAGCGGCTCCGTAAAGGTTTTCCTGTCCTGTGTATTACCGGGCCTCGGCAATCCGGCAAGACGACGCTGGCTCGGGCGGCTTTCCCAGAAAAAAGCTATGTGTCGCTGGAAGACCCGGATATGGCTCGGCTGGCTAGAGAGGACCCGCGCGGACTGCTGGATAGCTACAAGGATGGGTTGATACTTGACGAGGCGCAGTATGTGCCGGAGTTATTTGCCTACTTAAAGACGGCGGTTGACCTGAATCCGGCACCCGGGCGTTTTGTGGTGACGGGTTCACAACAATTCAGCATGCTGGCTGGAGTCACCGAGTCGCTGGCTGGAAGGGCTGCCTTCCTGAGCTTGCTTCCATTTACTATTTCTGAATTGCAAGCCGCTGGTCGGCTGAAGTCTGATCCTTTCGACATGATTCTGAACGGTTTTTATCCGCCATTGTTTGATCGTCAGGTTTCTGCTTATGACTGGTATACGAATTATATCGCTTCATATATCGAGCGTGATGTGCGTTCCGTCCTCAACGTCAAGGATCTTGGTGTGTTTCAGACTTTCGTCAAGATGTGCGCCTCGCGCATTGGCCAACTGCTCAACCTGAGCGCTCTGGCGCTGGACTGCGGGCTTTCCCATAATACGGCAAAGGCCTGGCTGTCGGTACTCGAGGCAAGCGGTATCATTTATTTACTCCAGCCATTTCACCGGAATTTTGGCAAGCGGCTGGTCAAGAGTCCCAAGCTGTATTTCACGGATACCGGCTTGGCCTCCAGGCTACTGGGGATGCAGAGCGCTGAGCAATTATTCCTTCACCCCTTGCGAGGCCATATCTTTGAGTCCTTCGTCGTATCGGAAATTCTGAAGTCGCGTCTGAACAAGGGGCAGGATCCTGATATCTATTTCTGGCGCGACAACGTTGGTGCTGAAGTCGATGTTGTCTTTGAAGACGGCTTGAAACTCTGCGCCTTGGAAATAAAGTCCGGGAAATCATTTGCCCCAGAGCATGCGGCTGGACTGGAAACCTGGATGAAGTACGCTGGCACCACGCCGGACGATTGTTCTCTTGTTTACGCTGGAGATAGGTCGTTGAGCTGGAAAGGCCTGGCTATCCATAGCTGGTCAGCAGTTACTGAATTCTGACTGCAGGAAAGGAAATGAGGTTTAATTGGCTTATTGTCCAAGGCCACGATATTCCGCCACTTTTAAAGCGCTTAGGCTCATGAAATGGGTCAGTTACTAAAGCAGTAGCAGTGCGGCTTTTTGCTATCGATACACCAGCGGTAGCGCTCTAGTTTAATTAAAGAGTCGATCTCCAGGTCAATATCGAGAGTTGGCCAGTGCAGGTTGCCGTGCTGGTCAAGCTGGACATTCCAGATGTCCCCGATGGCCGCCTTTCGGAACCAGGGGTACTGCTCGTAATCCAGAAAGTACTCTTTGCCGGATACGTCAATCCAAATACCAAACGGGGTAATCTGGACGACTTCAACCCCCGAAGTGACGATGCCAATGGTTTGACTCAAGCTTCTCCCTCCAAAAGGCACTTTTCAGTAATAAATATAGCATATGTGATGCCGCTCCGCCAATCTGATGATTTCCACATTTTGAAGCACTATCCCCCACTCAAAAAAGAACCGCCGCGCTACCTAACCTTGCGGTAAGGCGGCGCGGCGGCGTGTCCGCTTGTATTATTACTTGCTTACTCGGTCAGACTGACGAGGTTGACGAGTGAGGGGTAGTCGATGAAGGGGTTGCGGTTGCCCTGGTAGGCCTGCACGGCGTTGTTGCGGGCGATTTCCTTGGCCGAGACGGGGTCATTGGTAGCCCAGGTGCGCAGCATGGCATCGTACCAGGTCTTGAGCTTGGCGCCGGAGTTGGACCAGGCACAGGTGGCGAAGGTGCCGTTGTTGTAGTAGCGCACGGCCTGGTAGAAGTGCATGCGGGCATGGTCGCCCTTGTAGAAGCTGACCGGTTCAAACACGGTGCCGGTGTAGCCGAGTCCGGAGCGGGCGCTGCCCAGCTTGCTGCCATTCAGCGAGGTCCAGCTGGCGGTGCCGACTTCGCCGTAGGAATAGTTGGAGCGGCGGTTGTTGACGATCTTGTCGGTGGGTGTGATGGAGTGGCCGTCGGAGTAGGCGTAGCTGTTGGCGGTGCCGCCGAAGGTGCTGTTCGGCCAGGTGTGCTCGCGGTTGTAGTACTGGCCTTCGACTGAGCCGGAGCCGGAGTCCTGGTTGGTGCCGAAGGTAAACCAGTAGGCGGCGGTGGTGCCGGTGGCGTTGGTAGCCGAGTACATGTCCCAGACCTTGCCGTTAGGAGCCACGTCGGTGGTGCGGTACATGGTCCATAGTCCGGTGTAAGATTTGCCGGAATGGCTGGAGGTGATGATGCGCTGCAGCTCGGCCTTGAGGGCGTTGCCGGACAGGCCATAGGCGCTGCGGTAATAGTCGCGCACGGCTTGGGGCAGGCTCAGGTTTTCGGTGAAGGTGCCGCCGACGGGTGGGTCAACCGGCGGATCTTCCGGATCCACTGGCGGGGTGGCGTTGTTGTCTATAATGGAGAAGTTGTAACCGAGGTTGCTGCCCTTTGTGCCACCGTAGGAGTAAACCTTGATGGAGTAGGTGCGGGTGGCGGCGGCGGTGAAGGTGATCTTGGAGCCGTAGTTGCTGGAGGTCTTGTCGTCGTTGGTGGCCTTCTGGGTGGTGCCATCATAGACGGTAAGCACGGTGTCGGTGCTGCCGGCGACAAAGGTTTCAATAACGTAGACGTGTCCGGCGATGGCGTCGAACTTCAGCCAGTCGTAGGCGTCGTCGTAGAAGTTGCGTTCCTGGACCAGCGCCGTCCCTCCGGCAACGACCAGGCGGGCCGTGGCCTGGGTATCATCCTGCTCGAAGGCGTCGGCGCTGGTCAGGCTGATGGCCCGGCTCTCCGGCGCTTGGCCTACGGCTTTTTCGGCGGCCAGATCATAGGCCAGCGGACTGGAACAGGCCGCCAATAGCAGAATGGCGGCGAACGACAAGACTGACAGTTTTTTCACGGGAGTGCTCCCTGTTGGTGGTATTTGACCGAGTCTGTACCGGCGCGGTCGGCTGGTTGGGCCAGGATGGAAACATGCTGCTGATGTCCCATCCGTACTACATCATACACCCTCCATGGCAGCTGGCAAGCGAAAAATGCTCCAAAATGAGTGAAATATCAGTTACAAACCACAGGCCGCAACTTAATAAAGTAATATTAATTGACAAAAATAAGTAATTTGTCTCGTTGCCGGCTGGCGTGGCGCGCGGTGCCAAAAAAACACACCTCCGGCTCGCATTCCGGATGGCGTGCGTGAATAAATAATTGCGGTGGCGGGCTGGTGCCCGCCGCCGCGCTGCCTACTTTTTTATTCGGTCAGGTCCAGGAGCTCGATCAGGATCGGGTAATCGATGAACGGATTGCGGTTGTGCTGGTAAGCCTGTACGGCGTTGTTGCGGGCGATTTCCTTGGCCGAGACCGGGTCATTGGCGGCCCAGGTGCGCAGCATAGTGTCGTACCAGGGCAGGAGCTTGGCGCCAGGCGCAGCCCAGGCGCAGGTTAGGAATGTGCTGTTGCCATAATAGCGCAAGGATTGGTAGAAGTGCATGCGGGCATGGTCGCCCTTGTAGATATCAATCGGCTCAAATACCGTACCACCGTAGCCAAGTCCAGGACGTGCGGTGCCTAAGCAGCTAAGGTTCTGTGTATAAGTATTTTCGGCTGCACCATCGACAACTTCGCCATAGGAGTAATTGCTGCGCAAGTTGTTGACAATCTTATCTGTTGGGGTCAAGGAGTGGCCGTCGGCGTAGGGCGTGGTGTTGGATGCGCCACCAAATGTGCTGTTGGGCCAGGTATGCTCGCGGTTGTAGTACTGGCCTTCCGTGGTACCGGATCCGGAATCCTGGTTGGTGCCGAAGGTGAACCAATAGGCGGCCGTGCTGCCGTCGGCGCTGGTGCTGGAGTACATGTCCCAGACCTGGCCGGCGTGGGCACCGGAAGGAATGGCGTCAGTTGTCTGGAACATGGTCCATAAGCCAGTGTAGGTTCCAGGAGTATGCCCCGTTGTAATTATCTGTTGCAACTTAGCCTTCAGTACCGCGCCGGACAGCCCATAGGCCGCGCGGTAATAGTCGCGTATTGCCATCGACAAGCGGTTGCTGGTGTCTTCGGTGAAGGTACCGTCGACTGGCGGATCAACCGGGTCGACTGGATCGACCGGATCGTCGGCCTGCCACTCGGCGTAGAAGGTCAAGTCGCGAAAGGTGATGCGGACGGAACTGCCGGCCAAGAGGCGGGTGGATGCGCCGCCGGTGGCAGAGGTGTTCCAGCCGATGAAGTCATAGCCGCTTTTGGTCAGGCTGCCGGGGGCGGCCAGGGTGGCCCGGTCTTCGCTTTCGTAGGCGGTGGTATCGACCGGCACGGTGCCGGCGCTGTGGCCGTTGCCGATATAGGTCAGGCTATAGGTGGTTGGGGTGGGGGCCGGATCGACGGCCGGGATACAGCCAGTCAGGAACAGGCTGGTCAGGGCCAGGCCGATGAGGATGGTTGTCAGGGGGCGGAAACCGGCGAATCGGGATTGCGGCACGTTATCTCCTCAAAGGTCCAAGCTGACTGTACACCAGCCAGACTGGTAAAACTCATTAAAGGCGGACTACCAGAATAACACGGTTATTTTGGTTTGTATAGCGAAAATGTCTAAAATATCAGTTGTCGCGAAGGCCGGATTGGCAGTTTAGCTACCTTCAGGGCGCTATTCTGGTTAATTTGAATGGCAGTCTATCAAGTTTTTCAGTATGTTTTAATCTGATTTGGCAAGGAGGCATGATATCAACCTGAACCGATGCGCTTTCTCCATCCGTCTGGCTATTGCCGGACTGCTCAGCCTGGCCCTGGCCGGCTGCAATCGACCGGCGCCGCTCGCGCCTGCGTCGCCCGAATCGATGCCCGTGCTGACGGTGCCGGCCAGTCCGGCGGCGACCCGAACCATTGAGGTGGTGTACATCCAGGGCGAGGTGCGGATTGACGGCCTAGCGCCGGAGCTGGGTGACCGCTTGAACGCCCGCTTTAACATCCAAACCGGTCCGGGAGCGCGCTGCGACCTGGTATTCAACAGCGGCAACGCCTTGTCGGTCGGCCAAAACGCCCGGGCCGCCTTTGATTTTGGCGCGCCGGTGGCGCTGATCCAGCTGGAGCAGGGCGGGCTGAGTTCAGTGCTCAAGAAGCTGGAAAACCTGGTCGGCCGGGATAGCTACGTCATTGAGACCACCACGGCGGTGGCCGGCGTGCGCGGGACCTCGTTCTGCGTCTGGGTGGACGCGACCTCGACCTACGTCTGCGCCTGCAACGGTACGGTGCGGACCATTGACGCCAATGGCGGCAACGAGGAGCTGCTGGAGTCGGCCCACCACACTGCCCGGCTGTATAGCCAAGCTGGTTCGGCTATCAGCATGGCGGAGGCGGGCCTTAGCCACCACGATGACGCGCTGCTGGAGTCGGTGGCCTCCCGTATCGGCTATTCCATCGACTGGACGCGAATCGACGACTAGGGACTTGGGGAAGCGGCCGCTGCGTTATTACACCGTGAGTAGCTCCGTTCCGAAAACCTTTTCCGCTTTTTGAGCGTTTTGAGGGTAGGGTTGGCGGGGTTTTCTAGTTTCTGGTAGACCTGATATTTGACGCCGAGCTTGTCGGTCGCATCGGTCAGGGTCATGCCGGATTCTTTGCGTTTGGCGCGGAGCCATAAAGCAAACGCGACGCCAGGCCGCGGTTTGATTACAACCGTTCCCGGGCGGTCAGTTGCTAGTGGTAGCGGCAGTTTGCGCTCGATGAGCGATTCTAGATAGAGCGACAAAGCGTCGCAGGCCATGAAAAGCACTTCGTCACGGGTTTTCCCTAAGGTCAGGCAACCTGGCAAGTCGGGAAACTCGATGGAGAATACCTATTAGCTTCATTCCATGCAATCTCGGCTGGATATGAATATTACATGCCAAAATATTTATACCTTTCTGGATGTATTGTCAACGGTGCGCGTGCACTAATTTAAGGTGAGTTACATATACCACCCCTCTTGATTACCCCCGCTTCCACCAGGCTGACGAAGTTGTGCTCGGAGAAAATCAGGTGGTCAAGCAGCGGTATGCCCAAAAGCTCGCCGGCTTCCTGCAGGCGGTTAGTGATTTCCAGGTCCTCGACGGAGGCTTCCAGGCGGCCGCTGGGGTGGTTGTGCGCCACCAGGATGGCGCAGGCCCGGTCGGCCACGGCATCGGCGAAGACCTCGCGCGGGTGGATGATCGTTTTATTAATTAAACCAGTGGTGATGACCCGTACCGCGATCAGGTCGTGGGCGCCGTTTAGGGTGCAACCGATGAAGTGCTCGCGCCGGCAGTCGGCATGGTGGCGCACCAGCTGCCAGGCGTCCTGCGGATTGAGGACGCGCCGGCCGCGGGTGCCGTAGAAGCGGCGGCCGAGTTCCAGGGCGGCGATGATGCGGCAGGCGCCGGCGTGGCCCAGGCCGCTGGTTTTTATGAGGTCTTTAACCGACGGGATGGCGGCGCTGAAATTATTGACGGCCAGAATCTCGGAGGCCAGACTGCGCACGTCTTTGCCGCGGATGCCGGTGCCAAGAATGGCGGCCAGCAATTCGTGGTCGCTGACCGCCGGCGAGCCAGCCTCACGCAGGCGTTCCCGAATATCCGGCTGGGGCAGGTTTTCCTTGATGGTCAGGCGGTAGGTGTGGTTTGCGGCCATGGTGTGCTCCTCGGGGCCGTAATACCGGCGTAGTGCCGGGCGGTTCCACCGGAGGTACGAGTTGGCCGCGTACCGGGTCGCCATAAAAACCGGATCAAGTAGGGCAGGAAATAAGCGCAAATTTAATTGCACGTCGCGGTTTTTTTCTATTATACTAGACGGGTATGGGTCATTCACCGATCCGTGCGCCGGGTTGTCTTCACGTCCGTTGGGCTTGAAGGCTGTTTTCACGGCATAACAATCAGCACAAGGAGTCGCCATGAAGAGTGTCAAGGGTACGCAGACCGAGAAAAACCTGATGGCTGCGTTTTCAGGCGAGTCGCAGGCCCGCAACCGCTATACCTTCTTTGCCAGCGCCGCCAAGAAGGAAGGCTTGGTCCAGATCGCCACTATTTTCGAGGAAACCGCCAATCAGGAAAAGGAACACGCCAAGCGCTTGTTCAGCTTGATGGATGGCGGCGAGATTGCTATCAGCGGCACTTATCCGGCCGGCCCAGTGGGCAGCACCGAGCAAAACCTGTTGGAGGCAGCCGGCGGCGAGAATTACGAGTGGCAGCACATGTACCCGGATTTTGCCAAGGTGGCCCGCAGCGAGGGCTTTGACGCCATTGCCACCATTTTCGAGTCCATTGCCGTGGCCGAGAAGCAGCATGCCAAACGCTACGAACGGCTGCGCGCGGCCATTTTAAACGGGTCGGTCTTCAAGAAGGAAACCGCCACTCTATGGCGCTGTTTGAACTGCGGCTACCTCATGGAAGCCTTGGAAGCCCCGAAAATGTGTCCGGCCTGCGCTCATCCTCAGGCTTATTTTGAACTACTCGGCGAAAACTGGTAAGCAAACGTCGCTAAGGAGAAAACCATGGAACTGAACCAAGTTTACAAGTGCGAAAAATGCGGGAACATCGTCGAGCTGCTGCATGTTGGCGACGGCGAGCTGGTCTGCTGCGGCGAGCCGATGAAGCTGATGGCCGAAAATACCGTCGATGCCTCCAAGGAAAAGCACGTCCCGGTTATCGAGCGTATCGCCAACGGTTGGCGCGTCACCGTCGGCGCCGTGGCCCACCCGATGGAAGAAAAGCACTACATACAATGGATAGAACTGATGGCCGATGGCCGGGTCTACCGGGCCATGCTGAAGCCTGGCGACAAGCCGGAAGCTGAATTCAACGTTTCAGCCGGCAAGGTGACCGCCCGCGAGTACTGCAACCTGCACGGTCTGTGGGCGTCCCATTCCTGATGCAATGGGCGTCCCATTCCTGATGCTGACAAGGCGACCTGAGCCAGCCGGGTTGTAAATCCGGCTGGCATACGCCAATTCGGGCGACGCGCCCTGAAGGAGACTACATGAAGTATATGTGCGATGTCTGCGGTTACATTTATGACCCGGCCGTTGGTGACCCCGATGCCAAGATCAAAGCCGGGACCAGCTTTGAGGCTCTGCCGGAGGATTGGGTGTGCCCGATGTGCGGCGCCGGCAAGGACAGCTTCAGTCCCGCCGACTAGTTAATGGTTGACCGGGTCGCCACGAACCGCCGCTTGATAGTTTAGCCGCCGGGCGCTATCATGCAGGCGGTTTTTCATTTTATGGAGGCTCTGTATGATTTCCAAGGAAGACGCCATGTTCACAATCGGCTATGAGGGTTTGCTGGCCGTGATCGACGGTAAGGCCAAGGCCCGCTACCGTAAACTGTCGGCCATGGACTTAGCTCGCAAGGGCTTGTTCCGGGCGGCCTTCACTGCCATTCTGTATACCGACGACCAAGCGCAGTTCCAGGCCTTCGCCGACCACTACAACCAGGCGGCCGGGACGAAGCTTTCTACTATAGAAGAATTCAAGCGCCTGTTTGGCGTTAATATTGAGAGCATTAAGCGGACTATGGTGCTGTAGGCCCCCCCTCACTCCACCGCCTGTACCACAAATCCCTTCAGATACCTACTCTCCGGGTACCCGGACATCATCGGGTGGTCCGGGGCTTGCTGCAGCTCCTCGAGGTAGCGCAGGCGGCGGCCGGCGCCAACGGCTGCCTCCTCGATGGCTTCTTGGAGCAGGTCGCGGCCCAGCCAATGCGAACAGGAGAAGCTGGCCAGGACGCCGCCGGGGGCTAGCAACTTGATGGCCTGCAGGTTGAGGTCGCGGTAGCCGCGGCGGGCGCCGGCCAAGGCGGCGTGGTTCTTGGCGAAGGCCGGCGGGTCGACGATGATCAGGCCGTAGCGTTCGCCGCTGGCTTGTTGGGTGCGCAGGGCTTCGAAGGCGTCGGCCTGCAGGGTGCGGACGCGGTCGGCTAGCTGGTTGCGGGTAGCGTTGGCCTGGACGGCCGTTAGGGCATCGGCCGAGGCGTCCACCGCCAGCACGGATTTGGCGCCGGCTCGGGCGGCGCACAGGCTGAAGCCGCCAGCGTTGCAGCAGACGTCCAGCACCGACTGGCCGACGGCCCAGGCGGCGACGGCGGCGCGATTGCGCGCCTGGTCCAGGAACCAGCCGGTCTTTTGGCCGCTGGTTAGGTGGACACCAAAATCCAGCTCATTTTCGCGGATGATGATTTCGTCCGGGGTCTGTCCCCGTAGCGGACCTGAGGCTGGCGGCAGGCCTTCTAGCTGGCGGACCGCCGCTTCGCTGCGTTCGTAAATGCCGCTGGGTTGGCAGATGCTTTCCAGGCTGTCCAGAATGTGCTGCCGGTAGGGTTCCAGGCCGGCGAAGAGTAGTTGGACGACTAGCCAGCTCTGCCTGACGCCGCTAGTCGGGACGGTGGCGCTTCGGCCGGTATAGAGGTCGACTATCAGGCCGGGCAGGCCGTCGGCCTCGCCGAAGACCAGGCGGCAGCTATCAAGCTCCAGTTGGTAGCGGGCTTTTCGCAGGCGCCAGGCTGTTTCCAGTCGTTCCTGGATGAGGGCGGCCGAGAAGGCCTCGTCCTGCGCGCTGTAGCGGCGGACGCGGATTTTCGAGGCCGGGCTAGCCAGGCCGCTGCCCAGGAACTGTTTGGCGGTGCTGAACAGCTGGACGCGTTGGCCGGCATGCAGGCCTGTCTCCTCGGCCGTCGGTAAACCGACGCAATGACTGATCTCGTTGTCGAAGATCCACGGGTGCCCGCCCTTGAGGCGCTTGTCGGCCCCCGGCTTGAGGATGATGTACGCTGCCTGCTTCATGGCCTGATGCTAAACCAGGACGGCCGGGACTGGCAAGCGGGTGGCTGGTCGCCTGGTCACCTGTTTGGACTTTTTATTGGTTTTGCAGCAAGTTTGGCTTAAATGGAGTATAATAAGGCTGATTACGCAAGGAGGTTGTCGTGAAACAGTCCATCGAACCGCGAGCTTGGCTGCTGGCGGCTTTTTTCATTCTGGTCGGTAGCTTGGTATTTTTCGGCTGCATGTCCAGCGGCAGCGCGCCGGAGGTCGGCGAGTTGGCCGATTCCATCAGTCCCACTGGCTTGGCCGCTGATGATGGCAGCCCGGCAGAGGGTGGCGCCAGCGCGGAACTCAATGCGCGGAGCGAGGTGGCCGAATCTGACGAGGAAGCCGACCGGGCCACCGCGCCGCTCGACACGCCGTCGGCCGCCATTCCGCCGGCTGGCATGGGCGGGGCTACCGCGGGTACTACTATGGTTGCGCCTGCGGTCTCGCCTACCGCTCCCGGCCTGCCTTCGGTCGCTGCGCCGGCGCGAACGCCGCCCGCCAGTTCCGGTTTGCAGGCCGGCTTCTCGGACGATAATGCCCAATTCAATTATTTCGTCGATTTTCTGGAGACTTATCGCGGCGTGCCACACTTCCCCTTCGACGTATCGGAACGCCTGAGCCTGCAAGTGCTGGACAGTAGCGGCAAGGCTGTGCCGAACGCCCGGGTGCGCATCTATGCGGCCGGCCGTCAGAGCGGCGACGCCCGCGCCGAGGAGCTGGCCACCGGCCTGACCTACCCCAACGGCGGTTTCCGCTTCTACCCGATGGCCATCATCCCGCACGACAAGCTGGGCTCGGTGACCCGTTTCGTGGCCGAGGTCACGGTTGGCGGCCGTTCCGCCAGCCTGGTAATCGAGCGCGACGGCCCGCGCCAGGTAGAGCTCCGCTTGCCGGCCGCCCGCAGCCTGGCCGCGCCTCTGCCGCTAGACGTGCTGTTCATCCTCGACACCACCGGGTCGATGAGCCGCGAGATCGAGCGCCTGCGCGCTACCATCGAGATCATTTATTATAACCTGTCGACCATGCGTCCGGCGCCGGCCCTGCGCTTTGGCCTGATCCAGTACCGCGACCGTGGCGATGAGTACATCACCCGCGTGACTCCGTTTACCAGCGACCTGGAAGCCTTCCAGGCCGCCCTGGCGACGGCGGCGGTCGGCGGCGGCGGCGACCGCCCGGAGGACCTGCAGTCGGCCCTCAAGGAGGCCGTCAACGGTATGCAGTGGAACTCCGGCGGCATCCGGCTGGCCTTCGTGGTCACCGACGCCGACTCGCACCTTGACTACGGCGACCAGTATACCTACGTCGCCGCCGCTGCCGACGCCCGAGAGCGGGCCATCAAGTTCTACACCATCGGCACCGGCGGCCTGCCGCTGGAAGGCGAATACTTGCTGCGCCAGCTGGCCCAGCTAACCGATGCCCGTTATATCTTTCTTACCTACGGCGAACAGGGCGACTCGGGCGGCGGCCAAGCGGGTTCGGTCAGCCACCACGTCGGCGCCAACTACGAGACCGACAAGCTGGAAGCCATCATCATCCGCTTCGTGCGCGAGGAAGTGGCCTGGCTGTCGGACACGCCGCCGACTATCGACAACGACTGGTTCACGGCCGACAGTATCGACAGCGAGACGCGCGACGAGACCCTGGACAGCCTCTTCGCCGAGGCCCTGTCCAACCTGCTGGATTATTCCAGCTACCATATCACTTCGGCCACGACCTGCGCCGTCCTGCCGATAGTAGGCATGGAAGCCACGCCCGGCGCCACCAACCTGGGCATGACGTCCGAGTACTTCAGCGCCCGCCTGCTGCAGACCGCTACTGGCGTGCGTCGCTTTACCCTGGTGGAACGCGCCAACCTGAGCAACATCCTAGCCGAGCTGGAGCTGCAGCTGTCCGGCCTGTTCGACGAATCGACCGTGGCCCGGGTGGGCGAAATGCTCGGCGCCGAGGTGCTGGTCTCCGGCCAGCTCTACCGCCGCGCCGACAAGTACGAGCTGTTCCTGCGCCTGGTGCGCGTCTCCACGGCCGAAGTGCTGGCCGTGACCCGCGCCGTGATTGACCCGCGGCTGGGCCTGTGAGCCTGCGGGTTTCCATGGCGGGTAAGAGCAACAAGGCCGATCGGACGATTTACGAGTGCAGCGCCTGCGGTCATCAGGAAGCCAAGTGGCTGGGGCGCTGCCCGGCCTGCGGCGAGTGGAACACCCTGTTGGCCGTCAGGGAAAGCAAGGCGACTACGGCCGCCACTGGTCAAGGCGGCCAGCATCGGCAATCCTTGCCCCTGTCCGCCATCGACCCGGCCGAGGCCGCCCGCGTGCCTTCCGGGTCGACCGAGGTGGACCGGGTGCTGGGCGGCGGCCTGATGCCGGGGTCCAGCGTCCTGGTGGGCGGCGAGCCGGGTATCGGCAAGAGTACTCTGCTTTTGCAGCTGGCGGCGCGGGCCCAGGTTAAGGGCCGGGTGCTGTATGTTTCCGGCGAGGAAGGCGCGGCCCAGCTGCGGCTGCGCGCCGACCGTCTGGGCCTGAAGCGGCCGGACCTAGAAATTCTCTGCTCCGGCGACCTGGCTGAAGTCATGCTGGTGCTGGAGCGCCTCAAACCGGCCCTGTTCATTGTCGATTCCTTACAAACTATGCTCAGCGCCGATGCCGGCGCCGTGCCCGGTACGGCCAACCAGGTCAAGTACTGCGCCATGGAATTGTCCGATTGGGCGCGTCAGCATGGTTCGGTTTGCTTCCTGGTGGCGCACGTCACTAAGGATGGGCTAATCGCCGGTCCCAAGGCGGCCGAACACATCGTCGACGCGGTGCTGCTTTTCGAGCAGACCGAGAGCGACTTCCGCTTCCTGCGTTCCAGCAAGAATCGCTACGGCTCCACCGACGAGATTGGCCTGTTTGCCATGGGCGAAACCGGCCTACAGGAGCTGTCCGACCCGTCCAGCATTTTTCTGGTGCGGCGCGATGGCGCGGCGCCAGCTGGCACGGCCGTGGCGGCCAGTTGGGAAGGCACCCGCTGCCTGCTGGTGGAGATCCAGGCCTTAACGGTGACCAGCAAGGCTGGCTTGTCGCGCGTCTATTCCGAGCGCATCGACGCGGCGCGGGTGTCGCGGGTGGCGGCCGTACTGGAAAAGCACGCTGGCCTGAAGTTTTCGGATCAGGACGTTTACGTTAACGTGGCCGGCGGCATGCGCCTGCTGGAGCCGGGCATCGACGCCGCCCTGGCGGTGGCCCTGTACTCGGCCCGCACCGGGCTAGCCGTGCCGGCGCAGAGTTGTTTGGCCGGTGAACTGTCGCTGGCCGGCGAGCTGCGGCCGGTGCGGCGGATGCGCCAGCGCGTCAAGGCGGCGCGCAATCTGGGTTTCGGGCGCGTCTTGGGGCCAGCCGAAGTGGCGGCCGAGAAGGATGGCGCCGGCGGCGACTGGGAGGCGGTGGCCTCCATCAAGGAATTGCTGGCGCGTTTGTTTAAATAAGCCTATCATGGAGTGGCGGGCCGGGCTGCCTGCCGGCGGCCGACCTGGCTCGCGCTGCCGCGTCGGCCGGTCTTTGGAGGCATCATGAATACAGCGAAGCATCTGGAACGGATGGCCGGCGTAGCCGTGCCTCTGGGCGGTATTAGGACGGCCGGCGGCTGGGCGGTTGGCGAGTATCCTGACCTGGTTCCCTTCGGCGCTCTGGCCAAGGCCGCCGGACTCAAGCTGGTGCAAGTGTTGCCCCTTAACGACTCCGGTCGGCAGAGTTCGCCCTACGCCGCCTTGTCGGCCTTTGCCCTGCATCCGTTGTACCTGCGCGTCGCCGACTTGCCGGAAACGGCGGCTCATCAGGCCAACCCGGCCTGCCGGTCGGCCTTGGCCACGCTGGCCGCCTTTGTCAGAATCGTCGCCGCCGGCCGTTACTACGACTACTACGCGGCCTACGACGCCAAGCTGGCGGCCTTGCAGGTTATCTACGAAATCGCCGCCGACACCATAGCGACCGACCCGGAACTAGCGGCTTTTGTAGCGGCCCGGCCTTGGTTGCGGACCTACGCCGTCTACAAGCGCCTCAAACTGCGTAACGGCGACCGTTCCTGGCGTGACTGGACGCAGTACACCTATCCCACCCGGGCGGCCATCGATGCCCTCTGGAACGACCCGGCGGCCGGGCGCGAGCACCGCTTCTTCGCCTGGCTGCAGCTGCGTTGCCATCAGCAGCTGACGGCCGCGTCCGGCGGCCTGGCGGAGCTGGGCCTGGGCTTGCTCGGGGACCTGCCTATCCTGATGAACGACGACTCGGCCGACGTCTGGGCCGACCGCCAGCTGTTCTTGATGCACCTGCGGGCTGGCGCGCCGCCGGAGGGTGAGGCTGACCTAGGCCAGGCCGACCTTGGCCAGAACTGGGGCTTTCCGGTCTATGACTGGGACAGGCTGGCTAGCAGCGATTACGCCTTCTGGCGCGATCGGGTGCGCGCCGCCGCCGCCTACTATTCGTCGTACCGGATCGACCACGTGCTCGGCTTCTTCCGCATCTGGGCATTGAGCGAATACGAGACCGACGGCTACCTTGGTTACTACGTTCCCGGCCACAGCTTGAGCCGGTCCGAGCTGAACGCCGCTGGTTTAAGCGATGACCGCTTGCGCTGGCTATCGGTGCCGCACTTGGCTGGCGAGCGGCTGCGCAGCGTCCTGGCGCCAGCTGGGCTGTACGCGGCCGACCTGAAACTGCCGACTGGCTTGCCCGGCGGATCCAGCGGCAGTTTGCTGCACCGCATTGGCGACGAGGACCTCTACTTGTTTGACCAGGCCATCCGCGGCAGCCGCGACCTGGAGGCGTGCGCGCTGCCGTCGGCCGTCACGGACGGCCTGAAACAGGGCTGGCGCGACCGCTGCCTACTGCGCATCGGTTCGGACGAATTCGTGCCCACCGCCCGATTCTACGCTGCCTCTTCCTGGCAAACCCTGTCCTGGGAGGAGAAACAGCGCCTGGAAGGACTCTTCCGTGCCAAGATGCAGGCCAACGACGGCTTGTGGGGCGAACGAGGCCGCCGCATCTTGTCGGTTTTAACCGAGAGCTCGACTATGCTGCCTTGCGCCGAGGATCTGGGCGCTATCCCGCCCTGCGTACCGACCGTGTTGCAGGAACTCGGCATCCTGGGCCTGCGCATCCCGCGCTGGACGCGTCATTACGACCGGGCCGGCGCACCGTTTGTCACGCCAGCCGACTACCCGGCCTTGTCGGTCTGCGCCTTCAGTGTCCATGATACCAGTACCTTCCGGGCCTGGTGGGAAACCGAACACGGCCGCGAGGATTTGGCACGGGTTTTGCTTCCCGAGTTGTCGCCGGTGCCGGCGGATCTGACACCAGCTATTCAGGCTAGCCTCATGCAGCGACTCAGCCGGACGACCGCGGTTATTTTAATGGCCCAGTTGCAGGATTACACCGATATGCTGCCGGCTTACCGCTCGGTTAATCCGGCCGATGACCGCGTCAACGTGCCTGGAACCCAGCTGGCCAGCAACTGGACCTGGCGGATGCCGATGAGCGTTGAAACCCTGGCGGCTGACCCGGCTTTTCTCGATTCAGTACAACAAATCAGCCGGCGCTCTTGATTTGTCGGCCTAAATGCACATAGTTGAGGTTGTGCCGGAAACAAAAGCCAAACGACAAATCCTCATCGCTTGTTCGGAACCCGCCTTGTTTGGGGCGGCCTGCGCTCAAGTCAGATCACGGGCCAATAGTTTCAGTCTGCTCGGCCTGGATGACCGCCGGCAGCTTGTGGCCGAAGCGCTGGACGGTAGACCAGGCTACGTACTGGCCAACGTCGATGGCGCTGGCTGGCTGGAAGGGCCGTCCTTGACCGACCGCGCCTGGCTAATCGATACCGTTCAACCCGATGCCGCAACCCTCGCCGCCCTCGAAGCAACCGGCTGGCGGATCCTGTCGGTTGGACAAGACTTGCTTGGCACGTTGGCCGCCTTGGGCGGCTTCTTGGCTGGCCTGGCTGCCGATCAACCTGGCGGGGTGCAGTCGCACTATCACGGTACTTATGAAGAACTGATCCAGGCGCTGCCGGACATCGTCTATGAGCTGGACGAGAACGGCATCATCACCTTTATAAACAGCTCGGTACGGCAGTTGGGGTATTCAGCGACCGACCTGATTGGCCGGCATTTCTCGGTCTTGCTCTACGAAGCCGATGCGGCCAATGTTGACCGGCAACTCCTGTTGGGCGATTTCAACGGCCACGCCACCGGGTCTGGCCAAAGCCCGCAACTATTCAACGAACGCCGTTCCGGCCTGCGCCGCACCCAGAATCTTGAGCTGCGCCTCAAGCACCGCAACGTCCGCCCGGGCGAGGACGCTGCCGAGGCCATGCTGGGCGAGGTCATTTCGTATGGCGAGATTGCTTCGTCCGGAGCCTACGATACCGAGCTGGCCAGCTTCCGGGGAACGGTCGGCATAGTCCGGGACATCAGCCTGCGCCGCAAGGCCGAGAGCATGATTCGCAAGCTGTATCAGGCGGTGGACCAGCTGCGGGTGTCGGTTTTCATCGTCAATCACGCCTTCGAAGTAGAATACGTCAATCCCTGGTTTTTCCAGCTGACCGGTTACACGCCGCCCGACCTCTTAGGCAAAAGCTTGTTCGCCTGGTTCGCCTTCCTGCCCAAGCGGGCCAATGCCATCCGCAAGATCATTCAGGACGGCTTCGAGGTCAAAGAAAGCGTTCTGATGCCCAAGTCCGGCGGCGGTCAGCTGCTGGTCGAACTACGCTTGTCGCCAGTGCGCACACCCGATGGCATCGTCGCCCACGCCATTGCCATCGCCGACGACATCAGTCAGGAGCGGCAGCTGGAAGACTTGCTGGGCAGCGCCCGCAAGCAGGCCGCCGAGGCCGCCAGCGCCAAGGCTCGCTTCCTCTCGGCCATGACCCACGAACTCAAGACGCCGGTGTCCAGCATCCTGGCGGCTGCCGAGCTCTTGTCCGAGAATCCCGATCAGGTGGCACGGCGCACCGGCGTCATCATCGAGAATGCCGAATCTCTGGTGGATCTACTGTCTGGCATCCTTGATTATGTGCGCTCCGAAGGCGACCACAGCCAAATGCGCAACAACGCCATGCCGCTGCAATCCTTCGTCGATTCGGTCTGTCTGCCTTTCCGCGACAAGACCCGCCTCAAGGGGCTCCGCTTTGAGGCCACGGTGGCGGCAGCCAGTATCATCGAGACAGACACCGACCGGCTGAGCAAGGCATTGTCCGCCCTCCTCGACAACGCCATCAAGTTTACGGAGCGCGGCTTTGTCAGCTTGGCAGCCTCGATTGACGAGCAGGCCGGCAACATCCCGCATCTCAAACTGTTGGTCAGCGATTCCGGGCCGGGTATCCAACAGGCCGACCAGGATTTCCTGTTTATCCCCTTTAGCCACAACAATCTCGGCGCCCGTCCTCAGCCGCGTGGCGCCGGCATCGGCTTGGCCTTGGCCAGGAACCTGGTACGAGTGCTGGGCGGCGAATTGCGCATGGAAAGCAGCGACGAGAACGGCTCCTGCTTTAGCCTGCTGGTGCCGGTCGGCGTCCCGAAACTAAGTCCGCGTGCGCCTAGCGCCGCCCTCTGCCGCGTACTGCTGGTCGATGATAACGAAGTAAATCTCGAATACATGCGCACCCTGATGGAAAATGCCGGCTTTTCGGTCTTCACGGCAGTCAGCGCCCTTGAGGCGCTACAAATTCTGGATAGGCATTTTATTGATGTCGCCGTGCTGGATATCTACATGCCGGGCTATTCCGGGGTCGACCTAGCTAAAACCATTCGGGCCTACAAGGGCACCAAGTACTCGCCACAGATGCCACTGTTTGGCATGTCAGCCTTCGATACTGCCGGCGTGGTTTTCGAGCAGCCGGCCGATGGCCCGTTTACCGCCATGCATGGCAAGCCGGTGGACATCAAGCAGCTGGGCAGCCAGGTCGTCGACAGTTTGCTAATCAGCTACGACCGCGCGTTACTGGACGGCTTTGAGCGCGACGCTCTGCAAGCGCTATGCATCAAGGCCACTCGTATAGCCAGCCTCTTGGTCGAGTTACTGATTGGCGTCGACGCTACCAAGCGGCGGGTCGATGTCCAGGGCGAGGTCTCGCGCCTGGCAGCCATCCTCGACCGGTTGCAGGGACAACGAGCCGCCAAGTTGCTGGCCCTTTTCCTGGAGCACTACCCTCGCGAGGACGGAGCGGCGCTCATCGCCATCATCCAGCGCATCAAGGATTCCTTGATCGCCATAATGCCCTACGGAGGTACTGGCTTTGATAGCCCTGATCGTTGATGATGACATGTACAACCGTGAACTGCTGTCGCGGATGGTGGCGCGCTTGGGCTGGTTGGCCGATACAGCAGAAAACGGCAGCCAAGCTATCGCCGCCTGCAAGGCCGCCCGCTACGATGTGGTGCTGTTGGACTTGAACATGCCGGATATGAACGGGCAGGTCGTTGCCGAGGCGATTCGTGGTATTTCCGACCCGATCGACCCGACAGTCGGCGCTGTAGCCATCCGCCCAGTACGCATCATCGTGGTAACCGGCGCCGATATCAGCCGCCTCGCTAATGTCCCCCTCTTTGACGGCGCGCTGCCCAAGCCCTTTGTATTTGCGGAACTCAAGAAAATATTGGATAAGATGATGGCTTGAATCGATGCTCTGGCGCTTTTCAGGTAGACAGAATGCGTTTTCTTGATGAATATCCCAACAGAATTAGTGCGACTAATATCCCAACAGAATTAGTGCAGCGCTTGACATTTGTTTACATATACTGTAGATTCTACTCAACACGACGCAGGGTAGAGCAGTTGGCAGCTCGTCGGGCTCATAACCCGGAGGTCGTAGGTTCGAGTCCTACCCCTGCTAAAAAGAGACAGCCGTTCCATCAGGAACGGCTGTCTCTTTGTAATTAGCGGGAGTAGGACTCGAACTGTAGCGAGCGCCGTTTCGCAGGTCGTGATGGCGACCAATAATACCAATCCCTTACGAAGTAGCGAATGCAATGAGCGTCCCAACGGGAGGAAGAGCGCGCAAGGCTGACGCCAGCCGCGATATCGGCTACTACTATCTATTCCACTCGTCTCACGGGCAGAGCCCGTGTGCGCGCGGCAGCGAGTGGAGGCGTCCGGAGGCCTGAGCCAGGAGGGCGAGTCCTACCCCTGCAGGTTGCGGCCAGGCAAGAAAAACGAGAAAGCGGCAGGCAACAAGATCAGCGAGCATACTGTTGGCAGGTGACTGATGATATATTTTACATGCTGTCGATGATAGATCATAGAAAGGTATTTCATTGACTTTATTATATACATAAAATAGAATAACATAAGAGACAAGATAGATCGTGCTGTTAGTTGGAGGCAAATGTGTCCAGTCCTGGTTCTTGCGCCTTGCGGTTGGTGCGGCCGGATTTCGATGACCCTCTGATGGACTTGATCCTAGAACTGGATCATCAAAGGAAATACATCCTAGGTGGAACCACGCCGCCCCATCTCTTTTTCCAGTTGAAACGCTTGTTTCATATTCTTGAAAGCCTTGGATCGGCCCGAATTGAAGGCAACCGCACCACCCTGGCGGAGTGGGTAGACCAATCCCTGGTCGGCCCAAAGCCGTCCGAATCGATACAGGAAGTCCTAAACATTGAACAGGCCCTGGCGTGGCTGGACTCCGTCTGGGCCAGCAATCCAGAGCAATTCCGCATCGATCATCGCCTGGTTAGGGAGCTGCATCGCCGAGTTACGGTTTCTTTGTCGATAAATGGGGAGGGCGATGCTACGCCGGGTAACTATCGCACTGCGCCAGTTCGGATCAGCGGGGCAGCGCATCGGCCGCCTGAGCCGGCGGCGGTGCCTGGTTTGATGGATGAGCTGCTGGCTTTCCTGGCCAAGGCGGATGCGGGGAAGTATGACCTGATCAAGATAGCCTTGGTCCACCACCGCTTTGCCTGGATACATCCTTTTGCCAATGGAAACGGGCGAACCGTCCGGCTGTTGACCTATGCTCTACTCCTGAAAACCGGCTTCAGGGTGGGCAGTACGGCTCCGGTTGCCCGCCTAATCAACCCGACCGCCGTGTTTTGTTCGGATCGTACTATCTATTACGAACAATTGGCTCAGGCCGACCAAGGCAGCGATACTGATCTGCTGGCCTGGTGCCGCTATGTGCTCACTGGCTTGAAAACCGAGCTGGACAAGGTCAATCAACTGCTTGGCTTTACTTGGCTCGGCAAGCAGGTCTTGGAGCCGGCCATCAATGAGCTTTTCCAGAAAAATGGTCTGACAGACAAGGAACGATTAGCCTTGCTAGCCACGCTGACAATACCGCAAATCAAGAACAGCGATCTGGCTCTTGGCGTGGGAACGGTGCAGACCTCGCGGATCATCAAGGATTTGAAAGACCGAAAGTTGCTGGTGAATGCGCCGGAAGCGGAGCGAAAATACATGCTGGGCATCAATGATAGCCCGCTCCTGCGCATGGTGTTGCGGCAGCTGGATCGCTTGGGCTTCTTGCCCATCCGCGGCGAAATATAGGCAACGGTCAAGTCAGTTTGGTCGAGGGGAGGGGGCTATAAACGATTGGCGGACAGTCACAACGTTGCGCCGTGCTGTCCGCTAGTCATTTTTTACTTTTCGTACTTGTCGATGATTGCGCGGTAAGCCGGGGTTTGCTGAAAGGCTAAGAGCGCTGTATCGAAGCGGCCAGCCAGGGTGCTTATATTTAGCCAGGCTGAGGTTTTAGAAAAGCCGACAAAGTAGTTGCGCGATGTTAGTGGCGGGCCGGGTACCATTACAATATTATTGTAGAGTCCTAGGCTGCGCAAAAGGGCGATGCCGTTGGCTTGATCGCAGGGCATCAGGTCGATACGATTGGCGTTGAGCATGCGGAAGCCGGTGGCATCGTCGTCAACCGATTGGCTTTTAGCTCTGTCGTTAACAAAACTCAAAAAATCGGCGGTGTAGGAATAGCCGCGCGTTAAACCGAAGGTATAGGCGGCCAGCTCGGTGTAATTCGTGTAGCTAAGGCCTGTCCGGCTTCTGTTTGCGAAGAATACATAACGTGAAGCGTGTAATGGGGTTTGCGGGTAATAGAGAAAAGCCGTTCGGCTTTCATTGAAGGATAATGAAACGATGGCTTCGGCTGAACCTTCGCGCACCATCCGCTCCGCCCGTTCCCAGGGGACGAATTCGAAAACCGGGGTAATCCCCATTGATTTAAGTACAGCGTCCAAGATTTCGATAGCCAAACCGGCTGGCTGTTGACCCTGCATGGTAGTGTAGGGCGGCCATTCGGTGGCGACTACCCGAAAGGTTTGGGCGCTTAACCCGACTGACAATAAACTAATCGCCAGTAATAAAATGAAAAACTTGCGCATGACGCACCTCCTGGTTGGTTCTAGATATAAAAGTAGGCTATAAGTCCCTATATTGCAAGGCCATTAGATAATTTAGATTTCTTAAGTTCTAGTCTTGCCAGGGTGAGTTTTCCGATCCAATCCTGCTACTTCATACTGACCGAATTGGCCATTGCCCGTACCCTAGCAGACTGTCCACGATAGGGAGGAAGTACCGTCAGGCCTTGGTGATGCGACGATCACGCAGCAGGAAATCCCTTGACGGCGTAATGCCTCGGCCTGCTTTGCCTCGACTCCACACTGTTTTGTTAGCGATAGCTATAATCGGCTGGAGGCCTTGCATTTTGCGCTGGGGTCGATTAGAGTTTTAATTCGATAGCCTAATTGACTATAGCCGGGCTGTTTTCCTACGATTATTAATCGTCGCCTGGAAATAGATAGTGGAGGTTGCATGGCAAGATTAGCACGCCGTTCGTCGTTGCGTTTTAAATTTTTATTCATTGGAATATTGGCTCTGGCGGTGTCGATGGCAGCTACCGGCTTCTGGCAGTACAGGAGCAGCGCTGGAGAAGTGCGGGCCGATTTTACCACTCGGTGGCAAGTGATGGGGGAGCGCTTGGCGCTTAATTGTGTTGAACCGCTTTGGCGCATCGCCGAAGATTCGGCGCGTAGTATTCTAGCTTCCGAAATGGCCGAAGGTATCACCTGGGCTTTGCAGGTCTATGATGATGGCGAGCGCATTTTTGCCAATCAGCTCGATGACGGTTTGGCTGGCGACGAGCAGCTGGAGACGCTGGACTGGCAGGTTTATGAAGTGCGGCGCGGCGATAGTTTGATTGGTTCGGTGCGGCTCTATCCAAAAAGTGCCTTGATTGAACAGCAGCTGCGTTCCCGTTTGCGGCAATCGGTTTTGCAGTTAGTGGTGCTACTGGTGGTGATGGCGGTTGTTTTGGTTTTAATTACCGAGATAATTGTGATTCGGCCTTTGGCGGTGGTTAACCAGTTTTTGGCTAAGCTGTCGACCAGCGAAGGCGATCTGTGTACCGAAGTGCCGGTAACTTCACACGATGAAATTAGCGAAGTCGCTAATAATGTCAACAAATTCCGGCTGAGTTTAACAGCCATGATCATGACGCTGCGCCGGATTGTTCAGCAGCTCACCGACGACAGCCAGGAGTTGGCGGCCAATAGCGCCGAAACCGCCAGCGCTTCGACCGAAATTGGCGCTAACATGGAAGGTATCAAGCGTCAGATTGCTACTCTCTACCAGATTGTCGCTGGAGTTAAGCAAAAAGCCACTACCATTAATTCTGCCACCAGCGCCCAGCGCGACGTGGTGGAACGGCAGAGCGCCACGGTACAGCGCGCCGCTAAAGCCGTCGAGAGGATGGCTCAGCAAATTCTGCAAATGAACAGCAACGCCCAGGCCGCCATGGCCACCTATACCCAGTTGTCCAAGGCCGGTGATAGCGGCCGGGCCGACTTAGAAAGCTCAGTGGCCTCGATTGCCGTAGTGTCGGGCCACTCCGATGCCCTGATCGAAACGGCCACGGTAATCGGCGCGATTGCCGCGCAGACCAACTTGTTGGCCATGAATGCCGCTATTGAAGCCGCCCACGCAGGTGATGCCGGTAAGGGCTTCGGCGTAGTGGCTGACGAGATTCGCCGCTTGGCTGAAGACAGTTCGGTGCAGGCCAGCAATACCGAAACAGCTCTTACCAGTATTTCCAATGCCATGAAGGATATGGTGGCTACTTCGGATAACATGCAGAATAGTTTTGCCACCATTGGCAACCTAATAACCGAAGCGGTCAGTCTGGCTTCTAAAACTGAAGCCTCGATTACCGAGGAAAAACAGCTTGAAGCAGAATTGTCAGCCGCTCTGGAACAGCTTAAAACCTTAACCAAGGAAGTTGACGAATCGGCCCGTAACAATATGGTGGCAGTGAGTGATATCACTAACTCGGTCGAAAAGATGGATGATTTTGCCCGGGTGGCCGAAGAAGGCATTACCGAGATGACGGGTGGTATTCACGAAATCGACAAGGCGGTTCAGGCTGTCAACCAATTGTCCCAGCACAACCGTGAGTTGATTGACCAGGTCGACGCCGAAACCCGCTTATTTAAGATTAATGAAAGCGAAAGCTGCGCCGACAGCTGAGTCAACGCTTGGCGCTTTGGTTGCATCGGTTTGTTTTAGATCACTGGTCTAGGTGTTCCCACTATGAAAAAAGTGGAATCAGGAAGATATAGCAGTCGCCCTGGATTTGCATAACCCGCCGTTTTGGGGTAGTCTTGAGGCATGGGGAAAGACTATACACCTGAAGAAGGCAAGCGGCTCTACTTGGAAGCCTACCAGCTGTCGGGCGGGCGGCCGAAGGAGGCTATCGCCCTGGCCGAACGCCTCTACAAGCTGGCCGGGGCCGCCGCTGACTATCATTACCAGGCCTTGTCGCGCTATATCGCCGGTTTTTCGGAGATTAACCGGGGGGAATTCGCCGCCGCGACACGCTTTTTTGAACAGGGTCATGCACTCTGCCTGGCCCACGATTTGGAGGCGCTGTCGGTCAAATTCCACAACGCCTTCGGTGCCCTCTTTTTTCAGCTGGGGTCCTTGACCGAGGCGCTGGAGGAGTACGAGGCGGGGTTGGCCAAGGCTCGCCACCTGGGCTTACTTAAGGAGACCGGCCACTTCCTCATCAATCTAAGCCAGATTGCCCAACGCAAGGAGCATGGCAAGGATGCTTTGGCCTTTCTCGATGAGGCGATGACGATCAGTGAGCAACTGGGCGACGAGGTGTTTACCAGTTCTTTTTTGAACAATCTGGGGGAATGTCTGTTCATCGATGGACAGATTGACCGCGCGGAGGCGGTGACCCGCCAGTCGCGCGCTTTGGCGGCTCGGATTGGTTTTCGTAAACATGAATTAATCGACTTAAAGCGACTGGCCGACATCGCTTTGCTGCGCGGCGATTACCAAGGTGCTTTGCAGTTGGCTGGAGAGGCGCTGGCAGCCGGCAATGCCGAGGGTTTTCCGGAGGATGCCGCCGACGCCCAGTTGACCATAGCCCGGGCGTATGGTCGCCTTGAAGACTACCCTACGGCTATTCGTGAATTTGACGCGGCCATTGCTCGCATTGAGGCTCAGGACTTTAAGCTGCGGCTGGGTCCAGCCTTGGAGGGTCGCGCGCAGGCCAAGTACTCCGCTGGTCGTTTTGAGGAAGCTTACTTGGACATGTGCCGCTCGGTGGAGGCTACCCGCGTCTGGTATCGCGAGGATTCCACCCGGCAGATCGCGTCGCTAGAAACGGCTTTCCGGCTGGACAAGATCAAGCAGGAGGCGGTTGCCGAGCGTGAGAAACGACAGCAGCTGGAAGCCATTAACGCCAACTTACGCATTATTGGTCGTATTGGCAAGGCACTCACTTCTACGCTGGAGCCAGCCGACATCCTGAGCCGCATGTGGCAAGAGCTCAAGCCGTCCATTCCGCTGGGTAGCCTGGGTATTGGCGTCTACAGCGACGCCATGCAGACCATCGACTTTCCGATGATCGTGGCCGATGGGGTCATCAAGCCGGGTCTGACCATTTACATGAACGATGAGTCCAGCCTGGCCGCCCTCTGCGTCCGCCGGCGCGAGACGATCTATCTGGCCAGTGCCGACGAGGCCAGACAGCTGTTAGGCGCTAGTTCGATGATTAACCATCACGGGCAGTCCGTCCAGCAGACGATGGTATTTATCCCGATGCTTCGTGAGGAAATTGTCACTGGGTTATTGACTATCCAATGCACCCAGACGGCGGCGTACAGCCGGGAGACGGTGGAAATGTTGGAGGCGGTTTCGTCGTACGCCGCCATCGCCATCGAGAATGCCAAGATCATGGCAAAGGTGGAGGGCTTTAGCCGGCGCATCGTCAACGAGAAGCAGGCGCTTGAGCAGGTGGCTGTTAAGTCTTCCTGGTTGGCCGAGCACGACGCGCTGACCGGTCTGCCCAACCGGCTGTTGTTGGGCAGGATATTGGAGCAAACCATTGGTCTGGCCGGGATGAACGGCACTAAGGTCGTGCTGCTGTACATGGACTTGGATGGCTTTAAGCCGGTCAACGACCGTTACGGCCACGATACCGGCGACCGCATTCTGGTGCTGGCCGCGGAGCGCTTGAGCCGGCTTTTCCGTTCCGGCGACTTAGTGGCGCGGGTAGGTGGTGATGAATTTATTGCGCTTGCTGGCGGAATCAAGGATCGTGATTCGGCCAAGGCGCTGGCGGGCAAGATTGGGGCGGTGTTTCGGGAACCGTTTGCCGTGCCCGAGGGGCGTCTGGCGGTGGGCATTTCGGTGGGTTTTGCCATTTTTCCGGACGACGCGGCCGACGCCTCGTCGCTGGTTAGGCTGGCCGATCAGGCCATGTACAACGCCAAGCACGGGCCGCAGCCCGCGCCGAGACGCTGATGGGCGCTCCAGCGTTGCGCGATGAGTCGGCCGACGACCTGGTGGCCGCCACTTGGGAGTGCCGCGTCATCCGGGATGCGCTGCCACTGGAAGCGCCAGTCCTGGCGGACGCGATTCCTAATCTGGCCTTGCGCGCCGTCTGCGGCTTACTATTGGACTGTTTCCGCCTGCTTGGCGGCGTCGAGGCGCAGGTGGTGGCGGTTTCGTCCGACTCCGACGCGATGGGCGGCCTTGAAGGGCGGCTCGAACTGGGGTCCGGGGCAGCGAGGCTGCACTTTGCCTATGAGCAGAGTATTCGCGATTCCTGGAGCAGTCTTGAGGTGGTGGCGCACCAGGCCAGCTATTCGGGCGTTGGCGGCTTTAACTGGGACTGTCGGCTGATTGGGACCGGTTACCTGAAACTGTCGTTCTGGCAGGTGCCGCGAGAGACGGTCGCTGCCATCCTGGACGCGGCCGGCAAGCGCTTTGCCGAGCTGACGCCGGATGGCGAGTACTACCGGCGCTCGCTGGCGTCAACGGCGTCGGCGCCGCATGGTCAACAGCGCTCCGATTAAGCCGAAAAAGCCGCGCCACCGGCGTCGGTTGCCTAGATCCACCAAGGCTTGCACCATCCGCTCATTGAACAGTCCGCCGGATAAGGCGATAAAGCGGGTCAGCGGCATTTCGCGGGCCATCTTGCGCATCATGCGGCTGTTGGGGCTGTCGGCGGCGGCGCCTGAACCTTCGACTATTGTTTTGACGATGATGCGCTGCACTAGGGCAGCTAGGCCGGAGCGGCGGCTAACGTCGGCCAGGGTCGATTCGCCGTTGTACAGGCCACTGGGTGGCGGTGGCAGGGGCCGGCCCAGGCGGGCGGCGAAGTCGGCGTCGCTCAGGGCGGCCGGCGGCTGGCGTAGGTTAAGGCGGGGGGCGGCGCGCAGGCTGGCTGAGGCTGGGCCGTCGCCCGGGACGTTGAGGCTCTGGGCCAGCGGCAGGTCGGCCGAAGAGGCGCCGGCCTTGATGGTCACCCGGCCGCTTTCCAGACAGAAGCGCCCGGCTGATTCGTCCCAGTGGCGCAGGGCCAGCGGAGAAACAGTGACGCTCAGGCTGGCGCTGGCGCTAGGCTCCAGCCAGCCTTTGGCGAAGCCGGCCAGGGCCAGGGTTGGGCGCTCGATGGCCGAGTCGTCGTACGAGACGTAGACTTGGACTACAGCCTGGCCGGCGCGCTCTCCGGCGTTGCGGACGCTAACCGTGGCCTGGAGTTCGCCGCTGGTTGGTAGCGTGTCGGCTGACAACTCCAGGCGTTCGAAGCGGAAGTCGCTGTACGACAGGCCGTGGCCGAAGGCGAAGCGTACCACCCGGCCGGCGCTGGCGTAATAGCGGTAGCCGATGAAGAGGCCTTCCTTGTAGAGTACTTGATGGTCGCTGCCGGGAAAGTTGCCGTGGCCGGGCGTGTCTTCCAGCCGCAGCGGCCAGGTTTCGGCCAGGCGGCCGCTGGGATTGGCGAAGCCGAACAGCAGGTCAGCCTGGGCGGCGCCGGAGGCTTGGCCGCCCAGGTAGCCGGCTAATAGGGCCTGGACCGAGTCCAGCCAGGGCGTTTCCACCGGCGCGCCGCCGACAAAGACGGCGATGATGGCTGGCGGAGCCTTGTCGCTGTTGGCGGCGCCGGTGACGGGTCGGGTGGCGGCGGCGATCTGCGCTAGGAGGGCAGTCTGGTTGGCCGGTAGCTGCAGGTGGGTACGGTCGAAGCCTTCTGATTCGTACTGGTCGGTCAGGCCGAGGTAGTAGACGATGGTTTCGCCGGCGGCGGCGGCTACCTGCGCCAGGGCGACGGCTTCGGCGGCCAGGAAGGGGTCGGCGGCGTCATCGTTGGTTGGGTAGCCGGCGGCGTAGTGGTAGACGATGCGGGCGGCCTCCAGGCCATCCAGGAAGGACTGCGGGTTGGCCGGCGCCAGGAAGGAGCTGCCGGCGCCCTGGTAGCGCGGCGTGGCGGCCAGGCCGCCGATGACCGTGACCGGCCGCGTCGGATCGAGTGGCAGGATGCGGTTTTCGTTCTTTAGCAGCACGGTCGACTCGACGGCGATGCGGCGGGCCAGCTGGTCGCGGGCCAGTCGGGCGGCCGGCGTGCCTGGGGTGGCCGACGGGGAGGGCGGCGGGGTCGCGGGCTTGGCGTAGGCCAGGACGGCTGAGAGTAGGCGGTCGACACTGGCGTCGAGGACGGTTTCGCTTAGCTGGCCGGTCTCGACCGCGGCGATGATGCGGCCGGTGGTCGCACTGCCGCCTTCGGGCATTTCCAGGTCGATGCCGGCCAAGAGGCCACGGACGCGGTCGCGGTTGGCGCCCCAGTCGGTGACCACGAAGCCCCCAAAAGCCCACTCGCGGCGCAGTACCTGGTTTATCAGGAAAGAGTGTTCCGAGCAGGGAGTACCATTCACCTGGTTGTAGGCGCACATCACCGAGGCCGGTTGGCCGTCGCGGACCGCGGTTTCGAAGCTGGCCAGGTACAGCTCGCGCAGGGCGCGGCTTTCCACGATAACGTCGATGGTCATGCGGCGGCGTTCCTGGTTGTTCAGGGCGAAGTGCTTGAGCGAAGCGCCGACGCCGCCGGACTGCAGGCCCTGGATCCAGGCCGTGGCCAGGGCGGCGGACAATAGCGGGTCCTCCGAGAAGTACTCGAAGTTGCGGCCGCAGAGCGGCGAGCGCTTGAGGTTGGCGCCCGGCCCCAGCAGGATGGCCACGCCGTGCTCGCGGCATTCCTCGGCCAGGGCCTGGCCCATGGCCCGCAGCAGTTCCGGGTCGAAGCCGCAGGCCGACAAGGCGGCGGTGGGGTAAGCGGTAGTGACCAGCGGCCGGGCGAAGGTGTTCTCGCCGTACATATCGGCCATTTTGCGCAGGCCGTGCGGCCCGTCAGTCAGCTCGATGGCTGGAATGCCGAGGCGGGCGAGGGCCTTGGTGTGCCAGAAGCCGTCGCCGGAGACCAAGGCGGCCTTTTCGGCCAGGCTGAGGGCGTGGATGGTTTGTAGGTGTTCCATGCGGCGGCTCCCTGCCAACCCGCTGCGGGGCGGCTGTAGCAGGCTGTTGAAAAAGCCTGCTAGGGCAGCATACCCCGACAGGGCTGCTCTGTCAAATCGGCTGAGTAGCGGGTCGCTTTGCGGTTGAGGTATTGGCAGGACTGCGTTATAGTATGATTGTGGGTTTCTCGGGATTATCCGTGGCCAGCCAACAGTTTACGAGGAAAAATGCGCATCAACCATACTTATCAACGACCGTCCCTGCGTCAATTCAGCATCGTCGTCCTGCTTTTAGCCCTTGCGGCCGGGGTTGCCGCCCAAAGCCGGATTCCGGAAGGCGACGCCAACTACCTGTCGGCCGCCAACAACCGCGCGGCCGGCACCTTGGATGACTATGTGGTCGTCTTTTTTGAGGTACCGGACAGCGTTACCCAAACCATCTATTTTGCCATCAATGACCCCGATATGAATTTTGTCAGTGAAACGGCCGATCCGGGCGATTCACGTTCCGACAGCAGCCTATATGGCCTGGCTGTCGCCAATCCTCAAACCGCCTTTTATCTGTTTGGCGGTAATGGAGCCCTGTCGGACGCCACGTCCCGCACTATCGACTACGCGACTCAGGGCGGCACGCCCTTTGCCGGCAGTGAATTGGCACGCTACACCACCGCCAATATCGGCAGTAACCTCGGCTGGGTCTATTTTCCCGGCGTGTCGCCGGCCCAAGGCGAGCGGATCGGTAATAAATATTATTTCAAGGTGGTGGTGCTTGTTTCCAGCGATACCGGCTGGATCAAGAACGGCTTTCAGCTTGATGCCTCCTTCAGTTCCGGCGGCACTCCGACTGGAATCAGTTCGATTCGGTCTTTCGCCTACGCCTGGCCGGTCAGCTTCAGTGAGGCCAGCTTTGAGACCTGGAACCTGTATCCCTTTATCCCGGACGGGCAGACCGGGAACATCGTCTACTATAACTGGGATATGGACGGGGCCGGCGCCTTGACCGCCTGGAATCGCGATGCCGCCGTCCAGTCCGTGCCCAGCGTCCCGCCGGCTTCGGGCGATTCGACCAACAAGACCGCTTATGCCGATGCCGCCAGCGTCGTCTATTCCATTGCCGGCAGCGACAGCGGTACTTGGCGCCTGAGCATCGTGGAGCAGAATAGCGGCGTGGGAGACAACCTCAACGTCGCCGAATTCTGGTTTAGCGACGGCACTGGCGCCGCCCCCGCCGTGGATAACCCCTTTCGTGTCTATGCCAAGGAATATAACGACGCGCCGCTGGCCGACCACATCGGCATTAGCCCGACGCCGCAGACGGTGCCGCCGTCGACGGGCGCCTTCTACGCGCTGCAAGTGCTGTCGGCCGGCGGCGATCCGGTCAATCAGACGGTGGCGATCCAGGTTGGCTTGAGCGGGACGGGGACTGGTGTGATCTATGTCGCCGGCGCACCACAGGCTAATCCCTGTCTGGTGACCACCGACAGCTCCGGCGCCGCCCAGATTGAGATACGCGACGCCAATCCTAATACCATTTCCATAACCCTCCTGACCGACACCACCGGCGGCAGCACTGATTTGCTAAACGCCTTAGCCAATGGCAGCGGCGTACTGAACGTGCTGGCCAATCCGCTCCCGACTCTTTCCAGCTTGGCTAATACCAGCTTCGTCGAAAACGCCGTGCCACCGCAAAATTTGTCGAATATCGTGATCACCGACCTGGTAAGCGCCGACTTCGACAGCACCAACGATCTGCGCCTGATCCTACCGGCCGGGCTGGAGGCGGTTTTCGATAACACGGTCTTGACGGTTACCCTGAGCGGCGCCAATGTCGGCAGCTTTGACGTGGCTTACGCAAATGGCGACCGGGTGGCGGCAATAGATATCACCGGCGCTTTCGCGGTCGGCACCACGACCATCAGCGGTCTGCGCCTCGACGGTCCGTATGCCGTTTCCAGCGGCGCTTTGGGCTTGTCCTGGGACGGTTCGGCGGTAGCCGCCGCTAGCGATGACAAATTTATAACCATAGCCAGCCAATACGCGACCTATGTCTGGAACGGGACGGCCGGGACGGGTTGGGCGACGGCGGCCAACTGGACGCCTAATGGCGTGCCGGACGCCGCTACGGTCGACGTGGTGGTGCCGGTGGTGGGCAGTGGCGACTATCCGTTGCTGGCTGGCCCGATAGCGGTGCGCAACCTGTCGGTAACAGCCGGTGCCAGCCTAGATATCGGCGCGCAGACCATTACGGTTGACGGTACGTTGGACATTCAAGGCAGCCTGCTGGCCGCTGGCGGCGGCTTGAGCCATCCTGGCGGCAGCCTGGGCGGCAGCCTCAACGCCGGCACCGGAACCCTGCGCTTTACCGGTCCGATAACCTTGACTTCCGACTTGTCAGTCAGCGCCGGATCAGTGATTTTCGAAATCCTCGCCACCGTCAACGGGCCGTATCATTTGACGGTCAATGCCGTTGGATCCAAGGATTTCAGCGCCTTGATCGGCAACAGTAATCCGCCCACCGGCTTCTCGGTCAGTGGCGCCGGCATGGCCACCTTCTCGGCCGCCAGCTACACGATGAGCGGCAATACCACGGTCATTTCCAGCCCAGCCACCTACACGGTGAATACCACCATTACCGATCCGGACAGCATTACTTTCGAGAGTACGGTGACCATCGATCCAGCCGTGTTTCTGACGCTGCAGACGCTAGCGCTTGTTTTCCAGGGCACGGTCAATGGCGCCGGCGGCCTGGTCCTGCTGCCGACCGCTGAGCCGGGCACCATGGCCGTCACGGCCGGCGCCTTCCTGACTCATTCTGGCGGCTTGTCCTTTGGGTCCGTCGCCGGCAATACCTTCAACCTGACCGGCCTGCTAGATTACACCGTGGGCACTGCCACATTGTATGGCAATCTGGCGGCAAGTAACAATTCAATAACTCTTGGCGCGCTGACTGTCGCTTCGGATTCCAGCATCGGCACCGGCAGCGGTAGCGCTGCTTTGGGCGCCGTGACGTCGGTAGCATCCAGCCTGTCCATGAGCGGCGACGGTGATGATAGCATCACATCGGTAGCCCTTGGCTCCGGTAGCCTGACGCTGAGCGCAAAGGCGGCCGGATCGACCACAGTCAACGGTAGCCTGAGCGCGGCGGCCCTGGTTGGCAGTAGCCAGAACATTACGGTAGCCGGCAATCTTGCCGTCACCGACCTGACGGCTTCCGGCGGGCAGACCGCCGCGGGCGGTGATTTTTCAGTTGCCGGCACTCTAAACCCCAATGGCGGCGCCGTGCTGTTCAATGGTGGCGCTGCCCAGGCTATAACGGCTGTCGGCAGCGGCAATTTCTACGGCCTGTCCGTGAACAAGGCCGGCACACTGTCGGTCAATGTCCCGATCACCGTCAGCAACACCCTGACCGTGACGCTTGGCGGCCTGACGCAGGCGGCTAACCTGACCGTCAGCACCAGCCTGGCAGTCAACGGCGGCACGCTGACCGTGCCGAACACCTACCAGCTGTCGGTGACTGGATCGGCTACCGTCTCGGCCGGCAGCCTGGTCCTGGCCGACGGCTCCAGCTACGCCGGCGGCGCGGCCAGCTTCGGGCTCAGCGGTACCGGCGCTGTGACCGTTGGCACCGGCGCTTTTGCGGCCGGGGCTACCACCATCAGTGCCGGCAGCTTTACCCAGGCCGGCGACAACGGCGGCAGCGCCCAGAGCCTGGCCTCGCTCAATGTCAGCGGCGGCAGTTACACGCTGGGGGCGGGCGCCATGAGCTTCGGCGGCGCGCTGACGCAGACGGCGGGCACGGTCAATCTGGGGGCCAAGGTGCTGACCGGCCTCTCGGCGCTGTCCATGTCCGGCGGCGCCACGATTAGCAATCTGGGCTCGGCCGACCTGAGCGTGGCCGGTAACGTTACCTTTACCTCCGCCGGCGGCGGCACGACCGGCGGTGCCTCCATCGTGCGCCAAAGCGGCATCAGCGACCTGAACATCGGCAGTATTGCCCTGTACGACCTGGCGCTTGCCGGCACTATCACGCTGACCGGGGCCGGCGCGGCCACCGACGCCAACGTGCTTAGCCTGACGGCCGGCTCGCTGGACGTGGCTGGCAATAACCTGCGGGTGGCCAGCGCCACGCTGGCGGCGCCGCTGACCGTCGCCACCGGCGGCGTCTTGGCCACCACCGGCGGCTTGACCATCAATGCCGGCGGCGCGGTGACCGGCGCCGGCACGGCCGCCTTGACCGTGGGCAACGCCCTGGCGCTCAACGGCGACGCGGCCGTCAGCCTGGCCACCGGCACGCTGACGGTCAGCTCTGGCGGCCTGACCCTCAATGGCTCCGGCAGCGTAAGTTCGGCCGGCACGGCCGGCAACGTGGTGGACATCACGGGCAGCCTGGCTTGGGTCGGTTCATCGTCCACCTTGACCTTGAGCAGCACCGGCACACTGCGCGTCACGGGCAACCTGACCATGGACGCCACCAGCACCGGCGCTATCAGCGTCGGCTCAGGCGGCATCACGCTGGGTGGCAGCCTGGCCAAGACGGCGGCCGGTAATGGAAATATTACTTCGTCTGGAGCGGTGGCAATCACCGGACAGCTGGCCAATTACGGCAGCCTGCAGGTCACCGGCTCCAACTTGACGGTTTCAGGCGCCGGCGCCAACAGCAACGCTGGCAGCATTACCACGGCCGCCAGTGGCACGCAGAGCTACACGGGCAGCCTGGCCAATTCCGGCAGCATCACCGGCATAGGCCTCATCACCCTGACCGGCGGCATCTCGGGCGTCGGCACGCTGAGCCTAGGCGCCGGCGGCGCGACGGCGGCCGCCACGGCCGACTTTACCGGCGGCGGCACGCTGAACATCAACGGGCGGATATTCACCCAGAGCGGCGGCAACCTGGTTCTCGGAACGCTGGGCAGCCCAGCCAATTCCACCATCAGTTTCACGGGCGGCGCGGCGCAGGCTTTAACCAGCAACGCGCAGAGCCTGTACAACCTGACGGTCAACAAGGGCGGCGGCATCTTGACGGTAAACGACGCCACCACCGTCAGCAACACCCTGACCGTGACGCTTGGCGGCCTGACGCAGGCGGCTAACCTGACCGTCAGCACCAGCCTGGCAGTCAACGGCGGCACGCTGACCGTGCCGAACACCTACCAGCTGTCGGTGACTGGATCGGCTACCGTCTCGGCCGGCAGCCTGGTCCTGGCCGACGGCTCCAGCTACGCCGGCGGCGCGGCCAGCTTCGGGCTCAGCGGTACCGGCGCTGTGACCGTTGGCACCGGCGCTTTTGCGGCCGGGGCTACCACCATCAGTGCCGGCAGCTTTACCCAGGCCGGCGACAACGGCGGCAGCGCCCAGAGCCTGGCCTCGCTCAGCGTCAGTAATGGCGCCATGGCCTGGGATAATACTAGCCTGGGCGGTACTCTGACCATCAACGGCAATCTCGACCATTCGGCCGGTACCTTGGCCTTCAATAGTAAGGCCCTGTCTTTCGGCGCAGTGGCCCAGCTAGCCGGAAACCTGACCATGCTGGATTTGACCATCCTGTCGACGGGCAGTCTGTCCGCTCTAGCCGTCTTGACCCTGAACGTACGTCGCCACTTGACTATCCAGGATGGCGGCGATTACGCCAATGCCAACATCAGTCTGGTCCTGGGCGGCGCCACCGGCGTTGCCGGCGATTTGACAGACTTGAATACCGGCGGCAACAGCCTGCAAAACTTGGGTGCGGTCACGGTCAGTACGGCGACGAAGACCCTGCAGACGGCCCTCCTGGTCACCAATCTGACGGTGTCTTCCACGCTGTTGACCAACGCGCGCGCCCTGGAAGTCACCAATGACCTGACATTGACCGGCAGCCTGGCCACCGGCGGCGGCGAGACCGTCATCGTGGCCCGCGACCTGACCGGCGGGGGCAGCCTGGACGCTACCGCCGTCGGTACGCCACTCATCCGCGTCGGCCGCAACCTATCGCTAACCGGTTTCACCGCAGGTACGTCCACGCTGCGCCTGGATGGCGCTACGATTGCCAGCATTAACCATCCCGGGGCCGGCTACGGATTCTATCAACTGGAGCTGGCTAAGTCGACCGCAGCCACCACGGTGACCGCTAATGAAAATATCACGGTTACCAACCAGCTGATCCTGACTTCCGGCGACTTCCGGGCCGGCGCTTTTACCCATACCATCGCCGGTAATTGGGATTCGTCGGCTGCCAATGTCACCTGGAACGCCACCTCCGTCGGTACCTCGGCCATCCAGCTGAGCGCTGCCAACCCGGCTATCACTACCAAGGCGGCCGACCGCTTCTATAACCTGACCTTGCAGCGGGGGGGCACCTTGGTCAGTCCGTTGACTGTCCTCAACAACTGGGTAGTGGGCAGCGTTACGCCCATCGCCTTCGCTGACGGCGGCCAGGCCATCGTCGTCAATGGCAGTACAAGCCTGGCGGTTGACGTTGCCAATAACTTGACGCTCGCCAATGCCGGCAACAACTTCGGCGGCGAAGTGCGTATCGTCAGCGCCAACGACGTAACCCTGTTCGACAGCAATGCCTTGACCTTCGGCAACGGCGGCACCAGCGCCGTCAGCGGCAGCCTGATCCTGAACGTGGCGGC
>Ga0209518_1000811_pt1 | contig 38427 bp, 52 predicted proteins | sample RifGroB1_FD_183993 | JGI IMG/M metagenome (GOLD analysis project Ga0209518, IMG submission 183993) | Groundwater microbial communities from Rifle, Colorado, USA - Groundwater B1 (SPAdes) (version 2) | ecosystem: Environmental > Aquatic > Deep subsurface > Groundwater | place: Rifle, Colorado...
TTTATCGCTTCCTCTGGGGTTTTTTTCCCCATTGTGATTTCAGCGATATTATTTCCCAAAGAAAAGAAAGAAGTATATCCATAAGGCATATTCCATATAGATATAGTTTTTCCATTGCCAATAGCAAAAGTCATTCTGTGATTTTTAGCCCAATCCGGTATTTGTTCATCTCCTTCTTCGTCTATAAGGATAGATGCTAATCTAGTAAAAAATCCAACCATTGTTAAGGCGATAACCGATTCTATTATTCTTTTTCTGCCAGTCTTGCTTGCAATAGAACGAATAACTTTTGACGAACCTTGTATCGTTGGGTTGATAAAACCATAAAAAGATTTCAAAAAAGGAGATAACTCGCCTTGTCTAGCGAAATTAACAGTTAAATCTGCCACACTTTGAATCGCTTTTTCTTTGCTCATTCCTCTTTTGACAAGTTGTTCATAAGCGGAAAATCTTACTCCAAGTTCAACGGAACTTTGGATATTGTCTATGACTTTTATTGCTGTTTTGACTGGATTTTTTAATTTTTCTATCCCTGCATTTTTTATTTCTTTTTCAATTTGAATAAGCGATTTTTCCGTTTTTTCGGCATCAACAACCCAGAAATGTCCCACATCTCCACCAAGTTTGAAGTATTCATCAACAATACTATCCCTTCCCCCCCGCAAGTATTTCCAAATTCTTTTTTGAGAACGGAAAAGATTTTTAACCACATCTCGCCTTAATCCTTTGGTTTGAAGACTGTCTGATTCTACACCAAGGTTTATAAGGGCTTCGCCCAAATCTCTTTCAAAATTAGTAATCAAAAATTCAGGTCTAAAACGAGTTTTAAAAGAACTCCATACACCAAGCATATCTCTTAAAAATCTTATTCCTTGAGGCACTCGGGCTAAATTCAAGTTTTTTAAAGCTCTTACTATTTTAGCATCGCTGACTGTTATAAAATATTGAGACCCTTCTATTTTTGTTCCTATGATATTGTCGCCTATTTTGAATTTCGGGTCTAAAAATTGCAATTCTCCTTCTGAATTAAATCTTGGCAGATATTTTTGTTTTTCAATTTTGAATATGTCTTTTAAATAAGGATAGGTTTTAGTTGCTTTTATAATAGTGTTTCCTATTTGATTTTTTAATTCTCTGACAACAGCTCTTTCTTTTCTGAAAAAGATATTTCCCAAAGGAGAAACGACCCTTTTCTCGCTCCCGGTCGCCCTTTTTGATTCTTTACCCGTTATGTCTACCCCCCTGCCTATTCCTGTAAAATCATTTTCAACATCCCTAAATAAAGGCACATAGTATTTATAAGTATTTCTATAAATCTTGGCTTCTTGCGATTTAACCAATCCTTTTTCAACCTCAAAAGTTAAAGTATCGTTTGCTATTTTTCTGGCTTTGTCGGCTTGGTTTCTCATTTCAGGAGTTTCTTTGGCTAAAATTTCTTTTGCCTTTTCATCCGTCATTCCACTTAACCCGTCTTTCGGTTCTTCGCCTTTTTCAATTCTTAATTTATTCATTTGCGCGTTTCTTTCTATTGCGTGAGTGGCGTGCAAATTTTCGTCCAAGTCTTTAACCAAGATATTATTTTTAACCAATTCTTCCACAAATTCCCTTTTCTCGTCTCTAACTCTCCGTATCAAATCTCCTTGTTTTCTCGGAAGCATATCTTTTTGAGCCCACAAATCCAAATGTTCTTTGATTGGTTCTCCCGCCACTTCTTTTATTTTATTATTGAGAATTTTTAGACGAAAGTTAAAATCCTCAACGCTTCTTCTTAATGCTTGAAATTTGGTTTCCTCTGGCAGTTCAAACTTACCTTCCCATTCGGCTGTTTCCGATTGAGGGGTCGGAGGATTTTTCTTGATTATTTCTTTTTGAATTTCTTTGGCTTGATTTATGTTTTTCTCAATGGTATCTTTGGGCAATGGACTGGTTTTTTGAATGGTCTCACGAACATCCCTATCTGGCATATTTTTTATTTGTTGCTTTGGCTGTTGTTCTTGGGGCAACTTTTTTAAAGTGGGGATTTCTTTTAATGTGGATTTAGAAGCGATTATTGCTTCTTCTGGCACTTCGGCTTTTATGGGCATCAACAATCCTTTAAGTTCTCCCTTGTCTATTATTTGAATCGGTGAAGAAGGCGTAATTCCCATTCTTAATTCAGCGTTTGGCAAATACTTTTTTATAAAAGCTAATTTGTCGGAATCTATTACGCTAATATCGTTTCCATTTTTTAGATATGTATAGATAGTTTTTTCTGTTCCCTTTTTATATCCGATTATTTCTGTTTTTTTATCACTTATTTTTTCAGGAAGGATTTGTCCGGTATTGGGAGTTTCTTTTGAAATTTTTGCCCGACTTCTTAAAATCTCCGTATTTTTTTCTAACACATTGGATATTTCCTGCTCACTTGCTCCTATTTTTTTCAATCTGTTTGTTTCTAATTTATTTAATTTATCCAAGTATTCAGAAAAAATTTTATCAGTTATGAATTTGTCTTTAAGCAATAAATAACTGTCGGTGATTTCACCTCGTTCAATCGTTCCCATCATAGCTGGGGATATTTCCCATTTTTTAAAATCAAAACCTTTAGTTGGAACACCTAGTTTTTTTTCAATGTTTGGAGAATAATTTACAAATTTATCAGATTCTAGGATACTCTTTCTTGTATCGGGGAGGGGTTTATCTGGTTCAACTTTTTCAATAGTAAGACCGGGAACAAATTTTTTGGCTTGTTCTTCAAACTGTTCTAGTGATTTTCTGGCAATACCTGCCATTTCCATAAAAGCATTTTCCGCTTGTTGAGTGGACACTCCTGATTCTTTGGCCATATCACCAACAATTTCTTGTCTGGTTTTAAAAGATATTCCAGGAATAAAAAGTCCAGCGATAAATGAAGGCAAGGAGGTGCTGATTGCTGTTTCATACCACCCTTCAAAAATTTTTTGAGTTTTATCAACATTTTTTTTCCTTACTATATTTTGCCATACTGTTTGCAATTCCTCTTGTCCTGTTTCAAATACAGTAGATTTAAGAGCCGAGGCCATTCTACTTGCTCCACCCAATGAAAATAAATAATCTAACCCGATTTTTTCCAAAAGAAAAGTCCCAACACCAGATTCAAATGCCGATTTAAGGGCTGTTGAGTGGTTAATTCCTTCTGTTCTTGCTCTATTATAAGCGTCTGTTGATTCAACGGAACTTAAAAAACCTGCTCCGATGGCGGAGTTTTTGGTTATTAAACTAAGTCCTATTGCTTCACCAAAAGAAACACCGCCAGATACAATCATATTTGTATATTCTTTCCAATTAGACAGCCCCGGCTTCTCATCAAAAATCGGTTTTATTATTTCTTGTTGTTTTTTATTAAGAATTTCTATAACATCCAATGATTTTCTATTTAATGGTTCGGCAACAATTCTTTTGAAATTATCTTCTATTTTATTGAGAAATGAAATATCAATGCCTAATAATTTGTCTGGTCTTGATAATTGTTCGGTTCTTTCGGGAGAGATGTTGGGAAAATATTTTCTAAATTCTTCGTTTGGTTTTCGGGGTTCTGTAATAATTCTTAAAGCAGTTGCAAATGCTTTTGGTATATCCAATGCGGCGCTCTGTATTGTCCTTGAAACAACATCTTGACCCTCAATAACGGAGTCTGTTTTTGTTATTTGTTGTGGAGTGCTTCTTTCTTGCTCAACAGGTTTAATTAAATCAATCGGCTGGTTTGGTTGAATAGGCGAATAGGAAGAGAGAGATGGATATGCTTGTCTTAAATTTTTAATTCTTTCACTTATTAGCATTGATTTGTTCCATATTTAAACCTTTATCTATAAAACTTTGTATTTCTTCATCAGAATATCCGCTATCCATAAGTTTTATAACATCATCATCAGTTAATGTTTCTTGTTTTTTGTCTTTAATTCCTATCCCCCTTTTCCAATCTTCATAAAAGTTTCCCGGTTCAATCGTCATTTGTTCTTCGTTTTGTTTGTTTTTATAATCAACCATAAATTCTCTTAATTGCTCGTCGGTTAATTCCTGTAAGAGTTTATTTTTAAAATCTACATTAAAAGTCTTTCTAACTTCGTTTTTTAAATCTTTGGTTGTGATATTTTCAATATCACTTAAACCAGAAATATCTTTAATTTCTGCGGGTTTTTGCTCACTTACCACAACTCTATGCTTAATAACCTTCCCTGATGCATCAAGTTCAAATTCCATTAAATCTTTGCCAACATTCCTTAATTCAAATTTGGATTGAGTTCCCTTTGTTTTTTCTTCAATAAATTTTTCCGAAGCGGTATTCATATTTCCTAAAATGGAATTAAAATCAGAAGCCGCCATTGTCCCAGACGGAGCCACGCTGGACATAAATGACAACGATAGAGCGTTTCTTTTTTCTCTGGCTAAATCGGTGGCTTTGGAAAGGACATCTTTGAATGAAAGAAGGTTGGATGGGGAACTTTCAGGCAAAGTTTTTTCAGGGGTGTTAGAAAGCGAAGGCAAGGACGACAAATCCCCTTTAATTTGAGAAGTGTCTATATTCCCGTATCCTTTTTGTTTCAAAGTTAAAAGTTCTTGTTTTATCGTTTCGGCTTTTTTTTGCAAATCTTGTGTATTCATTTTTTTAAAATAACCTAAAATAACCAATTTGAACTAAATGATAAAGCGTCTGTTACTTGTTTTCTCGGCAGTTCTCCGCCAATGCCTCCAAAAAGGTCGGCATATCCGCTTAATGCCCCGCTTCCGACTTGCTGTTCGGCAGTTCTTAACGCTTCTATTCTGGCTTGGGTGGATTTATCTCGGAGCCGTTCCAATTCAAGAGGCAAATCTCTTACGGCGGAAGCCTGTTGCCTTTCCAATCCCCTTGTCTGAAAACTGAATTTTTTTCCAACGCTTTCCACCATCCCCTCATTTTGTTCTTGCAGTAATTGTTCCGAGCGAGAACGGACGGAAGAAGAAGTTTTGCCGACTGATGCCAAGTTTTGCCGAATGGTTTCCAAATCCACTTCATAATTTCCAGCCAATTCTTCCAACTGCTTTGTTTTTTCAAAATCGGCGTAGTCTTTTGACGCCGCTATGTTTGCTTTCAAATCAGTAAGAGTGTTTTGCAGTTGAGTTTCATCAAATTTCAAATCTTTTGTGTTAGTCGCAAGCCCTCTATTTAGAGAATTAATCACCATCGCTGTCTGGGCTTTAAAAAAAGGGTCTGAAAACTCTGTGGCGACATTAAAAGCGGCTACCAGTTTTTTTGCTTGGGCTTCATCGTATTTAGAAACAATATCATACACCCCCTTAATCATATTTTTTTGGTCTTGGGTAATGTTGGGATTTTTGAGCAAGTCTGCCAAAGAGGTGTCGCTGGGGTGAGGTTGGTCGGGAAGCGGTTGGTTGCTTTGTTGGTTGCCCGGCGAGCTGATTAAGTTTCCTTTTTCGTCCACTACCGCTCCGCTAGGGGTGGTAAAGGTTTTAACTGTTACACTACTGCCACCGCCTCCGGCAGTATTGCCACTTCCTTGATTTGGAAATAAAATTGGAGCCGTTTTAATACCGACATCAGCAGTGGATTTAGTATTGGAAAGATTTATTCCGGGCGGTTGGATTGATGTATTCGCATTGTAAGGAGTTCCTTTAATCCCTTTTGCCTGCAAATCCCTTTCCATTTGCAAAATTTCTTTTGGAATATCAGCCGCAATTTTTCCTGTCAAAATAGGGGCGACATCAACAGTAGCCGCTTGATTAGGATTTATATCAGCTCTGATTATTGTTCCATCGCTTAACCTGAAATTATTTTGTGTGGGATTTGTCATAGTTATATTATAATATTATTTTTGATTAATGGACGACCAGTTGCTTCTTTATTTAAAACTCTTTTTATCCAATTGCAATTCGCACAGAGAAGTTGATATTTATTCTCTTTATTCAAAACGCTTCTAATTACTTTTTTGGTATGTTCAGTGCCATTAACTTTTTTTAATTCTTTAACCCCTCCTCCATTTATATGGTCTATTTGTAATGCCCGCACATCACTAAAACCACATTTTTTGCAAACTCCTCCCAAAATAGCGATTGCGGCCAAGCGTTGTTTGCGACGATATTCATTGATAGACTTCCTGTGCCTTTCTGGATGTTTAATAAAACGCCTTTTGCAACGCTCAGCATTTGTTAATACTTTTCCTTTAATTAAAGTCATATTATATTATAACATTTTTCTCATTATTTATTAAATTTCAATATCTGATTTTAGATTATTGTTTTCAATTTTTAAGTTTTCAAATTCCTCGTCTCTAATTTTTCCCATTTTATTATAAATCTATAAATCTATAAATCTTGAGCAAATATTGCGTGATTTACATACATTTCGCGAGAAGTGGCTACTGTATTTGTAATGTAAAACAAAAATCTCTCCTCAATTAAACTCGCACCAACACCATAATTAGCCGTCAAAGTCGCTTTCAGCACTCCATTTACATAAAAAGTGACCGTATTAGTTGAAGCATTATTTCTTACCAAATAAGCATTGGCGTTTCCAAGTGTAATCCCGGTAATTGTACTTGTCGTTTGTACCCCATCTACTTCAACAAAGGCGTACAAAACATCATTAGTTATTCTAAATCCATATCCTTGGTCTGTATTATCCCCAACCAATATTTGTCCAACCGCAAAGTACGAATCAAAATTTGAACCTGTCAATGTGGGAATCGCCAATACTGTTTCAAAAATTGAGTTTTTGCTCTGAAAATCTAAAGGGAAAATTGATAGATTATCGTTAGAAATGCCCGCCTTACTATTTATTGTTGAACCAGTTCGCAAATATAAACTTCCCAATCCTACGGTATTAACTCCAGTACCTGTCGCTAAAGAAGTAAAACCATCAAGACTTTCAAAATATGTCATAACATATTGCCTATTAAAAAACAAAGTTCCAATATTTAGTTCTCCAGTAATAGTTAATTTTGAACCTGTCCAAGACAATTTATCCCCTATTAAATTTCCTCCAAGTTCTCCGTCTTTTATCGCTCCACCAGAAACACCATCTGTGAATTGATTGACGGATGACGGCGTATCAGCCAACTCCGGCAATTCAATAGATTCGGGCAAGTCGCCCTCAAACAAATCATCTAAATTGTATTCTAAATTATTTTCAAGTTTAGACATAATTATTTATAACTTTCGGTTCTGGGATTTCTATTTCTCTCACATACACAGGCGAACCGGCCGACTCGCCCGACACTTCCAATGAAATTGTTGTTCCTTTAATCGTTTTGCTAATTCCTAAAACCGAAAGAACTTTATTTAAAAAACCTTTGCCATTTATCTCTATCGGGTCAAGAATTTCATTGACATAAGCGAAACATTTTACCGAGTTTAAATTTTTACCCCGTATCACTATTCTGTCCGCTATTTCTTTTTCTTTGTTTTCCCCAAAATTATTATGATGAGTTCTTATTTTAAAAGGAAAATTGGCGGTGGTGGTCGTGGTAGCATCGGTGTAAGTCGCTGGTTTGTCCATTCTATACACCGAACCATCATCATCCCCCCCGACTGTGGTATTTACGCCCGACACCAAATAATTGGCAAAAACCCTGAACTCGGTCGGATAAGTCCTGACTGACCATTGATTTAAAATCCTATTGTATTTAAAAACCACATTGCTGTAAGTTTCCCCATCCACAGTAAGGTCGCCCACGCTCCAAGCGAAATATCGGTCTGTCGCCCAACCAGCGATGTTGGCTTCCGAAGCCGAAGCGATAGCGTCCACCCACTTCTTAATCGGTCTTTTGTTGTCTTGGGATATGCAGACAGGACGAGAGCCGTTGGTGATATAAAATCCTTTGGCGTTTTCATTGGAATTGGAATAAAACGCGCAAAGTCCTCCGCCCATTACCACGCTTTCCTGCGAGGGTGTGCCTATTTGAATAAGACTTTCAGGAAAAGCCGAGCTGAAATTCCAACGATGCAAACTTCTTTCTTTGAAAATAAGGACATAACCCGGAACTTTCCCTAAGGCCGTTATCGGCCCCCCGCCGTCTTCCGGTTCTATATCCACGAAACCATTACCAGAAGTCCAAGACACTGTTGAACCATTGGAAACTCCCGAATAGAAAATTCTAGTCAAAGTAGCCGTTACTCCTGCGATATACACCCGGTCTAGGAACTCTATGCATAAGTTTCCCGCCGGCATATTAGCCAAATCAAATGCTCCTCCGGTAGTTATCCAACCAGCCGAGGTGTAACTTCTTTCCGCGTCCGTTCCATTGATAAACAAAGTCGCCCCGTTAAAGACAAGGGAACGCATTTTTTTGCTGGCAGTCAGTCCGGTTACCACCACTCCGCCCGCCACATCATTAACATCGTAAATCACGGAGGTCGCTCCACCCGAAGCATTGATAGTTCCGAAAAGTTTGTTGTTGGCGGCGGTGTCCACATCTATATGCTGGTGAAGTCCCAACACGGTCATATTGTCCACCATTTGCGTTCCAATAGTCGCTCTGCCTGGACGGGAGACTACCGAACCAATCTCAATATCCGCTTCGCAATTTAGAAGCAGGTTTACTGTATTGGCGGGAGAAAGAGAAACATTTGCGTCCGATAACATCGCCCCGCTAAAGTCTTGTATTTTTATACTTGGCATTGTTGTTTACTGTTGTGAATAATCCAAACTTTGCAAATTGGCTTTCCTTGTAAGGTTGCCTCGTTTATACATTTTGTTTAAAGATGGTCGCATTCTAAACCTGTTATTTGAAGGAAGAGTTCTAATAGCATCATTAAGTTTTTCTTTAAATCCGATATAAAATCCGTCCGTGTAATCCAAAATCCCGTTGTTCTTTGCTTTCATTTTCATTCGCCATTTTAGAAAATCGGAAATCATATCGTATCTTTGCAGGTCAATAGTGTCGCCATCGCTGTCCACCATTGTAATAACTTTGGCGTAATCCCCGTAGATATTGGAATTGTCTTCATTGCCGTCCGCCAAAGGCCAAAATTCTATGTTCCCGTTTCGCACAGTAAAAGAGCTTGGTATGCCCTCGTCCTCGTCCTGCCAAACATAAGTGTCCACCGCTATTGTTACGGAAATTGAACCTGTCCCCGAAGCGGGAACACCGGTAAGAATACCAACAGTAGCGGAGCGAGTTACGCCAGTATAAGTGATACTGTATTTCGTCCCCGACACATAAACATTAACCGAACCGCTATCGGCAAAATCATAAGAATTGTCTATTTCCAAAGTCGTCTGTCCCGATACGGCTTGGGTAGTTACTTGCGTCCTCTTGACCCCCGTCATTTGAGCCTCAAACCAAACAGGGTCTAAATAATCCAGTTTTCCGTTGTCGCCTATCCTGACAGCGATTAAACTCTTGTTTGTTTCGGTGTCATAAGCGTCTGTCGGCATTGCCAAAATGTTCGTTCCTCTTGAAACTTGTCCTAATACAGCGTTATAGGAATAATGCTCCGGCCACCTTTTTAATTTTCCTTGAACAAGTTTAAGCCCATCATTCGCCCATTCATAGCAATCTTGGATAGTAAGTTTGTCGGAAAAATCCAATTCCAAATCTCTCAAAGCCCTTTCTGTCATAAAACCAACCGAGCTTCTTTCCCAAGTTCCATATTGAACCCCGTCCGAATAAAGAGAGCATTTATACCAAGTGTGCGTTCCCGTGCCTGTGTCGGTAATATCCACCGCTGAACCGCCATTAGTCAAAGACACGCTAAAAGTATTGGTGGCGGATGAAATCACATAATAAAGAACTGTCGTGGAAAGTCCGGCAGGCAGAGTTGTGCCAGAAATAACTTTTATAATATCCCCATTAACCAATCCGTGAGCCGTTGAGGTGATAATGTCCGTTGTGGCGGCGGTAAAAACCACTCCGATATTATTCACATATCGCCCGAAATAATATCCCGAATTATATTCAGGTTCGGGATAGACAAGTATTGGATTATCCGCTTCCAAAGCCACCAGTCCGTTTAACGCAGTCGTGGTTAAAGCGGTTTTTGTTCCCGTTAAAGTCGTGGTGTGAGCCAATTCAATCTGGTTAAAGGGAATAAGATAAACTTTCTCTCCGGCGTAATGAGCGAAAGAAGTATTAGCCGCCAAGGTTATGGTCGCTCCGGACGGAACGGTGGTGGCGTGGGTTTTGACAAACTCCGCCGTTTCTCCGAATGGGTTGATGATTAAGTTTTGATTTATACCGAACCTGTTGATGTTGGAAACAGTCAAAGTCCCCGAAGCGGCGGCGATGTCCGCCGTTAAATGGGTTTCTTCCATCTTTAAATTCAAAAGGTGGCTTTGATTTATGAGAAGCTGTTTATTTTTCCAACTTATTACAAGCATATTTATAGAGTAGTTTCCGTAATGGTAATTGTGCTGGAAGCATTTACTCCAAAAGCCGATACCGCTCCGCAACCATAATCATCAGATGAGTAGGCGACAGTAGTGCTGGCTCCCTGCCAATTTCCATCCATTGAAGTCGGAGTTACAGCCGAATGGAAAGAAAGCATAATCGCTTGGGCTTTTGTGGAGATAATACGGGAGGAACAAGAGGGTTTAGCGGAAAAAAGAGTTTTATTTTCCTGTATCCCGACCGTTATCGTAGAAGAAGAAGCCACTCTTGAAAACATACCTTTTAAGTTTGTTTGTTCTTTTCCTTTAAAAGAAATTACTATGGCTATTATTGATATTAAAATTGCTATCCCTGCTAGTATTTTCATTTTTTTAATTTAGTTGTTAATTTTTAGCTCTTATCGCACCGCTCTATATCACAAGTATAAAACGGTGAGTAAAAGCTAAATGGAAATGTCCTGACACCACACCCCCGCTTCCGCGCTCCAATTACCATAGTAAGTAGAGGAAGCCGAAGTATTGGTAATGTCGCCGATAATAGCAGTCAAAACATCGCCTGCGGCCAGAATGAAACTTGAAGCAGTCGGCACTATAATTGTCGTAGTTGTAGTCGCTACTGTGCTTGAAGCCACAAGATTTGTGGAAGCAACAGCAGTAGTGGAAGTGCCTAAACTGAATACAAGAGACGGCGCAAATGAGCCGTTGTTTTTGACATAAAGGAATGCTGTGTGAGAATCGCAGAATTTGGGGCCGGTGCTGTTGGTGTAAATCGTCCTGACAGTTCCTGTGGCGGCGGTTGAAAAAGTCCCGCCGACAACAAGTCCGTCTACTGATTGGGTAATCGTAGTCGTGCCAGTAAGAGTGGATGTCCCATCAACAGTCAAGGAAGCTCCGCCAGCCGGAGGAACATTGACTGTTATGCCTTCCTGAAAAGTGTGCGGATTGGAAATCGTGGTGGAACTTCTGTTGATAGCCCCCAAGCTATCAACTTCCTTCACAATTCTCTCCACATTTTTTGTTTCCAGTCTATTTCCCAAGAAAGACGAAGCGACCAAGAAAGCGATAATCAGAACGCTCAAATGGTTTTTCTTTAAATAGTCAATCATTGTTTTGTTTTGCGTCCGCTTTTTACTTCCCTTACGACTTCTTTCCCTCTGTCCTCAATAATCTTGGCGGACGCTTTTACGGCTTCTTCCACTCCAAGCGGTTTAAATTTCTTTTCCACCGCTTTGTCGTAGTCTTCCGCCGTCTTAATGCCGTTGCGGATATAATCCGCCGCCTCCAAACGAGTGAGGTTGCGGGCTTTTTCCAAAGCCATCAACTCCTCCAACTCTTCGGGAGACCACGGCTGTCCGTAAGCCTTTGCCCGTCCTTGTGATACCAGATTTGCGTAATTAAGCATAAGCGTAAATTAAGCTGATAATAATTGACCTTTAATTTGCCCCTGTTGTCCCCCAGCAATTAAAACTCTGGCCGAGAAACAGCACATAATAAGCGTCTATTGGGTATTCCCAGTTAAGAGAATCGTGGACTTGCGTTGATTCGCCCATTTGGGGTTTTTGAGCGAACGGCGATTTCAGGGTGCTTTTGATATTCCTTGAATCGGCCATAAACCAATAAGCGGAAGTGTCCGTGCCATCTCCTCTTGTATCCAGTCTTGACCAGACAAGGATGTTAGAAACTTTGCTCTTCAAGGGGTTCAAATCAACATTCGGAGTTCCTTGAACGCCCGATGAAAAGACAACTCTTTCCGCCAAATCCTCATTAGTGGCTGAAACAATCAACTGATTAAGGTTAATCGGTCTATTGGTGCCATTAGGGTCTTTGTGGGTCTTGGCATCTTTTCTGGCGGTGATAATCGCATCTCTGGAAAGAGCCGGATTCGCCGTGGCGGCCGAATTTCTGATAAGGTTTCTGGCAGTTGTTGAGTTCTGGTTGTTGGTATGGGAAGCGGAAAAGAACACAACAGCGTCCGGGGTTGTGTTGGCTTGGGAATATCCGTAAATGTCCGTGTAGGAAGTCCCGGAAAACCCATTGGTAAGCAAGTCGGCTTGAGATTGGTCTACTCTGTCAAAAGCATAGTCCACTGCCGAGCGGACTAACTCTTGCATTTGGTCATATCTCTCAAACATTCGCATATCCTTGGTAATGGACACACGGCCTCCGTAGCGCCTCTGCGTTGCGGAAACAGAATCCCCCTCTACTGAACTAGCGACTGGGAGCTGGGCTCCTTCAGCCACTCGGTCAAATTTGGCAATGCCGTTCAAGATAAGGTAGTTGTAGGTTTGCCAGTTGGTTTCGGAAACATCAAAAAGTTCCTTGCCAATCCAGTCCTGCACCTTTTCTTTGGCTGACTCGTTATACCATTCGTTCAGTTTCTGGGTCAAAGTTGTGTAGTCGGTAGTTGTTAACATAATGATAAAATTAAATTGATAATAAAACTGCGGCAAACTATCACCTATCACTAGGCGATAGCTTGCATAAATCGTCCTTCAACGATTTTGTCAGTTGCGTTTATGATTCTTTCTATAAGAAAAATCTTGTCGGTAGTGGCGGTCAAATCAACCGTCCCAGCGGCGGAAATATCATAGCGGTTTCCAACGTGTGTAGCCTGAACAGGTGTTGTGCCTGTCGTGGCGTGAACAACCACGGACGGGTCTATTCGGGTGCAAAGAATACTATCCGTGCCATCTCCTGCCGCCGAGGTTTTGGTTTCCATTGAAATAAAATCAACGGAAGCGTCCCCCGAAGCAGAAGCCGCCAAATAACCGGAAGTGAATTTCACTCCGTTATTTTTAGTGAAAGCGGTAGATGCTGTGGCCGGCAAAGAAACTGTTTTGCCCTCTTCTCTATTTTGAACAATAAAGCTCATTTTATTGCTGTTAAACTTATAATAACAGCAACCCTTAAATACTTTTGATATTACTTATACCTTACTTATACCATTCGCTCGGTTTTTTGGCGGGAGTGATATTGAGAGAACTTTTTTGAGGTTTTGAAGCGGGAGCGTTGCCTGTCGGACTTGTCTTGGTTGTAGTCAAATCACTGATGTCAGGTTTAGCTTCCGCCTTCGGCCTGCGGGTGTTAAACACCGTGTAAGCGTCCTTAATGTCCTCTAAAATGTCCTCTGCGGTATCCTTGCCCCTGCGAGGAGTATAAAACTGGCGAGCCTTATCCCAATTTTCCAGCAAATCCGTTTTAAAAGATTTGACTTCTTCCGTGTCCTGTTCGGAAACGGCAGTTGCCATACGGATAGCTTTCTTTTGGTTAGCCAACTCAAAATCCGACTTTTTAAGAAAATCAGGTTTTTCAACTTTCTTTTCTTCAATCGGTTTTTCTTCGGGTTTCTTTTCAGGCTTGTGCCTGTTATAGATTGCCCGAAACTTTTTTGCTTCGGCTAATAAAGCGTCTCTTTCAAGTTTATCAAGAGGGTCGCCGCCCTGATTGTCTAACTCATCGGACTTCGGGTCTTCTGAATTATTCTCATCAGGTTCCAGCTGAATCTCCTGCTGGTCAGGGTTGGGAGTTGTTTCCAACTCTAATTCATCATTTGTCATAGTTGATGTGTCTAGTTAATAATCGCTTTTTACAAGGGTTCGTTCCCTGTTTAATTTTCTAATTTAATTATATCACCTTTTTATTTGTCAAGCAAGTTTTATTTTTCAGTAATTTTGTCAAGCAACTTTTTCAGCAACTTTTTCAGCATTATCTTTTCTTAATTTTTGAATTGCCAAATAAGATGCCCTTGCTCTCAATCTCAAATTTCTCACTTCTAAAAGTTGCCCCGCCATTCCTTTGGCATTGTCCAATCTGCCTTCCAAAAATCTTTCCATTCCTTGTTTAATCAGATAGTCTTCTCTGGCATTAAGATACAGACGGAAAGTATCATTCTCATATAATTGGGCGAAAAGTCCCAATTGCTGTTCTTTGGATAAAGGCGGAATTGGTTTGTCTTTTCCAATTATCAAATCTATTATCAAATTTCTTATTTTATTTTTCATCTTTTTCTTTGTTGGCGATAATTCCTTCAATGGTCAAAAGAACTTTAACCACACTGACTGAATTGGCAACCGCCGCCTTGACTACGAGATAACTGTCATACACTTCTTCCAAATCAAATTCTTTGCCTAGATTGTTTTGGATTATCCTGTCATAAGGTTTTCGCAAGGCGTTATAAAGCAAAGATGTCTCACCAAGTTCATCAGAGATTTCTTTAAGAGTAACCCCGCCCCCTTTGACCATTCCGTCATTTAACGCCCCTTTGCAAGAGTTCATCGCATCTTCCACTTTCAGTTTCAGATAATATCTTTCAGCCACGGTTTTAGCGTCCACATAAATCGTGGCGATACCGCCCAAGAGAGCCGCTATTCTTTTGTCCATTAAATCTCTTTCTTTGCCGTCTTTTTCCGTTTCTTTTAATTTCTCAATTTCTTTGACCCTTACTCCGACTTTCGTCAGGGTTTCTTGTCCATAAACTAAACTTTCCAATCCCCGTCCGCCGATAAAAGTAGTTTCTTTTTCTCGGGCGATAAAAGTTTTACAGAACCCCGCATCGCTGAATTTCGCTTCGGCTATCTTCACTCCGGTCTTGGGGTGGGTATCAATCAGTTTAGCGTCGCAGAAAGCGGCGATGTCCCCGAAAGTGTCATTGTGAAAGTTTCCCGAAACAAGAATTATGGGAAAATTCGCTCTCTTCACCGCATCGCTGACCGAGTTGATGAACGGAATAGAAAATTGTTTGGCCACTATCGCCAATCCGTTCTGCTTGGTCTTGCCTTGAAGCATAGAAAGCATAAATGGAGCAACTTCAAGATATTGCTCAAAGCAATGATTGGCGACTAAAATCGGGATTTCCGAACATTCCGCCTTACCCACTCCGTTGAACATTGAAGTTGTCGCTATATTAAAAGGAAAAGCAATACCATTAACAACAGAAGTTTCTATTTTCCCGTTAAAGCCATTGTCCAATATGGGATAAGCGTCTTTGCCCGCTTGCCACATTGTTTCCGCCACTATATCAGCCCCAGTTTTATCTTCCATAGCCGTATAAGCGACTTTCCGCAAATCTTCCAAACTTTCCACTTTTATAATTTTAGATTTAAGGATTTCTAACACCCTATCTTTTTCCGTTTCCAATTCTTTTGCCATTTCCATTGAGCTTTTGGCTTCTCCAAGAGGGGCGTCAATGTCGGGAACTCTGTCAATGCAGTCGCAAGCCAGTTGAGCGCCGATGACCATTGTCGTAGTCGTGCCGTCGCCAGCGTCTTTGTCTGTCTGCCGAGCCATTTCGTGGAAAGCCAAAGCTATGTTATCTTCGCACTCATCCTCAAATCGTATCTCGCTTACGATTGTCCGCCCGTCATTGGTAATGCCGGAGGGCAGAAAATAATTTCTTCCGGCCGGCCCCAAAGTCTTACCCAAAATGTCCCCGACTTGTTTGGAAACATTTTTAATCGCTCCCCTTCCTTCTCCTCCCAACTTATATATTTTTTTTATCATTTTTTTAAGTAAATAATCGTCTTTTTTCTTTTGTAAGTTTCTTTTTCCTCTTTATCATTTCATTGAAAATTCTTTTTTCTTTATTCTCGCCGGTTTCAGATGAATAGAGTTTTGGAATAGCGGTTATTGCGTATCTAATTGCGTCACAATTAGATACCACTACTCCGTTTGCCACAAAAAAACCATTAGTCGTTGTTGTCGCATAAACGTCTTCTTGCCCGCAATGCTTTAGCTTTGCAATTATTGTGGCAGAATTTTCCGTGTTTTGTTTTTGCAACATATTCTTTTCCACATTGGTTGCAATTTCTTGTAATTTTGTATCTTGGGAAATATGAAGCATTTTTAATACCTTGTCTTTTACGGAATTTTTGCCCTTCTTTAGTTTTACTCCACTCACTAGCTTTCTTAATGGTGTTTTTGATATTCTTTTGCCACTTTGGTAGCATTTCTTTATAGTGTTCCTTATTGTGTTCGGCAGGTGATAAACATTTGAGATTATCCAAACTATTATTAAGTGGATTGTGGTCTTTGTGGTGGATATAAAAACCTTTTGGCGTTTCACCATTATGTTTTTCCCATAAATACCTATGAAGCCGTTTTGCTTTATAGCCGAAACATTTCTCCGCAGAAGATTTAAAATAGTTCCGAAGCTCACTGCGACTGGATTTTGGGTATCGTCTAAAGGTAATTCCGTCAATAATTTGTTTTTCCATAACACTATTCTATCAGAATATCGCAACCTGTCCAGCGTCACAAAACCTCTTTGTGTTAAATAAGGATGGTCGGCTGTTACTTTTGAACCCATAAATTCATACACGTCTTTTTTGCCACTATATTTTTTGAAAAGAATGTAGCCGACAGGAATTTCAATTATCACATCTTTTGTAAAACAACAATGGTCAAAACCTTTTTCCGGTTCGTTCGGCGATACCAGTTTACCATTTTTATCCGCCAGCCACAAATAATTCCTGTATTCGTGAATGATATTTACGCTTCTTTTGGTAACAGAAATTCTTTGGTCTTGAACCAAAGCAATTCCGCTTCGGACGCTATCTTTGCCTTTCTTACAAGGGATAATCGGAATACCAAAAGAGTGGATTTCATCAATGGATTTCGGCTCGGCGGAATCGGCGATGACCACAGCCTTATCTTGATTGGAAAGAATATCGGCGATTTGCTTATTGGACAGTCCTTTCTGGTAAAGAATTTCATCTAAAATCAAACCTTGATTCAACCGATAGACGGCGACAATGGCCGAGGGGTCGGTCGTGTAACCAAAATCCAGCCCAAATTTCTCCAGTCTGGCTTCGTGGGGAACTTCGTCAATTATCTGCCAGTCCCTATAAATCTTACCCTCCACTTCGCCCAACTGCCCTAGTCCATAAACCTGCCACCAACCTTTTCGGTTCTTCCTTTGCTCAATAGAGGCGATAATAGCCGGATTCAAAGCCTCATTATCCTTGTAATTAAGAATAATGTGGTCTATATCACTTCTGTTGCCTTTGACATCGGTATAAAACCAAAACTCATTAGTCGGATTCCAATCCATATAAACAAAATCATTAGTCCTTATCTCCAACTGCTCAAAAGTTTCAAATGGAATGTTGTTGGCTTCGTTGATAAATAATCTATCTCTTCTTGGCCCCCTGACTTTGGCCGGTTGGTCAGCCGAAAAGAACTCTATCTTTGACCCTGTTTCAAAATTATAAGTAAAATCAGACCGGTTCCATTTGTCTTCCTGATAATAACCGTGCTGTTGCATTATCGCTAAAAAATCTCTCATCGCCCCTTTTTTTAAATGGGGCAAACTTTCCGAAACAACGCTGGTTAATTTCGGATTTTTATCTGATTGAGCCAAATGAATGAGATAAAGAAGTATGCTTACCGTTTTTGACCCGGCTGTGCCGCCTTGGACAGCCCTAATCCTTTTGTCCATTTTCATTATCTTCTTCGTGGCTGTCGTTATTTGAAATGCCATAAATATCCTAATACCCTCCGTTATCCCTTCCATACCCCCGACATATCGGAGTTAAGGCTGGGCTGTAATAATCTTATAATCAATCTCTTATTAAGAACAAATGGAAGTTGCCAGTTGTTTGGAGGTGAAACAGAGCTGGGCTGATTCAGAAAGCTTTCCCTTTATAAGCAAATCCTATCTGTTCTCAATAATTGAGCAAGTTTTTAGCCATTCCTCAATAGGGCTTGATTGATATTTAAATCAGAAAAAGCCGCCATTACTGACGACTTCTTCCAATTTCGGTCAAGAAATTATGTTTGTTACCTCCAACAAACAAAATAGTATTTGTGATAAACCGCACCAACACTATTTTCTTTGTGTTTATTAGAGGCATAATAGTTGACCTTTCATTAAGTCTAGCATACCCATTTCTTGTGTCAAGCAAGTGTGTCAAGCAAGTGAATAAAATAAAAAATTTTGCAGAGAGGGGAGTATATAATATCGGGGGGTGGGGGGTTGATGCCTCCCCCCCCCTCTATCATTCGTCCTGCCTCACCATAGAGCAAACGGCGGGGATTATAGAGCGAAACTGTCGCAATAGGAACACTTAATAATCAGGATGGGGTGTGATACCTCTTCTTACTGTGTCGCACAATATACATTTTGCGACCAAAAACAGCTAGTCTATTATGTTTATTATCCTTACGGCTTGTTTTCTTACTCGTATAATGAGCCATAACGAACGAAAAAAGGGGGCAAGCTACTTTGCTACCTCTACCGGTTCCGTTGTTGTTGCTTCTACCTCTTCCGCTTCTACATATTCCGCTTTATTATTTTGAACGAACTTTTTAAAATCTTGCTTTTCAAATTCCTGGCCGGCTTCAATCGCCGGAGTGTCGCCTTTAATTTTTAGGCCTACCAATATAGGAGTAGGCAAGGTGATGTTATGCGTCGCTTCTGTTTTATCTTGCCAGCCGTAGGCATTTTTCATAAAGAAAATTAAAAAGGCGGCGTTTGTTTTATTGGTTCTATTTTCACCAAAACCTAAACCCATTTGAACAGCTCTTGTTTCAAGTTTTTGTTTTATAAGTTTATACAACTCTGAACATTTTTTTTCATCCTTATATTTTTTAACAAAATCATACAGAGTGTTTATTGAATACTTCTTGTTATCAAATAATTCATTGATAAACATTATATCCTTATTCCTAGCCAGTTTATTATGGGCGGTTCTTAATTCTCGCCATAGCCAATTCACTGGATATTTTGTGATGTATTTTTTCATTTTTTGGGGTGGTATGATACTATCATCTGCTTAATTATCTTCTCTTATATCGCATTGTAGAGCGTTGTTATTATTATATTGTGCGACATCTATTAACTTTGAACTTTTGTTTGACATTTTTGTTTGTTTGTTCTGTTATTTCACTATCCACATATTTTAAATTATTGTGCGACATTATGGGCTTGCTTACCGATATGGACTTGATATAATTATTGCATAGTCGTATTTATCAAATAATTTATGAAAACTTATGACAAAGAAAAAATTGGTAAAACTTATAGAAAAAAAGCTGTCCGGCTTAATTGCCACTGTGCAAGCAGACGACATAACAGGCGTTCGTAAAGATGTATTTGCCAAGCCGAACTATCTAGCGAAATTTGAGGTTTCGGACATAATGGATTTGGTTGAAGAATTAGCCAACTTTTAAATTTATGTTTTACAAAGGACAAAATGTAACTTATAAGCAATACCGGAGAATTGAGCGGATGGACTGCATCAAGCAATTCATCGGCTTTGGTGTCGTATTCTTCGGCGGGCTTATATTATGGGCGCTTATTATTATAGCATAATTTATGAAAAAAACTACACCCTACAAAAGAATTGATAAAATCGTTCTTAAAAAAGCAAGATATAAAAACTTAACTGAAGCGGAGAAATCAATCCAAAAGGAAGGGACTGAAGATTATATTGCCATTGATAACTTACTCTATACGATGATGGAATATGATGAGCGCGGGGCGATTATCCAATATTACAATATGCGAACAAACAATATGCTGGAAATTGCAACGAGCAACCGGTATCAGAACGGTTTTGGCGATGCAAAACTGGAATTATACGAAAATTACGGAGTGTGGAGAAATGATATTAGTTATGCGGATTAAAAACATATGGACAAAACAAAAATGTATCAAAGGGAGATAGAAAGCAAAAAGCAAATGTTTACGGCCTTTATTAAAAAAAACGGCTATATTGAAAATCTGGGACAGATAGAATACCGTGAGTTTATAGAAAAAGTAAACAACTGCGATGATTTGGGTTATGCAGACAAAGCGATGCTAGCCTTTAATTTTTCTGAAATGCTTGAAAATCTTTAAACCTTGCTAGTCCGGCTTTATGGCCGGATTATGGAGGGCTTAAGCTTTCCGGCTGATTGGGTAGTCAGTCAGACCTTTAACAATTAAATTTAATTTATGAAATACAAAATCAAAGTATCGTGGAATTGGATATATGACGACATTGAAGCCAAAAGCTGGCCAGAAGCCAAACAAAAAGCGTTATCCCTTGCCAGTGAAAGGGTGGAACAAGATTATATGATAGCGGAAGAATATCAACCGCCTAGAAATTGGCGAGAGACAGCGGAAGAAGAAGCCAAAACAATAGCGGAAGAATTGGAGCCGGAAATAGCGGAAGCGGTGGCAAAATGGAAAAACGAAAACAAGAAAGGCGGAATGTATCGGCTTGACGATGATATTGCTAGCGAGATATACGACGCTATCTATCAGTCGGAGGATGTTGTTGATAAAGCGTGGCAAGCATCCGATAGATATTTTATCTATAACTCGTCCGATGCCTTGAAAGAAGCGATGGACTGCATAGATAGATTAAGCGATTATGCTTCGGGTGATAGCGGATTATGGGAAGGTAAAACAGAATACTGGGACATTATCAACATACAGGCTTATGATGCATTAGAAGGAGCGATAATGTCTTTTACAGAGGATGAAGTCAAAAATAAAATTATAAGTTTTTTAAACAAATAATTTTATGAAACTATATGGAACAATCACGAGCGAGCGAGCGAGCAAAGGACAAGGTGGAAATCATTTTCTTGAAATTGAAATCAAGGCCGAAAAAGTGGAGGGAACACCGACAAGGGCGAATATCTACCGCATCCGTCTTGATGTGATTGACGATAGATTGTATGCCAAGCTACACGAGTATAGCACCGGAACGACGCAAGACTTAATTACTTATAGACCGGCTACTCAATGCGAGCATAACGCAACAGACAAAAAGGGATTATGTATAAAATGTGGCTATAATACCCTACACCGAACACTCGCAGAATTAAAAGGCGAAAAATAAAAAGGCGAATAATAAAAGCCAAAAAATAAAAGGCCGTTAGACTTACTACCAGTTTAGCGGTTTTTTTATTGTCAATTTTCTATCAATTTTCTTCCTTAATTATAGCAAAAAATCAAGAGAAATCAAGAGAATTGGCAACGAGGCAAACAGGTTTTTTCATAAGTTAGGTCGGGATTTTAAGGGATTATTGGGATTTTAAATCCGCTTATGGATGAAGAATTTACAAGTTAAATAAATTTTATGGAAAAAAATAAAGCGGCGGTGGAATTAGGGCGATTAGGAGGTCAAGCCAGAGCGAGAAATTTAAGCAAAGAAAGAATAATTGAGATAGCAAAAATTGGAGCTAAGGCTAAATGGGCTAAGAAGAATAAAAAAGGAGGGAATTAACCCTCCCTTTTTTTATAAAAACACTTTGCACATTCCCACTTTTTTGTTTCCCGATTAAAAATTACTTGCCCAACTTCTTTCTCGCACTTCTCACATATATAAACTATGCCGTCTTTTGTTTCTTTTGTTTCCATTTTCTTAATTATATCATTTTAAACTTCTCCTTTCAACTTCGCTTCCCGATATTCGTCAATCAAATCAATACATTCTTCAATAGTTTCCATTTGCCGTTTTCTTTCTTCAAATTCTTTATCAAAATTACATTTTTCGCATTTCATAGATTGTTTTTCTCGCTTATTTATTTTACAATTTTTGCATTTCATCTCTTTCACAATTATAGCATACATTCCCTTTCTTCTTAATCGTAAATGTTCCCCTTATCGCTTTTCCGCAAGTTCCGCAAAGTGGCAATTCCCATAATTCAATTCCAAAATCCTTGCAAACTTTTTCAAGTTCTTCTTTGTCGTCAAACATTATAATCGGCGAGCCTTCTTGGCTGTCGCCCTTATAATCCAAATCAATCAATTGCGAAAGGCTATATGCGTTGTCGGCGATAATCCCAACCAAGTTGTCTGTTTCGCCCAAATCCTTGTCGTCTAAATACGGGTTATTGATTTTCTGCTTCAAAGGTATTCGTATGACAAGCTCGTTATTTTCTTTTGTTATGTTCATAATTTTATTTTTATTTTTTTAATAATTTTATAAAATTTGATTTTTCTTTTTTCATTTTGTTTTATTATTTAATAATTTCCAATATCCGCAAAGTTAGAGTCGCACTAACAGGACTTTCGTAAGCGATTTACAGTCGCTCCCCGCCCTCTACGGGACTACTTGCGGTAATAAGAGCGAATTTTAGGCTTCGCTCACGCCTTTTTAAAGAACTAAATTACTTTTTAGGAAGAAGTTGCAAAGAAATAACTTTTATCACTCCTTTCTGGCTGATCTGCTTTAAGGAAAAATTCTTGCAAACCGCTTTGCCTATTCCGATGTGCAGGCAATAATTTACCGTCTTGTAGTTATCAATGATTTCATTTTTTTTGAGACAAAACGCTTTTGTTATCATTGAGAACCCTCTTTCTGGCAACTCGGGCAAAGTTTTCTTTCAATTTCAATTACGCCTTTTGCGACATAATCTTTCAGACTTTCACAGACTAACTTGGACGGACTTTGCCAAGTTTGGTCATCTCTTCGCAAATGCTTTCCACAAACACAGACTTTCACTATCACTTTTGCCATCGTAATCACCTCACTTTCTGTCGGTTAAAATTTAATTTTTCCTGAATAAAATTCACATAAACAACTTGGACAAATAGTAAGGCAAAGTTGTTTCTTGATGGAAAAATAAAACGATAAAATATGTTCGTTAGGTTTAATCCAAGTTTCTGAAAATGCTCTAATCATTAAACAAATTTCGCAAATTTCTAAAACAACATTGTCATCGTATATTTCAAAAAGGTCAAAATCTTTCAAGGTTCGGCGCTCCTTTTCTTATGTTCCGCTATTTCTTGGGCGGAATAAAAAGGCAGATGTATCACGCCATTGAGAAATGGACAAGCGAAAGCTAGGACTTGATGACTTATTTTGTAATCGTGATTTTGACCACAGACTGGACATTGAATAATTCCTTTCATTTTTCACCATCCTTTCAGTTGCGTTCACTTTCGGAGCTAGCCAAAGAAGCAGAGCGAAAGCCAACGCGAGGATAAGCCAATACAGATTTTCTTTTACGGCTTCATAAAAAACTTTCAACTGTCGTCCCTCCTTTTTTCAGTCCATTCTTTCTGCCTTCTAGGGCTGAAAATGTCTAATGAAATTTGCAACTCTACCGCCGAGCAGTAGAAAGTTAGTTTATTTACCCCTTCTTCAAATTTGTGATGTCTTCCGCAAAATGGACACAATATGTTGTTTATCATAATGAGAAATGAATATCCTTTCTTTCCGCAAAAAGTTTTAATTTGGGTGAGCCGATTTTCCCGATAGGATAATTTTTCTGCTGTCCATAACTCGTATCCCAATCAAGATAACCGCCAGTCAATACGACATATTGCTTTGCTTCCACAATCCTGTTTTTTGTCGGGTCAAAGTATTGCTTGATTATAATATCGCTTGCAAGCCCGTGAGTATGAGCCATTGCAACAACATCGGCCGAAACTATCTTACCGAGTTTTACAACGGCGTTGAGTTTCGTGTGTTCCATAATACTGGCCGAAACTCCGTGTGTGGAATAAAGAGAATATCTTTGTTTTCCGACATTCAACAAACTCCAACAAGAATACGAAAGATAAGGAACATTCAACATTTTGGCTATAATCTTTGCGATATTTATCCCTGTCGTTAATAAAACTCTGTTTTCGTGATTGCCCTCGTGAAGTCCAATAATATATCCCGCTTGGGCTAGTGGGGTCAGCAACTCAACCACCGCCTCCATTTGGGCTTGCGGGTTTAGTTTTTGACGATAAACACTATCGCCTATACTGTCCCGAAGTCCGGCCTCAATTAAATCGCCGACCAGTAAAACATAAATACCATTATCAAGAGCATAATCCAGCATAGCTTTCGCTTTCTCTATGTTCGCTGTTGGGTATCCATAATGCAGATCCGAGAAAAAAAGCACTTCTGCGTAATCTTTACCCTTTTTTACTTTCAATGTTTGCCGATTAAGTCTTATTGGCCTACCCACTATCTTATCTTTGCCCGCATATCTTTCCGCAAATTCTTTGTCTTTTTTCTTCAAGTTTCACCTCCTGCCTTTCTTTTTTGAATATAAAATTTAAGCTCATTTTCAAAACAAGCCCAAATTTTCTTCATTTTTCTCTCCTTTCCTAAAAAAGTATGAAATAAAATACTGATTAGAGGCCATCACGGACAAGTAACCTGCACGACCTCTAATCAGTATTTTATTTTTTTTAAAGAACTATCAGTGATAATTCGCTGGTGGGGAAATTTTACCATTTAAACTACCAAGAGTATCTAGAATTCATTTCTTGGATTGGTGTTTAACCAACATCTTCCCCCATCAACGAACTATCACTCTTATTATATCACATTCCCCCTCGCTGACTTTGTAAAATAAAATGATTATGTTTTATCAAATTCTCTTTCGCTTCCAATGGCTGTAAATTTGCCAAACTCCAACAATTTTTAAACGCTTGTTCTTCCCTTGTTTGATAAGGAAACCAAGATTTTGGAACAATATGGTCTAAGTGCCAATAACTTCCATAGTTCTCCCAAGTCATTTTATCGTCAAACTGTTTTTCAAGATGCTGATATAAATCTTGTAATGTGTAGCCTACCAATGTTTCCCATCTTCTGCCTGCTTTATTACCTTTAAGAGATTTACATATTGAAGTAGAAATTCTAACATCTAATCGTTTTTTGGGAACTTTTAAATAACTCTTTATCCATTTTCTATTTCTCTCGTTAATCCATTCCCTATTTTCTTTTCGCCACCTTTTATGATTTTCATAATCTCTTTCTTTGTTTTTTACCCTCCATTCTTTACATATTTTTTTGATTTTTTCTTTATTTTTTTTACGATATGCTTTTATTTCTTTTTGATGTTTATCACTATAAGTTTTTGAATGTTTTTTCATTTTCCCTTTATTTTTCATTCGCCATTCTCTACGATATTTATCAATTTTCTCTTTGTTTTTTTCTCTCCAATTTTTGTAATACTCTTTTTGTGATATATTTTTATATGGCATTTCTTTATAAAAACTGGACACCCGCCTTGTAAGTGGGTATCCAGTTTTGATTACAAGGCTAATAATAATTAAATTATAGCATATCGTAATCTTTTTACCAAATATACCACTTTCTTCTTTTAGGCTCGGCTTCTTTTTTGTGTTCTGCTATGTCTTGCTCGGAATAAAAAGGCAAGTGGATTACGCCATTGAGAAACGGACAAGCAAAAGCGAGGACTTGATGGCTTATCTTATAATCGTGATTATGACCGCAGACCGGACATTGAATAATACCTTTCATTTTCTTCTCCTCCTAAAAAAGTATGAAATAAAATACTGATTAGAGATTAGCTGGTGCAGTGGTGTGCCATCTTTGCGAATAAGTGAGCTAGCATTTATTCACAAATGACGGATTTGAACCGTCCCCACAACATCAACCAACCTCTGTTCAGTATTTTATTTTTTTAAAAAAGAGCTATTCGTAATAATTCGCTGGTGGGGAAAAACAAATGCATATTGACCTTTCAGTGCTCTCCTCTCCGTCAAGTGGTGAGCTTTTTCCCCCATCAACGAACTATCACTCTTATTATATCACATTATATCTTAATTCTGGGTAGTTAATCTTCAAATGCAGTTATTAAATAAACTTTATTTTTTTCTTCTCTAATATCTATAAAATAGGTTGTTTTGTAATTTGAGTAATCTTTTTTGTCTATTTCTTTGTCGTCAATCTTAAAACTTGAGTTTCCATATTCCGCAAGATAAACCGGCGTTCCTTTACCCATAACAAAATCTCCGCCTTTATATCCTATGAATGTCTTTCCGACTGCTTCTTTCAAAACATCAATCCATTCTGCAACTGTGGGATTTTTTTTCCCAATACTCCTCTGTTTGTGAATAACATATCCATCATCAAATTGTTTTTCAATTTCTTCTGTTTGATAACTGCCAAAATCTTCTGTTTGTATTGCAAGCTCTGCATATATACCCCTCCAACTTCCAATTCCATTGGGTCTTTTGTCCATTAAGTCAATAAAAAGTGGTAAATCTTTATTCTTTACCGCTTCAAGTTTAAGGATTAATTCACCCAATAATAATTGCGGAGAGTTTTTTAACTCTTCTGCCCTTTTGGCGGCAACTGCGTTGTCTAGCATTGTTTGTAAATCCATCATAAATTTTATTTCCCTAATTATTCTTATAATTTTCCGACCTTTATCCCCTCCCCTAGCTGACTTTGTAAAATAAAATGATTATGTTTTATCAAATTCTCTTTCGCTTCCAATGGCTGTAAATTTGCCAAACTCCAACAATTTTTAAACGCTTGTTCTTCCCTTGTTTGATAACTTCCCCAATATCCCGCAAATGTTTTTCCGACTTCTTCTTTTATTCTATCAATCAGTTCTGAAATTGTTGGGTTTTCTTTTCCACTTTTTTTATTGTTTATTTTTTTCATATTTTTAATTTATAATGTCGGTTCTTCTTCTAATTTGGGATATTCGTAATTAGCTTTGTCTTCTTTTATTAAACTTGGGAATTTCCATTCTTCGGGATTGGGTATCGCAATTTCACACCACGCCGATATTTTGTCCATATAATCTCCAAAATCTTTTTTGTCTAAATTGCTAGTTGTGGCTGGCAGTTTATATTCTTGTCCTTTAACTGAAATAAATCTAGGAGGCAAGAATTTTCTTTTGGCTATTTCGTGTATATCTTCCGCCAAATTACCTGTTTCGTCTTCAATAAGATTAAGATACGCCCAATAATAAGCATTTTGTTGAAGCGACCTTTTGTATTTTTTTTCTTCAATGGTCAAAATGCAATCTTTATCGGCGAGTTTATAAGTAAGATAATTTTCAAATTCCTCACGGTTTTTAATTACCAATTCCCCCTCGTTGGTTATTTTAACTTGAAATGTTTTTATGAATTTAGACATTTGAGTAAGTTTTTTTAAGATATATCATCATCAATTTGTCATCTCTTTTGCAGTAAAAATTCGCTCTTAATTTTAATGCGTCAAATTTCTTCTTTCCTAACTTTTCAAACTTATAATCTCGGTATTCATTCGGGTTCTCCTCAAATTTCTGATGGCAATAATCCAGTATATCGCAATTATCCTCGTCAAATCTCACATTCTCATTTCTTCGGCCATAGAAGTGAGAAACTGATAATCCTTTGCCTTCGGGATAAAATGTTCCGCATTTTTCACATCTGTATCCTCTTTTTTTACGGAGGGCTTTGGAAAAATAAGCGTCTGTTGCCCTGATTTTGATTTTTCCCCAGCTCATTTTTTTAAAAAGGCGGTTTATCGTTTTTAAAATCTTCGGCATTTTGCTTGTCATATTCTATCACTTTTTCGTCTTCTGCTTTGGTGGTCAAAGCATATTTTACATTATCGTTTTTATGACGCAAGAAATTCGGACAATAGGGATTGCCTGTTTTGGCCGAGATTATTCCTTCCGAACCGCAGGCCGAACAGAACGAGCCAGACTTTTCTTTGCCTTTTGAGCCGGTGGCTTTGTTTATCTCGTCCACACTTGCCACGCTGTCTATCACGCCAATACCCATAAGAGCCAATGCCCGGCCGACCGCGCTTGTTTCTGCGTTTTCCAGCGCCGAAGTTTTATTCACCATTCCATCTCCGATTGTCGCTTGCGAATATCCGGTGAATTTTCTGCCGGCCAGTCCTTCGGGATAAACTGTCGCCTTGATGATGATGTGGTCGCTTTCGGGCGAGGTTACAAGCTCTGTGCCAATGCAACCGTCTTTATAATTCTCGTTGAAGAATATGATGCGGTGCGATACTTGGACATATTCCCTACCCTTAATCAGAATTGCTTTGCTTTTTAAATTTTTATCCATATGTTTTTTTATTCGGGGATAGATTAAGCAGGACTGCGTAATCTTTCCCCCGAATGTCCTCCTTAATTGATAATCTACTTGCTGTCTTCCATTGCATCTTCGTCTTTCTCTTTTTGATATTCCTCGTCGGCTCTATCACCAATTTCAGCGTTCTCTATGTTGAATAAGATGTCGTTGACAATATCTTCGTTAATTATCAATCCTTTCTGTTTCTCTTTAAGTAAAGAAAGCTGGATGTCTCGTATGGTGTTGATTATAATCAACTTTTTTATTTCTTTATCCATAAATTTAAAAACATTTTATGTTAAAAAATAATGGGCAAAAATCGTATGTTGCGACCGACCATATCGCAACAGATAAAGCATACATTCCGATAATCGCCACTAGACTGTATAAGACGAATTTTATTTTTTTGTTTCGGCGTTCGGCGTAAAAACATTTTAAAGCGTAGTTCATAAAATTATTTAATTAAATCCTCTATTAAATCCATTATGTCCGAAACCTCAAACTTCGCTAGATAATTTTGTTTGCAAAACAAACCTTTGTGTAAGCCTGTTCTGTTGTCTGCTTGCACTGTCCAAATTAGACCTGACAATTTTTTCTCTATTTTTTTAACTAACTTTTCTTTTTCTTTTTTCATAAAATTATTTTACTAAGTCGTTAATGTCAATTCCTTTTTTTCTTTCTTCCTCGGTAATTTCACAATCGTCTAGGTTGCCTCTGATGTTGGAGAGGTCGCCTGTGAGTTTGGAGATGTTACCTGTGAGGTTGGGAGAGATGTCGCCTGTGAGATAGGAGATGTTACCTGTGAGGTTGGAGATGTTACCTGTGAGGTTGGAGATGTTACCTGTGAGGTTGGGAGAGATGTTACCTGTGAGATTGGAGATGTCGCCTGTGAGATAGGAGATGTTACCTGTGAGGTTGGAGATGTTACCTCTGATGTTGGAGATGTCGCCTGTGAGATAGGAGATGTTACCTGTGAGATTGGAGATGTTACCTCTGATGTTGGAGATGTTACCTGTGAGGTTGGGAGAGATGTTACCTGTGAGGTTGGGCGGATATGTCTTTCTGTCATTTCTGTCAATGACAATTTTTATATTATCTTTGAAATAATATAATTCGTTATTTATTTTTGTTAGATTTTTTTTCATAAAATTATTTTAATTATTTTTTAACACGACCTATAATTGAGCGACCAGACTTTCCCTCCGCCTTTGCCTATTTAGACTGTGTCTTGGTTCGGCTCCGGCTTACGGGAGGAAGTCCAGTTTTTCAATCTTGGTTTAAGTATAATCTTATCTGCCACGATGTCAAGGAAAGTTATACACAGAACATCAAAACAACACGAATTATATCTTTTTGTCAATTTTTAATCTTTCTCTTTTTTTCTTCTCTCTGACCATTACAGCGTGCTTTCCAATTTCGCTTAATCTTTTTTTGGTTAAGTTTCTAGCTCGGGCATATCCGCCTTTTTTGCCATTCTCGGATAAAAACTTTTTTATTGCGTTATTCATATTTTTATATCTTAACAAGTAGGTTTATTTTGTCAAATTATTTTATTATCTTTTAAAGTTTCATAAATTGCTTTCAAAAAAAGCTTTTGCAAATCTGGCCGGGGTTATACTTCTCCTTGCTTGCCTGTCCCAACATCCGAATGCTTCCGAATGAATATCTTTACTTGCCAACATATCAAATTTTATTAAATCTTTTTCCGCCCAAATAGAGGGAGGTTTCCCTCTATTTGTAGAATTTCCCATGGTGTGAAGATAACTGTTTGTCTTTGCTTTTGCTTTTGCTTCTTCCGTCATTGGTATTGGATTTTTAGTTGGTTCATTGAAATTACCCCATAGTGCCGTTCGCTTTTGATAACCGTCGCCAAACTCCCACGGGTCAAAAATAAAGGCGGGTTTGCCGAGAAAATTTTTTAGAAATCCAAAATATGGATTTTCCAAAACCCAGAATTTTAAAGGCAATGTTTTTTTCGTCGTGTCTTGTTTAATTTCCAGGCACGACCAAATAATATCAAGACAAGTTCTGACACATTCCATACCTTCTTTTAAATCTCTTGGCTTCTTTGCGTTGGTTCGGGCGAAAGAAAACATTGTGCAAGGCGGCGCGGCCAGAATACCATAAACATTTTGTTTTGCGATTATAAGAGGCGCTATATCCGAATGTCCATTTCCGTTAGGTGAACAAAATGTCAATCTATCGTCCTCAATTCTCGTAAGATTTATATCGTAATAAGGCAAGGTGATGGAAATAACATTATAGCCAGCTTCAACATAGGGTTTTTCCCAAGATCCCGTTCCAGAACAAAGACTTAAAATTGTTTTATCTTTATTGCTTTTATCCATTATAATCTTATCTTTGTTTTCCATAATAATTTTTGGTATTTTCATTTTAAAAATTCACACACTAATAATGAATGAGAAGCATCGCCGAATTTCCGACAAACTTCGGGACGCATTTCATAAATTGAACATTTGTGATTTTCGTCCAAGAAACCGCAAACTAAATTATCATCGCAAGCGATAAAAAAATCGTCAAAATCTTTCACTTCGCATTTTCGGGCAAAAGAAAATCTTTTAAAGGGTCTTGGCAGAGGCACCGCCCCGCAACATTCTGCCTTGCATTTTTGGATATCACAATTCATATTTTTATAAATTTAATAATCAATCCTAAAAATTTCTTCTTCCACTAAATCTATTTCCTCTTTGATTTTATCTTCTTCCGCCGGAGTTTTGGCTTGGCGGAGTTTTTTGATAAGCTCTTGTTGTTTTTCTTTTAACATAAAATTCTTTTATAAAAAATTCTAATAAACCAATCCCACCCATAATCTTTGATATTTCTAATATCGGCCGGCAATATCCAATTTTCAATCGGCATAGCGTTTTTTTTCAAGTCATCTTTTATTTCTTTTTCAATTTTTTCCAAAAGAATAATTTTATCAATGTTTCTTTTTTCAAAACAATTTCCTGATTTTCTGGCATTATTATCTTCGCATAATAATTTTTCTTTCAATTTTGGAATTTTTAGTAAAACTTCATTCAAAATTTTTCTTATTTTCCCTGTCATTATCGCTGGCGTGATTTTATGTTTCAAAAAAGATTTAGTTGATTGCCATTCTTTTCCCACTTTTTCGTATTCTTTTTCCAAACCCAAAGAAATTAAAAAATCTTCATTGCCTGCAAAAATTTCAAAATAATTTTTCATATATTTCCAAATTCATTGCTAATTTTGTCTAATTCCAATTCCTGTAAAAAATGATTTTGGTGGTTCATAAACCAAGTTCCCATTTTCCCTTCTCGGCGATTTTTCCAAATTCTTACTTTCGCCCAAGTATCGTCTTCCACTAATTCTTCCATTCTATTTCTTTTAATATCGCTTCCGTTCGGCACCCTCCATACTCCCATCACCACATCAGCTAAACGGCTAATCATTCCACTATCTCGTATGTCCTGCATTTGCGGTTCTTTGTTGTCGTCTCGGTCTTTATTGTGAGCGACAAGGAAAATAACCAATCCGTAATCAATCGCTAATTTTTTTATCTGGGCGACCACATCGCCAATTTCCAAAGACAAGTTTTTCATTTTTTCCATTGAAAAAATTTGGTGGAGATGGTCAATAAAAACAATTTCGGTATTATATTTCATTTTTGCCTCAATAATTCTTTCCATCAGCCATTGGATATTATTCTCTGTGTTTTTTGACGGAAGATAAAAAAGAGGCAACTTCCCTTTTTGTTGAATTTTGTGCAAAAACTGTCGGGGGGGGACTTCCATTGTGAACCATACTGAATTTATCTCTTTATTCGCCATATTTTGCGTGATGCTCATAAGTAAGGTTGTTTTTCCCCCACCTGTCGGGCCGGTGGCGATTATAAGTTCGCCAGGCTCAATCCCATTAAGCAACCTATCCATACTTGGAATACCTGATCTGAATATCTTGCTTGGACTTTGATTTTCAAGTTTAGTTAGTTCCTCCGAAGAAACTATTTTATCTTCACCTTGATAAACCGAAAGTTTTTTTTCTAATTTAACTAAATCTATTCCTGTGGGCAATGACATAAAATTATTTATTTACTTTCCACCGATTAAGGCGGTTGCTTGATAATGCTTGGGTTATTTGGATTAAGTCCTCGTCTTTTTTTGATTGATTAAACCAATCTTTAAAACTGTCTGATATATCTTTTTCGCTCATAACTTTTAAAGCCCTACACAAAAGAACATAGCCGGCTTTATTATACATAGGTCTGCATTTGATTTCTTTTTCAGCTATTTTTATAAATTCATCTTGTAATCTTCCGGCAATTATATTTCTACCTTCTGTTTTTTTCTCTTTTATTTCTTCTTGTGTTTCGTAGTTTATCTTTTTCTCATAATCGTCTTCAAAGTTGTTTGGATTATATTTCATATTTTTTTTAATTTGTAAAAGAGATTTTACGTTAGTAAAATCATTCTTAAGATTAAGATTAAGATTAAGATTAAGATTAAGATGCGATAGGGTATCCATACCGTATCCATACCCTATCGCAATTTGTAAAATTTCGTTGGGAATTAAGGATATTTCAGTTTCTATGCCTTTTTTAACAGTCGGACTCCTTTGATTTTGGTGTTTTAGAAAATTTATCAAAATAACCCATCCTTTTTTATAAAAAACTTTTGGTTCTAATCTTGGCAACATTGACTTGTTTAATTCTTCTTTTTCTATGCCGGTTTCAAAAGACATTGTGCTTATGGGTAATTCATATATTCCACTAATGTTTGTATGTTCGTTAGTAAGAAGATAAATAAATACAAGTCTGTCTAATGGATTAAGTTTTTCTCTAACCCAACCATCGTTCCATAATCTTGTATTGATCATTCTTGTTTTGCTCATATTTTTAACAACCAAAAGGGAGAAGACGGCTGGAAAGGCTTTTCGCAAAACCTAAACCATCTTCTCCCTGCTGATAATTATCTATTAAATTATTTACGAAAATTTTATCCATACACCTATTTTATACCTCTTTATTATATTTGCAAATATTTATGTGGATAACTATACTTCAATCAGTTTCAAAACCGAAACAAAATTTTTAAGTCGGATTTTTGAAATAATAATTGTCTGCTTCTGGGCAATTTGACAAGTCGGTTGTCTGGGGCGGGCAAGACGGACTAGGGATTTCCTTGTCCGTCTTTGTTTTTATATAAAATTGTTTTTTGCTCGAATTTTTTAATTGATACCAACCCTTTTTTTTCCGCTTCTCGTTTTCTATCGCCAATAATTCTTTGTAAGATTTTCCTTTGATTTTTTTACTGAATTTTTTTGTATTTCTGTATTCATAACTATATTTTAGGATTTTTTCTCTGTTTCTCTTTTTGTATTCTCGGTTATAATCTTTCTTGCTTGCCCACGCCGATTTTTTTCTTAAAATAGTTATTCCCGCTTTTTTTAAATAATGATAAATAAGAGAATGGTCTATGTTATATTTTCTCGCCACCACCATTTTCACCGCCCCCGCTTTCACTTCGGCGAGAATGTTTTGAACAGTTTCGGGAGTTAATCTATTTTTGGTTGCTCCGGACAAAATTTTTAAATCCATTTAATAATAGGTTCTCCTTCATAGCCGATTTCCCATACATACCAAGCAAATGCCATTGTGCTACTCATTTTCTTCCCTGTGATTTCATCGTTCTCTTTTCCGTTTCTCATAGGTTGTTGTCTTTTTTTGAAAACATAAACATATTTAAGTGGAGTTTTTTGTAAGAAGGTTGCTCGTTTTTGTCCTTCAAGTGCTTGTAGTTTTCCAAACATTATTACTTTCTTTTTTGCGATACTTAATGCTTTTTCTACAAACTCTTGGAATAGGTTGAACGGCGGATTTGTAATTACTGTTTCAAAAGAAAACCCACCATAATCTGTCGTCAAAAAATCAACAGTATTCTTTCCACCATACCCCCTATAAATCAAATCAGTTGATACAAGCGACGGGTCTTCAATAAGTTTTGATATATGCCCCTCGCCACAAGCAGGTTCTAACGCAGGGTAAATAATTCCCTCCACTTCTAAAAGTGCCTTTGTGCTGTTTGGGTGCGTAGCATAAAAGTCATTTTCCATTCTACCTCTTGATGGATTTCCACCAGCTATTTTCCCACCTTGTTTCATATTTTTATTATGCTCTCCCTTTTTCTACTTGCAAATCAAATATGTGCATAAGGTGTGGATAAAACAAAAACGCCTCGTTCCTTGAAATATCAAGCGGGCGTTTTTGTTTTACAAACCGGACAGAGAAGCAAGATTAGGGCTTCTTTCCTGTTTTACTGGGGTCATAACTTCCAGCCGGCAATCCATAAAATCTTTACGAATTATCGGCTAAAAATTTTTCCAAAGCGGATAACTTTCTTGCCACGCTCCAAGCCCTTGCCCGTCCAAAACTTTTTTCGCGCAAAGAATGTTGTCTTTGGCATTCACCGGTTCACCCTCGCAAGAGAAGTGTTTCCAAGTTCCGGACAAAATTTGAAAAATTCCCGTTGCGGAAGAATTTGGATTTTTTGCTTTGGGGTTTAGCCCGCTTTCCGCTTTTGCCACTTCAAGCATAATCTGGTCTTGCGGAAAGGTTGCCATTATAAGCTCTACAATCGCTTCAGGCGAGCTTGTGGCCACATTATCGTCCTTTCCCCTCACCCCCCCGTTTTCATTCAAGGCAAGCGATTTTTCGGGCGAAGCATAGGGGGTATCGGGAATTACTGAAACAATAAGAGCCGAAGAGGCCAATGAATTGGTTTTGGCGTCGGCGATATAAGTAAAATTAGCGTATGGCTTTGTTGGTAAAACAATAGTTGTTACGGCTAAAATTACTGTTATTAGAATTTCAAACATAGTGGCGGATAACTCCGCCGAGTTCTACTTGTCCGCCATTCCCAAAAGATTTCCTTGCTCAGAAGTTACAAAATTTTTGACAACATAAGCCATTCCAGAAGCCATAGCTACTTGCAAAAGGCTGGCATAATCAAAAGAAGCGAATGAAAAATTTTCTGCGCTTAAAGCCGTTCCAAAAGCTAAAAATACCGTTGATAAAACTGCGACTAAGATTCCACGCCCCAAATCTCCCAAGTTAATCCGAAAAAGTTTTGATGACATATTTTTTGAACCTAATTTATTAACTGATAATTGGCTGATAATCTGCTTGTATAATTCTATAATTTTTTGCAAGATGCTAATTTTCTTTTGTTCTATGTCTGAAACTATCATAACATTTTCGGCGGGAAATTGAAAACGAAACAAGGCGATAGGGAAAGTTTTGTATTTCAGCCGCCATTCTCCAATGGACAAATGTTCGTCCCAAAGCGAATTTTTACTGTTATTGGACAGAATTTTCCCACTATCGGACACGATACCGGTATGTCCATAACCTTGTCCGTAATCAGTCGGGGAAATGATTATATCCCCGAGGCGTGGCTCTGTTACTCGCTTAAATCGGGTGTCCTTTAACAATGACCGATATAGTTTTGAGGTGGACAGATTTTCTCCCAGCTCTTGTCCGATAGCTTTATAAAAGACAGCCGAAACAGCCTCAACACAGCCAAATTCGCCCTGTGTCTTGGACATATCTTTTCCAAGGCATTCTTTTCCTGTTTTGTAAATTATGTTTTCCATTTTTTAATAATATGTTTTTTTCTGATTGTATTTATCATATAATCAATGATATTGGTTAAATGGTCTGTTGTTGCTTCATTTTCGTCCTGAATTTCGATATGGGTCGTATATCTTCTTCTGGCCAGTTCTCCTGTTTTCCACAGGAGAATATGAATGCACTCGTGCAGTATTGCTGTTTCCAAATTTTTCCAAAATCCAACATTGGAAATTGGTTCGCTTAACATTTTTTCTATTGTGTCTTGTTGAACAGAAAGGGCAAATTTTTTATAAGGATATTCAACTGTAATTGTAGCCGATGTTTCTGGTTGGACAAAATGGTTTTTATTGTTGGGCAGATAAATGATAAAAGTATATCCCTCTATCATCAGCCAATGCAAACAATTTAAAACTAATTCGTCTACGTGTTCCATAATATCGTTATTGTTTTTAGGTTTTTTATCCGGTGTTGGAAAATTTTTCATTTTTTAAAAGATAATTTTAATAATTCTTTAAAAGCGAGGCAGAAGACTTTTATCAAGTCAAAAACCCAATTTGTCTGTTTTACGGGATAGAAAGTGTCGTTTTTTTTTGCCTCTTTTTTTGCGATATGGAAACGCATTATCACGGCGTGTTTGGCATTCCAATCGTAGTCTTTCAGATAAGGGTCGCCCTCGCCGTCAGCATAGCTGTCAAAAACTCGCTTATATTCTCCCTCTTTGATTGCAACAAGAGTGGTGGCGTGGTTATCTTCCACTCCGTCCGGCTTAAAGTATTTCCCGTCTTTAAGATACCAAGCCGCAACCGCCAAAAGAAGCGGGGCAGTTTTTAGAGCTTTGGCGATACTTTCATTGTTGGCTGGCACAAATTCATATTTAAATTCATACTCGGCCAGAAATTCTTTGGCGAGGGCATAAATTTCATCCGGTATTTTGGCGTAAAAATCTTCAAATGATTTTATGGTATTGTCAAATGGCCAGACTTCCTGCGGGACAACTCCCAATTTGCGAAGAAATTCAGCCACAACATTTGGCGAATTGCCACCCGCCCCAGTTCCTGAAATTGCGGCGAGAAAGCGATCAGCCCAATTTGTGTCTTTGCCGTATTTTCTTTTGATAAGAATTTCAAGACAGTTTAAAATCGTGAAACTGACACAAGCAAATGGTTCTATTCCGTTTAGATTTTGGATTTCTTTGTAGGGCAAAAATGTTGTCCAGTCGCCATTGGGTTGCAGTTCTTCGTAAGGCAAAGGAGAAGCTCCGAAAATATAGTCTTCGGGTTTTTGCTTGTCCAGCTTTAGTCCATAGTTTTTAATTTTTTGTTCCATAATTCACAATCCATTATAACATTTTTATTGATTTTTCGGTAATTCCCCAAGTGCCCGTAATGCAAATGGCAAACCACTCCGCCTTTTCCGCTTTCGCATAGGTTTATAAAATTTGTCGGGTCAAGTTCTCTTAATGGATTTTGCGAAAAACTTTCAATGTGGTGAATTTCGTTTTTTTTGTTTCCCCCGCAAACTTCGCAATTCGGATGTCCAACTAAAAACGCTTTCCTGACTTTCGGCCATTTGGAAGAGCGCCCCGTTCCGCCCAGTAATGGCGATGTTCCCCGCCACCAGTCTTTTATTCTTTGAAAAATCATCTATTTATTATCCACACCACTGTTGAAATAATCGCCGAAATAATCAAGGCTGAAACAACGGAAGTAACAACAGTCCAACTTCTATCCCTTATAAAACTTCCATTATCTTTTAAAAAGCTTAATTCTTTGGCAATTCCAATGTCTTCCTCTCTTAATTTTTGGGTCGCTTCTTCTTGTTTCGCCATTCTGCCGTTGGAAATATCCAGTCTCCTGCCTATCTGTTTTAGTTCGCCCAAAGCTCCGGTTAGTTTGGAATTGACATCCTCCCGGAAAGCGTGAGCGTGTTCCTTGTGTTCGTCTAATATATTTACTATTTTTTCGTAGTCGTTCATTTTAAAATTTTTGAATTTTTCTTATAATTATCTATTGCCCATAAGGGTTGTAAATTAGTATAATGGCACACCTTTGCTTGTTGTTCCGGATTTGTTAAATTAAAACTTGCAAATGGTTTTATATGGTCTATATGCCAGCCATTTTTCTCGTGATTTTTCCAATTCATTCCTTCTAAAAATTTTAATTCTAAATACTTTTTAAGTTCATCCACAGAACATCCAAGAAGTTTTATTGCAGAACCAGTTTTGCATCTGTTTTTAAATGCAGAAATAAATCTGGAACGTAAAAGAATTTTTAATTTAAAAAGGACATCTTTTTTAATTCTTTGTTTGTGGTATTTATTTGCATATCCTGGGTTTTTCATAAACCAATTTTTTGTTGCAATTTTAGCTTTTTCTCTATTTTCTTTTTTTGAAAGATATTTCAAAATGTATTGTTTGAATTTTTCTGGATTTTTTTTCCTCCATTTTTTTACCATTTCATTTACTTTAACTCTGTTTTTTGAGTTCCATCTTTTTTGACAAGCACTTCTTTTTTCTTTATTTTTGTATGCCATTTTAGTTTTCAAAAATTATTGTATATTCTTCACCTTGGACAGTTACCCCGACCGGCTTAAAAGAAACTGATACCGCTCCGTGATTATTTGTTCCGGCATCTTGTTGAAGAGTCATTGTTCTAGCTCCAGCCGGAGTAATTACACCACTGTCAGCAATAGCGTGGCCTCCCGCATCAGAAG